>Ga0163217_1030123_pt1 | contig 11167 bp, 5 predicted proteins | sample SynspAceP_FD_185933 | JGI IMG/M metagenome (GOLD analysis project Ga0163217, IMG submission 185933) | Saline lake microbial communities from Ace Lake in Antarctica - Synechococcus sp. Ace-P (PacBio error correction) | ecosystem: Environmental > Aquatic > Non-marine Saline and Alkaline > Saline ... | reverse complement strand
ACGCTTATAGTGACAGGATCGCGATTACAAAATATCTCCGGAAGACCAGCGATCCGGAGTATCAACCTACTGAAAAAAATATTTGGTCGATCTGCTCGTGGATATCGAACTTGCTTTCTGCTTACATGGACGCCGATCTGGGAAAGGCATCTTTTAAAATGCTTCAGTATAACCGGGCTAATTATGGGACAAACTCCTCAGTTTGCGGAAGAGGGAAAAGGAATTGGTGTGCACCGCAAATCAAAGGGATCCTAGTTTGGATAAATGATCCAAACAATCTAAGCCTTTAGCTATTCTGATTGTGTGAGAGAGTCTCGGACGATCCCGCTTCAGCGGATATATAATAGTACAGAGTCATCCGGCTAAATTCCTTGGGAGGGCACTTTCCGTGAATTCTAAAATTTTTATTTTTAAAAGGCCGGCTGCTATATGTGTATGATCGGAACATGACGTTTTGTCGAATATCGTTTTTACTGAGGGGTCATTGGGTGTTCTGGGTGAGTATGTAGCGTGAACGCCTTCATTTCCTTAGGGGGAGTGAAAAAAAAATTTTTTTTTTTCAGGCCCATGCGGATTATATTCCGTGTAACGAACAAGCGAGTAGAACTCGGCTAGCCGGAAAGCAATTTTTCAAGATTGAGAGGGGTCGGAAAAAATACGCCAACCTTTACAGGCTCACTGAAACCGACTTAACGATCATGATGAGGTGTTCATCCTTTGCCAATGAAGAAATTTTTGAAAAACAGCTTATACTTGGTTCAGCCACAACATGATTGCCATTCCCTGCCATTGGTGAACCGAAGGCATTTGACCGCGAAACCGCAGAAGTGGCAAAAAACGCAGTCATGTTCCTCCAACAAAAATTGATTGGTCGGAAATTGGCGACCAATACCAACTGGGCACCGAGTGTAAATTGGATAAGCAAGGAACAAGAACATGCGGTTCCGCTCATGAAAAAGAATTCAAATATTTTTCCGGCCTCAAGTAAATGAGGGGAGTTACCATTATTCTTTCTGGACATGTCTTTGCCGAAAAAACCCCTATGTTTCGACACAGGGTTGAGACCAATGATGATCCCTCCTTCCTATTATCGGAGGGCCGGTGGCCCCGTTCGGTCTTACTCCACTCTTCCGATTTCTCCTGGGGAAACTGATCTCGCGCTTTTCGGCCGAATTACGACGGCGCCTGGGTTCATAAATGACCAACCAAATTATAGACGTTCTCTATAACGGTTCTGGTGGATTGCTCTCTCTATCGATAGCTCTCGCGCGATGATGATGTGTCTTGAGGGTCGGAGAATTTCTTCAGGTAGCGAAAGGAGAGTGTGGCTATCGAGATTGATCAGATATTTTCGCGATTTCGATGACATCGTTAATAGTTCATTCAATTTTTGCCACCACGACTGAAACGTTGCAAGACTCATTATGTCACATGCAGTCCGGAGTAAGCAACTTCTCTTATTTCTACGTGCCAAGTTTCGAAGAGCACAGCTCAATGCTGTGGCCAAGCTCATATATCGTTAAGCAGGATCGAAAAAATAGCCACTTGTAAGGCTTCGAGACGTATGCGTTCAGGGCCGATATGAGGCGGAATGGGTCTCTGCGAACACTATTATATTCATGTACATTGTGTGACACGAATCAAGAACCAACTTGGAAGCATTGTCTTTTTCATTTGGTCAATCTTTGCAAATTAAAGGCGCCTTTTTGTCTTCTTTCCCGCCTGATCTTTAAAAAACGCACGATTAGTCGCAATAGGTTACGGAGGAGTAGACGTCAGGCATCGAGGCTCGCTCTCTCTCTCTAGTTTTGGAGTGCCCGGTTTTCTTTTGAAGTCGTTGGACAGTGTTTTCATCAGAATTTCTTTGTGTTCGTCTAAGACTATATGTACATGGGTGTTTGTATCATTGTGCCTTACCGCGATAGTAGGGCTGCCATGTCCTATAGCCCAATGGTCTCATATTATCTTGGAACAAGTTCAAAAATTCTTGTCGTTCCTATCCCTTCCCCTCTTTTGTGAAGGTCTCATCTGTTTTGAATCGCGTGTACGTACGTTCTCTGGCAATGTGGCGTCGGTTCGATGATAGATAATTAGAGGGCACCTATCGAATAACTTTATCTCAGGTATGTATCGGAAATAGGTGTTCTGGAAACAAGATTTGTGAATTATTTTGCCCCGTTCCTCGTTCCAGGCATCCTACTCCTCTCGTTCGTATGATCCTACTATCATCTTTATTTTCTCACCGCGGGTGTTGATCGTTTCTATCACGTTAGAACTGCTCAGTTCGTTGGCCTTCTCTATCTCCCGTTCCGGTGTTGGATTCGGGCTCTCGCAGTTAGTTTGATATTGGCCGGCCATTGACCAGTGGATTTATGTTCGTGCACATATTCTGTTCAATTTGGTAACTGAGGTTGGAGATGCCATTCGGGAATCTGTTTCTCCTTTTCGTTTCCCTGTGAGGACAGCTTTCTTATAGGACCACTGTTTCCCCTTTTTCAAAATCAAGGTCTCTTAGATCGCAAATGCTTCACTATTTTCCCAGTTCTCTGCCATTGACTTGAGCTGTTAATTTTGCTGCTCCTTTTCCTGATTCCCAATCGTCTTGTCCTACCCCCTTGTTATTTTCATTTTTAGTTTATTATCATTCTTACTGCGTCAAGCAGGGTTTCACCTTTGTTAGAGTAGGCATTTTTGCGATTGCGCAATAACTTCACCTTGCTATTCTTCTAATTCGAAATTAACTATTTCACTCTCTTTTAGAGAAATTAATTATACGCTTAGGGTTCGGATTTGTTCCGAGTTAAAAACAAATCCTATCCGATTACGCAATCCTACTGTTACTTATTATATACACATTATGTGCATATATTTATTTGTGATATAAATATATCGTGACTGAGCAATTCAATTAATTATTTATTCTGGGTTTTAATCGTTTCCAACTTCACTCTTGGAGGCTGCTGGAACATTTAAGGGTAAATCGATGTGGTTAGGGAGAAAAAGCAAGTAGTTCTCCTCTCATGACTTTGGCACTCAAGTTTTAGCACTCTGGGAGGCGGTGGCATTGCAATAACTGTGTCACGGAAAAAGATTGGAGGTTAAGACTGCACGATTCCGAGGGCATGTATAATGAATTGAAAATTTATTGTCTTAACATCTATTGTTTCACATTAGTCATGATATGGCTGGTCGGAGCACATCGGGTTGGTGGATTTTAATCTTGTCTCACTAATAAAAATAATTTAATATTTTCTAATCTAGCCCATCTTTTTCAAATTTTATGCTCATCTAACGCCAGGCTTTCTCTCCTTTATTTTATTTTTACCTGTCCCTTTTGAATATAGCAGGATTATATTCGCCTCGTTTCGTGTGAAAAACTTCTTCAAATTCGCGCTGGCTTGACATTCAGCGGCTCTAGCTTATCATGTTCGATGCCCATATCTCAAATCTCTTGGGTCGCCCATCAGGCTTTTTTTTTGCTCGTATCAAAGTTTTGCTTTTAATCCTTCTTATCACTGTATTCAGGATAGGGCATATTCGATTAACTGGAACACCTAGCGACTTGTTTTATATCGTATAATTGCTCAGAGGTACGCTTTTATAATAGGTTCATGATCGTGCTGTGTTGGGTCGGAGTTCGATATTCCAGTTGTTTGTGCTCCTCCATTAGTAAAAAGTTTTGTGCGGGAGTCATCACATCAATGAATTCCAGGTGTCAATGACTTAGGCCTTTGGTCGGGGGTTATTGGGTTTTTTGCCAGATACTTAGTGGTCCTCCTGGACTCCCTGACTGGCCAAACGACTCAGGCTTAAATGCGCACATAAAAGGTAGTTCTGAGTGGCGATGGCCACGTGCAGGATAGCCCATAATATAATCAAGGGTTGCATGGGTATGCTTTCACGGCAATCAGACAAATTCGCGATTGTGTTTTGGGATTTGGCTTAATTTTCGATTTGGAAGTCATAGTTTGAAAGAACTCTTTTATCTTCTGGTTCATTTCAGGTATCCCAGTCAGCGTTACTTCTTCAAACCTGTGCAAGTTCTCGTAGAGTAGGTGCCTAATCTAATCTCAGCGCAGCTCCGAGGATATTCCACTACACTTCCAACATTTACGTCTTGGTGAGGACACCATACAATCGCTCGCTGAACGTCATGGGTACCGTTTCCTGTGGATAAATTGCACTTTCGACGAAGGGAGGGCATTTACCGTTATCATGCGGTCACACAATATCGTGTTTTTTCGAAACGTTCTCCCTGTTCTTCAAGGAACTGTCATTCATTTTGTGCGCCAATGGGCCTATCGACCACTCTATTTCCAATGCGTAATCGGCAACATCACTTTTAATGTAATTCTGTTGGTTAGGAAGGATGCTGGCACAGCTGATTTTCTCTTAATTTTTACCGCTAGTTTTTGAGTGTACTCAGGCCTGAAACTTCTGTCAAGTGGTTCCTTTTTGCTGGCGGTTCATGGCTTTTCGCTACGTAACCAAAAAAGTTAAAGGGTTGTTCTTTTTATTCTTTTGTGAAAAAACGCTACGAAATTTCCTAGTTTATCTCATGATATTTTGTTGTTTGAACAGAACTCATCTTTTATCATTGAGATTCAGGTCCAACATGGGTTTTTGTAACCACGCTCCAGCATCTTCGAGTTACTGTCGGCCCATGGCTTTCGGCTAAAACACAAGTTTCATACTAGGGGGTGCGCCAGCAAATCGTAAACACCATGGCTTTTTTTTCGGGAAATATAGCTGGCATCGTGTTTCCTGCTTCCTCATTTGCCAAATATTTTCTTCTCAGTTAGGGATTGCCTGCTTTGAGGGGGCTTGCATTTGGGGTGCCGCAAAATGGTTGTAATAAATACCGATCCTGGCGACCCTTTAATCCAAAGGAAGGTGTTTTATCATATACCCCTAGTTGTGCCATAGAAGGTACGGACCAGACAGCATAAAAGGAATGACCTTGAATCATCCGCGGAATGGCAAAGGGCTTACTTTGGTTTCCCGTTTCGGAAGGATTTCAGGATCCCGGATTTCATTTTGGGCTATTTTGCAAAACCTAGTGAATATTAATAATCAAATATATTGAATTCTAGAATTACCCCTGTGTCTTTGTTTGTCACCTTTCATTTTTTTTCGTATCTTCCAAGCTTTTTGTTTCTCCTTTCTCTTTCTTTACCTGTTGTTCGAGCTGTCTCCACCGTCCCGTGTTTTCATTAAGGTGATTTTCGATTTTTTTTTCCATTCCGGAATCACAGGGATTTCCGACCAGTCGTGCTTAGGCTTGCCTGCCCTAAGAGTTGGTGTTTCATTTTCGCCTATAAGGGGAAACCCAATAATGTCCCTGGCGGAAAGCAATAAACGACAATTTACCGCGCATAAGTGTGATATCTCTGTTTCCATCTGGGAGGGGGTCTACGTTCTTGGCCATAAAAATTCGCCCCCACTTAAAAAATTAGGGTCGTTTCGTTATGAAATCGTTTCAAAAACTCTGCGGCCAATCTCATCACCCGACTCAATAAAGCGGACCGTTTTATTGACTCCAGGATAATTGTTATGTTACCTCGAGAAATGGCACCCTTGGCTTGATTGGTGTTTTCTTGTCCAACTTTACAGGCGTTTCCTGTTCTATACCGATTCGATATTTATCACGTTCTTATTTTTGGAGTTTTCAATGCGCTAGGTGGCCTTGTAGATTGAAACTTTTGGCATTTCCTTTCATTCATTGTATTCGGCATGGTAAGTTGCCATAAAAACTCGAGGGGCTAGTGGGGCGGGCTTTTAGTAAATCACATTTGGCACAAAAAATTTGCGAACAGCAGCTGTGACTTCGGATCGGGCGGACCAACCCCTGTTCTTGTCCCTCTCGGGACGGAAATAATCAGCGGAGCGTATTAGGTAGCTCTTGCCATTTATGGTTTAGCGAATAGTCCCTATTCTCGCCCACAAAAAGGTATCCCAAATTGCTCAGAAAATCCAACGAGACAAGAGAAAATTACCATGGTTATTATCTTCTTGTATTTTACTATTTCCGAAGGGTTGCGGTGGAGGCACCCACTTCATATTCTATAAATTTATATCTACATATGGAGTGACGCTGGGTAGGAGTCAGGGGTCTTGGCTGCTGTTGACCTCGCATTTCCTGCCTCTCGCCACGTATTTCTTGGCCCATTGGTTTTGTTTTGATCCATTTTGCATTTCATGTACCTGCTTGGTTGAAATAGCGCCCGGAATATAAAGTCAACCCTTTTTTTATGGGAGGGTCGTTTGGGCGGGCTATTAAGGGGACCAGTTGTGCTATATTTCAGCCTTAAAACCACCACTTCAGCGGCTTAGATGTGGCACATAACCGTGGACATCGGGGTCCCGAACCCAGCCTGCTAGGCAGAAAGAGAAATGTGTTTTTCATAATTCTGTTCCAATTTTTCAATGCCCATTTTCGCAGTCCGTATAATCAGGGCATGTTCCACTAATCGTTTTCAGGAAATAGCTCCCATCGGTTTTACTTGTTTCCATTTTAGGGAGTCTCTCACTTAAAGTTTTTTTCAGGCTATGTGGTCCCAACGCTTTCTCTCCCTTGCTGGCCTCCATCCCAAAACCCGCCTCTCACGATCCAGGCTTGCAAAGTTGTTTTGCTTGTGTTTAGAATCTGGGTAGATTTCATTTGCCCCTACTTGCCACTCGATGTGTAAATAAATCCTTGTTTTTTTGATATCATTCCGAAAGGAAAAACGTATCGTCTAAGAGGTCTCGCGTCGGAGGACTACGGTTTTTTCGTGTCGAAATTTGTCCGCTCATATCCCTTGCTGTGTGTTTAACGACAATGTCGTTAGTTAGGCCAAGTCATATGAGAGGTTGCCTCAGGACGCAGACTCGCAGCTACGTGCTAGGGGCCTGGATTAGGCCGGCAATGTTGTGGCATTGCGCAACAGCACTCCACTGCCCGTCCAATCTGTGCCCTCTCATGTAGGGCTGTTATCGCATTTTGGTTGAATAGATATTTTAGGGGTGTAACCGCCATTCCAGGAGCACCTATTACGTTTTCCAAATTCAGGGTATCAAGTCACTCCACCAGCAGTCATCACGACTGTTTGGTTTTTTTTGTTTTCTTTTTATTTCTTTTTCATTTAAGCTTATAAAATTAGCCTCAGACTAGAGATAAAAACTATAGTACTGTGGTAATTTGATCCTCATTTTTTTTCATATTCTTACCTAACAAATTTCATTTCTTGGTTGGAGAGACTTTTCGAATTTTGGCACTAGTCGGCTTGTTTACTTATGGTTAAAGCCTCTCCTCATTACTTTTGAATTTAGTTGGACCTCAAATTCCCTCCCGGCCTTCTCTGAAATGTAGCATCTACCGCCTACCATAGGTCGCAAGCCTGCATCTTCAACATTGTTTCAATTTGAACTTACTCGCCTAATTCTTTGCCCTTATAGATTCCATCAAATTTCAATCGCCAGATGATATGAACGGATACGTTCCTGGTATTCTTTTTTCACTTATATTCGAATTATGGCGGGTTTGCGAACCATTGCTCCCACATTCATTCCGCTTTACCCTCCATCCTGCATTGAATAGGTATTTTGTGTTTTCGTCCAAAGATCCCTCTTTCACAAACGGATTCTTTCCTGCTTTGGATTTCACCTGAAAAATTGCAAATAGCGCATTTTATTGTTCTTCTCTTTTGTTTACCCGAAAATGGCCAGGTTTGAACTTGTCTACAATCAATTTAAATTACCCTCTTGGGTCCACTATTCTATTCCATGTTCTTGCTGATATCAAACTTATCAGGTAACCTTAAAATCATCATTAGATGTAATAAGTGACACAGGCATTGGCATACTCGTTTTCCGCCGCAATGGTGTTTTTCTGTAAATCACTTTTAATCCTTTATCATATGCAATACCAGTCCATTTGGCTGGGTGTCGGCTTTCCAGTTCATCATAATAATAATGGTTGGTGTGCGGAAGCATGAGATATGTCTTCTGATCGCTTCAGTTTCCCAATCAATGGAGTTCCTCATCAGAAGCAAATATGCAATTTGGATGATTCTCCAACGGCTACGAATTTGTTTCCATGAAGAAAGCGAGGCATCAGCATGCCCTGACATTCAAATGGGTTGCCTTTTCCATCATTAAATTCCAATTTGTCCAGCGAGTATGCTGTATGCCACCCTGTGATGTGGATCTGCCATTTTGGTTCTGTATCTGAATTATAGACGGTTTCCGCAAGGCATTTAAATTATTCTGTTCCCGCCTGCGCTGACATTTGATCCGAAGGACTACTGTTGCCGTAACATTAAATTATTTTTCGCTGTTTTGTAAAGATGTATGCATATCGATACACATATCCGGAAAATGTTGCGCTTGTGAAAATTAAATTCATCCGGAAGTTTTGGGAGCTGATTATTTTGTTCGCGCCTTTTGAATTCAAAACCAAAACGATTCTTCCTCTGCAGCCAATAATCCTGGTCGTTAGTACTCTTACTGGCACGCTTCTTGCTGTAAACATACCAGTTTAGCGTTGGATTATTGAATATTGCGAGCCGGCGCATCCTAATCCAGCCAAAACGCTCCATTGTAGGATACCAATATTTGTCCCATCTTTCACAGCATCTCCTCGCTTTGGCGGGGGGAAAGGTCTGACGAGTAACCATTTCGATTGTCTACTCTACGACCATCTTAGAACCATTGAAATCTATCTCCGTTCTGTGTGTATCTCAGCGCTGTTTCGACATATCATAGTAGTTAGGTATTTTATAAATTAACCGATGCCATTGGACCAGCTCACGGTTTCGGCATTTTTCCGGGACTGTGGGCGGAATCGATATTTGCGTAACGTATTTCTTTCGCGTTTGCTTTGCTTTCTGGTCGTTTCTCCGGCCAGTTGCTGATGTGCGTTTGAACATTGATGTAATTATGTTGTTCCAACATGCTTTAGTGGACGCGATTATCTGCTTTCACTTTCTATGGCCCTTATCCATTACTTATAGTTGATTTGCCGGGTTGTGATTGATTATTATCTTTTTCCTTTCGGTCTGATTTATTAATCCCAAAGTATCCACTGACATAGTTTCTAAGCTTTCAATTTCAGCGTACTTCAAATTAGATAAATGCGTTTGTGCCATTTTTGGATCCCAGTCGCCACTTTCCAGCATCATTTTTTCGCGTATGGAATATTTATTATCCCCAGTTGGAGATAAAGTGGTTTGTTGATTAGGAATATTAGTAGTCAGAATGAACGTTTCAGGCAACAGCTTTACTTGTTGATTGTGCACATAATTAGAGTCTCATATTCTTTCACCCTTATGTTGCGAGGCGGTTCTTCAGTGGGGGGAATTAGGCTTCATTAAACTTATTTTGGCGGTTATTCAAAATTAGCTTTAGTTTCATGTTTTCTTTGTCGGACTGCAGTTCGGCAATCACTTTTCTTTGCAAAAACCCTTGTGGTGTTCTGAAGTATTTGTTGAGGATTTCATTTAGGGTTCGGAGTTAAGAACTCTCTATGTCGCTGCCGTGATTTTAAAATGATCGAAGCGCATTCCATCCTTCCAAAGAGGTTCTCTATTTTGGCTCAACCACTTCCCCTCTTCAATTTGGTGTTAGATGGGATAAGGATGTGAAAGGAATCTTCTTCCGTGTTCGTTATCAAATTAGTCTCGAAATCCTTTAGAAGAGTTGGCTTCTTCTTATTTATCTGGTCCTTTTCTGAGGCTGCAGGCCACATCACACTAAGGAGCATTGCACGGCTGTTTCTTCCCCGTTAGAGGTGATTGTTCCGATACCCCTTATTTTGATAGATCTGCTGCTGGTTCTGTTTTTACCCATTCTGAATCAAAAGGTTTCAGCACTATATTACATCCAGATAAAAAGTGTAAATGATAATCGATTAACCTTGAATCTCACAACCTGTGACGGATTGTCAAGTTCTACTTAGTTCATTGGCACCATTGGGTTCATTATTAACTCTCTCTTTGGAATCAATTCAAATACATAGTTATAAGATTGTGGAACTCTGTAGAGAGGAGCGCCGAAAAGAATTATAATTCAAGACTTCACAACTTTTTCTCTTTTTACCAAAAGTTCTTTTATTAGCTAAACTCGGAATCCCGGTTACCTAGTGACCTGCTTTTCTCTCAATCAAACGCCTATATTCCTCAATTATTACATTTACTTATCTCCTGTATAGTTTATTGGTTGTATCCAATACAGCACGACACCGTACTTGAAGGGTGTTATATTGAAATGACTCATACTCTGCACCTTTTCAAGGAGGTCATAGTGAATAAAAGCAGTCTTTCCTAGTCGGTGGCCTTACACTTGGAAAAAGTGGATAAAGCTTTTTCCGTCGTTTTTTCAAGGAATAGGTAGGGCTGAGTTCGGCCAAGGTTGCAGAAAGACACTGAATGCGAGGAGTCTCGTTGGATGAGTCCAATCCTGTTTTTATTTTTGGGGATTAAACTACCATAGGTAAGATTGTTCCGCTCTGGGCTGGTTCCTTACCTCCTTTAAATTACCTCCGTTTATGTTTCTGTAGTTAATGCTGATCGGGTTCACTTTTGTCTCTGCGGTTAAAAGATAAAAAATAGTAAGTCATCTGCTGACCAAGTTCTTTATCGTGTGAAATACAGTTTAGAGCTTACAACTTTATCGGGTTGTATTCACCATGTCCTGTATAAAGAGCTCGTGTGTTCTCCTCTGTTGTCTCATATTTTCTTTTTCCACCTCTTTGGGTTTTCCGCGTTTGTAGGTAGAACGGTTGGTTATGTGTCCAAATCAGGTAATAGACAAAGGACATTGTCTGTCTTTTGTGTAGTGTTCATAATCTCAATTTGGTGTTTCATTCGGTTCGTTCCCACAATCTGGGACATAGGATCTTGCACCCAGGTCAGCTTGCTTCCCATTTTGATACAGATTGGGAATTCGCATCGTTACTGAGCACAATAAAGTTCCATAGCAATTACTCGTCAAAAACCCAAAATGGCTGGGGCGCTTCTAGCATCCTCTTTTCGGCGTTATCAATTTTGAATTTATCCCGTTCCACATTGCCCCATTTTCCACTAAACAGTGCCGTACAGCCATCCCTTTTAGAAGGTTTCAAAGTTTTGTCATTACATCCAATAAACCAACAAATGACCCCTTATTCCGGTAGTTGTAATAGCAAAAA
>Ga0163217_1119218_pt1 | contig 11168 bp, 16 predicted proteins | sample SynspAceP_FD_185933 | JGI IMG/M metagenome (GOLD analysis project Ga0163217, IMG submission 185933) | Saline lake microbial communities from Ace Lake in Antarctica - Synechococcus sp. Ace-P (PacBio error correction) | ecosystem: Environmental > Aquatic > Non-marine Saline and Alkaline > Saline ... | reverse complement strand
GTGGATCAAAACGCATTGTCGAAAACCGATATAAACTTGAAGATTCTCATCATGTCTTGGGCCTGAATGACGTACCGCGAGGTCCACGCGGATCGGACCGATGCCTGTCGCATAGCGCAGGCCAGCGCCCGCCCCAGACTGCCTGTCCCTTGACCGTCATAGGAACTTCTTCCGCGGCGATATTTAGCCGCACGGATGCAACGACGGCCGATGTGTTGTCGCGGACCTGCCAGCGTACTCTGCGGATAGGCCGCAAGGCTGCGCCCGCCCACTGTGTCACCACTGGTCCAGAGTCCACAGCCGGCGGACTTGAATAAGGTTGCCCCGCCACTGGGTGCCCCGCCGCTCCGCATAGAACAGCGTGCGTCTGCCGGAGATTTGCCGGGCAGCGCGGCGGCCGTTTAGACCGACCCGAAACTGACCCGCGCAGCGGCAAGGTGACCGGCCGATGGTGCCAGAAGGTTTTTGTAGCCGCGGCAACATCGATATATGCTGCGCCACGGCCGTTTATCCGACCCGGCCAGCGCGACGAAAGTGGCGTCACGCTGGCCTTGGCATAGTATCCGTCTTGGGCACTCCAAGCCGGTTATGCGCGATAATGATGCGCGCAGCTTCGGCGGCAGGTCCAGCAACGTATATGGCGTTCGTTCGCCAAAAGCATTTCACGTGGGGTTTGGGCGGTTGCGCAGCCCGACACCCAGACTGTAGGTTACGTTCCTCGCGTGGGCGATGCGTGGTCGATGCCGGCTTCGAGGTCAAGTTGACGCGAGAAATAATTCACTCGTCCAGTTGTTTCTTTCAGCCAGCGCGCGATAGAAATTGTGTGTCGGCGTTAAATGTCGCGGGGGCGTTCAAAACGCGGTTCCCGGAGGCTGATAATCGGGTACGCCTGAATCGGCGGACCCGATACCGGATACCGCCCCCTCGGACGCGCAGCCTTTCGGGCCCCGCCCAAGCAAGTTGCGATGCAGCCAAATAGGAGCTGACGCTCAGACCATCGAGCGGAATGAAAGGTTCGCGCCGCAAACGCAAAGCGACGCTTGCGGGCGACGTCAGTCACCTGGACGGTGCATCGGAGCACGTCTGGCGCTGTATTCTGATCGCCTCGATCATGGAACCGACTGAAAGCACCGTTGCGCCGCAGGCGGCGTTGCCGAGAGATCCAAGCTTGCATCTTGCCGATACACCTCTCCGTCGCAAGCTGCGATCTTCTTGATCCGCGCAGGCGTCACGTCCGCGTTGGCCCTTACGGCCAGCTCACCAAAACCGAAGACGTGGCCGGGGCCAGCAGCCGCAGTTCGGTCAGGAACACGGGCCGTCAGCTGGTTCGTTCTGTCCAATTCTGCTTTGGCGTGAACCTTTGGATCGCGGCCACGCCTTTATGCCAGCGGCACGGCTTCCTTCATCACGCCCACCTCGCAGTTTCGCCCGCGCAAAACTGTCGGCAGTTCGGTTCCGGCGCCACAGCAAATCCTCTGCCTTGGAAAAGCTAACTTTCGCGCCCGTATCGATATCGATTCACTGCCACGGTTGATCTGTTTTTCGGGCTCGGGTGGCACCGGCCAGTATGGCCGAAGCGTCTACACCGTCCGAGGGTGATCGGATAGATCACGGAAAGACCCTTTTGCATAAAGCACGCCGGCAGCGCCGAGCGTAATCAGCCTGAGCGGCAGCCAGCAACTTTCCTGGTCGTGGGATCAGCAGGTCTTCGGCGGTTCCTCGCGCAGCGAGTGGACCCGCCTGGAGACCGTTTCGTAAAAGATGTGTGGAGGCCTTGTCGATGCGCGTGAATCAGGCGTCGCGGCGAAGCAAGCCGTGTATCACCCCCAGACAAGCCGCCAGCGTGGAGGCGAGGCAGAAACGTCTTAAAATTGTCTGAATAAACTGCGCCAGATGCGGTGCTCCTGTACTCAGTGGTACGACGTGTCGTTGGGTGAGGAGCTGGTAGAGCGCGCGCGACCGCAACGTCAGGGGAAAACGGTTGTTATTAATTATGCATAGCGGGAAACCGCCTGGCTTTGCGGGCAAACCAGTGTCTGTTTGGGCAAAATCAGTGATTGTGAAAACCGCAAAACGCGCCGGATTGCGTCCGTTTCACGCATGGACAGCGGAACTTTGCCGTGATGGCGTGGGCCTGATACGCAAAACGCCCGCCAAAGCTTGAAACTTTGGCGGGCGTTTTTCGTAGGGTCGCACACGGACGGCCCGTGGGCCTGTGATGCAGCGAATTGTCGCGGACGGGTTGCGCAGCACGTAATTGCAGAAGAACGGCCCCGTGTTTTCGATGTATTCGATCTCGATCGCGGCGTACGATGCGGCACTTTGAGCATGATCTCTTTGACCGAACCGTCTTGCCATGGTGTATTAGGTGCACGCGCACTTCTTGAGTGGCTTGAGGTGGTGTCGAGACCGCTGATTGATACGGTTTTCTTCGCCTGTTCAGACCGCAGGCTTTTTGCGGGTGTCACCGTGTGAATTTCGAAACGGGATGACAACCCATGCCAACAAGGTTTCGCGAAACGATGCGTGAATAAACACATTTTCAAAGTTCTCTGCCGTTAACAGCTTTGACGCGCAGCAGGCCGTGCCTTGGCGGGCCAGTCACGTGACGAACCTGCGCTCGTATTGCTCGACCGCCGAAGTATCACGAGGCGGCGATGCCGTTTCCTGATGGCGCCATCGCTGCATCAAAGATCGACGTCTAGTTCGCCATCGCGGGGCCTTTTGGGGTATAACGCCGTGCGGACGCCATCCACAGCATCGTTCTTGAATCGGATGTATGGCGCAAAAGTGTCGCGCATCATGACTTTTCGGTGGTTAACCCGACGGCTTGTCGTTACGAGTTTGAAGTTCACGCACAGGCACCTGACGTTCAACCAGATACTGACAACCCACGACGGTGTGGTTTCTGTGAAGAACAGCAGAGCGAGATGTGGTCGGTTGGGTGAGTCATGTCGACCCAGATACCCCTGGAGTGTTTCGATTGTTTGTGATTCCAGCGCCCGGTCTGGCGACATGCCTTGGGAGTACGGCGGGTTTGAACATAGCCCACTGCGTGGCGCAGTCATAGGTCTTGGGAAAAAAGGTCGCGCTGCCACTTTATCATCGCCTGTAAAGACGGTCGGCTATGTTTTCCTGGAGACGCTGCGCGGGTCACGGCTGCGTTCGACCAGATCAGCGGGACTTCCTTGGACGTCGGCCAGATGCTTTTCAGATAGACATCGTTCCCAGTCTTGTTTTCCTGACCCAAAGGCGCAACTTGCCAGATCGACGTTCATGTCACGACCAGCCCGGCATAGCCACAGGCCAGTGGGAGGCGACGCACAGACTAGTTGGCACGTTACGTCAAGGCGAAATCGGCCTTCGAAAGTTTCCGGGTGCCGACAGGGACCGACGTCCCGATCAGGTCGTATCGTTAACTCCACTTGCTGATCGGAGCCGTCCAAGCCGACGCCGGTCCCGGATACAGGTTGTGCAACCATAAGCCGACAATGTAAAGCCGGAAGCGCATCGTCTCGGGAGGTTTGCGGCCTCGAAGGTGTAGGCGGACACAACTTGGTACCGAGGGGCAAGCTGAGTTTTGACCTAAAGGCTTGCGGGTCAGACCCCAAGCGCGCGCCTTGCGGGCCAAGCCAAGACCGGCACCGATCAGGTTCACATAGGGGTTTGGAGGTGTTGGTACACGACTGTGATCGCGACGCGATCACGATGACCGTCATGGCAACTGATAGTTGCCAATTTCCTCGCGTCGACAGAAGCGCGTTTGGTGGTTACCTTCGTCCCGGGATGTCGCGAGGTTCAGGGCTGGCGCGCCCTCGCCTTCCCAACGTGATTGCGAATTGGCAGAGGTGCTGTCCCCCACGCCTTTGACGTAATTCTGCAAAATGCCGTGTGTGCCGCGTGTGTGCAATGTAGTCTGTGGTGGGGCGTTTCGGCGGAATCGCAGGTACGAATCGTGCCCATATCCAGCGACAGCGTTGTCGTGTAGAGCTACGACCTTTCGTCACGCACATGCCGGTTTTCGTTGGCAATGCCGGACAGCGGCATGCGCTCGTCGCGGCCGGTTGTCCGCATGGTTAGACGCAGGGTTTCGGCATCTGATCGGGCGAAGAGTTAGCCACAGGGATCGCGCCGTATTCGGGGGCCAGGCTTGGCAAAGGCCGGCTGGTGCCAATTGGCAGCGTATCAAGGACCCAAGCGCGTAGATTCGGACGAATTTGCTTACTTACGCCTTTTGTGCGCGCCAGCATTCAACGACGCTTTCAGGCCCAAGATCGCGGTCCGGTGGTTTGCCTTCCTCATGGCCACCGCGTCAAGCTCGAAACCCGATAACATTCTGGAAATCAGCATTCCGAGATCGGCTGCCCCCAGCATCGCGCGGCTTCGGCTTCGATACGCCAACACCCCAGCCGAAAACGGCGCTTGCCGTTTAACCGATGGTGGTGTGGCTGTCGGCCGCTACAAGTGTTATCGGGGTATTGCGACTTCGGCGCCGTCTTGGTCCGTGTCGGTCCAGACTGTTTTGCAGGGAATATTCGCCAGAGTTCACCTGGTTGGCATGATGCTGTGCCGTGGAGAACAAACGCGGAAGTTGGGGTTAAACGCTTTTTTGACCCCATTTCAGGAAGGTATAGCGGTTCAATGTTGCGTTCATATTCGGCGGTCGACGTTCGATATGGAACGCGCGTGGGTTGCAAATTCGTCGATCATAACCGAGTGTCAGATAACCAGATCACAGGGTTCGCGGGTTGATCTTTAGATACAGAGGACAGTGCGCCGCCCAAAGGGCCCACGCAGCCGTAGCGCATCCGCAGCAAGGTCACAACCGCGGCACGCCGGTGAAATCCTGCATCAGCACGCGGGCGGGACGGATTACGGGCGAGATCCGCGCGGGTTCTTGACCGCCCTTGGGCACCCCATGCGGCAAACGCATTGATGGTCGACTCCGAGCTCAAGTGGTTGGTACGGGTTTTGCCATGCCTCTCGAAACGCAGCATGTTTTCCAGGAACCACTTAAGCGCGGCTGGGCAGAGTTCGAGAAATCCCCCAGACCGGCTCCTGCGAGCTGCAGGGATCGAATAATTAAAGCGATGGATTGGCTGGCCCGCCAGAAAGTGTTTGCGGGTGTTGGCGGTTGTCCTGGCAACGATAATGGTCATGGATGGCTCCCTTTATGGGTTAAAAGGTGGTGACTTGGGCGTCTAAAATGCCCTTAATGGCGGAGGTCGTTTTCAATTCGCAACACGCGCCTTACCCGTTTTGTTATACCGTTGTGATTACTGGAGTATGGCATTTTTCCCACTAATAAAGTCTCTCTCTCCCCTTGCTTTGCAAGGAAGGTGTGAGAGTAATAACGAGGGGACTCTCCGTTGTTGTGTGTGAGAGAGAATTGAAACGTGTAGGGTCAATGTGAAAAAATGCCATACCCAGTACCACGGTATACAAAAGCGGGTCGAAACGCGTGTGTGCTCGAGTTGAAACGACCTGCGAATAAGGCATCTTGACCCCAAGTCAGCGGCGACCGGTTTTTTAACCATAAGGGGGAGCCATCCAATGACCGTTATCGGTTGGCCAGGGCACTGCCAAAACCCGCAAAACACCTTGCGGGCAGCCAATCCATCGCTGGATATTCGGATTCTGGCAGCGCAGAAGCCGGTCGTGGGTGTTTCTCGAACTTTGCCAGCGCGCTTAAGGTGGTTCTGGAAAACATAGTGCGTCGAGGATTGGCAAAACCGTTCCACCGTCGCGACAGGTCGAAGGCGTTTTGCGAAATGGGGTGCAGGGCGGGTCAGAACCCGCGCGCGGAGATTCGGCGTATCGTCCCGCCCGCGTGTGATTGCAGGATTCCACCGGCGTGCCTGCGAGTTGTTGACCTTGGATTGGGCAGATGCGCGACGGGCTTGGGTGGCCTTGGCGGCGACGCCGACAAGATTAACCGCTGGAACCTGTGTGAGGTAAGTCCGGTTCGGTTATGATCGACGAATTTGGGCAACACGCGCGTTCCAGTGAACGGATCGAGCCGCGAATATGACGCAGACATTGAACGCCATATTTACCTTTTCCTGAAATGGGTCAAAAGAGCGATTTAACAAAACCTGCCGTGTTCCCCCAGGCACGAGGATTGCCACCAGAGTGAAGACCTGATATCTGTCGCAAACCGTCTTGACCGACACGACCTAAGACGGCGTCGAAGATCGGCGCATACGCCCCGAGTACACTTGTAGGGACGAGTCACGCGCACAACGCACGCGATGGGGTTACGGCATGGCCGTTTTGGCTGGGGTGTGGCAATATGGTATCGGAGAGGCCGAAGCCGCCGATTGCTGGGCAGCGATCTCGATGCTGGTCCAGAGTATTCGTGTTCGATCTGACCGGTGCATTGATGGAGGCACCACCCGGGCGAGTCTTGGTGCTGGAGGTCGTGTGAAATTGCTGCGCGAGGTAGGGCGTAGTAGCAATATCGTTCGAATTGCTACGGACGCTTTGGCCTTTGATACGCTGCCATTGGTGCCCGACTCCGTGCACTATTGGCCAACATGAGCCTGTACGCGCGACTGTGGCTTTTCCCGACTCGTCGAAATGTTACATGGCCGGACAACCGGCCGCGTGGCCGAAGACGCATTGCTCTGGTCGAAGCACCTCATGACCAAAGGACAAACGGGGATGTAGGGTTTGACGAAGGCTATGCGCCCAATTACGCGCAACGCTGTGGTGGATTATGAGCACGATTCGTACCGTGCCGATTTCCCGGCGCCGGAAACCGCCCACAAGGTTACTAGCATTTGGCACTGCAGCGATCAGGCACTATTACGGCATTGGCAGAATTTGTGGTCAAGGCAGGGGTGCAAAGATTCGGAGGCAAAGAACACCTCTGCCAATTCGGAAATCCGTTGTGGGAAGTAGCGAGTGCGGCGAGAACCTGAAAGCTGTCGCGACATCCCCGGGGGACGAAGGGTAACACATAACTCGCTGTGTTGGTATATGTTTGGAGACGAGTGGGTTAACAGAGACAAGTGTTTGTTGACCTGCGAGAGGGTCCATCGTGATCTCGTCGATCGACATCGTACGGTTAGATACAAAACACCTCCAACCCCTATTGCTGATGATCGGCCTCCTCGCTCGGTTATTGGTGTTGCCCCGCAAGGCTGCGCGCTATTGGGTCTGGAACCGCCAATGGCCTTGGGTTCAAAACATCGCTTGGCCCCTCTGTGTAGCCAAGTCTGTGTTTTCCGCCCTAACCCTGGCCGCCGTGCCAAAACTCTCAAGCAGATCTGCCATTAGCGATCGGCATATATACACAGTTGCTCTGGCTCATGGTTGCACCACCTGTATCGGAACTCCAGTTGCGGCTTCCTCTGGCGCTACCGCGATCAGCAGGTCGTTGATTAACGATTACGACTATCGGGCGTCGGTACTTCTTCGGCGCACCGCGCAGACTTCGAAAGGACCGGAATATTCTGGCGCGCTCTGACGTAGGCAAGCTGATTGGTCTTTGTGACTTGTTGCTTTCTATGCGTCTAGGTCTTGGTGTGTAACAACCGAGACCGCGATTCTCGCGCTTTAGTGCGCCTTGGAGTAACAGGAATCAAGACTTCGGAACGCGATGTTGATTCTGTGAAAGACATCTGGCTCCGACGTCCAAGGAGTCGCGTGCTGGTTCGTAGCGAGACCGTGACCCGTTCGCAGCGTTCAGGAAATAATATGCCGACGTCTTTAATAGGGCGGATGATAAGAAGTGGCAGTCCGTCGCAAAACACCGACGCAAGATCCTATGAGCTGGCCACCGCAATCGGACCTTATGTTAGAATCGCCGTACTTTCCAAGGCATGTCGCCAGGGCTTTGGTGGTCGTGTATCACAAACGGATCGAATGACACGCCAAGGTTCTGGCTGCGTTTCTGGGTGACTATGATCACAACCGACCACATTTCAGCCTGCTGGTTCTTCAGGAAACCAACCTGCGGTGGTCAGTATACTGGTTGGAGACGTCAGAGGTGCCTTGTTTGCGTGAATTTCAATCGTTACGGCAGCCCGTTCGTGGTAACCAGCGAAGTCATGATGCGCGGCTACTTGGCGGCCTCGTTTGCCGGACATGCCGGGATCGCAGAACGGAACTGCTTGAGATGGGACGTCGATGGGGCTTTGGTGTATACAAGGGCCCCGAGTGGCGAACCAGACGTCGGGATCTTTTGATGACAGCGATGGACGCATCGGGAAAACGAGCACGCCGTCTGGTGATCTTTCGGTGGCGCGAGCAATACTGTCTGGTTCGTCACGTGAACTGGGCGGGGGCAAGGGGGCGCGGCTCTGGCTGGGGCGTCATAAGCTGTTATCGCAGAAGGAACTTTGAACGTAATTCACGGCTGTGATTCGAACCGTTGTTAGGCATCTGTCGGTATGTTGTGGTTGGTCATGCCCTCGGGTTTGTTGCGAATTCATATACATAGAGATAGACACAGACTAGTCCTAGGGATCTGAAGGCGAAGAGCCCGTCTCTCGCCCGCGATAATCGACAACCTTCAAGCTCACTTGCAAGAAGTGCGTGGCCAATCACTTATGGCAAGACGGTTCGGGTAGCCTCGGTCAAGAGCATCCGATGATCAAGTGCCGCAATCTTGATAGTGCGCTGCATCGAGATCGAATAACGAACACTAGGGTTTGGCGTTCGCATTACGCGTGCTGCGCAACGCTCGCGGAAATGCGCGCTTTGATTCACAGGCCACGGGCCGGCGTGTGGCGACCCTAGGAAAACGCCCGCGACAAGTTCAGCTTGGCGGGGCGTTTGTGTGCGTTCAGGCCCACGCATCACGCGGCAAAGTTCCGCTTGGTCATGCGTTGAAATGGACGCTCAATCCGCGGACGTGGTTTGCGGTTCACAATCCTGATTCGCTCTGAGGACCCAGAGCAGACTGGTATTGTGCCGAAAAGTCAGGGGCGTTTTCCGCTATGCTATCAGTAATTAACAAACTCGTTTCATGACGTGCTTGCGTGGTTCGCCGCGCTCTAAAGTAGCTAGCTCCAAACGCACGTCCGCTACATGAGTACAGGCGAGCACCGCATGGGCGCGGGAGTTTATTCAGACAATCTTTTAATGACGTTCTGCGCCTGCCTCGCACGGCTCGGCGGGCTTTGGTCTTGGGTTGAGGAAATACACGGCTGGTTTTCGCGCGACGCTTGAATCACGGGCATCGAACCAAAGGCCTCCGATCTTTTATCGAAACTAGGTCTACAGGCGGGTCACCTGCTGCGCAGGGGCAAACCGTTTTGCCCAGAGAAGAGATATAGGATCAGCTGATTCCCTACGGACGCAGTCCCAGGTGAAGTGTGGTGCTGGCTGCTCCTCAGATCAGTGCGTGTCTGATTACGACATACGGGTACGCGGCGGGGACTGCCATGGCCGGTGCTTTATGAGAAAGAGGTTGTAGTTGTCGCAGCTGTCAGCGCGCCAAAGATCACCTCGACGGTGTAGATACGCTTCGGCCATTGCTGCGGGCTGTGGCAACCGCGCGAAACAGATCAAACGTGCAGTGATCGATATGCGAGTACGGGGGCGAAGTTAAGCTTTTCCAAGGCAGAGGAGAGATTTGCCCCTGTGGGCCGGAAACCGAACTGCCGGATACGAGTTTCGCAGCGGGTAGGGGAAACTTGCGAGGGTTGGGCGTGGCATGAGGAAGCGTTGCCGCCTCATAGAAGAGAGTTTTGGTGGCACGCGGTTTAGTCAGAGGTCACGCCCAAAGAGCAGTTACAAATTTGGGGCCTAGGACAACAGCTGACGGCCCCCTGGTGTCTCGCTGACGGCTGACTTTAGTCTGCCTTGAGGTGCGCGCCTGCCGAGCTGCGCCCGAGCGGCCCACGGGTCTTCAGGTTCTGGTCGAGCTGGCCGTCAATTAGGGCCGAAAGCGATACGTGACCACTTGCGTCCGGATCAATAGAAGGGATTCGCAGGTTGCCGAGGGAGAGGTGTAATATTGGCAAGAGACAGCTTGTCTCTCTCGTGGCACGCGGCTGCGGCGCACGGGGTGCTTGTTCAGTCTCGGTATGCCATAGTCTGATGGTGAGATCAGATAAGCGCGGGAGTTGCTGGTGATACGGCACCCTCCTTTTTCAGAGTGATGAGACGCTCCTAAGCGTCGCTTTCGAGTGTTCGGCGCACCGAACTTTCATCGAGCTCGATGGTCTTGGAGCGTCAAGCTCCATATTGGGCGCATCGCATATTGTCGGGGCGGGCCGAGGGAGGGCCTGCGCGCTAACTAATGGGGTTCGAAGGAGGGGACGTATCGTGTGATGCGAGGGTGGCGAATTCAGGCTGGTTATAGTCCGATTTATCGCCCGGGACGCGTGTTTTAACGCCCGCGACATTTTAACGGCGACACAAATTTCTATGCGCTCGGGCTTGGAAATCGAACAACTGGACGCAGGTGAATTAATTCCGCGTCAATGTTAACGCTCGAGAGACCGGACTTGCGCCGGAAACGGCGACGCCAGCGGAGGAACGTACTAACAGTCTGGGTGTTCGGGCTTGCGACGCGGCAAACCCACGTGATGCTTTTGGCAGAGAACGAATATACGTTGTGACCTCTGCGACTAAGCGCGGAAGCAATGATTATGCGCGATAAGCGGCTGGATGGCACACAGAGACGGATGTAGCCTATGGCAAGGCCAGCGGTGACGGTTCATTTGCGCGCTTGGCGCGGGTTCGGATAACAGGCGTGTTTGCGGCTTAGGCTATATCGCGCGATGTTGCGCGGTCTTACAAAACCTTGCAACCCTCGGCGCCGTCATGTTGCGCTTGCGCGGGTCAGTTTGGGGTCGGTCTACGGCGCGACGCTGTCGCAATCTCCGGGGCAGGACTAACCTGTTCTTTCGGGGCGCGGCTGGGGCACAGGTGCGTGGGGGGCAGCCTTATCCAAATCGCTCGGACGTGGATCTGGCCGAGGTGGTGACCACAGTGGGGCGGGCGCAAAGGGGGGGGGGGGGGCTTTTTTTTTTTTTGGGGGGGGGGGGGGGCGGGGGGGGGGGGGGGGGGGGGGGCCCCCTGTTTTTGTAGGGAATTTTTTTTTTGTTTCACCCCCCCCTCCCCCCCGCCCCCCCCCGCCCGCCCCCCCTACCCATAGGATGGGTACTTCGCTTAGGCAGGTTCCGCGACAAAATACGGGAGGCAAGGGCGGG
>Ga0163217_1079836_pt1 | contig 11168 bp, 10 predicted proteins | sample SynspAceP_FD_185933 | JGI IMG/M metagenome (GOLD analysis project Ga0163217, IMG submission 185933) | Saline lake microbial communities from Ace Lake in Antarctica - Synechococcus sp. Ace-P (PacBio error correction) | ecosystem: Environmental > Aquatic > Non-marine Saline and Alkaline > Saline ... | reverse complement strand
CTCATAAGAGTCTGACATGCGCGGCTCAGTGTGATGTAGGGGGTGCAAAGTGCTGTAAAAGTATCCCAAAGGGAGGTAATCGTTATGAAACTCCTTCATATCATCCTGTGGAGACTCAGACCTCCTATGATGTGCGCACTATTCCGTATAGAAAATACTGTTTTTTGTGATCTTCCGTGCTCCATTTACTTTTAATTCTGGATAGATTTTCCTGCCAAAAATATGCCCTTGTGCTGTGAGAGAGCGTCTCTCTACCACTCTACCTTTCTTTGTGTATACCCAGGGCTTTATTGAAGTGAAGTGGCATTTTTACTTTACCTTTTCTTTTTTTCGGTTTTTGAATCCTATCTACTCGATTTGGCACCGGTCGCCTCGACCCATCATTGAGCTTTCTCTCCTCGTGTCGATCTGCTCTCTGAGAGGATGAGCCGACATCATATGACATGGGTAGAGAGCAGACCGCTAGGCTCCGGTGTCGAGAGTGAGCTTCTCTCGAATAGATACTGTGATGCATATATTATCGCGCGACCGCTATGAGTTTACCATATACAGAGTCCAACAATCTAGCGCTCGTGCGCTGGCGATTTCGACTCTCACGAACAGATTAATGCGTAGCTATCCTCATACTGGCATCTACTCTGAGCTAGGTAGATATGTAGACTTTAGCACTCTCCTTCTCGGAGTTACTGTCGGTCGCGGGGCACGGGCCGCAGTGATTGCTCCCAACATAATCGCAGTAGCGTTGGCTGATACTGGCATAGTGTGACGCAGTCTGATATCCGAGATCATCTGTATCAGATAATCTTAGCTAATGGTATGCAGCGCTGAATACGTCACCGGTCGTTCATTACAAGCCCGTTCCGGATTGACCAGGTCCATGAAAGGAGATATTAATCAACGAACCGAATTACTCCCTTTGGGATACTTTTAGGGCTTCGGCACCAAGACCTGGTGAAGTACTGACCTAGAAATGCTTCTTAGCCATATCTATCATCACCAGTTCGCTCTCATCCAAGCCGATACGGCGGATCAGGTAGCCCTCGATGACTTACATACTTCCCTTGTTACAGAATGGCGCTTCATCATAGTGGTGAGGTGCTACCAAATGGCCCAATCCCACCCTATAACCAACATCATGACCCGGGACCTCATGCCTCGTGCCGTAATTGCAGATAGCTACTGTTAAAGTAGTTTCTAGGCTGATTTACACCTGAACCTCGGCCATATGAAGCCGTGAGAAAAAAATTGCATTGCATTTCCACTCGTATAGGACACGTGAAAGCCTTGGGGAGATCGGGGCGACGAAAGGTACTTTGTGAGGATAAGCAAGTGGACGCGGCCACCTCAAGGGCCCGTATTTCATTTCCTTGCCGTATGTAGCTGCAGGACAAGACACGGCGAATTCCGTTAACACGGACCATTGATTCGGAATAGAGATTACAGCATTGCCCAAATGGCTCTGGACATGGGGAAAATGGGATTTATGAACGAATTAATTGGGTTGGAGTAAAAATTACAAAACCGTTTACAACCAAGGAGACCGGGTTTAAACGCTCGATTATTTACACGGCATTGCGGAAAAAATGCTACAGGGAAGGTTTTTACCGAAGGAGGACGAGGCGACCTTATTTATTTGGCTGCCATGCACGATATTCAGGGAAGCATTGAACTCTTCGGAGGAAAAGGAAAGTACGCGCTAAATTAAATGAAAATTTTGATGGCAACATCACCGTCATGACAATGAACAGGGCATTCATTATGCTTATCTATCTTTCAACTATGCAGGCAGCCTTGGAAACCAAAGAACTTATCCGTAAGCCACCACCTCAACATTAATTACAGAAATCATTCCTTTGGAATCAACGGAAATTGATGATTGCGGACAATGTCTTGCTTGGTAGTTTTAGGTGTTATGGATTTTTACCCAGTTACTCCAGGAACAGAATATTTTGCCATTGGGGCGCCGCATTTCAGAATTTACGCTAAGATTAGTCAAGAATGGCGCACCAAAATCCTCTTAAAATTAAAAGCCGAATAACCTATCCGCAGAGAATATGTTCATTTCAATTCCCTCTAAAATTGGATGGAAGGTAATGGATTGAACCCCTTATCCCTATACCCAAATAATGAATGGCGATCTCCTTGAATTTGAAATGGGGAAAGCCCCAATTCCTAATGCCGTCAAAAACGACTAAGGTAGGAGAGTATTGTTAACTCGGAACCTTTCCTTTGATACCAAAACACGAATAAACGGTGCGATTAAAATGAAACCCATTCCGTTTATTAATTATATGATGTTCGCTACTTATATAATTTTCCAGCTATCAACTTTAACCAAGCCATTATTTCTTGGGTATGGAGTTGGTAATCGCTAATCTGGGCAGGAATTCCATTCTGCCCTTCATGTTAGGCAAATTCCTGAACTTCTTCCAAGAATAAAAAGCACCACTGTTGACCAATTTTCAGCCAAAAATTAAACGTCAATGCCGATACGCGATGCTATTTAAATTCAGCGATCGTATTTGAACTCCAAAAAAAGAACCTTTTTTTATAGTCGGAGGTCAATTGCCTCTACCTTGGAATGGGAATTACATGGCCAAATAAGGGCATTTGCAGTACCATGGACACTCATCATAATGGTATACAGAGCGCGGAATATGTGGACTTTTACGATGGGATTCTTAAGGGTTTTTCTTTCCCAAGGCGGTAACGTTCAAAGGATTGGGATATCCCAAACTCCAAACCGCTTATTACTTCAGCGCCACTCTTGCCCCCCAGCAAAACTACAGTGGCTATTTGCTTTCCCAACACTTCCAGTAATGGAGTTCCACTCTTTAAAAATTTTCATCGGCAAAATTCAATTCGCTGACACATCCGGTCTTCATCAAGCTACGGCCTAGCGAACTTCCCGTGCCAAAGCACACCATCATAATTTTCAACTGTTGAAGATTGGTGGGCAATTCACTTGCACCATCTGCTGGGAAGGCAAAATCTGTTTGAGAACCTTTGGACCAACCTTTCAACATATTCCTGAAAGATCAAATGATAGGGCCTAATGCCAAGTCTCCCCTTTGCAGGCGTGTTTGTCGTTATTACCTTTTCTACTATATAATTTCCACGCTTACAGTCCATTTATATCTCCAGCACAGCAGCCCTAAAAGTTGCTCCAAATCCTTGGCGTTAACAGGTGGAGCACTTGGAAGGGTGATGGATCTTATAGGCCATGTCTCCAAAATTTCCTCGGCATTATCCACATGAAATCTTATATCTTTTTAATGTATGCGGAATATTTTAATTTCCTCCTCAGATCGATTATATAATCGATAATAGAATCCGTACCTTGGACTGTCCAATCCAAGTACCTTGCTTAAATTGCACCATTCTATCTTCCAATGCTGCGTTGTTTCTGTTTTAAAGCACTATGGAATATTATGGCATTGAGCATAACCGTGTGTTTTGTATCAAGGCTCCCAATTGATGGGCAACGGAATGCACGGAGCCAGTCCCTTTTGAAGGCCGTTGCTCCAATAGAGGCGCAACAACATTTGTCCGACGAGCCTCCAAATTTTTTCCGTCTTTCACTGCTATCGCAGATATTTGGCAATAAGGCGGATGGCTTCGATAGCGAAGACCTTCGGCCATTAGGATGAAATCCCGGAGCGCCTTATGCCTCAATAGCATGCACCATTCGGCATCTACCCTGTCCAAGCAGTGATATGTGTGTAGTCCCAAAGTTAATTCAGGAAGGATCGGATCATCACATATGGCGGTAACATTGGTGGGGTGAAATATATCTTTATGGATGCTGAATGTCTCATCCAAGAATAACCGATTGCCCTACCACCTCAGACCCAGTTCCGCAGTTGTATTGGGACGGCTATTAATGGGAGCCAATTCCGGCTAGGTCAGCATAACTCAATTGTCGCCCACATCTTTCAAAATCCCATAACGACCATAGTCTGTCCGGAACATAAATTTTCGGATTGTTCTGGCTGCATCTATTGCAGAACACGCCAAAGGCAATTAACTCACATGTTTGTTTTTAATTTAATGGCCAACTCCGTCGACGACAATCTTTTCGGATAGGATTATTTCCTTGAACAGCACTATAAACACGTAAAATTTAACCCGTCTTTTTTTTTTTAAGATGTTTATGGTATTTTCAACTCATATCCAACTTTACCAAGCCCTCTCGGTTAACAAATAAAAGGGTTCTTGTATTCCCAAAAATTTTGATGCTTGTGATATCTCGTTGTATTCTTCCATTCCAACCACGAGGTGTAGGATGATCCAATTGTATTTTCCTAAATTTGCATTAATTCCTATTTTTTAATTCAATTAAATCTGATTTATATAAATTTTACTTTAGCCTTTTCGAAAATTAAACGACTTCACACGCGCTAACATGGTCGTACCCATTTTTCGATAAAGTAACTCCGCTTGCCCCGATTTTTAACCCCGTCCAGGCCAAGGCAGGTCAAATAATCCACAGCGGTCATATTACACTGTTTCCGGTTTCAATTTCTTCCTTCCCAAATTAATAGCCCGATCCATGTCATTTGCCCCAAATGGAAGCGGTAAGTCCGTATTGCGGAATCGGTTATTACGCTTTCCAATGCTTCCTCATCGTTCTTTACTTTCATATATTCCCAACTACAGGGTCAAAAACTCTCCTTTCGGCGCTCACTTTACATTCCTACTATATCACAAATTCACTAAAAAACATTGCGGAGATAAATACGGGTATCTTTTTTGGGGAAAGCCTGCGAACCAAGATTCGCTCACCAAGGATTTTGCCCCTTTACCCAAAGCCTGCTTTCAATTTGTTTTCTTACGTAATTAGCTGCATCTGTCTTCACATTGGCCCAGATTAATCCCCGCATCCCAAAGGAATTTCCCAATTTATATTGTTTTGTAATGGCCACAAATTCCATTCAACAAACTGTCGTAAGGGATTCGTGGACATTAAATCCTTTCTATACCCGCAGCAGGGATTGACCATATTAAAGGAATGCCCACGTCACCAAATTTCTACACTATTTCTCCCAAAATGGCATCGCCAATTACATATGCGGGATCCTTACCTCTCTAATCCAAACCACAAGAATTAAACTTATCCCGTAACGAATTCTTGAAACGGCTATTCCCCCCTGTACGGAGCCTGTAAAGTATACACGCGTCTATTCTAGCATCGGCAAATTAATTGAGCCGATATTTTATGGTTAATGGTGCATATCTGAAAAACTCCCTTAAGGTTAATCGGCCTTCTTCAGCTGCTTGCATATCGTTCCGCCACCAAAGGTGTCTGAAAAGGAATGCTAAAGAACAAAACCACATTCCTGCCATTAAAGCTGGAACTATTGCATTTACAGAGGTAAACAAGAATGGATAATTCCAGGGACTCACACCACTAACAACACCAATAGGCACCACGCGTCTACCCATTCTATCATCCGGAATTCTCGTCATCTACAACTTATAGTCGTTTAAAGCCTTCTTCCGGGCTTCAATCATATTAATGTGCACGATCCGCAAAGCCCCTTAATCTATCCCGGGGATTTGACCTTAGGGTCTACCATTTGCCACGGTAATTTCGAGGCAATATCAATTTTTATCCTGAACAAATAGCCGCCCACAAAAAGCGATTATATACTTTGCCGCGCTTCAGCAATGGAGTAGATTGGTCCAGAGTGGTTTTAGAAGCACGTTTAGCTAAAATTAATGCCTGCTTCCAATATCTTTTGGGCCATGTTCTTCGGCAGTAAGTAAATAGTGCCGTCTATAGGTGATATGGTATTTTATCTTTTTTTAAATTATTCAAAAATAACGTTTTAATTGCCAATCCTTTTGGCTCCAAGTTGTTTGTGATCTGTCCCAAAGTTCGGGATATACGGCATAATGATCTACAAATAATACACCAAAACATAGTCTCGTGCAATTTTGAATTCTTAAATTTTCGGCAGCATGTGATAAGGTTCCTAGGAACTGCAGTTCCTGAGGAAAATCCACATCGTAGGCGTTTCCCATCCACGGCTTTAGTTGTTCAATTTATTCTCTATGCCCAGATCCTGAACCTAGGCTGCTGCTACGCCAAATATGGATTATATCTGCTGCAGACACTCTATTATTCACTCTTTGGATTTTTTCCGACCCCGGAATAGCCCTAAGCGCACAGTCCATATTATTCCATTACCCAGAGGCGCCGATAGGCGCCCCCAAAAGCCAGGAAGAGTCGGGTTAACTGATTACATGTAGAGGCTACCATGCGCTAATAATTCAGCATCAATTTTCTGTGCCCCCCAATAAAACCACGCATCACGTCTGACATTCCATGTTCCTTGCTTTTTTCATAAAAAGGCCAGACGGAGCCACTCCTATCTTTTGTAAAGAAAATATGATGTCCGATTGCCCTGGATAACTTGAAGACCATATTAGCCTAAAAGAGGCCATATAAACCCCCGCTGTTGTGCCACACTTTTTTAAAGTTTTTAAACAAGGCCCCATATCGGCTGCCCTAAAGCGCCTTCAGAATATTCAAAGAGCACCTTCTTAGTAACTCCCGCACCCGTTTCCGTGTTTGTAAGCCCTCCAAAAGGCATACCCATCTCTTGGGAAAGGGCCCATTATTTGGCGTGGTAAAAGTCCGCCGATGGGTGAACTTCGCAATATGGAATATCCAAAATTACCACGTGTCATAGTTCAATTAGGTAATCTTTATCGCGAATGGATTTTGGCAAGTCTCATTGGATAAGAAAAATTCCAACTCAAAGGATGAGCTTGCCGCTTAAATCCTACATCCCCAAGTCTATCCAATGTTTACGCAGTATTGACCTTGGGCAAACACTGGCAGCTTTACTCTCGAAAAATCAACTAAAAAAATACCTGATTTATAATCTTCCGTGGCAATTTCTACATACTGGCCGCACTGCTATGCGTAGCATTTGCATCCGTAAACCATCTGCCCAACCCGTAAAGGAATGTTCTTATATACATCATTGGGTCCAAACCAAGATAACACTGGCCAAATCCCAATCCCTCTATCCAAAAAGCAAGAAAGGACTTTTTAGAATTTTAACGTATTTCCCTCGCTTAGTACGCATCAACAATCAAGACTACACGCAATTTTATATTTTCAATTTGATGTTCACTAATATTAATTCTTTACCGATTTTTGATGGTACACTTTTTGCGCTCTCCTTCTTCAATAGGCTTAAAAATCTTTATTGTTCTCTATTTCGCGTCCTTTTGCTTCTAAGCTATGATACGTTAGGTGCACATTGACTACTTTTTGGCTTGATTATGCCGAATTTATTATTGTAATAACATAGGTTTTAAAAAACCCCAGTGTATTTGCCTTATGGAGGAGTGGTTGTAATCTAATGTTATTTACCAGCCGTACGGTGCCAAGAATATCTTCCATAAAAAAATATTGCTTTATGCCCAGGCTGCGGGATAAATTTAGGTTTTTTTCAAGGCTTTTTTCGCTCGCTGCTCCAAGGCAAATCTCTTCCTCGGAAGATGAGTATTAATCGATGCCTTCCTTTAAGTCCAAAGTATCATCAATCCAATTATTAAATTTAGCCCATGAAATACAAAACCGCTGTATCTATAGGATTGATCCTGTAGCTGAAAAATATATAACACTTGCCAATAAAAATAGTGGTCCAGGCACCAAATTTCCCAAAAAGGACTAACATAGGGCCTTTCCAATTCAGGTTTTTGTTTTTCTCCAACACAAAAGGAACGCATTGTAGGAATATAGGACAACATAGGCTGAAACAGCTATATAAGCAATGACTGCCTATAAAGACTACCGTCCACTATTATTTCCGGCCAAAAATTTGTAATCATCAAAACCACAAAACAATCACCGAATCCCAAATCAAGCGGTAAGATAAGGTGTTTTTCTTTGCTATGGGAAGGGGGACAATATTACAGGAAAATAGCCTGCCCTGGACAGGGAATAAATCTGCCGCCGAAAGCAAAAATTATGGTATGGAAGGATTTGCCAAGAGACAATGGAAGCAACAATGCCAAAAGTTTGGCTATGGTTGTCACCGAACAGTACATTTGGAATCCGTCCAATAAAGGCCTCCCCAGAATTGAGAAACGCAAAAGACCCCAATGGTATTCAAGCATTAAGCCAAAGGAGTTAAAAGCCGAAATTTAATCGCGTTACATAAGTTCCCATAGGTTCAACCCTTGGCGCATATCCCTGTTTTCGGATCTATCGACTCCTCGGCCGCACAATGGCAATTGTTCAATAGCCAAAAACAACAAACCGCAAAGGGCATTGGCTTTTGTAGCCGGCTCTATCCAGCCCAACGGGAATTAATGAACCTCCTCCACCGGGCAAATGCTCGGCAAACTGCCCAATCAGACAGCCAGCTAATTTAATATCCAAGGCAATACAGTCATGTTAAAAACGACCACTTTCGATAGGATGATACCCAAAAAATGCCCAAAACAACCCAAAAGCAATAAGGATGAGCGTGACGGTGAATTATGAAAGAAAGTATCTACTCCTATTATATTCAGAAAGATAAAGTGAAGATGGTATAAATCCGAACACAAAAGGGCAACATTTTCCGGTGCAGTTTCAAAAATGCCACTTGCCATATAATTACTTAGAAAAAAATTACAGCAGGTGTAAGGGAAAATTCAGGTTTCTACCAGGCCAGTAAAGAATCACCCCAGGGTCCCATGGGCCGATCTGGCAAAAGATAATGCTCCTCCAGTATGTGAAGGGCACGGAGACATTTCTGCAACGCTCTGGGATAAGCCCAACATACATTATGGCCACAATACACGTATTCAACAACATTACCACCCCATCCTCCTGAAGCCAGACCTAAGTTCATCAGAAAAAAATGTCCAGGATATCACCGCTCCTACCACCAAGGCCCATAAGGACAAACACCAGCATGGCGTTTAAGTTCCCGTGGATTCAAATAGGATCTGTCCATTTTTTTATACTTCAGCTCCTATTGGCCCATAATCCTATTTATCTGGGTTTTTGACTTGAATTATATATTTTTCAAACTAAAACTAATATACTATGCAGAAATAGAAAAAATATCTCCTCCATAAACTAGAAAGGATTTATTTTTTAAGAAAAAAAACCATAGGAGGGAATGCCTGATGGTCTTATAAGATTCATGAATAACTTTACTTACATTGTCCATTTAATTAAATTACTGGCAACATCCCACCAAAGTCGGTATTATAGAGTCATCTCGCTCCCATTCTGGATGACTGCCTTTTTGGTAATTGCATTATTTGTTGATTTAACCTCGTTAGGAAATTGAACCTTACAGGGAACCAAAATTTTCAATTACGCATCTATACCGGGAACAACTTCTTGGCCATTTTCATTCTGGTACGCCTCCAAATCCGGAACCCAAGCTTTTCAAAACCGGTATTAAAACAAGGATATCCATTTTTGTAAGCCACTTTTTTCCAAACTTTCAGTCTGCTGTTCCGGACATCAAGCTACAGCAGCTGCGGCTATATTAACCATCTAGGTCGAAGCTTTGCAAACTCAGCAGCGAATCTCGTCCAACCGCCAGCACCCCCCCTTTTATTACTTTCCAATAATATGAAAAATGACGGCTCTATGCCATTCTCATAATACGTGCGTGCATCGCCGATAGGTAATTGAAAATTTCTTTCCCTAGCTTCTGCCAAGATTTAAATTGCAAGTCAGAATAATCCATTATTTACGTCTGGGATGGCCGTTGCCCGAAGCCAGTTCTACACTTAACCACGCCCTACAACACAAGAAGGATACCGATCCTGGAAATAAATTGGGACCCTACTTCATCGGGGTTTCCAGATGGGACTATAAACTTTAAAGCCTGCCCTCATCGCTTCCAGCCATGGGCATTGCCCACATAATCGTCCAAATTTCGAATATTATACCTTTTCCCGAATTGGAAGCTGGGTGTGGGCAAATACGATAAGTCTTCTGTCGTTAACTTCCTTAAGTCTAGTTTTCCAGTGTAAAGACTTAAATCTAACCTCATCAAAAACTCCCTGAGGGGTATCATATTTGGGTTGACGGGATTATCCGGATTCCATTGTAACAATGCCGCATCCCCGATACTGTTAAATTATGGATAAGTCGTTAAATCTCCCGATTTTTAATCTCCGACATTCCAGCAACAAGCCTTATTGCGTTATCCACATCACTGATCCTCATCAACAAACGAAGTCGAGTGAATGCAAATTTTCTCCATTTAAGTAACATCGCCCCCGATAATATCATCACCGGATATATTATCTGTTTCCAGTCAATGACAGGCATTGGCAGTTTTTAAAGTCGGCCAAAATTTTACATTTCGTTATTATTTCGATGTGGATGTTTAAAATTCACGGTGTATTATTATACCATACGATAATACCTTTTATTAGCTCTTGTGTAATTTGGCACATCTCCATAAGCATCTGTTAAATTAAGAATAAACTCCACGATTTTTTACAATCAGTCCTACGGCCATGTATAATTTTGACGAACAGGATTTCTTGGTTATCGCCGCAATTAATATTTTTTCAATATCCCTCAAACCATCGTATCCGGGAATTGTATGCGGTCGCTTGTAGGCGAGCCAATTGTATTCTATCACCAGAAAGTAAATTTGAAGTCGAAGCGCCCATATTGTACTATACGGTCAAAGCCTTCTTCCCATCCTTGATTTCCCCCAATTATAGGACATTTGCCTTAAAACCCACTGGCCAAAGCGAATTTGAAGAAGCTGTTCAGCGAAAAGTTAGGGTTTTTTATTTATTCTTCGAAGTCTTTCAGTACCAACCCATTAAAAGTCCGCCAAAAGAAGCCATCATGAAGGGAACCCTGTTTTGAAAGATAATGGTTTATTGATTTTTCATCTTTTATTGCAATAAGAAATCGATTTGTAAAATTTAAGGACGTGTTATAGTTTAGTGCTGGGATAGACAATATTTTTCTTATTCCCCGGCTGTAAAAAGTTAACCCCCCGGAAAACGGAAGGACCGTGTTCTGGATCAAAACTTGCGGGCTTATTCCGTTCCCAAAAGCAACCAAATTCTACCAGTAAGTTTGATTTTAAATCTTGCCTTTGCTTATTGGCAGGTTTTTTTAATTCAATTTTTAATTTTCGAAATTTTTCTCCTTCTTTGGGGTGGCTTTC
>Ga0163217_1074807_pt1 | contig 11168 bp, 5 predicted proteins | sample SynspAceP_FD_185933 | JGI IMG/M metagenome (GOLD analysis project Ga0163217, IMG submission 185933) | Saline lake microbial communities from Ace Lake in Antarctica - Synechococcus sp. Ace-P (PacBio error correction) | ecosystem: Environmental > Aquatic > Non-marine Saline and Alkaline > Saline ... | reverse complement strand
GTATTTGCATGATTTGCTCCCACGGCCCCTGTAAATATTGTCAGGGTCACATTTCAACGTTGTGAGTACGTAGTCTTTTCGACTTAGCCATTTCATTTTTATTTCGCCAATCCTCATCAAACGTGATTAGTAGGAATGTCGGGCGTGTGTGCTTTGATTTTTGGGAGTAGATCAAGAGCCATGGTGTTTGCGGCAGGGCGCACTCTCAAATACAAACGGGATTGTTCAGATTGTGTTAACACATCAGGGTACCCCGTTTTTAATATTTCTTAAGGCTCTGTCCATTAGGCACGGAAAGTCGGGGCACTAATTACTTCAAATTTTAGTACTAGGCTGTGCTCACCGGATCGCATTGATGCAGTCGACAAATGTGCTGAGCCACATCACGTAAATCATCACGGAATCAACTGAGTATACCAAACATATTTAAGCGCGCATTTAGCAATAGTTTTTCGCTAGCTTTAATTGGCTCTTCTGACTTGGCGGTAAAGGTTACGTGGCCATCACAGAATGGCAACGAGGAGTACTGTCGGCCCAATCATTAAAATGTAGCAGTCCATGATTAAAACATCAGCCAAGTTAGGGCAACTTGCTTCGTCACAACGGGGATGTAGATTATTTTCGTAGCGTTTTTTGATGTGGTCGATTTATGGGTTGTGCGGTATTTATTTTTAATCCAATTTTAGTTTACGCACATTTCTGTTTTTTCAGTTCGGTTAAAAATAGTGATGGGAATATGTTTAACTTTTCATATCACGGCAGTTTGTAGCACTGCTTGAACAGATTGTATTTTGCACGCTTATCATCAAAAACGTTCTTGTTATGTAAATTAATGTGGACGGATTTTGTTTGTGATATACCATAACTTCACATACGACTCAACAAATTTTACGGCCGCCTCTGCAATATTCGCTGGGCACAAAACTCATTTGCATTTCCATCTCTGGCCTGCGTAACCACAAGGATTAATAACGCAAAAGACTAAGGTCCATATTTTAGTTTAAAGCTAACCATGAAAAGAGGGCAAACTTTGACGGATCTATGTAGGTCCATGAAACATACTTTTTTTACTGTCAATAAAACACCTGGGAGGAGTCTGCTTGGGAATAAGCACGTGCATAGGTTTTCAAGGTATTGAACATGCATTCTTTCAAGGGGCTGTCACTAAGGTTCGAACCCAATTTATGCGCGTTTAAATTGAAGTAAGCCGTAGAGCATTTGTTGACCGGCGGCCGTGATAGTTGACTTGTCACCGCGATAACTGTTTGACCATGGGTATGCCTGGAGCGAGTAAATGTTTCTGTCTTTTATGCTTGCCGTTGGGTAAAAACTGGCTCTGTATTCTACCGCCACAGTCGTCTGGAGTATATCTTCATCCGTTGGTCGGTGAGTCTTGCATGGCTTGCAGTAGGCAAATAAGCACGTTGGACCTAATTTGCCGGCAATGATGACAGTGGTTTGTGTGCATAAAACTAACCCGTTTTATGTTTTTACAGTACAACCGCGTACTAATTCTAGTTTTGCCAGTTCAAGTATACAATAGTTTCCATATGTTCTTTACTAGGTCACTGTGACATTTCAAAGAAAACAGAATGGTATTTGCCTTTTGAGCTAGGTTTAACTTTGGGGTGTAATCACTGGGGGCATGTAATTTGTAAATAAAACTAATCACTCGTCAGGGCAGGCGCTTCTATGCGCACACCCATAACCTTTGAAGTTTTTTGTTGACAAGGAAATCTAATTGTTTGTCCAAAATTAGTATACGTTACGCTCCTCAATTCTTTGTTTGGATAGACTTTAGCTATCAAAGCCAATTTTAATTTTACGAATCTCGACATTGCGGGACCGAAAAGTCCACCCATTAACCTCTTGCATGTCACCAAAGGGTACTCTGCATGTTCTTCCGCCTTCTATTTGTAAATATTAAGGTTGCCGTACTACTTCGCTTTAGCCATGGCGCTTTTTAGTTTTTATCAATTAAAGTGGCTTTAATTTTTGCTTGTCAGAGTAGTAATGGGGGTATTTTGCAAGATACCAAGGTCAACAGTTATTTTGTCGACCCATAATATGCGTTGTGTTACAAAGCTACTACCTGCTGTTATAGGGGTGTTTAATGTTTGAGATTGAAGGCCGTATTCAGTAACTTTTACTATTTTTTTCTGCGCAGCGCGAATACTTTCTGTGCCCATATACAACTGAATTAACGATACGTCTTGTGTGTAGTCAGAAGTAACCAAGCTATAGCCTGGCATCTAGGAGGTTATGACGGTTTTATTCATCAACATGTAGGCTTTATATCCATAACAGACCATTACGGTTGTTTAATGTTTGATTTACATTGAAGGTAAATTCTTTTTCACTGTTAAATAGCGTATTCGGTCTTGGGAGCATCGCGGATTAACAAATTGCTTTTGCTTAAAGGTGGCCATATCTCGTGGGGTTGTATAATGTCTGCTCATGTAAACCGATGGCTATCATAAAGTGGGTGTGACTTGCAGCTTTTCTGAGTTGCACATAGTCTCATATAGAAAGGCACTTCACTGCCGCAATATGTTCAGCAATTGCGACACAAGCTCGTTACTGATTGGATAATAATAACCGTCCGGTTGAGTGTCGGCGACGATATTTTGTTTCCACTTCATTAAAGAATACGATGAGTCTGGGAAATTCTTAGCCAAGCATTTTCAGAATATGACTAGTCTGTTTCTTGGATTGCCGTTTACATTTCTTTACGATGCTAGCTGGTATCATTTTGCGTTACTTGACTGCGCGGCAGCCAGATATATAGCATTCTGCTCAGCGATGAATTTACTGTTTGATAATCAAGTAATAAAACCTTTCGCCGCTACGCTGGTGGGGAGGGAATAACCGCGGGCATTTAGAGGCGAAACTAAAAATAAAAGAAGCAATATGCTGAAAATAACAGTTTTGAAGGAAGAAGTTTGTGGCATTGAATCAACGTTTTTGGATATGGTTGAGTTTAGGAGACGTGAGCTAGGTGAATGTGCGTGCTCTTTTAAATTCCGGACGTAATATAGCACTTTTCGCACTTAAAATAATGCTGATTGGAACAATAAATTCACAGGCAATTGTGAATAATTTTGCGAACTAGCAGATATGACCAAAAAGCGTAAAAGTTTATTTTTCTAATTTTTTTTTTATGAAGGATAACTTATAAGCCTGGTAACCTTAAACTTTAGTTGTTTAGATTAATGATTGACAGTTTTTTCTCGTCAGTTTAAAGGGCCTTAATTGCAAACGTATAGTCATTTTCAAATGGGGGCTTGGAAGGCACTTGGTACAAGGACGTTAGCATTGCGGTAATCAATTTTTTTTTGTTCTTGCAGGCAGCCCATTGAAATATAAGACATTTTGCATTGGCCACAGCTGGCAGTGTGTTGGCAGTAGCAGTATCGTCGGGGCCAAGGCGCTACCGTTCATTTTGTCCTTAATTTTCATCAATTGTTTCATTCCCTAACTTAACTTTCGCTACCCCTGAAACTTAAAACATTGCCGAGTTTTAAGGCTGCTGATAAGGAGGGTCAACAAGCCTTTCTTGGAGTGAAAAAGGACTCTATCGTTTATTCGCACACGGCTGAAAATTACCATTAAGCTAAATTAGTGATTTCGTGCAAACGCGGGCAGTGGTAAGGTTTTTTAGTGCTGCGGGTCCATGGTAGTACATGTCATACACTTCGCCAAATTTGAGGTTAAATGACCATTGAACTTTTGCACAATACAAGAGGCTAACCCCTCAGCGCTGTAACTTTACTGTGGGAAAGGAGTATAGTTTCACACCTCTTATCGTATAAGGCCGCTGATTATGCCGGTGCTAAGGTTCGTATTTAGAGGCGCATACGTGACATCAGACAGTTTTCAGGCCGGAGCATGAGGGGCTGAGTCATTTTTTTTGCTGGTAGCGACTGGTTTTGCGCGCAACCCATCATTAAGCTCGTTTTAAGATCAGCATATACTTTGACGTTAAACACCTTTGCATACTATTGCGCTGCCCTGACTGAATTTAGGGCGTTCGTTGCTGCAACTAATTGCTCACTAATTGTATTCACCACCATGGCAGTATAGGGGGTATGGTTATAACGCGTAATAGTAAAAATTCTTAATCTAGCCAATATTCGAGTTTGCTCAGGCTGTGGCAAATTCAATTAATTTACCTTGGTGTCATAGGAAGTATTTTTCGTTTGCATGTCTTAGGCTAACGCCCAAATCATTAGCCTGCTGCCATGTGTGCTGTAACTTTTTAATTGGACGGTTTTTTTATTTCAATAGACTTTTAAAGGCGGTTTCCTGTGGATATCAGCCGGAAAAGCACAGCTTGGCCTGTGCCAGCCGTGACGTTTAAAATAATTTTGCGACACTACCAATGCGTCGACAGGATTGATTTAGGGAGATCTCTAACACCATCTTTAATCAAATCACAGCATAGGTCGATTAACTTGCGGGAATATTGGCCCCGCCATTGCGCCGAGATAGGAGACCTTAGGATGTAAGGTTAAATTTGTTCTCTTCACGAGCCAGCAAAAATTGTTTAGTTCACTGCTAAAAACGTGGCCGAGTGGGTAGTTGAACGCGAGAGTTTGCAGGGCATCAAGAATACGAGTATTGACCTAATAGTTCCATAGAAGTTTTCTACTCCATAATAGCGACAATAATTTGAGCAGGTACCCCAGTTTGCATTTTCTGCTTAAGCCAGCTCCGTTGAAGCTTTGCCAAAATTCTAGCCTTGTATTTACACGCTTTTCGTGTCTAAAAGATGGGTAATATTGAAACCAAGGTTTGTCCTCCAAGGTTTGGCAATCGCTTGTTAAATTACATCATGTTTGTGGCGATGGGCAATTAGTGAGTTAGTTTCATTTCTATCAACTGATGTTTGCTGACCATTAATCATAAGTTTTTTGCTTGTCATTGCTAGTTGCGATTGCATTAGTTACACAACATAAAAAACTAGCAAAGGGAGAGAAGATATACAAAGTGCTGACGAGCCGTTGTTTTGGTTGGAATTGGATCTATATTTCATTGTTACTCACTTAAGGGGACGGCTAAAATTTTCTGTGAGCCGGAGCCGCGGTGGTTCTCCTAGCGGGATTATTAATTTTTTTGGTACTAATTGACATCAGTTTCAATATCCAAGTAAGACAATGTACATGGAGGTCCCCCATAATGGACCAACGGAGCGGGAACCACGGACAGGTATATCAGACACATGCCGATTGGCAAAACCATACACCAAAAAAGTAAGGGTGTACTTCCTGCCATTATTTTGCTATATGCATCTTGAGCAGTATACCCGATGACTCATGCCACGCATAACGATAAAAGCAGGTTAAGATAGGGGCAAACTAAGAGTTGCACCAAACCACTCTTTGCTAAAAACGGCGAGATAAATCAGTATGCAGTTCGAGTAAAACTCTGTTGCGATGCGTTCGTGAGCAACTTGCCATTTAATCACCAGAGCCATAGCCGATTTGCGGACTGAAAGTGGTAGCCAGAACCCAAAGGGTCACTTTCAGGATTCAGAAAAAGCTAAAGCACTCTTTTGGCTTTTTGATGGTTCTTTATCAAAAACGTCACATAATTCGGGTGAAGCAGAAGCACAAACCGCGACCACGGTGATAAAACGCCACTCATTCGGCTAGAATAGGCAAATGCTCGACTAGAATTTAATAAAGCCGTTCCTGAATTGGTTGTTGGCAATCAGCAGGTCGGTATACCACAGAATAAATCCACCTAGTATATGGCTCAATTTTGGGGGAGAGATTAAAACGGCTTAACAATACCAGCTATTCACCATAGGGGACAGGGGCAGTTTTAATTTCGGAGGGCTGAAAACGAGAAGAAAAGAACCCAAAAATCAAGCCAGCGTCTGGGCGCTTTTGCCCACAACCCCAAAGGGCAATCTGCCAAGAGCATTTAATACACCGGAACTAATAAAATATATAGATAATTTAGCTATAAGCTAAGGTGAGGGTACATTGGGCAATTGCCAGCATGAGGGCTAAACAATCTAGGCGGGTTATTTGACGTTGAAATCAAAATCTATATTATGATTCCACGGGTGAATAGATGTGGATAAGCCACACGGCCTTAAGATAAATGACCAAAGCAAAGGACATCACAATGATACGTCTCAAAACTGTCGGTATTAGTCTTTAAATTTAGTTCGTCCCGCTTTAGGTCTTTTCATTTTTGGGTTTAGATTGACACTATTCGTCGCTGCGTATGGCGGGTAATTATTGACTTTAATGCTCTGGAAACTGATTCCTTAAAATTAATAGTCACATGGCACGCGCTATCGGAGCCGCTTGTGCGCCGCCATGCCCAGATTTCAAGAACCAAGTTAAAGAATTTGTGGTTTATAATTAGGGGGCATATCTCATACATGGCCATTATCTCGGTTTTTTCAGATAGTTTCTGGATGTATTTTAACTTGGCCTCTGCAACAGTTGCGCGGTACGGTTTACCTGCTGAGGTATAAGGAGATCAATAAACGTACTTGGACTGACCAGCGCGGATTAATAGCATACATTGGATCGAGTCCACATTCCAATTATTAGCATTTTGATTCTTCAACTTGCGACGTTCCTTTATTCGGCGTCCAGATCAAACTCGTTGTTTGCATCTACTCGCTAATCTGGGAAATTAGGCGCTGTCCTTTTTGACAAGACTGTAATCGCTTGAGTAGAGCTTGTATAGGGGTGGCAGTCCCAGTAAACTTGTGCTATGCACGTTAATAGTTATACCATATACCAGAGCGATTAAACACGCTTTACATATGACGCGGCTTGGGCATTAGAGCATGCTGCTTTTCATGTATCACCCAGTGTATCGCCCAAAGCCAAATTCATTCATCTCGCGCTAATTCGATCAATTGCTAAGCGTAGGCTTAGTCGTTAGAATAGTTGCATGACACTTCAATGGGCTTTTGGTGATTTAGGACCAACATTGGCCTTTATTATGGTCGCGCAACGTCTATTGGCTAATTGTATTTACCAGGTCAGGATTTTGGTATCAACGTGATTATTTTCTTCTAGCGAGTAAAGCGGAGGAAAGGGTTTTCGGTAGAGGGCGGCGGGATATTTGCCCTGCGGTTTGCACGATTTATCGTTGGAGGTCTTTAGATGAAAGTAACTTGTTGTATTCCTTGCTGCTGATTCCGTGTTACAACAATTAGGGTTATAACTTGGGCTGTATATAGACAGTACGCGCGTCGCGGGACTCAATAGGCACCACAGGCCGCGGGCCTTTCCGCAAAAGATGTGTGCTGAGTGCATATTTAATGTCGATATTGAGGCACCAGATTCTTTACCGGGTAGGGGGGCTAAAGTCTAAGGTGGTATATGGCGCCCTTGCTATTGACCTCACTTTTGATAGCCCTTGCCTATGAAGTAATTCTTATGGACTTTCTATGCCCAAATTTTGCGATATCATAGGTGCGGCATTGTTTAGTCTTTGGCCGAGCTTCAGTAATTTTGTAGATCCGATTTTATATTTTAGCGACTAGCCGAAATGGGTGGCAGTTCACAAGGGGATAATGACGAGCATCTTGCTTCGCGCACGCAGGAAAACTGATATGATGAGCTGAAAATAAAGGCGATTCTTTGGGGTCAATGATTGCCGTAAAGTAACTGTTTAAACGACGTTGAAGTTTAATGGCTTGATTAATTCATCTGATGTTGTCATCGTTAAGGTACACTGTTTGCAATTAGCTTAATGTTTGTTCGAGGTCATTGATTTCTTAGGGTATGACTCAGACTGTATACCGCAGGTTTTCTGGCAAGCAGAATTTACGTTGCGATCGTAATCAAGGCTCTATTGGAAGCTACCGGTTAAAACTTTATGCGTTACCATTAGAACGAGTTGATGAATTCTTCAAACTGAGTTAACCTTGTAAAATAATGAAAAGTGGCGGTGTTAATACGATCGCAATCATGACCAAAGATAACCGAATGGCAATACATGGCGGCAATAATTGCTCAGCCGTGTGGTTCTTGATGGATACGCGTGTGGAAACTTTTTCTATGATGGATGTTTATTGACCGGGAACTGTCCCCCCGATATAACTTCAGGCACAATCTAACGAGGGGGTGCGGTAGGTATAGACTTCGACAGATGGACCACTTTTGTTCAGTGCTCAACACATTCCGGTGCTGCCTTGCTGCCGCCAATCAGTAACTGACATTCGACCATCCATTTGCCCTTTTGCATTTTGATCCGCTCCATTTGCGTGTATTCCATTGTCCGCGTTTCATTCTGGGTCACAGTCCTGTTCCCTTGGATACCGTAACGTCAGCTCACATTCCTTTTGCAAATGCTGAGTTTATATCCGCGATTTTTACCTCGTTACCCCGCCCGGAATTACGCGTCAGGTCAGAGGCATGTATGAGGAGGAAACGTTCAGGTATTTTGGAAAGCCTTGTTCACCAAGCAGGATTTTTTTGGCAACGGCCGATAGTGAAATGCGGCATGTTACTGTTTTAGTATTAATTGTTATTCACGATAAGCGTATTTTTTTACTCCAAAGTTTTTCTAATGTGATAGAAGTCAGCGCTTGCATCTTGCATTAACAGTGAACAATAACATCACCCAATCAATAGTTTACCATCACCTGTTTCACGCTTCATACAGTGGTTGGGTACCCGTTGTTTGCTTAACGATAATATGTTCCTGATAGAGAACACATGACGTTGTTGAATTACCTGAACAAACTAACATGTTTCGTGACCGATGTTTTTCTGGACATCAAGAATCGAATCTTCACGACCTTTAAGGTCTTCTATTTTTTCGATAAAAAAAAAAAACCCCCCCAAATGTTTTAATGTTGATGATCCCAAATATTCCTTACAAATTTTTAAATTGAAGCTAAGTTTTTAATATTCGCACTTTGCTGATATAAACTTAAATGCGTGATCTTAGCGAAATAATAGCCTAGGTAAACGGACCTTGCGGGTTCTTCCCTCTGGTAAGTAAGGCTCTTATTTGGCTTTGAAGAGACGTTTATTTCAGGAGGTGTTGCCAATGATATATCCAGCCAGGTTTTTGTGGGCATGCTACTTGGGTAATTTGATGTTTGGCTAATATGCGCTGCTGGTTTCTGTTATTTTTCGGCTTAGTGGGGGGCTTTTCTGCTCTCTTTGAATACAATAAAAATTGACATTAAGCAAGGTTCTTGATCGGTGCCAGTGGTTATGAATTAAAGGGAGTTCAACTGCCATTAAAAAAAAGAATGGGGAATAGGATGACGTGTGAAGGCGTAGGGTTTACACTATAACTAACTTTGATGTTCAATCTCCCAGGCTCTGAGGTAAAAGGTTGGAACTCGTTTAGCATCCTGTTTATAATTGCTAGGAATGTTGAATGGTGCTTTGCGCGTTTTTGTGAGCAGGAGATAATAAAATAGGATCAGGGCGACAGCGTCTTTTTTGTAATTTTGCCGCAGCAATACGGGTAGATATGGCATTATGGATGGGATCAAGGTGCACACCAAAGCCATAGGGGATTAGGGGGCATTAATATCATCCATAATCAGGGCAGCGGCATCTAAATTGTATGGATAACCAGTAAAATAGATGACTAATTCAAATAGGGCGCAAAATTTGCGATTGTTTTATGGAAAACAAGTGTCGTTAAGCTTTTTTTGCAAAGCATGTAACTGCGCCGATCGCAAACGTTGAGAGGCGGACAAAGAGTATAGGTTGTCTTACCCAAATACCCCCCGATGTTGATTCATTCGCGCTTGACCGGCTTGTTGGGCAAATAATAGGGCTTGTAAGTTTTGCCATCGCGAGTTCAAGCCATAAATAATGTTGGGGACTCTATCCTTCACTTTCTAAGCGATTGCGATTTACGCTTTTTGAGCTTCACTGCAGCCGTAATCAATCAAATGGGGAAAACAGTAAACGACTTTTGATTCACGACCCGCTTGTTTTCACTTTGTTCAAGCTGATCTATGCAGAGGATACAACAGGCAGTTTTTGTATTCTTGTTTTGGCAGCTAGTAGGTTGCTTCAAAAAGTAGCAGGTAGTTGCAATAGCTTGGGACCGCTTGCAAAAACTTCGACTTGATTTGTTGGGGCTAACCATTTGTTGTAAACTGATTGCGCTTCAAGAGGGGTAGCAAGGAGTGTAACCCCGGTTTTATCAAAGCAGTTGTTAAACCATTTTATGGGATGACATTCTTTTGCCAATTTTGGCTCATGGATTGATGAGCGCAAATCATTTTGTCTTGTGCAGCAAGCATTTACTAAGTACTTATACCTTGTACCTTGGCTTTGGCGGGTAGGTAACTCCAGCTCAATAATTGTTTACTTCGATTGAAAACAGCGGACAGGTTGGGTTGGGCTTCAAACTAAGCTATTTCCCAACTGATTGGGAATTTCCACTGTGAGGATTGTCTTTTCGTCAATAAAACTTGTTTTAGCGCAATAGCTCGTAATGTTTTTGTATGGCTTCAAAGCTTTTGTTTGCGTTCGTCACCAACACCAGATTAAAAAAGGTGCCCCAAACGTTGCTTCAAGAGCGGTTTGGTCGATTAGGGTAAAATTGGGATTAGAACGTGGGTTCGCAACTTACGATTTAGCGTAACTAGTCGATATTTTGCGATTTAATTGGCGATCTGCCGCCTGCTGGCATTTCAGCCAAGAACCAAAAATCGAGGCTCGCGAGATTTTGGCCAATACTGGCATCTGGATAATCTTGGGATATTCGCGGGGTTCGTAAACTCGATTTTGTGGCGGTTCTTAGGGGCGAATTGAGTTGTATTTACCAGGTATTAAAAACAATTCATATTTCCGCTACTTGACCCGGGTTGTTAAAAAAAACAGGTTGAGTAAAAGCGGCGCTCTAACTGTCAGGCAATTAAGAGTTGATCGTCAAATCAGTAGGGGAGATTCAGTTAGGATTTAGTTTTTAAGCCAACTCCCAGGTTATTAAGGGCTTTAAAGCGCTTTGTTCAGTGCGCGGCTCTGCGAGGTTTTTGTGCGTTGTTTTTGAACTGTTTTGAATTGCCCACGGTTTTTAATGTTTTGCCGGGCCAATGGGGAAAATCACCCCACAGGGGGGCAGGGCTTTTTTTTTAAAAATAAAAAAACACACCGGGGCCCACCCCCCCCAAAATTTTTTTGCCGTATTCCCATTTTCTTTCTTCTTTGTGC
>Ga0163217_1114643_pt1 | contig 11169 bp, 13 predicted proteins | sample SynspAceP_FD_185933 | JGI IMG/M metagenome (GOLD analysis project Ga0163217, IMG submission 185933) | Saline lake microbial communities from Ace Lake in Antarctica - Synechococcus sp. Ace-P (PacBio error correction) | ecosystem: Environmental > Aquatic > Non-marine Saline and Alkaline > Saline ... | reverse complement strand
ACTGACTCTCTCGCTTTTTCGATGCGATTTGCCCCGATTGTCTACAAAGGACAGTATTGATTTCGACAAAGCCTGGTGCAAACATGCGCTTATGATTAAAAAGTGTCCCGGGGCGACGGCGCATTACATCAACTGCCCGCTCGTTAAGATCAATATACGCCTTCATCGAAGCGCTGACTGCGCGAAAAACTGAATTCAAGGATTTCGAGAAAGACCGCCTATTTTCGAAAGCTTGCCTTACCGATTGAGTCATGGCGGTTCTCGTGGCCCTTAAAACACTCCGTTTGGCCCGATTTTGAACCGTTGGCCTGACCAATCCATTACCCACTTGTCAAAGCTTACGCCATCGCTCAGCTAGGTTCGGATAACGGCTCGACTCTAACAATTATGTCGGGTTTCAAACGAAAGATGAACTATGGCTCGCCAGCCGAGGGATCGGATGACTTTCCGGGGCTTGAAAAGCAAGTCTTCGCGCGACTGGCGGCATTCATCGCAACACTATTCATCAATAGTTCCGAAATTACTCGACGCTCAGTTACGCTTGCAAGTCGCGCGCCGACTTCGTTTTCGCGGGCAATATAGGGTTTGGTCGAAGGCTATGTGGAGTCCGCCCCGCTTCGCTTGATCGCAGACGCAATTGGCCGACCGCGCAAGCCAAAGGCAGGCACACTTTCACGCGCCGCCCGGACGACCGCCACTGGGGGGCCTTAGTCGAACATGTGACCGGTGAATTATGGATGGGGCTAACCAGCCAAGTTTCACCATGAATGTGATTTCGGGCCTGTTCCCACCGTCGGAAAATTTGGTTATTGAAAAAACCTGATGGCACGACGGCGCGGTTAAGGATAGACGCGCGTAAGCGTCGCGCCATGGCGGAACGTGCCTTGGCCGACAATTAAAAAACTGGACGGGCTAGAGCCGCCGCTCGCCACGACTCCAGCATCGAAGCTGATTTTAGGAACGGCGCATAATTTAGGGCACATTTGGCTCGGCATATAATCCGACTTATTCATACGCTTCAAAAACCCGCGGCACTGTGGCGAATAGAGTTAGCGCGGGCAGAGCATCGCCAAGCTTAGTCTTGCGAGAGCTTGGGCTGTACGCAGGCAATCGGGCGGCTTCTATGATATCGGGAAAAATCAATGTCTTGCAGCATAGCGTCAGAGTAATTAGCGGTAAGCCCGCGCCATCCGGTCAAACCCAAGGCGCGCCAGCGACCTCACCACCCTCCCCGCCGCAGATTGCGACAGCCGCCACCGCCAGGGCACCAGATGTCGCAGTGCGGTGCATAGTCGACCGCGGGTCTCTAGCGATGAAAAACGGGCGCGGATCAGATCCCGCTCTCGTCCATCGATAAGATCGGTCGAGTAGGAAGCGGCTATGCGCGTTTGTTGCGACCATCTCAGCCGCGTGTGGTGAACCTTCATGTTTGACGCAACAAGTCGGTCGCCATAAATCTCCGTCCAGGGACAATCGCGGCCACCATATGATAGCGGATCTTTCCCATCATCGGCTCGCTGACAATTCGGCACCTTCGCCCAACTCCATGCTGAAAGGCATAGAGCGCAAATATTTGATCACGAATATCCGGATCGGCAGTTCGCGCGGCGGCGGCCCGATCCGGAGTCAACGTCGGGTTAGTCAATTGATTGAGCCATGATATTTCGATTGCACATTGCGGCCTTTTCTTATCTTCGACGTTTGATCTTGCGGAAGCCGGAGCCGAAATGCCTATCCAAAACGTTAGAAGCAAGTTTCAACCCCTGTGAAAGGAAAGGTTATGCGCCGACATTCAACTTCTTTTAGGACTGGGGCCGCGCTGCTCGCCACGCCGCATTCGCTTCATTATTGGCGATCAGGAAACCAAAACGTTGGTTCACTTTCTCGCCGATCCAATGGCAGTAGGCTGAAGGACTTATCCGCTGAGTGTGCTCGCAGTCTCTGTCTATCTCATCGTCGAAAGCTAATCACCAGGGTTGCATTTTCACTTCTGTCGAAATTCGACCTGACGGACTTGCGGGACGCTCACTGCGACATTCCGTGACGGGCATCTATGACGCGCATCGTGACCTATCGCGGGGTCTCTTCTCTGGTCAGATGGAATTCTTTGAGCCCGAAGACAAAGTCTCAGGCCATTTACCGCGTTTGCCAGTGCAGGCTGGCGCGGAATACGCGCTAAAAAAGAAGCACATGGCGGAATTGTAAGCACCAAACCGCATCATTTGGGGTGACTTCATGAAGGTGTGACCATTGAAGAAACATCCGGGCGTGCACTACGAGCTGGCGCATAAGATTGCTGGCCGGGTTCTGCCGTTAAGCAGGTCTGCACGTGAAAATGCGAGAATGGTCAAGCTCTGCAACGATGTTGCAGAATGTTCTGGGAACATGAAAGGGCGTGAAGACCAAACGCAGCGTCACGACTCCTTACGGCCGAATGTCGAAGTCGTCGAAACCTGACTCTAGGATGAAACGCTCTGGACCAAATTTACGCGCTCTCCCACACGGGGAGGGGCGCTTTTTTTATGCCTGTCGCTTGAGTTTGCGTTGTGTTTAGCCTGTTACAAAGTTCGCGGCAGTTCGATTGATGCCACGTACGGGCACGGTGACATCGTCCTTACTACGCAAAACGCCCGGCAAATACTGAGCGACGTGGATTTGTGGTCGGATCACGTTTGGTTTTGGCATCATCCTCAAACGGATTGACCCCCAACGGAACAGGCTTACGGCGATGGGCCGGCATCGACGCCCTCAGATGAAAACTTGGGCCTTACAGCCCGCAGATCATCGGCGTTGCCATACTGGCAGTTACGCCCGAGGGATTTCGTTCGCTCTTTCGCCGCGTCGACACGGGGACCCGCGCTAAGCTTCAAGAACGCAAGAGCGGGTGGCGACGAAGTGGACGAGTATGTTCCCGACGATACCCCAAATTCATCGCGAATGAGAAGCACGCAGTCCGGGTCCACCCAGAATATAGAGCGCCAAACAGAGCCAGAAGCGTTTGTTACAAGACGTCAAAATCGCCCGTGGGACAGCGTGTCATTGATCGAAATATTGATGACTTCGAGCAGTGGCATCTTCTTATATTTTGCGGCAAATTCTCGCGAATTACGGTCATAAACGATCACAGTATCGTTTGAGCGAATAGCCCACAATGGTCAGAATAAGCGGCGCGATAATGGCGAGATTAAACTCGATTTGAAACAGCTCGGAACCACACCTAAAGTCAGGTCACATCGTGAAAGGGCAAGCGACCGCGGCCCATGCCGAACTTGCACTCAACCGGAACAAATATAGGCCGCACAAGAACCGAGCGCGAGGACAACGCAATCAGACCCTTGCGCGGAGTTCGCGGACACTTTACGGACACGTCTCAGTCGCATCGTACGGACGTTCACCATATTCGGACGTAACGCGACTATCAATGCGCTTGAGCGACTTGCTGCGCATGCGTTTGCGCTTCCGCGGGCTTTCCTCTGCGTGACACGCTTCGCGACCTCTTCGGCTGTGCAGCGGCAGGACCAATGGCGGGAGATATCATGATCGATCATGATTCCGGCAGGCTTGTGAGTATTCTGCACAACGGCACCGTTAAAAAACGGCTCTTGGACAAAGTCCTGCAACACATCCGGTTGTGCGCGTCGCCAAAATCGACGACGGTCACACACCGCCCGTGAAAATCGATGCCGTAATCAGCCCGTTGTCAGGAACAACGACATGGAGGCGATGACGGCAATTGACCGACAGAATTCCTGGAAATGCGAAGCGATTCATGAACGGCACACGCGGTTCAATCGGTAGGAAATCTGACGAGGGAAAATTATCAACGCTATGGATAGGGCAGTCCTTAAGCCTAAATTGGCAGCGTTTTAGGCGCGTTCCGCGCCCCCATGTGGCGTGTCAGAGACGCAAAGACGACAGCGGTGAAGACCGGGGAACATTCACAATTACCGATGGGCCAGCGTCACGGCGAAACCCCGAACCGGGCCAGAGCCTACGAAGTACAAGTTGTGATTCGCCGCGATCATGGTGTTAATATTGGCATCCCAAATCGGCGCCAAATGAGCGGCGGATTAGGCCAGGTCTCGATCGCATTGACGGGCGCGTCGCCCGTTATTACAGTCTTCTTCGCGGATCCGTTTCGAAAAATCAAAGGACCATGGCATCACGGCACCATACCGAGGTCAGGCATGATCCCGCATACCTGAAGACGTCAAAGTCGCGCCAAGAATGGTCAGTGCAGCCGCAATCAACCGCGCAATATTTGTCGCCAGTCGCCAGATTGGCCGATGGTCCAAACCGGAAGCCAGGTAGACAGCAAATGAAGATTGCGACACCAACGAGGACCAATGACCGATGCAACTTGGCCCCGCGCGATCGTGCTTCGGCCAATTCGTGCGGAGACGGTTGCGTTCTTCGACAATGAGGAAGCTGGGCTGGAAAGCGCCGCGCATTCAGCAGGCGCGATAGTTAGCGCGGATCTGGACGTAAAGCTGCCTTCGATGTAGCCGCGACGCCCGTAATAGCGAAACCGAAATATTTCGGAGGCCGTGAATGATTTCGCCGTCAAGCACACGACAGCAAATGGCTTGCCAATTTATTCTTCGCCGTCATTCACCAATAGCGGGACAGCGGAAGTTGAACTTGAAATTCACAATCGATTGCACCTGATCGGGATCGACGCCGGGAGACGAGTTTGCCAAAACATTCACGTTATCCGTGTGCTTTCCTCGACGATTAAACCGAGCCCTGTTGTTCGGATAATAGCGTGTTGCCGATGCTGGCTAAGCGCCGCTCACCCGGTTTCCGGGTCAAATGAATGCTCCATGGCTTGGCGCAGAGCGCGCTTCATTATTTGCTGTCCTGGTGGACAAGGTGGAAGAAGGTTCGCCGGTCTTGTTTGATCGCAGACTGATCTCTCGATGTTCTTGGCACGGGAAACCTGTTAGAAGAATACGGTTTTCGCCTTCCCGAACCAGTGTCATTTCCGTCGTGCCTGACGGGTCATCCGGTCACGCAGGAAACTTCGATCGACTGATCAATCGTGCGTTTGCGGATCGCTTCGATCTGCGCATCGGTGATTTCGACTGAAAAACCCAGTCATTGCCGACGACATTGACGTTCAGTGGCATTTTGCGCGAACCGATTGGGTTGGTCAACGGCACGCTCTCGCTCGAAAGACATTTCAAAGCCCGCTTGCAGCTGATCTTCAAGACCGGCGCATTTTACCAAACGACCTGCCATTGGGCGATCCGAACGTGGTCCCGCGCGAAGGCCATATATCGCGCAGCTCAGTCAGAATGCCAGTGCGTTCATTGACCAGCGCTTGTTTGCAAGACCGCTCGACAGATCGACTTCGAGCAGCACTGTTTGCGCGCCGCCTTTTGCAAATCAGAGGACAAGGTTATCGTTTTTTTGCATCCAAACCCGGAAGGCTGGCACGCATCATCTGGTTTCATTGCATTTGGGCGCGGCAAACAGAAGGCGAGGACCACAAAGCCCAAGATAAAGGAATGTCTTCCAGCGGAGAAAGCAATAACATTAGTCGTTCGCCGCAGATTTACGATTGCGCACTTCAGAATCATGGAGCGAACGATCTTGACGTCTTGGTTCGTTGCCAATTGTCAAGTCAGTATCATATCCCGTAACTTTTTTCATTTGCCGATTTTCAAACCGCCGCTGGTGGACACTTCGTCACCTCGCAATCGCTGTCCAACATTAGCGCGGTGTCATTTCTTCATGCGATGACTTTGCGGGTCGGATCAGGCAGGAATTAGAAAATCAGGCCGATTGATGGCGAGCAATCAGGGGAACTTGCGCGCCTACGCTGTTGCCAGCCCCACCCGACGGTGCATTTGTTGGATTCAGCATACATGGAACCATAGGAGGCTCGCAGCAAAAGCGCCGGAGCAACCTACTTCGGTCATTATCGTTTGCGGCTATTTTTTTATAAGCCTGCGGCTCTTTATTTCGCAAGCAAGGGCGCAGACTGCGTTCCGTCCTAATCCTTACTTCCGTCAGGCAGGTGACCCTCAGCAATTTCAGCCTTGACCCGTATGAAGCGGTTCGGGGATTGGTCATGGTTTTGTCGAAACAGCTTAGAGACGTCGAATACAGGTCCGGCGGAAAATCGCTTGATAGCGTATCGCTCGCAGAACCGCATAAAATTGCACGGTGGGATCGATAGATCGTCGCTATTCTGTCCGCAATCACTCGGAACGGGCTTCGACGACTTTTGCGTCACAGGGACCCTGAGTGTTGATGTGGAAACAGGAAGGCGGACCTGCGCCGGGGGTGGTCGACTGGGACCGAAAACGGGCAGGGATTTCCAATGATTGGCAGCTTGATGCTATTGCCGCATGGTGTTTTGCGCGTTTCAATTCGCTTCACAGTCAAACTTGTACGCTTGGAAAGATATTATGTAGAGCGTGGTCGCCTTAATTCACTGTGTGGATGGTTTCTGCAGGCTGGCGCTGGCGCAGCCTTTGGACGGTGGGCTTGAGTTGGTGTCTGATAAAGCTTTAATCGGTTTGATGCCGTTTGGCGCAACTTGGCTGGTTGCCGCATCGCCTTCTGGAAGCATGAAGAATTAGCGCAGCCTCTTATTGACGGCCGTCATCTTTTTTATCGTGTGGACGCACGGAATTGCGAAAGTGGGCTGCTTTCCGCTAACACGGGGTTTTCGGGTCTGCGGCTTTATCGGCCTGAGTCTGTTGAGCTAACACCGACGTGGGCTGCGGGACACAGAATGGCGGTCAGAATGATCGGGCGATGGGCGTACGTACCTCTCCTAGGTTCACGCCGCACTGACTTTAACATAGTTAAAAAAGCCTAAACCATAGCTCTCGGTACACAGAGGATTCGTCGCGCTTTGCGCATCCACCAGCCGCACGCAATAGATCGGATAATTCATAAAGCAAGTAGATGCCCCTAAAATGAACTGCCGTGAATCGGGTCCGGCGGCCGTGGCAAAATGCTGCGATACAGCGATTGCCCACACCGCATATTTCCGCCACCCTCGCAGCTGTCGGACGTCACGATCCGGCACGTCCCAGCAGCGAGAGGATCACGCGGAAGCGTGAAACGACATGCCAAAAGCCAGAAAAATAGCGTCGTGAGAGTTTCAGATAGTCCGCAATTACGCGGAAGCAATTTACCTCCCTGCCCAAACCCCATTATGGCCTGTTGCCAAGAGCGAATATCCATACGAAGGGGCAAAGGACGAAGAAAAAGCACGAGGGCTCGCGCCGCGCATGAACAGATCGGCTCATGATGAGATAAGGTAAGAAAAGCGCAGCGCTCATTCCGGTTACAAGCCAGGGCGACGAGAGCGAGAGAGTTGATTAGGCCAGATGGAAAGCCGATCAACGATGCCGCCAACATGGCATTCTTCAACTTACAAAAAATGTCTCAAGCGCTGGGTAGCGATAATTTTCCATGTCGTAGGCGGCTTACCGCCTCAATCATTCCGACCATTATAGCGAACCATGCCAGCTCAAACGGGCCAGAAGCGAGATCGACGTTATGGACGGAGAGTAGAAAAAGGGGCACAAAAATTATCATACTGCGACCACCACGAGACACTTGATCAGGGGCGGTTGAGCGCAAACTCGTTAAGAATGATCGAGCAGTGTGGGGCGCGCGAGGATTCAACTCATCGCCTTTCAAGTTTGGCCTGTTCCAGTTCATGTTTTAATCGGATGACAGGTCGCGTTGGCGTCGCGGATTCTGTTATTCAGCTCACGATATCGCCCTCAAGCTCATCATTCGGATAGCGAGGCTTTCTTCATCTGCGCGATTCGGCGCGGAGCTCTTTGATTCATCATCCGCGTCCATTTCGTCGAAGGACGTAGCCGAAATTTCATGCCCATTAGCGCGCAAAACGGGGCACAAATTGGACCAGTGTTCGATAATTTCGAAGGTCTTTTGGACCCACACGATAAGATCGCCAGCAGGACGATGACCCACCATTTCCCCGAATCCGAGGACCAAAAGGGAGCATGGTCGGGCTAGTCTTTCTTGCGGGGCGTAACGTCTAGCGCGTCGATCAGCCGGATTTCAGTTGCAGCCTCTTTTGGGCGGAGCGAAACGTCAGTCCTTGAGACCTTTTTTGAAAGAGTTGATCCTTTGCCGCAGATCACCCATGATCGCACTGATCTTAGCCGCGACCCGAAACACCAGAACGGCGATGACGAGGATGCGATGATGCCCAATGGGATGAGCTGTTAACATGAGGGGGACTGATGTAGGGCGCTCAGGCCAACGGTCCATCGTGAGAGACTGTCCACGTAGTATCATGATTGAGATCAGTCTCATCTCGGCCAAAAAATCCTCGCAAGAAATCTGCGTCTTCGGGTTCCATATCGAGCGGATCCTCATTCTGAATAAGATCATCAAACACAGGATGGTCTCCGGCATTTCAAAGTCTTTGCAGACGCGGATCGAGCAGCCCAGCGGCTTTAAGGTCATCGCGACCGGCAGATCGGTGTTTGCTCCAGTTGAAATTGGAGAAAACCCCGTCGGTTGGGCCATAAGTCCACAGACGCCCCGGGGTACGGCGACGTCGCGTAGACGAACCATCAGGTTCATCAGCACGTCGATTGTCCCCTTGGGAACAGCAACGCCGCGCCACATTCTTCGATTTCAGCGCGGGTAAACAGGGCTGGTGAGAAAGCGCATGAGGCCAGCGTTTCCAAGCCGCTTTAGAAATTTTCGCGGCGCTTTCCGCTACATGAACAAGGCTCTAGCCAAATCGGGCGCCGTTTGAAACCGCAGCGGTTCGCGATGGAGACAAGGTTTCACGCCGCGATTGGCATAGTCCGCCGTTGCAATTCGGGCTAAGGGCCCGACATCCGTTTCTTTCGGTAGCGTTCCCGCAGATCAGTGACCAACATCTGATCGGCTTCTGAGGCCGGCGAAAACAGAAGCGGCTTCGAGAATGACGAAAGCTCCTCTGCCATTGACGCCGAGTCATCGGCGCGCTGGTTCAGCCGTTCCGTCAAACAACACGTCACCCTCTATTCCGGCGTTCGCATTAGCCAGTTCGTTGCGATGTGGGTCGGGTCATGGCGCGTTCCCTTTCTGTGGTTTCGCAAATAGATCGGTTAGGAAGGCCGATATTGTCTTGGCGAAGTTGAATATCGCTTCCTTCGCCAAACTTTCCAAAAACGGCCAGCAGGGACGAAGCCCGGACTGAGCTTTGCCGGAAACATCATCGGCCAGATCAGTTCGGGGTCAATCAAAGTGGACTGTCCATCGCAGTCCATTCAGACAAGTCATTAGGGCCGCATTCGCACATAGCGGCGTTTCAGGCGTATTGCGCGCCTTCATCCATGCTCAGCACTTTTTGGTTTTTCTAACGGTGATGTTGAACGCAGATCGCGACGCGGAATGTCCCGTAAGCTTTTGAGAAGATCGAACAGTTCAGCTCAAAACAGCGTTGTTTCGTCCGTGACGCAAACACCTTCCGCGCGCGCCGCGCGTTCATGATTTCACTGGACCAGTCTTTGGCAGTCGCAGCCAATCCGCACCGCGCGGCGGGCATAGCATCCACCGTTCCAGCCCGGAACGCCAACATCGCCGCAAGCTCTTGCGCTTCGGGCGTTTCGTTTCGGCTTTTTCGGACGGCAGGATGAGCCGTGATTTCAGATAGGCCAGCCACGCGCCATGACGGAGATAGTTAGCCGCCAGTCCAATCCGCAGGTTATGGCTGTCTTGATTGAAGTTCAAATATTGCTCGGCGAGGTCAAGGATCGAAACCACGGGCGGGATCGACCTTTTGATCTCCTGCAAGATACAACAGAAGGTGAGCGGGCATTCATCCATCAATATCCAGCAAAGCCGCCGCGTCGCTATCCTCAGCGGCCTTCGGACGCCCTCGGACAGAATAGATCTTCTTCAAATCCTTCTTCGGCTGGACGTCATAGGGACCGAGCCTCAAGGTGTCGGAACTTCCGCTTCTGCGGCCTTCTCGGTCGAACTCGGCGGACAGATTTCGTCGCTGCTATGTTGCCACCAGAGCCCGCTCCATTGAGCGTCCCGTCTAAAGCCCGCCCGGCCTATTGGCACACTCAATCATGTCGAGCCAAAAATCACCGGGAACATTGTAGGGGCAATATCACAGCCTGATCGAGCGCCCGCCGTGGTCTTTGAATTGGCAAGCTTCCGATGAGCCGCTTTCATGTCGAGATCATCCGACATTAAATTATGGCCGTCCCAAAGCCATCGTCGTCGGATTGAGATCCCGACAAAGGCCTTGGGAGATAGTGGTCACCGGGTCTCTCACGACGATCGAATAAACGGGCGTGTGCTGTCATCGCCATTAGGCGCGTCAATTCCAGCATTTCGGAACGGCGGAAAAATCCGTCCGTCTAGATTAACATTCGAGCTAGCCTCGTTAATCCGCGGGCACAGGCCTTGTGTGCTATACCACCGTCGCACGGCCATGGCCCGAAATATGTTTGATGACTGGGGCGACGCACACCGGTTCTAATCAAAACCCGAGATTAGCAGATTTTTGCCAGGCACGACGAATCCTGATCAGTCCAGATCCCCAGCGCGACGGTCGGGAAATGATGGGATCAGCCCCGGATTTGCGGTCAAAGTCCAGCACAGGCGCGCAATTAGGGGCCGTGATGCCGAACAGCGCGCAAAATCCATCGCAAATCAGTTTCGATTGTCCTAAGAAAGAAGCGCGCCTTTGCACTTTTCATTCCGTCATCATTTATGGACCGCGGCATAAGCGGCCCCCGTTGGGGGAGGCGCGCCAATGGGGCTTCTTCAAGGCCGCTGACGAGCGCCCACCTTCTTGATCGACGGAAAAATGAGGACGACATCGCGTTCCGGACGGAAACCGCGGAATCATCACCTTCACAAGAGGCGGGGCGAAGGCTGGTCCCGGGGACTGTCGGACCATTGCGTTCCAAACAGGGATTTGAAGGCCCCACGGTTGGGCAGCGAAAAAAGGAAAGGTCCCGTTCCACTGGGGACCAGTCAAACGGCGGGCGCTCAGGCCCAGGGAATTGCGGCGGAGCTGGTTTTTCATCTATCGGGGGGGGAACGATTTGGTAAACGGTAGGGGCCAAGGCCCTTGGCCCCGCCCCGGCCCTTCCCCAAAATAATTCTTCCTACCTTTTTTTTTTTTTTTCCCCTGCGTTTTTTTTTTTTTTTGGG
>Ga0163217_1103029_pt1 | contig 11169 bp, 9 predicted proteins | sample SynspAceP_FD_185933 | JGI IMG/M metagenome (GOLD analysis project Ga0163217, IMG submission 185933) | Saline lake microbial communities from Ace Lake in Antarctica - Synechococcus sp. Ace-P (PacBio error correction) | ecosystem: Environmental > Aquatic > Non-marine Saline and Alkaline > Saline ... | reverse complement strand
CCTCCCAGACCCCTAACTTGATTCCCAACGATAACAAAAAGCTATTCCGAGAATATTGCTCCAAGATAGTCAGGAATGGCGTTTTATTAACTACAGGAGTTGGACAAGCGGAATTTGGCCTGGACCCTGTGGTATCTATAGTTGAAAAACACCAATGATAAAATGGAAAGAACAGCCGATGCCTTCAGTAGGTATCTACCCCTCTTTCGGTTACTCCTGCCCGGACCACATGATCTAGGCTTCCAGGTCTTCAACAGTTTTGTGGAGAAATGCGAATATAGGTAACTGGAAACCTCTGAAATACAAGAAATTATACTTTTTAAACCGGCGCGCACTTGGCTCTACTTATGTTCAATCCAAAAGTAGGGTACCATCCTTTCTTGGCCCCGCGAAGTACCCAATATGCGAATGGCCCCAGCACAATACCAATTATGGATAACCATGATCAACTTGTGCAACTTTTGTTCTGCGGCTATCAAAAAAGTGGAGCGTGAACAAATCCCTATAATGACTCGCCGGTAAGCCTGCCGATGTTAACAATGAAAAATCATTTTAAGACCAGATTACACTTCATACCAGGCCTAAGTGGTTCTACGACAGGGGACGAAACTGACCGGGATTAAAATTAATAGGGTTACCCATCAAGGAGTATGCCGATGATAGTATGTTGGGCCCGTTGGACAGGGATGCGGCCCATTTTATGGGCCATATACCAATGGTATTTAGTGGAAACGGGTTGATGCCCAGTATCTAGATCTGGCACACAAAAAGACTTGCCCAAGCTATTATCTGGAAGCCTACCTAACTGATCTAATTTCCACTATTGCGGATTTTTAATGCGCCCCAACATCCCCAATGAACCAACAGGGATGCCCGGCCAGCGGCCCCTTGGCATTCAATCAGCGCTTTTGAACTTTCTACTTCACCAAAGCATTCAATTTCTTGCCAAAAATTATTTGGACAAAGCCGAAAAAATGCTTGCTAGAGCTATCCAACAACTACCAAAGCCCAAGAATAAAAATTCAGCATTTTTACTGCATATCCACAGGCCATAAACCCAATGGCAGCCGAAATTGACTATTCCATTAATTTACGAGAAATTATTATTAGTGGAGGCCCACTTCATGAAGGTTGAAAAAACTCAAATCCGCAGCAATTCCTTTAACCGCATCCATAGTAACAAAACAAAATAAGAAAATTATAATCCTCAATAATTATGAATAGAAACTATTATATACCGCCTGTGTGGGTAGCCATGGTCTCGATTCTTTTTTGATGGGCCTGTGCCCAAAAAAAAGACAAGACCCAAAAAAACCAAACTTCCCTATTCGTCTTGGTGCGTCATAGACCAATCGATGGCATCCCTCGCCTCCTCAAGCTAGAATCCTACAGACGTATGACCCCAATTCATTCTGCGAAACCCAACTATAAACGAATTGGCCCAAACAAGGTGTTGCTTTTTGAAAGTGCCCGTCACATGGCGTGCAGCATATAGGATTGCGCCCGTATGACGCCTTCAAGGCATATGATCTGACCGGTAGAACCTGCTATGCATTTGCCTAAAAGCTGCGCGGGATATAAAAAGTGTGGCTCCCGATAGTTTAGAACAGCCAATCTATAGCCTGCCAGTTTTTTAAATAGCCGGCGTACAAACCAATGCGTACCTGTAAAAAAGGCGAACTCCTATGCCGCGGCCAATAAGCAATTTACTGTAGTGCATGATGCCACCAAACAGTGGAGGAACGGAAAGAATCAGGTAAGTGCATTGCGATGCCGACCAAGTATTAAACCTATCTAGGCGATAGAGAGGAAAACCCAGGAAAAAGATCCTTTTTCATCTATATTTTGGCTGTTTCGCATCCGCACGATAGCGCGCGACGGGTACGGCCCAAAACTTCTTGGAAAAATTACGGAGCCACAAACCATACCGACTCAAAATAGTCTTACCTCCTGCCACCCAAACAGCCCCAATTACAGGCAAAACTACCTTAAAACGCCCACATCCTTTCTTACATGGCCACCCGCCGAATCAGCGGAATGAGCCGAACGTGTAAGCTGCGCTGTATGGAAAAATAGGGATGAACAGACGGCTCCGCAATGAATTGGGTCGTAATATGCCTGTTCCGAAATATAGAATATTCATTGAATAAAGTGCCTCGCTAAACTTGAGGCTCAGTCGTTGAGCTGGACAATACCTACGTTTATTTACACTTCAGACCAATGGTATGTCATCGCCGTCGACCCATGCGTTAACGCCGAAAGCAAAATTTATCGAGCACACATGGCGAGTACCTTTATTGTTAAAGGCCCACGGCATGGAAGCCTGTGAAACGCGCATTTAAAGAAATATTTATCTTTTGGAGTGTATTACCAACACTTTGCTGACTGCGCCGGCAATCACAGACCCCTGCTACGGTGCGAAGGAAAAAGCATTTGCTTTCCAGCCTAACAGGGCGAAATAAGAGGTGGATTAGGCTGAGGTATATGTACGGGCGTTTACGTGCAGGAGGTACCAATACGGGTAATGGGTACGGCTGAAAAAAGGAGACCTGTGATAATTAATAGAAGTACGAATGTATAGTACGGGGCCAGTTAGGAAACCCAACATTTTAATCTGCGCCTGAAAAACACCCAATGGAATATTTACCAGAGCATAATAAACCTGACGAATGCAAAGCACTCGCATGCTGATTCGCAGCACAGATCTTCCTCTCTGGCGCATAATCCCCAAATACAGTGGACAATTAGGGCGAAGATGGATGGCTCTACTAATGCCCTGTCAGACAAATGGTTGGCCCATGACGACCCATCCGCTATAATAGACTGTGCGCGATCAAAACATCCCTTTACTGTGCATAGAAACACAATAAAGATTACTTATGAGATTTAGATTCTCGCTGACTTTCGCTTGCCTCATCATTGGCTTTCGTAGTTCGCTTCATGCGTCTCGCCCGATCAAACTTATAAAAAACAGGCCAAAGAAATATTTGTTTCCGCTCCCATCTGCGGGAACGACCTAGTGACGCCGGCGGTACCCAAGAGTGCCGCGTTCTCGCAACCTTTTCAAGGCGCACTGACAGATAGCTAAAGAAGTTTGCTGCCGAACAGCACTAGAAACGGTCAACGTTTGGTTTAATGAAGGGAACTACTATTTTGGACCAAACTATCGGTCCTAGGCAGTGAACACTCGGGCCACATCAAAAATCCCGTGTATTTTCTCGCCCTTCCCGGAGCAAGCGTTACCATTAAAAGGCTCCAAGCGCATTTGGAAATTTGGTTTGGATTGGCGCGAGCTACAAGGACGGCAATATGGGTTATACGACAGTACCAGAGGGCTAACATTTGATCAACTGTTCATTAACGAATGATCGTAAGTAAGCGGCCACAGATTTCAACTTACGATTATGAAAACCCAAATCCTAAGGGCGCGCAAAGGCGTTACCAAAAGGTTACGCGCTAGCGAACGCGCATTCATGGTTATGAACAGTTGCGTTCTCCTACGATCCACAGCATTTTCGCACCAATATCTGGAAAACAATCCAGAAACGGCGGTATTGTTCATGCTACCAAAGCCATAATTGGGGAAATATGCCAATACTCCCGTATAGATAGAGTTGACAGACGGAAGATAAATAAAGTCCATCTAGACACATCCGTGGCATCATCGCGAGGGATGCGCAATTGCCAACGAATCCATGAGCCATTTGGCCGGCAAGCCTACTCGTCTAGATTAAGGCGTCCTGTCTTTTTTATAGAGCAACATATTTTGGCGAACTGGATTGAACACCGAACTCGAAATGAGTTTTGGCTGTTATACCAAGGCCAGATCTATTCGCCATGCCTATATCTTGTTCTCCTCTTATCCCTAGCCCACGGTTAATGTTGACAACGAGGCTCAGACCTCGTTGACATCGTGTCTCTGTTCCTTGAACTGCCTGTTGTTACTCTACATACATCCAATCTCATGGCTAGTAAGGACATCCCCAGTACACAAATTCAATTAAAGGGATTCATTTTCACTCCGTAGCTCCAATATATATAAACACGTTCGAATACCATCCGTGACGCCTATGGAGAGGTATGACCCCCGTTGGCCCCGTGGCCCGATTGGGCCATTTCCATTGTCGTTACGCCGCCGGCGGGCCGTTTTTATGGAGGTGCCGAAAATTAGCCCCTGTAGCAGACTAGATGCAGCTTTGGAGTACCATAGGAAAGTGGTAGGACGTCGATGACCGATCCAATCCTGAACCGGCCTGAATGTACTAACTCAGTCTGCGCCGCGTTTTCTTTGATTCAGACCTGGCGCTGGAATTGCGGCACTATGGCTTTCGCTGAGTTTTGGATCAGCCGAACTGCTGCATTGGTTTGAGTAAGGTGAGACGTGACAATGACCTAATCTGACGCACTCTGGCTGTTTAAGTATGAAGCGGAACTCGCTCAGTGGTTACTGCTAACGGCTAGGGGATACGTTCTGGGAGCGTCCAGCGACGAAACGGGCGTGAAACTACCACATGCAGCTCCTGGATAGAATCAAGGCCTCACGTTCGTAGGTGATAGTGCATTTCGAATTACCGCCCAAGGTCATGACTATTAGGACGCAGTACGTGACGAAGGTATTGTGGCAGGCAGGCAAAAAAAAAAATGTCGGGTCCGTGGAAACGGGCGGAGGAGCGCAACGCTCGAAGTTCATGAAAGCATTAGCAGTTGGTTTGATGAAAAGAAAAATATCCGAGCACACTGGCTTTGGAGGATCTAGGTCAAATTTCTGCTTTTTTCGACTTCTTAGGGTGCTTCGGCTGGTCCATTAGAGTTAGGCAATTCTTCACCGTGCGTAATTTTCATGTTTCCGTTTGTTTTGCTCTTATATTAGTTGTTGCGATTTCCGACGCAGCCACGCCCCAGTCCCTCCCGCCCTTGCGGCGGCGATACGGTTCTGCAAAGGTCGGTGACCGCAGCTTACAGCATCCTGATGCCCGACGACTGGGACGCGTGACGCCTTGCCTGTTATAGATGCATTTCCACGCTTTCCTGCGGCGTGGCCGTACCGTGATCAACCATCCGCGTATCGGGGTCTGAAACAAAGCCCGCCGTGGCGTTGATGCTGGTGCGGCTCCGCGTCAGCGCAGCATTCGTGCTGGGCGGTTCTTGGCAGGATTGACCCTGCGGATAATCGACTTATGCCGACGCGGTGCTGGCGAAGGACTGTTTGGCCAAAGCGCTAAATTCCGCTGGATCAAAAGGCTTCAGAATTTACATCTCCAAGGAAGGTTCCCAGTTTCGGGGCGGCGATGGCGTTTGGCGCTATGCCTGTGCGCGCGGCGACAACGGATCGCAGGGGTGATACATGGGACCATGTCGGGGACCATCAAGCAGGCCGAGCACCTGCGCCAACCCGCCGCGTCAGGTCCGCCCGTGTTGCACCGGGGGTCGAACGATTGTGGGCTGAGAATTCCCTGCCACGTGCGGATCCGACCATTGATGCACAATCGCCGTCGCGCTGATTGGTGCGCAAGGCGTCGTGCGGGTAGTTGGCGCAGGGCGGCTGGACGGTCGCGCTGACGCTGGCGCCGGGTGGTCGAGTTCGCGCATTTCACGTGGTTAAATGGGACACAAAGCTGCGCAGGCATATGCGTAGCGCGTCACACTGGACAAGATCCACACAGGCGGGTCATTTCATCCCGACAGGATGGCTTGGCTACCAGCGAGACGGCGTTTGATGTCCAAAAACACTCGCGGCGTTAGTGTGGCTAAAACTCGGCGACCGGCACCGCTACCTTCGCAAACCTCGTCGATTAAAACGCTTTACGCCCTGTGTAGCGAAGCATTGCATGAGGATCACCGCCATGAAATTCACACTGTCCTGGCCCTGAAGGAAACATCTCGACACGGGGACCGCGTCAGATGATGAGAATCACCTATGCTTCTGGTTTGTACCGAATTTCCCTGAGTCAATCGACTTGGGGTCGAATCGGAATAGGCGTCGAGGCAGATCGGAAACGGCAGCAAAAGCTAGCCATGCGCGGCGAAATATATTACCTCTGGTAACGTGCAGTCGGCTGTAGGAAGAGCACCCTGAACGCGAGATCCAAGACAATTGTGCAGATCTGTCAGGTGGATACCGACGAAGGCGGTTCCAGTGGCAGGAACATAATTCGATCTGCGGTGATAAATTCGAGAGCGCGCGATCCAGCAGGGCGCCTAATCACCGCCTGCTCCCGTGGCGAAACCGGGGCGTTTTATGTTGGGGGCATAAGATACTATCAATTGGCGTTGGGCACCAATCTCGATAGAGACGATCGATAGATAGGACTTTTGCATGATGGTGCCTCCGGAGCGCGATGGCTTAGAACTGTGAAAACCGGAAGAAACATGACTCCCGAATTCATGCTATTAACTGCATTAAGAGCTTTTTTTCGCCCTCGTGATGTTGCCGGCAACCGCGTACGCGTTGGCGGTGAGCCGCTTCATCGACTGGCTGTCGGGAAAATGACCCCCGCCTTAATCGTCGCTACTCGAACCCTCCGTGAGTCGAGATCGACGTTAAAAAAGATTACCCCCAACCGCCCGATTGCTCTTGTCCGACCCGTAGTCGCGGGATTGCCCGCGATCTGGCGGACCCGTATGGTACCTGAAGGTCCAAGCTGAATACAGCAATACTCTCCACCGAATGCGCAGCAGTAGAGGCAGTTCCCGTGCCCGATCACCGTGGGGTTCGATTGATCAGATGTACACGCTTGGATCTCGAGTGTCCGGTTGATAATCGTACAATGGCGCGTGATTTCCGCGGCGTGCTCCAAAACCCTATGACGGGGCCCGGGCTCGCGCGATTTCGAAAGATTCCATGCAGGACAATCTGCGCTGCCATTTCGGCTGCCGCCGATTCTCGTTCTCTCGACGTTGTCGATGTGACGAACTCTTCACCCTAATGACCGCAACCCGCTCCGCTGCGAACGTGTTTGACGCCGAAATATAATGTCGCGAGGCAACCCAGCCTGCGCAGTAAGGTCCAACGCGCAACGGAATGGCGGCGAAGAACCGCGTGATTGGGGCTGGACCGACCCAAGAGAGTTAATATCACCTTCAGCGAAGGTGTCGATGTGACCAATATGTGATTATACGGACAAGCCACTCGGAAAAAAGGTCAAGGGATGCCATCAGCGGCGTAAAAGTGTTAAATACCGCGGAAGCGGCCCGACTCGGAAAAGCGGCTGTTTTCTCTCCATGGATCACGTCGATAGAAGATGATGATGAATGTGTTTGTCGAGGCGGGCCTATTTTCGAATCCGGTCCGCACCGCCTATACAGGGCGCGCCGTTACCTCGCCTTAAGGATCATTCTTGCCATCGCGCGCTACTCGGCGTGTCGAAAGTGCCCCGTAATTTCGTCAAAATCGGACAGGCCGAATAGTACAGCCCTTATCGGCGCATAATCCGAAATTTCGAAACTGCTCCACGAACAGATGATTTTGGACATCGCGTGCCCTGCGTGGGAGCGTAGTGCCCAGGTTCCGATAGCCGTGGCCGGACCCATTGAAATTGGTTAGAAATGAATGGTTCCAGTGCCCAGACTTTTCCCTAGCGTCCTATATGGACTGGACGCGCCGTCGCTGGCAGTTCGCTGGTGGGGAATGGACCATCTGGAGAGCGAGAAATTGCGCGAGAGCTCGTCGCTCTCCTTCGGTGGAAGGCGATATGGCCCCATATTGTGCCAAGCTGGCGCCCGGAATTGTGCAGGGCCGAAAGGCCGATCTGGTCGAGGAAGTCCGCGCGGCATTGCCTCGCCTAGCACCAAGCTCGAAGGACGCCCCTTGCGCGTTGACGCCGGCGTGCCCAAGCCTGGTCCTGTCGTCACTCAATGCTAGACCGCCGCCGAGGTCCAAAATCTTCTGCGCGCTCCCCGTTCTTGCGCGCGTTGGGCTATAACGAATGTGGATCCCTACGCTCAAGCTGTTTATCCCGTCGATCAGCAGTAACTCGCGCGCGCGCTGTTTGGTGCGTGCATCACTCGGCCCATTGCACACCGCGCCTATAGAAGATTAACCGGACCCGCATCAGCACAGAACTAAACGCAAGTTACCAGCTATAGCGCCCTCCGTCGCTGTTGCCTCGGCGTAATCCTGTCTGCTCAATGCCGCTGCCCGCAATCAGGCGGCAGTGGCGTGTCCCATGTATTGTGCGGCCCTTGTTCGAGGTCGTCCCTGTGTTCACGGCGGAAGAACCGGGCGACCAGCATTTGCAAATCAGCCGGCTTTTGCATCCGGTCGTACGGGCCCCAAAAGAACGTGCATGGGGCATCCGCCCTGTCGATGTGTTCGACGAAAGTCCGGTCATATCGAGCGGTGCTTGCCTCTATCGGTGCCCCGACCAAAGTTGCAAGATCAACCCGCAAAGGGTCCGACTTGGTTCATCCTGGCCGTCACGGCGCAAAATACTGCATCCTAGGGCCCACAGAGATAGGTGCTTTGGCATCTGGTCTTTGGTGAAATTCACCCGCGGAGTGCCTGGCGGCGATGGATGTGAAAGGGCCTGCCCAATGGGCTTACCATCCCCATGGCCTGGCCGAATGTCGGCGCCATAATGTGCCGCGCGCGATGAGATGAAAAATTCCAGCCCTAACAAACCGTCATTGGTATTTCCCAGTCATGACGGAATCCACCCGTATATCCGGCGCTGAACGTCAGCTCGGAACATAGGCAGAAGCGGTTTGAACCGTCACCGGAACTTGTGCCATTGAGTGCGAGTGTGTGTATACGCGAACTGGATGGGCTGACCGTTCAGGCTCAATGGCGCGACCTCGGTGGCCATGGGGGCGGACAAGGCCCTGATCGGACTGATGTTGCGCGTCGTTTGTGAAATTCATCGGCGGACTCTTGGGCTCTCGAGCGGACAACAAAAAAACAACCCAATACTCGGCATCGACGCGTGACCCGTTACTCATGACGCGGAGTAATGTCTGTACTCGAAAACACCTCAACCCAAGCCGACCAATAAGATCACTTGCCATGCATGACAAGAAAATAAAGAAAATTGGCGAAGGCGGATACCTGTGCGCACAAAAGAACGGGTGAGATTAGGGCAGCCCAATATGATGTTGAATGTCTCGTGGTGGTACGGATCCCAGCTTTGCGCTGGGCATACCAATTCAGGAAGTCACCTCATACAGGTAAGTAAAAAATTCCCCATTGCCTCTAAAATTGGGCATTTAAAATTTCCCTATGGATGAGTTTGGGCATCAAAGATGACCCGTAATGCTATCCCTTTTGGGGGTGATTCACGAGCAACTAACTTTGAGTTATTGAGCGGCATAGTCGTGCTGCAAAGGATGCCTAAAATTCCATATTACCTTATACGGCAGCAGAACCACACTGTTATAACTCCCCAAGTCGTATAAAGACAGCCCAGTCTAAATCGGTAAAAAACCTTCTTTGCTTTAAAAGTCAAAGCACTTTTAGAAATACGGGAGGAACGGGCGATCTATTGCCGCTTTAGCCCACGAAGAGGCCGCCAATTTCCAAAAGTTGAAGAGCATTCGCTCCCAGGTGGTTAAGTTACTTAATTGCAGGCCAAAAATTTAGGAAAAGTGCTGGAGGTCACCTGCTATTAGGCGCTGGGGAGAGACGGAGGGATAAGCTCGCCTTGGCTCGGGTAAATATTGCCGATGACCCGGACCTATAGATGCGACAGGGGGTTATCAACTCGGATGTTTATATAAAATTGCTGAACAAGAATAGAAAGGCTAATAATGTTTGGTTGGGAGGCTCAAATTGGATAAAGATGTGGTAATTCAAACAAGGTAATAACCGATCGGATTCAAAAGTATTTAGCCGGATCTTTGGCCAAAAAAGTTCTTAACCAAGCTACCAAGGCCAACGTGCGTCTCTTACCGCGTGTGAGTACTATATAGCTCCAGAAACGTTTAGGTCAAATTTCCATTTAATGCTTATGTTTATTTTAAACAAAACCTTTTCTAATCATTTTTTTTAATTATGTTCTCTCGGAGGCCCTTTTCCCAAAAATAAGCGATGTAATGGACATGTTATTTAACTCGCCGATACCCTCGTTTTTTATCTTGCGCGCAAGCAACATTGCTTACCAATCAGATATAGTATAAATTTCCAAAAACGGACTCTATAATTGCGTAAGTGGACCAGAAGCCCGGGTGGTGACAGTCTGTTAAATACTGACGGAAAATTGGGAAATACCGATGTGACTGGTCTGTACTATTGGTTCAATAAGCTATTGGAAGGGCGTGACCTAATTAATTGTACTCACCAAATATTGTGCCTAATGTAATAGCCAAGGGGGCATCCTCCACAGCCCGCGTAGCGTTGTCGCCTGGCATCTTAAGTCTGTTTATTGCGGATCATGGTTCCAAGAGTCTCGTGGGCGGCGAATGGCCCCTGATGTCCTTTTGCCACAAGGAGTGTCTAGAAAAAACGATGTCCGTACGTGTTCACCGAGCCTGTCACCGACACGGCTGAAAGCCAAGCTTCAAGCCAATGATATCATACGCGTCTGCCTCTGCTCCGGTTATTACTCGCTTTAATTATTATGGGTGTTGGCGGACTACCGACTGTGCAAATCGACCAAAAAGGACCCGGACACAGTTTTTCCACGAAGTGGCACGTAACTCACCGTGCGAAGAAGACGTGCTCAGGAAGGAACTAATGAGAGCGCCCGATCCGCACCCGCAAGCGGCATTGAAGAGGCAGATGTTCGTCGTTCGTCCCGCTTTGGCGATACTCTACAGGTATACGAGACCCAGTGGAAAAGACGCGGCAATTCTTGGCCGGAAATAATAAAGCGAATTGGTTATGCGGCATCTCTAGGGGAAGAATAAGTCTTGTTGCGTCATCTGCCATGGCGCTGATCATTGCGCACGCGTTGAAGGATAGTCGACCGCGGTGCAGCAAAGATGAAAGCAGTTGCCGGACCGACCCCGCGCAAGTCGTTCAAATCTTGCGCTATGTCCTGACGGGGCAACCTACAGTATGCCAGAACGCGGTAACATAGAGAAGTCCAGAACGGAGTATTGCCCGCTCTGTTTTCGCTACCATACCGAAATTGCAGGAAAACTTAGATTCCTTAGTCGACAAAAAGACCCTCGCTAAGTGTTTTGAAAAAACCTGTGCCTAACGCATCTGCAGTATAATGTTCGTTTCGCGACGTA
>Ga0163217_1089364_pt1 | contig 11169 bp, 11 predicted proteins | sample SynspAceP_FD_185933 | JGI IMG/M metagenome (GOLD analysis project Ga0163217, IMG submission 185933) | Saline lake microbial communities from Ace Lake in Antarctica - Synechococcus sp. Ace-P (PacBio error correction) | ecosystem: Environmental > Aquatic > Non-marine Saline and Alkaline > Saline ... | reverse complement strand
GATATCGGGCATCGCCGCGCTGAGATCTGTTGCGCAGCCAGCTCAATTCGCTGCACTTCGCGCAAAACTGCGCAGCTTTGACCGAGCCACCGTTTCCCTGAGCGCGCCGGTATAGACAGAACTTCTCTATCAGCCGCGCGGATCTTCACCGTAGGGTCGATCCGGTCCATCGCCAGATACTCATCTGGCTGAGTGGGGGCCTGTTCGATATCACCGGGCCAAAGGATCAGCGTCTGCAGGCCGATTGATTCAGGTAACGGGCTTTCAGTGGCAAAGCCACGGCTGCCAGCGGCTGTAACCGGTTGTTGAGCTGCTCGCAGCGGCGACCAATCGCGGGCCTCGGCCGTGGTTGCCAGCGGCGGCACGCCCGGAAACAGCGCTTGAAGTTGATATCCACCTGGCGCTCGGACGCGATGATTTGCCAGCGTTTCGTTTGATGTCCCACGGAGCGCTCCGGGTCCAATGCAGGCAAGGGCCGGATATCGACTTCCAGCGCACACTTTTGGCGCAATCGGTTGGGGTTGTCGCCGCCGTGTGAATGCAAGCCAGGTCAAAGGTCGGCGTAGGCACGCGAACAGCGGGTGTCCAGCGTTTTGCCATTCGCCACGCAGTGCCAGCAGGTCCGCTGATCACCAGTTGCATGGCCTCCATCGCGTTGCGGCCCAGCGAAGGATCGAGGAGTGGCCCGCCTGGCCGGTGATTGTCCACGCGCTCCCATCATTGATGCCCTTGTGCACGGCGGGATTGCTTGAGGCCGGTTCGGCTCGCCGATTACGGCATGCCGTAGGTGGAAACAGGGTCACTTGGCGACCAGCGGCCTGGGCGCCGCTCATGGAACTTTCCTCATCCGGCCGTGCGGGATGATCAGCGGCTGCTTGAAGGGGCGGTTCGCATAATGCCTTGAGCGCTTACCAATAAATCAGCGGAAGAAACCTTTCATTGTCGCAACTTGCCGAGCCCAGTTACCAGCGGGCCCGTCGGACTCGTCAACTTGAACGGGGTTCGTGCTGCCAGCGTCCGGGTTGCAGGGCACGGTAATCGGTGATGCCGGCGTACCAGGCCGCCGGGACCTGGCGAGGATCGCGTCAGATTTGGCTTCCCGGCTCGTTGGGGATTGTCTGAATGGTGCACTTGAAACCAGCGAACCTACAGTTCAGCCAACAGATGAATCACGCCCAGATTGGACTGATCATATCGGCTTGGCGTACAGCTGATGGACGCGGGCCTGAGCAGCGCGGTCGAATTGCGCCCTGAGGAAGGGATGGCCATTGAAAAACTCCTGGCGGCGTAAGCGTCGATCAATATCGGACCAGCTTTACGCTGCCAGGTAGTCAGCTGTCAGCCGAACATCCGGCAGTGAGGATTAAAAAAATACCAATGAGAAGGCCGGCGGCTCTGCGCAGGGTAATCAGCCAGGAGCTGAATAAATAGGTGCGATAACCTCCGCAGGTTCAATGCCGCCTCAATGCCCCCGCGGCATTTACACCCAGTACAGCGCCTAACCAGCCGTGTGCGTGGTGCGAAATAGGAAGCCGATGCCCATGCTTGCGTCGCGATGGGCAGGTGGCCAGTTTCGGCGGCAAAGCCGCGGCTGGTTGTTCAGGCTTTCTGGTGATGTTGCCGCTGCCAGGCCGATGGTCGCAATCACGCCCGGCTAGCCGTAGGTCGCCAGGCGATAACAATTACCACACGCCGCCGATCAGCAATACCCAGCTAGGACCAACACGGAATGCGTTTACCTCACCGGTCTGCAGTACGCCAAAAACAATCGCCGCCAACGGGTCACGTGGCGCCTACCGCGTTGGCAACATCGGGAGCCGTGGGCGAAAGGCCAATGGGCACACGGCAGGTAAGATACATCAATACCGCAAAGACCTTTTTTCACGCTGGCGAGTGGAAGTTCTCTGTCCGCATTCCGGTCAGCCTTGACGCGTTGTCAGCAAGACCACGCCCAAGGGCGGTCGATCGCAGACCGACGACCACGGCCAGCCGAAACTCTGCAAGGGGCTCAGATCCAGACCACATGGGTAAGACCCTTGTGGCCGGTCAAGCGGTACGAAGAAAGCCAACGGCAAAATATAGAAAGGCACATAGCGCTTGGCATTCTTGAACGGCGTCTTCGGTGTCCAGAATGAGCTTGTGTGCACGTCATGAACAACCAAGTGAAGCGACAAAGCCGATAGCGTCGGCGAGATGACCAACTAGGCGACGAATAGGGGCGTGGCGAGCGCCTCCCCTCAGTTGACCGGTCCCTATGACACGCCCACGGCGCCAAAAACCGATACCGCACCCGATATTGAGTTGGGTAGTTGGACACTGGCCAGCCTTTCATCGAGGCAATAAGCAGGCCAAGGTTACCGGCGGCGAGCAGAGAGGCCATCATTATGCCGTAAGACAAGTCTGGTCAGGGCCTGATCATCTCTGAATTCGATCATCCCGCTGCGGATGGTTTGGTCGGTGAGACAGATCGCCTGCGGATAGCGCCAAGGAATTCAAAAAACCGATAGCGCATCAGATCGCTTTGCTTTGATGGTCAGTTGCGCGGGAGGCCTACGGAAGTGCCCATGCATTGGCGATACATTTCATTCGCGCCGGATTTACCCCGGGCCATGATAGGGAAATCCGAAATAAGCAGGCCGTGCTATCAGCAGTGATTCGTTTTGCCGTATTTGCAATTCCAGGGTATGTGAAATACTCTGTTAGGGTGCAGTTTTGAAGCCGGTTAGAGCTGGCCGCCACTAGCGGTGCCAATAAAGTCTGTTCCAGGCGATTCCCTTACTCGTTGGCACGGTCTTGGCCACGTCACCGATCCATTCGATGATTCTGTATACAGGACATGGACGTGATAGGCGGTGGTCCTTATCGGAGTTTGAACAGGTCCGAACGGGTTTGATTTGTCAGGGGTATCGGGGTATTCGCTGCTCGTACGATCCAGCTCTTCGATGAGGTTTTCTACCAGGGTCACTTCGGCGACGGCGAAACGGTTTCCAGGGCTATCCAGGCTGCGTTCATGGCTTTCACGCCTCTGGCGGCAGATTCCACCGAGCGTTGCACGAGAACTTTGCACTCCTCGGAATCGGTCGGGAATCGCCATCTGCCGGCCCAGCAAAATTCAGCCCGGCCGTATATCTCTTAGGCACGATTGGTCTACTTTGTCCTGTACATCTCAGCAGCTCCAGCAGGTCGGTACCCTGGGCACTGGGCAGGCAACAGGAGCTCTTGGGCAGATGAAACCCCGGGACATTCCTTTTTCAGTTGGTTCGGCATCTGCGCTCCAATTGAGATCTGCAGTTGCAGGCGCTCGCCTCAACCAATCGTGGCGATCCCGCATCGAATAATGCGCACCCAGTTGTGCAGCGCAGCTCATGGCCTTGCCAATATGCTGTTGCAGTGATGGGGTCTTCGGCGAGCGACCGAACAGATTGAGAAGGGTGCTTGGCATAGGACCTCCAGTGCGGGTTCGAGCCGCGAATTATAGGTGCTGAATTCCGCGCGTCATCAAACGACACAGGACCTTCACAAAATTTAGTCTTATACGTTCAGTTGCGGCCTGAAGCCGCCTGGTATGCGAAGAGCTTTTCTGGTCAAAGAACGAAATAAAATTCGCGCCCACGCCCGAGCCCCTGGGGACCAGATCAAGCAGCATCGCTGGTCCAGGCGCGTATGCGGGCGAGTGGCAGCACGGGCACCCTTGTACAAACCCAATATTACGATACCCCGCGCGCGATCTGGCCGCTCGCCCAAGGTGGCCCTTGCGCGTGCGCCGCGATGGCGAGCAGTTTATCCAGACGCTAAGAGCCGTGGTCACAGTGTAGCCGGCCTGTCCGAGCGCAACGGAATGGGACTGGCAACCTTGCAGCAACCTCGCAACTGGATCTGACTGTGCTGGATGACAGTTGTCGGGCCCGAGGCACTTGTGGAGGCTGGAACAAGAGCTTGCTTCAACCGGATCTCTCACCACTGATTTCAAGGCACCAAGTTCATGCTGAAGTGGCCCAGCGTGAGGGTGAGGGCGAGGCAGTTTGAAGTGGAAGCGGCTTTGGACCACGGGGGCAAGTATTGTTTCTGGCGACGCTGAGAAGCGATTGCGAGCTTGAACTAGAGATCCGGGTTGGCCCGGCGGACGGGCGCTGCTGGAACTGGCTTCTTGAGCTGAGCGCAGAGGTCACTGATGCGCCTGCGGATTATCAGCAAGGCTGAGGACGTGGTCCGGCCTGTTCAAGCAAGCAGCTATGACCTGCGCGCTGCACCCGGGACGCTGGCAGGCAGAGAGCACCGTGACGAGGTTTTTATAAGCAGCTTCCGGCATGGAGCTGCTCGGCCACAGTCAGCGCCTGGCTGAGCAGTACCGGCATGCCGCCAATGGCGCCTGTTCCGTGAAATGGACCGTTACTTGACCGCACTACGCGCTCCTTTGGGCGCTGTTTGAATCTGGCGCATGCCCGCTCTTCGGTGCAGGCATTCGTGCAAGCGAATGGACAATCTGCTGGGCCAGTTCAAACCGCTCGGCTGCTGGCAGGCTGGGGCCGATGACGAGCATGAGCCACAAGGCCCGCGAGCCAGGCCGGATGTCTGTCGCCGATGCCAATCAATGATCCAGCCTTGGGGCAACTCTTCGTTGGGCCTGCGGCCCTCTTCGGTTGCAAAGTCAGGCCTGGACGCTCAATCGCCCGCCCAAGGCGCAGCGTCATTGGCGCGCTGACGCTTGCCGCGCTAGCGTTGTTGGCCGCCCGTTGGCAAGGAGATCTTAGGGAGCTCCAAGGTCCCCGATACGCAACCTTGATTCCCTGATTCTGCTGGTGAGCATTCTGGATGGCCATCTAGCAAACCCCGTGCTTGGCGCGCCGGATGTCATTACTGCTTCGTGTTTCGCGGTTTTTTCTGGCAGGCCCTGAGCCCGATTCGGTATTGGCGAACTGAACAAATTCGCAGGCGTTTTGCTGGGAAGCGAGTATCCCATGGTTGAAGAGGAGCAAAAGCCCTGCTGATGGGACGCACTGCCGGAAAAGCAGGGCCAGCGGCCTTGCGCAAGGCTTCACATGCCTGGCGTAATTGAAACGGCTGATGGGTTAACCTGTTTGCATTCAGGGCACTGAACGTGGGGCGATAGGATGAGAAAGGCTGGCTGACCTGGCAACACCTGGGGAACGATCGACTACTGGATCTTGCGACCTGCTCACATCGTGACTGTGGAAACAGGGGTCGGCTGACCAGCGAAACCGCAGAGCAACTGGGTTTGTTGCGTCGGGCGGCCACTCGGCGACACCGCCCAAGTTGCATCCGCTCGCAGTTATGCGGGCCAGGCCCCCGATGATCTGGCCCGGACCCTGGCAAGGAAGCTGGATCTGGAATATACTCAGCCGCTTGGCTGGCCGCTGGAGGCTTGATCCAGGCCCGTTCTATCGGTATAGACCCACTGGAGATCAACGTGGCGGCTCGGTGACGCCGCTTATGTTTCCTATTGCCTTTTGCCCAAGCAGGCATCAAGCATCCTGGCCGTGGATAGTCAGCGAGCGAAGAGGTCGGTGATAGCCAGCGCGCAGCCCTTCTTCAGCAGTCTGGGAAAGGGCTCGCAATCTGGTACATTGTGCTCAGCGTGAAATCCGGTCGGGTCTGTCCCCGACATCACCGCGGATATTCAGGCGCTAACTCGGTGGAGTGTCTTCCGTCGTTCGCCCGCTCGGTCACTGGTGCCAATGCCAGTGATTCAGAGGAACAGCGCCATCGCAACTTTCGTAGCTTGCTCAATCTTGGGCAGCATGGGCCAGGAGCCGGATGCCAATTGATGCCCCACGTGGTCAATATCTGTCGACTTGGCTGGTTCTCAGTACGCCTTCGAACAGCGCGCCAGTGATATTCATATCGAAACCGCGGGCGTGAATCGGGAGCGTATATCTTTCGCATTTTCGATGGAGTGCTGCATACCGTTTACAAATTCCCGTCCCAGGTGGCGATTGCGTTGGTTAGCCGGCTGAAAACTCTGGGGCGGATGTAAAGATGACGTTGCCTGAGAAGCGGCAAGCCACAGGACGGAAGACGGATCAAGACCAGTCGCCGCAGCGTGGTAATGAAATCGAACTGCGCCTGTCGACCCTGCCGGACCGCCTTTGGCGAAAGATGGCATGGGGATTTTCGATTCCCGCGATGTGCATGCTGCGCACTTTCGATTCAACTGGGCTTTTCCGCAGAGGATCAGCGCCGCTTGGCAGTCCATGGTTCATCAGTCCCAAAACGGCATTGTGCTGGTCACAGGGCCGACCCGGGTCGGGCAAGACCACGACGCTGTACACCACGCTCAGCAGTTGGCGGACACCGAGAGTGAACGTCTGCACCATTGAAGACCCGATCGAATTGGTCGGAAGACAGCTCAACTCAGATGCAGGTACGCACGCAATATCGATTCTGGACTTTGCCGGTGGCGTGCGTGCTCTGATGCGTACAGGACCCGGATATCAGCATGGGTCGCGGCGAAATACGCGACCTCGGAGACTGCGGAAATTGGCCGACCAGGGCAGCCTGACAGGGCACCTGGTGCTTCTTCGACCCTGCATTACTAACGATGCCCCCATTGCAATCAGCGCCTGATCGAACTTGGGGTGCCAGCCTATTCTGAATCAAGGCAACGTGCCTTGGGCGTTCATGGCCCAGCGCCTGGTTGCGGACGCTGTGCCCGCTCTGCAAGGAGCCTTTGCCCAGGTCGATGGAAGAGGTCCTGGCGCGAGCGGACCCAAGGCCCTGGGAAATGCGCCGCTGCCGACCCAGGCTTTCACCACACGGTAGGGCTGCCCGAGTGCCGTGAGACGGCTATCGTGGGCGCGCCGGTGTGTACGAACTGATTGGTGCTCAAGTGATACGGTCAAGCCGCTGGTTCAAAGCGGATATCGATCTGAATGCGCTGCCGCCGTCAGGCCTACAAGAGAAAGGCATGCACAGGCTTGCGGCTTTTCCGGTGCGCCAGGAAGGTGGCTCACGGCTCTGACGCGCCACTCGCGCGCGCAAGAAATACTCGCGCGCTCAGATTTCGCCAGGTCCAGCCAGGATTAGAGCCTAGCACTCGCCTTACGTCCTAGAATGACACGCCGGAGCCTCGCGCGCATCCTCGTCACAATGAATTATCGCCACAGCTACCACGCCGGCAATCACGCCGATTGTTTTCAAACCACAGTAATTCTGTGCGTGGCTCGCAGCGATGCACGCCCGACGCTTCATATATCATGTCGCGGCTAGCAGCCCCGTCTGGCTTGCTGCGTTTACCTTCGGCGCATAGCCATCCGGCCTGGTAAAGGACCGGCGCCGCTAATATATACCTGACCGCCCCGGAGACGCCCTGACTAGACTATACTCCGCCCACGTCACGCAACGTAATCCTATATCGCAATAGTGTGCGATGTGAATGAGAGAGAGAGTGCGCTCTCTCTCGCTGCAAGCATTCGCCCTCTGAGCGCTAGATCTCTAGATCGCTCTCGCTCTCGTGTGTAGCACCTCTCGGAGGTTCTTCTGCGGCGCGCTGCACTCCTTCGACTAGCAAATCCTGACTCCAGGATTAATATTGCAGTTTGCCAATGGCCGTCATGCCTCTACTGGTACGGCTGTCCAGCCAGCTCGCAGAGTCCGATTCAATACTCAGAGACGCTCGGCGCCTGCGCATTACATTACTCACGGGCTCTGCTCTTCCAGTGTGTGCGCTCCGCAGCCATCTGATTCTGCCGATGTGGCCTTGCGCTGACAACGTTGACCAGGACTCGACGTATCGATTCTCTACTTATATCTCCGATTCGTCCAGAGGACGCGGCGACCCTGTAGTGCCCACTTTGCCGGGGAGCCGACGTGGCGGTTGCACCAGCCGTGACGGCTATGAAACTGGCCACAGCCTTTTCTGCCTGGTGGGCCGAGAAACGGCGCCCGTCCTGGTTGCTGGATCCGTCCTTCGAGAAACGGACGACCATTGCACGCTGCCTGAAGCGATGCAGCACGGGCATCCAGCGCCATGCGCCAAGACGGTGGATCGACATACTCTTGGTATCCGGATCAAGGAACGACGGTTGCTTCAGGGACTTCTATCGGACAGGTCGCCAGGGATCAGATTTGCCTCCAAGGTGCTCGCGAGTTCGAGGCTGACGTTGCGGCCCGGCGGATACAGCATGGGTTGAATGGTCTCGGGGGCTGCTGCTGGTCAATCCGCCCTTGGCCGCTGTGGAAAGCTGGATGGTAGTTGTGCCTTGGCTGCAGAGGTGCTGGTGCAGTGGAGAGGGTGGGTACCGGATGGATTGGGTTGGTCGGGACGAGCCTTGAGGCTTGCCAAACCGGTTCGCGGCCAGGCGCCGACTCCTACACTTGCGCGCTTTTTAAGGCTTAGGAGCGACCGTCGCATAGAGCCTGCTGAGGGTCATGCCGAAATACTAGAGTAGCTTCATGCCATACTCCTCATGAACGTCAGCCCGGCATGTCTCGACCAGCCGCTGATCAGCTTGTCACCCATGGCCGGTGGCTGTTGGTCCAGATCCTCAGCGGTATCGGTGGCCATCGCGCACCAGGCAAAATCGCCGCTTTCGGCAATTCATCCGCGAGGTTGAACCATAGCCTGGATCTTTCTTTGGCAGAGACGCTGGCCATCAGGGTTTTGTGCCGTCCTTTTCGCCGCATGAACAGCCACATCGTTAAAAAACCAGTTCTCACGTTCTTCCTTGCTCGGGCCCTTCCACCTGGCTGGTGCGCCTTGTCACTGCGACAGGAACGATCTGCAGCTACCCCCTTTCGGCGATCGCCTGGCCTTGTCGCCGGGGCCCGGTCCAGCAGCATTTCGTCATAGACGAAGTCTTTCGCGTAGGCGTTGGGCCAGCAGTGCGTTGGAGCGGTGCACGTTACGTGTGTTGATGGCAGCCATGATGAAAGGTGCGGCCAGGTACCCAGTGCCTCGTCGTATTCGGGGCTGCTCGTGGCGGTTGCGCCGGGCCACTGAAGCCTGGCTCGTCAGCGGGCAAATGATTGCCCAGTAACTTGATGGATTCGGCAGTTCTGTTTCGCAAGGCGGATTCATGGTCGCTTTGAGGCTTGGCAGCAGTGCCCCCAGAGAAGGTACCTTTCATCATTTGCGGACCCGCCTTTGATGCGCGGCAAATGGCCGCCCAGTTGCTTTCTGGGCTTCCTGTTGTGAAGGGAAATACACCGCCGTAGGTCGAAGGATTAGAGTCGGAAGCCACAGGAAAGCCGATACGCGCGCCGCTTCTGTTTCGGCAGTTGCCCGCATAAGCGCGTCGATCATCTGTCGCAATCCAGGCAGGTTCGCGCAACAGGGTTTCAACGATTAAGTCGTACCTTGGCGGCGTCAGGCGGCCACAGGGACTCCGCCATTTACAGCTGGCATATGGCCCTACCCGTCGTCAGCACAACCGCCGGGTGCGCGCATACCATTGTCATTCAATGCTGGCCGGCCTGATCTTCGGTATCGGCCAATTCACCAGGGGAATCCTGGAGCGGGCCTCCGGATTTTCGTTCGCGTACAGCAGCAAAACTTGTCGGCACTGCGGCCAAGCCATTGCCCAGTGCGTAACGAGGTATCGCCCGGCATTATCCTGGCTCAAGGGTACTCGGGCCAACCAGTCGCCCGGTGAAGGCCGGAATGACCATAAACGATAATATCGAATTTCGGTTTTTTTTCTGCTGCCCCCAATGGGATCCAATCTCCTTTGCATCCCTTATATCGGTGGGTAATCAGCTCGCAAAGTCGAACTTATGTAGGTTCTGCGCTGTCAGGTAGTTATGTGCCGCCTTTGAAATCAGGCAGGGGTTGTTTTCTCGTTCGGGTTGCAAAGCTTCGGGTTAGGATTTCGTTACTGCGAATAACCCGGCTCCATAAAGTTCGTCAGATAAAATCAGTTTGGCAGTGTTAGACGGCATTTATTCTGATCTTTGCCAGTTCAGATTTAGACGACCTTGTTCAATCATGGATTTACGGAACGTATTTCACTCACAGGAAGGAGATTTAACATGACCACAGCTCAATTCAGACAACCCAAATACAGCAGCAGAAATCGACATGGTAAAAGAAAGCCGTTCCGTGTCTGGCTTACAGCAAGCTGATTTGAAGCCAAGAATCATTTCAAGCATGCGGCAGAGGAACTGCTGGCGTGGACCTGAAGAAGTGATTTGCTGTGAGCAACTGCTCAAAGGCAAGGGTAAGCTGAAGAACTCGGCAACGATGCTCACGCTTTACTGCACGAGAAAGCCCCTTGCTGTACCGTGGGTATTTGCCTTTGCTCGGGCTTCTGTTCTCCCATGTTGATTGTCTCGGGAAGTTTATTAATTGGCCATGGTTGAACAAACCGACTTCGGCCGGCCCCAGGGCCAGCCGAGCAGGTTGCTGGCCGCCGCTGCACAGGATGCATTGCATTGATTGGATGCGAAACTCGCAAGCAGGCGGGTGCAACGGCGGGGCACTTCAGGCAAGTTGGCGAATCAGGTTCCCACGGGCCGCGGACGCAGGACGCTTGCCCGTGCCCGCGCGCGCTCGCGGCGCTGAAGGTCTTGCCGCACACGGCAGTATAGCTAGCGGCATGGCGATATGGTAAGTTTCGATAGTCACGCTCGACCCTATCGAGGAGTCGAGACTAGTAAATATTCTGATGCTGTTGCGTGTGCCCATTGAAATGACTGCTATAACAATCAGGCTATTATGGGAAGAGAGTATGCCGTGCGACGCGATCCCCGTGGTGTGATGTCGTAGAATAGCGCACGGGTGCGCGGTCAGATAGTAGGACGGTAAAAGAGCCTCACCGAGTTGCCGTGACTGGTAAAGGATCGCAGTATATCGGCTTTCCGGACCGACCAATCTCACGATCCTCCTGTGGCTAGTGGCTCAGTGCTCCGCGCAAGCCGCCCGGAGGCGCACGGCCTCCACCCGCAAGCAGTTTCTTGGATCCGGGGCCCAGGGTCATTGCTGGGGTGGAGGGCCGGGCAGGCTGCTTTTCATGGGCACGGAATCGGGATTCAGGATTTATTTTGCCTTTTTTTTTGGGGGCCGTCCTTGCCGGTGTTGGGGCCGTGGGGGGGCGGGGCGGTGGATTTAGGGGAAGATTCGCGAGGTGGTGCGTGTGCATCGTGCTCGCGCAGAGCGCTCAAGGTGGAGGTGGTAATCCAATTTTATTTATAGAAAATTTTTTGTTCCCCCTC
>Ga0163217_1042438_pt1 | contig 11169 bp, 10 predicted proteins | sample SynspAceP_FD_185933 | JGI IMG/M metagenome (GOLD analysis project Ga0163217, IMG submission 185933) | Saline lake microbial communities from Ace Lake in Antarctica - Synechococcus sp. Ace-P (PacBio error correction) | ecosystem: Environmental > Aquatic > Non-marine Saline and Alkaline > Saline ... | reverse complement strand
AAAGCAACTCTCAAAAAGTTTGAAGAGCTTTCGCATTCCCAGCTGGTTAAGTACCTAATTGCAGGCAATATGTTGGATAAAGTTTGCTTGGAGGGTCCCTGCTATTAAAGCGCTGGAAACGGAGATACAAGGTGCCTTGCTGGTAATAAATATTGCCGTATGGACCGGACCTCATAGATGCGGCGGGACAGGACGGTTTAACAACTACGGATGTTATATAAAATTGTGAACAAAGACAAAGGCTAAAATGTGCTTGAGGCCAAATTGGATTAAGATTGCGCGTTTTAATTCAACAAGTTGAATAAACTGATCGGATTTTTCAAATTATAGGCGATCTCGCAAAAAAGTCTTGACCCAAGTACAAGCCCAAAAACGTTTGCGCCTAACCGCTGTGAAGAGACAAAAGTCCAAAGAAACGTTTTAAGTATTCAAATTCCATAATGCTTTAGTTTATGAAACAAACCATTCGATCATGTTTTTTTTAATATGTGCTCTCGGAGGCCCTTCCCAAAAAAGCTAAAGCAGTGCGTGATTAACGTTTACCCTGTATCGCGAAAGCACATTGCTTCCACATAAGATAATTTCAAAAAACCGGACTCGATAATTGGAAAGTGGTCAGCAATAGCCCGGGCTACAGTTTTTACTAATACTGACGGAAAATTAGCGAAATTCCGACTGTGACTGGGTGTTTACTATTTGCGTCAATAGCTATTTGGAAGAGCCCTATTATGCATCAATATGGATTGCCTTGTATAGGCCCAAGGGATGCTCAGACCGTTGTTCCGATCTTTAATTTGTTTTTGGATGGCCAAAGCCTGAGATCCTGATGACTCTGTTTGCCCAAAATTCAAAAAAAACGCGGATGGTAAATCAGCAATTTTATGACAAGTCTGCGGCTTTATTATATGGTTGTGCGGAACGACAATACCAAAAACCCGTTTCAGGACCGCGTATTACGGGAAACGAGGAATAGGCCCTATTGACCATGAGCATAGACCTTCGGAACCAAATTTTCTGATAGTGACCGAAACCGGTAACAAAGATCAAGGATCATAGCGTACAAAACGAATTATTCAATATTACGCGATGGCCTAATTGCATCATGAATTATGCCCCGCTCACCGTACACAAGTGGATACTTTTGGGCCTTAGAACGGTAAACAACCCATTATGACCATAGACAATTTTCAAGTATTCGATTAGGGGCCCTGCAGAATAGGACCTGATCCCCGAATAAATAATTTCATAACGAAAAAGCCTTGGTGCTTATATTTCAGTCCATCACCTTTTTTAAAAAATGTTTATTGTCTTTCTTCCGTGAGGTAATCCTACATCTATTCTATTAGGCATAAAGGGCTTCTTGCTTTTGAAAAAACTATTTTTCTGGGGCCGATTTACGGATAGGGTTTCTTTAAAAGTTTTTACAGCTTTCCTTTAAATTCCTTAAGTTTTCAGGATTTTCAGGCAGACACATCCTTTCTGCTCCGCCCCATCCAATACCAATATTATATTAGTTTCTGTCCTTTCTAATTTTCAAATTACGTCAATCAGCTTCCGAGTTATCTTCTTGCACAGCGCACTTGGCCAAATCTGTTCGGTCATTGGAAAAACGCCAGTCCCAAAGATGGGCTTTTGTCGACTAAAAGATTTGCCATAAATGGCCGATTACTATACCACACCATCAGCCGTGTTAATTCTCTGTATAGCTTGCCCCTGCCAAGATTCAAAAATGGTGGTAGCAGGATCTACGTGGTGGCCAGTCGTAGTATTATCAATCCTTCCAAAGGCTGGCACTTTTACCGGCCAAGCGCACCACAAAACGGTATGCGCACACCTGCCTGCCCGAATAGCGGGAACGCTTAACGACCTTTTAGCTTCCGCAGTTTCCCCTTTACGAATTATAATTCCCCAAAAAACCTACGTCCTGTTAGAATTATTCCTGCCGTTATTTTTATTTTTTACCAGTTATTTCGTGGCCCATTAACCATCATATCAAACAAAATGCAGAAGACAACCAAAGTATTCTCATCGGATCCAAAGTTTTTAGAACGCGCAAACAGTTTTTCCAATACGCGCATCATACTCGGGCCACAACAGCGGCATAAACCCTGTTTTCCTGTTTTCATTTCTAAAATGTGCAAAATTGCTGTGCTGTACTCCTCCTTAAAGAAAAAAAAAAAAAAAAAAAAAAAAAAAAAAAAAAAAAAAAAAAAAAAAAACAAAAAAAAAAAAAAAAAAAAAAATAAAACAGAAAAAAAAAAAAGAGAAAAATAAACAAAAATAAAAGACAAAAGAAAGAAAAAAAAAAAAAAAGCAATATAAAAAGACGATAAAAAAATAGACATATCAGAGATACAACAAAAAAAAAAAAGAGAGACAAAATATTAAAAAACAAAAAAAAAAAAAAAAAAAAAAACAAAAAAAAAAAAATAAAAAGAAAGAAAAAAAAAAAAAAAGAAAAGAAAAATAAAATAAAAAAAAAATAAACAACATATAAACAAAAAAAAAAATATAAGACAAAAGAAAAAACAATAAAAATAATCACAAACAAAAAAAAAAAAAATAAAACAAAAAAAAAAAAAAAAATAAAGAAAATAAATAAAAAAAAAAAAAATAAAAAAAAATAAAAAAAATAAATAAAGAATAAGAAAAAAAAAAAAAAAAAAAATACAAAGGAACAAAAAACAAATAAGAAACAAAAAAAGAAAAAAAAATAATAAATTAAAAGAAAAAATAGAAAATAAAAAAAAAAAAAGATAATAAAAGAAATAACAAAAAAAAAAAAAAAAAAAAAAAAAAAAAAAAAAAAAAAAGAAGAAAAAAATAAAAAAAATAATAAAAAAAAAAAAAAAAAATAAAAGAAAAAACAAGAAAAAAAAACACAAAAAATATAAAAAAAACAACATAACAGATATAAAATAAACACAAAAAATACTCCAAGGAAGGAGAAGAAGGTGCAATCTAACATGGGTATATGGAACAAATGCCATTTACCAAAATGGCCCGTGGGGAAAATATCCAGGGCTTCCTTTTATACATTTTGGGAAGTTTAAGGGAGCCTGGGGATTCAAAACAATCCGGCATATTTCTATTGAATATTGTGATTCTACGGAAGCAAAAAAAAAAAATTGCCCATGAACACTTGTCGTGCAGGGTATTGACCTGGTCATTACAAGCCACCCCTGCTTGGAGAACAAAACAGGATTTGACAACAGAGAGTTCTGAAATCGGATACCTTCGCCGCCCATTTTTATCTAGATAGGTGTCTTGCAAAAAAAGCTGCTTCCGTGAATTCCCAAATCGCCCATAGGCCCCAATCATCAGCGAAAATGAATATTGATATTAGGTGGGGTTTCTTCCTTGGAAAAACTACCTTTAGTTCTTGTTTGCCACCACATGATAGGGGGGGGGAGCAGTAGCGAAACTAATGAAACAAGATTATAGATCTTATTTTCATTTCTTAATTTTTATTTTTAAGCATGGGTTATAAATGGGTAAAGGAAATTAGGCATAGCAAAACCTAAGGGTTGCGCCTTAAAAATAGGGATTTCTCAGTTTCGCCTTTCTTTCTGCTCATTCGATTCAATAGGAGGGAATTAATTATTGCTACATTTCGTTGGGATTAAGACCTACGATTTGATTCCAATTGGGCAACTCCCAATTTCTCTTTAACATTAAGCCTGAGTTTCCCGGCTGTTGTTCTACCGTCCTTAATGATCTTTATTATATTTTTCTTAGTCTTTTCAACACATCAGGATGTTCAAATAAAGGTTGGTTGTTTCACCAGGGTCTCCTCCATATTATAAAGCTCAAATACGCTTCCCCAACTTTGGGTTGAATAAATCTAGGTCCAAGGAACCCCCTGAACCACGCAAGCATGTTCAATTTTCCATTTCCATCGCGTTTAATGGCAAAGTCACCAGTTACGGAATGATGGGATTACCGGCCCTCTGACTTTTTCATTGTAAGTCTCCCCTTTTAAAATCGGCAAAACAGGCTATAAACTATCCTCACCTGCATTATCCGGCAGCTTTTACTCCAATGATATCGGCAATAGTCGCAAGATATCGGTCTTGACATACAGGACATCTAACCTTTGTCCCGTGCCTTTATTGCATTTGGCCAACCATTAAGAAAGGTACACGATGACCACCTTCATAAATGTGGCGCGTTTGCCACCCTTAAAATTCAAAGCTACTATAATGATCATAGTCATCCCGTTGAAGAACGTAATTGTTCCGCGCCATTATCCGAAGAAAAAAATTTACCAAAGTAGTTGTCTTCAATAACCGTTGGCTTTCAGTGCATTCCAGTACCTGTCCAACCCTAAATCTGTTCTTCCATAAAAATCTCCATAAACCTCAGTTGCTTACCGACCTGGAAAAATCGGGGTGAAGTACCAATGTGAGTAAAATTGTGGACTGGTCCCAATGGCAGGTATAAAAAGGAAAGGCTTCCATTTTTTGCATTCCTGAAGATTCATCAATATACTCCACTGCCTTGTTGGCCAGAGTTTTCCAATTACAACCATTCATTTAAAAGGAGATTGGTGCTGGCTTCTACCCAGCCTTTACCTCCCTCTTTTTTCATATGGGGGTGTCATTTGTAGGCGCCGGGTTATCCGGTTCCCCGTAAGACCTTGCCTTTTTCATCATCTTTCTTTTTAGTTCCTAACACTGAAGATCCAACCCTATCATTTTCCAAATAGGTAAAGAATACCATTAATTCATGTAAAGGCGGGAATCCCGAAAAAATAGTCAAAACCCTTTCTCAATAGGACCCATCGTGTAAGGGTTTTACCCGTTCACGATCCTTGCCCAAACTTCCTTCAAAACTCCATTTGTTAGATGCCATTTCCCTTACCATACGGTATTTATAGCCATTATCCCTCAGTAAGGAGCAATGGTCATCCTATCCTTTTCTATCAAAACGGGGCCATCCGCACCCCAAGAACCCCCTTTTTTAGCAGATGTCCTCCAACTGTATCGGCCCTGTTAACAGAATATCTAGAGGGGGTGCAGAACTGCACACTACTATGGCGATCCGTAAAAAGATGACTTCCCTCAGTTGGGCCCAATTTATCCCATATTTGGGGTCCTAAAATTAGCCTCGGGATTTAGGCTCCAACATCACCATAACCTTGCGTCTCGGTATAAAATGGATGGGATTATATTTGGTTTCTGTAAATTTTGCGCCCCAGTTGTTATTGAAAATTAAAAGCATAAAACTCTAAGGGCCCTTTTTGAATAAAAAGCATGATTCCTTTAAACTAATTTTTATTTAAATCTATTTCCACGTATACGCCTGACGAACTTTTGCAATAAGCCCTTGACTCTGGCGAAAACCGAACCGTCCTTATACATTCAAGATTTATGGAAAGTGGGATATCGATTTTATTGCGCATGTTTAATTCTGCAATAAGTTTCCTCAAGGTGAATGGCCCGGGCTGGCAATGGTAGTATTTCTTAGCGATGTGTCCCCATCTTTTTTCTAAAGTTGAAACATGTATGTGCTGTAAGCCATTATAATTTCTTCAGGAAAAATACACCGTCCTTCAAGTCCAGCAAATTGTTTTGTGGACCCTCTTCCGGCATATATTCCTGATATTTCCGTTAACCATGGGCAAATCCAAAGAATTATAGGCAATTATCCGTTGAGCGTTATTTTTTTGGCGGCGCTACTTATCTCCCTAAAAATTTCGCTGTGGAAAAACCACCCTCCCCGAAACAACTTGCCAATCAAAATGTGTGTCGTAATAGCGTTGTGCCCCATCAAAAAACCATCGGCCAATTTGTTCCCTATTCTATTACCAACCTCCGCCACGATGTTTCTTAATGTTGCCGTACAATTCCGTTATCGGCCTTATAGGCCCTCTGAGCTTCCATCCAAGTAGCGCGTCTATGAATATAGCAAATCATAGCCATAATAGATAGTAGAATATTAATTTGATTCCTTTTGCATAAAGGCTCGATCGCCATTTCCGCCCAAAAGATCCCGTTTAGTTGTTCGTCCTTTTAATACCTTATCCAAGGATCAATAGGTGCGGAAATATACTGTTGCCCCCACGTCATTGACCAGATGAGCATATTGCCGCCCCGGATTCCTCCCAGCCATATTCACCCCCAAATTTTTTTCAACATGCAAAAATCAGTTGACTTTATCTTCCCATGCCCTGATCGTATCACCTTTTTTTCCGGAGTTGGGGGGGGGGGGGGCCCCCTAAATTTTGGGGGGGGGGGGGGTTTCCCCCACTTGGGGGGAAAAAAAAACCAAATTTAAGGGGGGGGGGGGCCGTTTTAAAAAAAAAAACCCCCCCCCCCCAGAATCTTTGAACCAGTCTGCTTTTTGCCTCAATTTGAAGAGCTTCTTGATCTATTCTTGCCATAAGTAGGTTCAATTTTAATTCCAACTCAGATAGTTTAAACACTGTTAAAATCCGATTCTATTTCAACTGCAGGCTTATGAGTCTTTTTTTAATTTAACAGTCCAGATAATTTCGGACCCCACTCTTTTTATTGAAGAAAACTTATGACTTTTGTCCATTGCAGGATAATATCCCTCTACATTTTCGCCAAGGATTTAGCAACGACATCTAACTTTCCTCTGTTTGGATGATTCCAAATCCATTTAGAATGTATGGGCCCCGCAGCATCGGACTCAATCCATTGGACATAAAAATGAGATCCGTAAGTTTAAAATTTGGAACCTTTTCGGCGAGACCACCTGAAAGCACGTTAATCCATCCCCCTGATAAACGTATTTTGGTGTCAATTTCTTTTTAATGCTATTGTTTGCATTTCGGGCGTAAAGGATCGGGTGCATTCTTGAGCATTCACTGATATCGCTATATAGAAATACTGTAAGAATAAACCAGGCCCCGCCTTTAAAAACTAACTTGGTTTTTTAATTTGCCATATTATCTTTATAATGATATTTATCTATCCTAACTTCACCTATTTTCATCTTGGCCAAAACTCAAAATCTACTATTTTTTGTTTCTTTTTTTGATTGTAAGCTGTTATAACAGTTATCTTTTTTGCAACCAAAAAGCAAAATTCCAAATTTAAAAATTTAATTATCCTTAGGAATCTTCAATTATCCGTTCTAAAAGGGATATGCCGGCAGTCTGCGCCATTGACCAAGTTATACGTCAGGTTTTCCAGCAAAGGCATAGCGACACATATATGGGCTTCTTAATTTATCATTGTACAGCACTACTGTTTCTCCATCCAACTTTGAATCCGCACTGCCCAGTGCAATAAATTCATTCTGCATCCAAAAGCCTAGAGGTGCTTTTCCCCATCGATAGTTTCAAAAACCTTGTGCTTTCTTAAATGAGATTATCAGTGTATTATTTTGTGCCTTAACAACCTTTAGAATGGCGCCTTCTGAAACCACATTCCTTATAAGGGTATGTTTTTCAGCGAGTAGTGCCAAATCTAATTCAATAGGGAGCTTGTCCTTGGGATGCACGTTTTTTTCATCGCCAAGATCAATGGTGGTGACAAACATTGGTATTAGGAAGGATCCAATACGTTTTTAATTTGCCATTCACCGCATCCATGCCAGACATGGCGGGTAGACTTTTTAGGGTCGATATCCGGGTTGTGTAGTGCCTTTACATAACCTGGAAGCATTAAACTATGGGAGAAGTGCATCTTATTATTTTCCATTCTTTTCTATACGCTTGATCCATGATTAGAACATCTCCATATTCGTGCATCTTAAACCCAGTGGTACAATTGTCCTCTGTTACTTTCTGGTACCCCGAAAAAGTTAAACGCGTATTCCGTTCCCCTTGGTACCAAAACCAAGCCTCTACCGCATAAGGAGCCCCAATGGCTTCATCATGGCATTATAAAGAATATTGGGTTGCCTACGCATAAAAAATATCCTCTCGTTAGACCAGCGTTAGGAGAAAAATTGATGAGATGATTTAGCTCGAGTAACCGTATCGGCATCAAAAAAGCCTTCCATAATATCTTACTAAAATAAGCCAACTTCTTTACCCATGTCCCGAGGCATCCATGCTCAGGGAAAAGAATTCCCCAAGAGCATTGTTTAGTTCCAATAGGAAATGTCTTCAGCTTTTCAAGAAAGTATGGCAAAAACCAAATGCAACTGCACTTTGTTGGGGGTAACAATCTGCCATTTTCCAATAACATTGTCTGTCTTCTTTGTAGGAAACGCGTTCTCTTCACCTCAAACTCTAATGTTTTTGAAGAAGCCAACAGTGCTTTTGTTTCAAGAAATTGTCTTACAGAAAATGCATGTTTGACTGTCCAGAGCATACCCAAACTTACCCACTACCACATTGGACAAAAACTATTTCCGTATTTCCACTAAATAGTCATTTCCCGAGGAATTGTTTCGAACTTGCAAGGGACCTAATTCAACCATCCATTTACCATCTTTCCCTGCTTTGTTGAGGGAGGTCTGACCGGCAAAATTTTACCGTTTATCCTTTCCTTTGGCGCTGGCAACTCCCCTACAGGGACCTCCGATGCACGCTGCGAATACCATGTTATTGCAGAATTAAAAACCTGGAGGTTCTAATTCCTTGCGACGTGCAATTTGATATAGAAAATAAAGAAAAAAAACAAGTTGTACTAAAGATGTATGGCTTTTCGTCTTCTACTAAATTATTGGTTTTTCCATACTTCCCTCAGGAGTCAATCGTATTTCTTTGAGACTGGCACCTTTCCTATTTCCATCTACCAAAAGACACGGTTATGGGTATGCCTCTCCAAGCCTTTCAAAAATTTCAAACAGTCCATTTCATAATAATTTTGTGACCTTGAAGGTTTTGGGCTGGTTCTGAACAACATTTCCCTCGTTCCGAAGTAATATTCCATTTACCAGCGGCCAGGATCCTGCCATATCTGAGTTCTATTTGGGTAGTAACCGGGCTCTTTCACCACTACCTTCCAAGTCACTTTACCCTTATCTGTTCCAATCTTGGGCTGCTTCCAATATCTTCCACCCCCAAATTTTTCCATCCACCTTTTTTTCTGCTGATGGCAGCACCTTCCGCTGTGGCGAAATCCACAGGAAGTTTACCCGTTGAAAAATGGGGTCTAGACTGGAGCTGTATCTACCTCAGGAACCGGCCAATCTACCTCAACCTCTTATATGGAAATCAAGCTTTCTGACGTTTGGCCTGAAGAATTTAAATGCGGCCCAATCCCATCCCTGCGTGGTCTCCAAATTGGTAGCTGTTCTCCGTTTACCCAAAGCTTTGCGGAGGTAATATTATTCTTTAGGCCAGGAAGCCACAATTTACCACCTCTATAGGCCATCATAACCGCAGGGTTTCAATTTTGCGTTGGAAGATATGGTAAACATCCTCCCCAGGGCAACTTTTTCGCCCCCATGGCCGAAGCAGCAGTCTTATAAATTACCTGAGGATATCTACCGATCCACTCTCCCGAAAGCTCTTAACGATTCCTGCGCCTCTGACGGAATACTGCCATTCAGGTGCGGGCCAACATTTCAACATATAGGCCCCACCCCGGGCCAGTGTAGAGATTTACTCTTCAAAATTGCGTTTAGGGCTTCTTCCAATTATGATCGTACCAGGCATATCCCCAAGAGTCATTGGTAACATCTACACGTTTCCAATAGACCCCCAATATTTTAACGGGAATATTCATATCGCCCAAGATTTATAATCTCCTAATCCGTGGCCTGGGCCCCTACCAGAATCATAGCAATTGTGTGTGTGATTGCTGCGCACCACATCGACCAATTCTGCTACATATTTCTTCTCCATATTACCCGGAGTTATCAAAGCCAAACCATGGCAATATCCCCCATAAATTCCGTAAACTAATTTTCCTTAACCTGGGAAGGCACTTATTTTGAAAATTATATAAGTCGAAAGTCCACCTCTTTTGCCTTTTTTATTGACCTTGGGACCGCCCATACCCCGGAAAAGGTCCAGTCCTGATTGTGCGAATAGTAAAATCCAATCCAAGCCCAAGTTCTTTACAGGCTCTTGGCCAGTTCTTTCAACATAGGGGCGTCTCCGGCAAAGGAGTGGGCCTTTTAAATATTGAAATCATTGCTTTTGGAAGTCGTACATGGCAAAAACCATCATATGCGGTTTACTGTAACGAACAAATATTTCATTCCGGCATTCTTTAGCCAATTGGGCAATTGCGCTGGCATCAAAATTACTGGATCAAGTTTTTTGCCTCCGCCATATATTCGTCAACTGCGAATAATTGGCCCTTCTAGATTCATGATCCAATTCGCATAATCCCATAAATAGGTGCTATCTTTCCATTTGTTGGCAATTGTGGAGTAAATACCCCAATGGATAAAACATTCGCATAATTTCCATCATCAAAATAGGCTGTTCGGGAAAGCGGGGGCATCTGCGCCCCAGGTGTATTCTGCTTCGCCCCACATTTCGGTCCATTGATTTGGTTTTGTTCATTGCCTGGCATGTATAAGGTGTGAAAGCCACCAAACTTAGCTAACAAGAATACAATTTTTTTCATTTTAATAATAGAGCGTAAATATTTATTATAATGCAGGTTACCAAGGGCCTATCAGTGTCAAGGATTAATTTTTTTTTGAACTTAGCCATACCAATCCATAGAAAACAAAATTTGACCAATAGACAAGTAGTTGTTCCTTTTTCTTTAATACAGTGAAAGCAAACGAACGGTAAATATCCTGCTGTAAAAATTTTTGGTTTCATGAAGTGTTAATTCCCTTGATTTGAGATTGAGGGCACCCCAAGACAATGAGGGTGCCACAATAACTTTTGACTAATGCGAAAACATCGAATTTACAATCAAGGTTTACCCAATATAAATTCCCTTTTACAATTTCTTTATATAGACATAATCACGCAGATGTACTTTGTTGTCTTTATACTATAAGTTGCGCTTTCCATAATCGTATTTACCGCCGGAATCTTACCAGTAAGAGGCTTTACTCTTTCGTGCCCTTTTCAATTTTCTCCAATTTCTCCAAGATCGGCAACATACAAATAAGCACTTTCAAAATCTGATTTTAGCGCTGGCCGGCTAGTTCCTATCCAGCTCCCACTATTTTTTTTCTGTGCCGGGAAAGTTGCGTTTAATTGCCAATCGCTTTCCCTTGGAAATCGGCAGAGGCTTAATTTTATTATTCCCCAGTCTTTACGAATGCACTTCC
>Ga0163217_1095711_pt1 | contig 11170 bp, 12 predicted proteins | sample SynspAceP_FD_185933 | JGI IMG/M metagenome (GOLD analysis project Ga0163217, IMG submission 185933) | Saline lake microbial communities from Ace Lake in Antarctica - Synechococcus sp. Ace-P (PacBio error correction) | ecosystem: Environmental > Aquatic > Non-marine Saline and Alkaline > Saline ... | reverse complement strand
CGCCCAGCTGATCGCTTTGGCCTACCCCGATCGGGTTGCCCTGGCCAGGCCGGAGCGGGGTGACCGTTTTTCTGATGCGGCAATGGTTGTGTTGGCCGCCAGAGTCCACCCCCAGGGATCCGCGGGCAGAGTGCTTGAAGCCAGGCCATCGCCGCTGTCCGATCAGGCCCGGCAAGGATGCACGGATTCCTCCTGGCCCTGCCATGAGCCTCGCGGCGCTTGGAGCGCCACCCGCTGCCACGGAAGGTCAGCGGCTTGCCGTGGTTGCGTTGGGATCGGCCAGGCCCAGCGGGTTCAAGCCATAGCGCGAGCCGGCCCGCCTTTGATGCCCTGAGGGCTGCGACCGGCAGCCCTGCGCCCGACGTACCGATCTGAGCAGGTCCCAGCCCGCGCTGCTAGGGGCTCGCGAGCAGGGCTTTCCGCCCTTGCCCTGGACCAAAAGCAGCCGCCAGCTTCAGGAGCGGCTCTGCCTAGCCCGCCACCATCTCGGACGGGACAGCTGCCGGGATCGCTCGGACCAACTGCCCTTGCTGGCAACCGCTGTTCTGACTGGCTGGCCGCAGCAACTGCCCAGCAGGATGCCGAAGCCTGAGTGATCTGAGCGGAATCAATCTGCCTGAAGCCCTCTGAGGGCTGGCAAACCTGGCAGAGCGCGAGGAGTCTCGACCGCCTGCTTTGCCAAAGCCAGGCTGCGTCGTGCCATCCGGTCGCTCGGTGGAAACTGGCTATGGCAACGGCGAAGCGGTTCTGGCCGTGAAGCTGCAGGAGCTGTTCGGCTCAACGCTCACCCCAACCCGTTCTGGAGGACGGTTGGCGGTGACTCTTCCACCTTGCTCTCACCGGCAGGCAGGCCGATTCCAGCATCACCCGTGACCTCGCTGGCTTCTGGCAAGGCAGTTACCGGCAGGTACGGGCCGACCTGCGGGGCGTCGCCTATCCGAAACATCCATGGCCGAGGACCCACTTCACGCCACAGCCACGGCCTGAGGCCGACGCCGTACAACGGCCGCCGAGGGCCGCGAGGGCAAAGGGGGCTAACACAGCCTCAGGATGAGAACGATCCAGAAGGCGGCTGCCTGCCCAGGGACGGAGCAAATAGCAGGCATTGAGAAAACAAAGAATTTCTTTCTTGCACCTGTCCAAGCTGTCGTCACTATTCGATTAGTCAAATCAGTTTTGCAACGTTTTAGGCCATGGGACAAACAGCACCCAGCGCCGCGCAGTCGGCTTTGTCAACTTCGCTGAAAACCTGGAATGGCCGACTGGCCATGCTTTGCTTCGTCATCGGAGTGCGCGACCGAATTACTCACGGCAAAGGCATCCTCTCCCAGATCGGTTCTTGGGCGTGAGGACAAGCGCCGCGGACGGTCGGCAAGCCGAGGCCGGCATCGGCAAGACTGCAGGCAAACCAAGCCGTGGCGGAAACCCTTTGGCTCCTTTCGTCAAAGAAATCGCCGGGATGGATCTCGGCCTCCTCAGTACGGCCATTGGTGAATCTGCGGCCGTGGGCCTGATCCCGATTGGACCACTGGATTCGGCAATCGTCGCGATCAGCTGCGGCTTCCCTGAGCTGGCCTACTGGGGATTCGTTGCTTTAACGGGCCGCCTTTGAACCACTGGAGCGGCCCCTTCGACAACGCTGTTGCCGGCGGGTTGCCCCGCCTTCAATGTTTCGGAACTCAACGAAGCGATCGGCAAGCTGCTCGAAGCGGGGCTTTGCTTCCTCGCTTCCTGCTAGAGGCCACGGTTTTCTCGCGCCCAGCTCAAGAAGCGGCCATCTCTTGGTTGACCCTTGGACCGACGGAGCTCCCTCCGTGAGCGGGTTGGTGTGGGCCCTCGGTAATTGCCAAAAGGCTTCAGTTATCAGCCTGAAGACGGGCGATGGCGTCACCGGTGGTCGGCAAGCTCAATTTCTGGAGCAGTCGCGCCTCCCTGTGCGTCCAGATGTCCTCGACATCCGCCCAGTCTCAGCGGCGTGCTGCTTCGTTTTGAAACGCGTGGCGGCAGCTGCTGAGCCAACGGGTACTGTTCGATGCTCGGCCCGTAAAAACGCCCTCTACCGGCCCAACCCACCGCGATTCCGCTTGCTCACCAGCGTTCCAAAGCTCCGCCCTCGCCGACATGCTGCGAACGGCCGGACGAGCGTATGGCCTGCGGCCAAGATCTACCTGCTGCCGATACCGTTCAAGGCCCGTCGAAAGCGGAGATTTGCCGCCGCTGTGCTGGCCGTTGGCCAGCTGAGCCCGAAGCAACTGGCATTTGAAGCCTTGGTTGCTCGCCAGGGAGGGGGCAGCCGGGAGGATCTGCCGTCTTGATGGCGAAGTTCTGGCCCAGGCGCTTGGCTCTCTGCCCTGTTCCCAGGTGGTCACCGGCCTGGGCCATGAAGAGTGACACCACATTGGCGGACCTTGGTCGCTGGACTACAGGGCCGCCACCCCGACCGCCGCCTTTGGCTGGGCCCTGCTGCGGATCGGGGTCATGCCCAGCAGTGAGCTCACGGCAATCGGCAACAGCTCAGGCCGCCAGCTCCGCCTGGCGAGGGCGGGTACGCATCGGAGCAGCGCAGACCACCTCTATTCCGCGAACGGCTCTATACCAATGCCCCATTCCACAGCTACTGCTCCAACGTCAACGCCAACAGCTGCCCATGACCTCCGCTTGTTTTGGCCCCTCTCCCTCAGCGTTTGCTGAACGGGGGTTTTGCCGCCTGGTGCGAACACCGTCTGGGCAGCCTGGTGCGATCGCGTCCACCAGGTGAGCTCCGGGCAGCCATTGGTGGAGCTGCACTGGGCGGATGGACCATGCGAAAGCCGGCCATCACCGAAGTTGTTGCCAGTCTTTCGCCCTGAGCAGCCCTTACCTCGATCAGCCTTCATCTTGATCAGCCTTCGACTTGAGGCCACCAGTCTTCCCGCCACTACGTCCCTAAACCCTGCACTTCTGTTCTCAGCTTCTAGCCAGTCCAACAAAGCTCAGCTTTTCAGTCCTTGCCCTACCACCATGCCTCCAGCCAAGGAAAGCAAGTATCAAAAAACGCCACGCCCCCAGCAAGCATTCCGCGCAGGCACGGGCAAGCCTGACAGTTGAAAGCTTGGAAGACCGAGGTCAAGGAACGTGACCTTACAACCAGGGCTCGTACCCCCTTTGAGCTGGCCTTGAAGCCAGCTTCAATCCGATGAACTGGAAGTGGAAACCATGGCTTGAGCTCTAATAGGCGGGCACAGGCCTACCGCCGAGCCGCTGGGAACAGATTCTTGGGGCGAGATGGAGCAGGAGATTCATTGCAATGAATATCACTGGACCTGGAGCAAGAGCCTGAGCAATTTCCACGAGTCCGTTCGACAATGTTGTGCAGTGGCTGTATCTAGCCCTTGGCGATAGCTGGAGCTATCCTTCCCTGGATGGCGAAAACATCGCCTTCAATTCGCACAAGGCGGCAAACAACTTTTTGATCTCGCCTCCATTTGTGCTCGCTGGCCAATGCCAATCCAGCGGCCCAATCACTCTCCAGGGGATCTGTTCGTCAGGGCGGCCACGGCTATCACGACTTCTCTGGGATGGTGGTCGTAAGGCCCGCAGCTCAAGATCAGGGGGCTTGTTGGGGCCGTGCCCTTGAGCTGCAGCGTCACGATAGCCTTTGCCTGCGGTAGCTTCCCCTGTTTCCTGTGGATGAGGGAACGCCGTCTAGCCGAGCTCAAATTATATAGGGATCCAACCGAGAATGGGAGAAGTTAGGTCCAATACCAAGGCTGTGTTGAACGCATCAGCCAATTTCAGGTTATGTACCAGGCGAGGCTAAATTTAATAGAGGATTTTGCGAGTTGATCGCCTAGTCGTCGTTAACCGCTTGAGGGAATATTCAATCCGTGCGTTGCCAGCGTCAATCTCTGAGGAGGGATTCGGAAGTTGTTGCAAATCAGAAGGCCTGGTCACCCGATTAGAGGCCACGTCCCAAATCGAAACAGCAATCTGAGCCAACGCCAGAGGTTGTGGAGACGAAGCAAACGGTCCCAAGTGACACTGCCATTCTCCCGAAGCGGATTGGCTGAAACCAATGAGGCCCCACAGGCTGGACATTGGCCAGGAGGCGAGGGTGGCAGTACCGCAGGCTGCACAAACCCTGATTCGCCTGCCGCAGTATCCGGCCAGGCAATTCCAGCCCACCTCCAGCAAGGAATGACAGCAACAGAAGAACCAGCAGGGGTGAGCGTCCGCCCAAGAAAATTAAGCAGTAAGCGTCCCAGCGGGCCTGGAGCAAGGAGCCACCAGTGCAACAAGACCGATCCAGGAACCAGGGGATGGAACGGCCCATCAACGCTTGAAAGCGAGGGTCATTTCAATCCAGCGCTCAAAGGCTGCCAAGCCCTCATACCAGCCCAACCAAAAACCCCACAGCTCCAACCAAGCAAGGCAAAGCAGCAGGCCGGCACCCAATCAAAGGCAACAGGGCAAACGGTTCAGGAATCCAACCCACCACCATGGCGCCGACACCTGCGCAGAGCAGGGCCAGGCTGGCAGAAGCGGGGACGCAAAGCTAAGACCTGCTCGGTGCCATATGACGTGGGATGCGGAGACTACTATCTTCTCCCCTTGCAAGGAAGCTTGTTGACGTGGAGCCCTCAGGGTGTTGGGATCGCCCCCCCGCATTCCGACGGGCGACCACCACACTGAGAGCCATCCCCGAAATAGAGGATCAACCCCACCAATCCAGACCCAGAAGCGTCAAAACAAGGACGCCACTGACCACCCCATAGGCCTGAAAACCTGGCACCAAGAAGAAACAAGACTTTGGCCTACCAGCACCATTGACAGGTGTAAGCCAGGGGCCAATCAAAAGGGCACCTGGAACCAGTGATCGAATCGGGTGGTATGCGCTGAGGGATGATCAACAACAAGGCAAGTGCACCAACGAAGAGAGACCCCATTTGCCGAGAAGCACAAAAGGACCGGCAAAAATCAGGAAATCGGGTATCGAGATCTTTGAAATGCAAAGGCAGAGGTTGATTGAAGAGATCTTCCCAGGTTTGGGCGCTGATCACTTGCAGGTGGCTGGTGAGCTGGTCGACAACAAGCAAAAGGGCCTGCCACACCCACCAGAGCCAGAGCCTGAGCCTTGAGGTTGATGAAACGCTTCGAATGGCGCAAGGAAAGGAAACAAGTTTTCCGCTCATCCGATCTGAGCCCGAGAGCCTCCAACCCAAAGCCGATCGGCACCTCTCTGCAGCCGTGAGATAGGTATTCGCGAAGTGATGAGCAAAGCAATGACGCCGCATAGCGCCAGCTCCGGGCCCTCTCTGGCTGTAGAGGCTTCCGCATTCGTTGTCTCGATTAACGTGATGCCGTCGCAGTAGCAGCTGGACTTAGCAAAGACTCCGATCTGATCCAGTCAGTCCTTCATCCGTCCAGGATTCGGCTAGCCAATGCCAGTGGACAAATACAGCAGGGCAGGAAAGGATGATTGGAGAGTGTGCATAGCAAAAGCTGCACTGAGGTCAATGCAACCATGTCGATTCCCACATGCGGTAGGGCCAGCCAGGCGGCTTACGCCAGCCATTGACGGAATCTGTCTTGGAAACCCTGGTAAATTTCTTATCTTGAGAAGCTACTCAAACCACTGTAAGCAACCTGGATCAGAATCAATGCCAAATCAAGCCCCCCAACAGAAGATCCAGCGTATCAATCGGCCAACCCAGCCCGCCACCGACAGCCCCAGCCGCTGTGCCAGCCATCTCTGACCAACAGCGAGAACGCCCTGGAGGCAAAGGCCGAACTTCAGGGGCCCTAACGCGCCACGATGAAACGTGTCGAGGTCCACCAATTTGCCGTGGATAATTCTTAGACCGAACAGAGCCGGAGATGCGAATTTACGCGATTGTTACAAGCTTAAATTGTTTTGATTTCAAACCACAAAAAAAGCCACCTTGCGGTGGGGGGGGGATGGCCTTTTCGTCTTTGGTCTAGCCGCTAGATCTAGCCGCGCTCAACCCAAAATGGATGGGACAAGAGTTTTATCCATGGGCATCGAGCTATTTTTGCAGGAAGCTTCCCTCCAACTAGGTCGTCGACCGCTACTTGCGTTTTCCAACCAACCGAGTTTCGAGATGGATTCGGAGTGGGTCCACAGTTGCCATGAACCACCAGGAAATAATCTCTTGCCCCCAAGGTGAACCCTGAGAACTGCCTAGGTAAGTAAGAATCCATCAACACCACCCTTTCAGGCGTTGCAGAATCCTTTCTGAATATCAAACCAGCTCATGCTATCTGCAGCAAGAGCGAAAAAAGTTGTTGGTCAAGCCCTCGGTCTATTTATACTCCTCCGCTTTTCACTGCATTGCTGCGCTTCCACGTAGAGCCCTATCAACGGGTGTTCTTCCCGTGACCTTACTGGCTTAAAGCCCATGAGGAACACTCATTCTTGAGGTGGGCTTCCCCCACTTAGATGCTTTCAGCGGTTATCCTCTCCGCACATGGCTACCAGCGTTTACCGTTGGCACGATAACTGTACACCAGAGGTGCGTCCTCCCGCGTCCTCTCGACTAGGAGAACTCCTCTCAATGTTTCTTTACGCATGCCACCGGATATGGAACCGAACTGTCTCACGACGTTCTGAAACCAGCTCGCGTACCCTTTAAATGGGCGAAACAAGCCCAACCCTGGGGACGAACTTCAGCCCCAGGTTGCGATGAGGCCGACATTCGAGGTTGCCAAACCTCCCCGTCGATGTGAACTCTTGGCGGGAGATCAGCCTGTTTATCCCTAGGAGTAACTTTTATCCGTTGAGCGCACGGCCCTTCCAACTCAGAACCGGCTCGAATCACCTAAAGCCCGACTTTTCGTCCTGTTTTCGACTTGTTGGTCTCACAGTCAAGCTTGCTTTGCTTTTACACTCGTCGGCTGATTTCCAACCAGCCTGAGCAAACCTTTGCGCGCCTCCGTTACCTTTTAGGAAGGCGACCGCCCCAGTCAAACTGCCACCTGCATACTGTCCAGCCCCCGGATAAACGGGTAGGCTGTAGAACCCTAGCTCTTGAAAGAGTGGTATCTCACCGTTGGCTCACCATTGGACCCGCAAAAGCCATGGATCTCAAAGCCTCCCACCTATCCTGCGCATTCAGAGCCCGGGCACAATACCCAAGCTAACAGTAAAGCTTCATAGGGTCTTTTCTGTTCCGGGTGCAAACGGTAGTCCGCATTTCTGTCACAGACAATTCTATTTCGGCCGAGCCCTTCTCTTCCGAGACAGCCCCAGATCGTTACGCCTTTCGTGCGGTCGGAACTTACCCGACAAGAATTTCGCTACCTTAGGGACCGTTATAGTACGGCCGCCGTTCAACCGGGGCTTGTTCAGTCGGCAGCTTCGCTTCGCTGGACCAGCTTCCTTAACCTTCCGCACTGGGGCAGGCGTCAGCCCCCCATACATCGTCCTTGCGACTTAGCGGAAGACCTGTGTTTTTGCGTAAACAGTCGCCTGGGCCTCTTCAACTGCGACCACCGCGGTGGCACCCCTTCTCCCGAAGTTACGGGGCCATTTTGGCCGAGTGTCCTTAGAGAGAGTTATCTCGCGCCCCTCGGTATTTCTCTACCACCCCACCTGTTGTCGGTTTTCGGGGACAGGCATCATGCCTTTAACGGTATAGGGCTTTCTTGGAGGCTTTGACATCAACCCACTTCGCTGCCCGTAGCAGCTCGTTACTCACGCCTCAGCTCAGAGCGTTTTCTCCGCTCCCAACCCTCGAACGCTTGAAACCAGTAACCAACATCTGGCTGGGCTAGCTTCTTTCCGTCCCCCTTCCCAAAAACATGACAGGTACAGGAAGTGTGACCTGTTGTCCATCGACTACGCCTTTTCGGCCTCGCCTTAGGTCCTGGACTAACCTCGCGGACGGAGCCTGCCGGAGGAACCTTAGGGTTTCGGGGCATGGGATTCTCACCCATGTTTTCCGCTACTTCAGCCACATTCTCACTTCCATGCAGTCCACGCCCGCTTACGCTAACGTTCACCCCCACATGGAAACGCTCCCCTACATTTTGAATGTCCTAAGAAACAATTAAATCCGCGCTTCGGTACAATGCTTAGCCCCGTTCATTTTCGGCGCAGGATTCGCTCGACCAGTGAGCTATACGCACTCCCTTTGAGGATGGCTGCTTCTGGGCAAAACCTCCTGGTGTCTGGGCAATTCCACCTCCTTTATCAACTCGAGGCATTTGATTTAGGGACCTTAGCTGGCGGTCTGGCTGTTTCCCTTTCGACCCATGGAGCTTATCCCCCACAGTCTTGACTGGCCTAAGTTTCACACAGGCGTATTAGAGTTTCGTATCGATTTTGGTACCGCTCTTCGCAGCCCGCACCGAAACGGTGGCTTTACCCCCCTCTATTAGCAAAACGCTACGCCTCACGTATTCGGGCAGAACCAGCTAGCTCGGGTTCGATTGGCATGTTCACCCCTAACCACAGCTCATTCCGCTTGGTTTTTCAACACCAGTCGCACGTTCGGACCTCCACTTGGTATCACCAAGCTTCATCCTGGCCATGCGTTAGATCAACCCGGTTCGGGTCTATAAAACACTGACGATCGCCCTATTCAGACTCGCTTTCGCTTTATGGCCACCATTTCCGCGTTTAACCTGCCAGTTGCCTAAGTCGCCGGCTCATTTCTTCAACAGGGCACACGGTCAATCCTATGAGTTAGACTGCCCATCTGCTTGTAACTCCAACGGTTTCATGTATCTATTTTCACTTCCCCTCCCGGGGTTCTTTTCACCTTTCCCTCGCAGGTACGTTGCGCTATCGGTCACACAAGGAGTACTTAGCCTTACGAGGTGGTCTCGCGGATTCACACGGAATTTCACGTGCTCCGTGCTACTCGGGATGACAGCTAGGGGCCAGTTTCGTTTTCGAGTACGGGCTTTCACCCTCTCTGGCGCCGCCATTCAAACGCTTCCTCTAACGTCCCTGTGTCCCACATGCTGTCCCACAACCCCGATGGTCGAAAACCATCGCGTTTTAGGCTCTCCCGTTCGGCTCGCCGCTACTCAGGGAGTCGTTTTTACTTTCCTTTCCTCCAAGCTACTAAGAGGTTTCAGTTTCGCTGGGTTGGCTCGAGCCAGCCTATGGATTCAGCTGGCCGTTCTAGGGGTTGGCCCCATTCGGGAAATTCCGGATCAAAGCGTGTTTCCAGCTCCCCGAGACTTATCCCAGGTGGTAACTACGTCCTTCATCGCCTCTGATGTGCCAAGTATCCACCGTAGCCCTTTGTAGCTTGACCAATGTTTCTCCCAACACAGCATTGCTGCGGTTGTACGCAGATTCTCCTGGTTTTACCATCATTCAGCTCTGCCAACCTTTCAAACCACAAGGATTAAAAGATTAAGACTTCAGAGGTTTTAAAAAACAAGATCCAAAACCCAGTTGTTTCGGCAACAAACCAGGAACCATGCAGAGGTCTCGCGCTTCTTACTTTAGAATCTCTCAATGCCTCCTCAGCAACAACGCCATCGCTCGCCGCTCACCCAAAAGGCAAAGCGATCAAGCCAAATGGAAGGCATCACTGGATTCTGGAATTGAGCATCTATGGAGATTGCTTAATATTCCAGACTTACCTATGCAGTTGTCAAGGTTTCTGCTGACCACCACTCCAATCAGCCTTTACAGCCAACAGGAAGCAAGAGTCCAGCGTCTTTTCCAATGGATAAAATTGTTTAAAAATAACTCTAGTAGAATCTATTCAAAAAAATAAAATCCATAGAAGTGACTCTAAATCTAATCTCAAATGAAAAGGAAGCTGAAATCCATTCACAGCAAAAAAAAATCTAGTCTCACCATCAAAGTTTTCTTCCTGTTTGCTTTTCGCTAAAGGAAGGTTTGGTCAGTGGAGGTTAGCGGACTCGAACCGCCTGACATCCTGCTTTGCAAAAGCCAGGGCGCTCTACCAAAACTGAGGCTAAACCCCCAAACCACGAATGGGCCATCCTGGACTTGAACCAGGGACCTCACCCTTATCAGGGTGCGCTTCTAACCAAACCTGAGCTAATGCCCAGGGGAAACCCTTGTGGGGTGTGACCTAGACAAAGTTTAGGAAACAAATAAACTTAAACTGACATCCACCATCATGATCACCATTGTGGTCACCACCATGTTTCATATCAGCTAAGTCATCGAGGTACCGATTATCCATCGAGATGACAGGACTTTGGCCTCACCACAAATTGGGTCAGACATTCAAAGTCAGTTTTTGTCTTCCCTGTTAGGAGGTTGATCCAGCCGCACCTTCCGGTACGGCTACCTTTGTTACGACCTTTCACCCAGTCATCAGCCCCACCTTTCGGGCGTCCTCCTCCCTTTAAACGGGTTGGAGTAAACGGACTTCGGGCATGGCCAACTTCCATGCGTGTGACGGGGCGGTTGTGTACAAGGCCCGGGAAACGTATTTCACCCGCAGGTATTTGTGACCTGCGGATTACTAGCGATCCTCCTTTCACGTAGGCGAGTTGCAGCCTACGATCTGAAACTTTGAAGCCCACGGTTTATTGGGGATTTTTTTTGCTAGCTTCTTCGCGAGTTTGCTGCCCCTTTGTCCGTAGGGCATTGTAGTACGGGTGTGCTTAGCCCAGGGACGTAAGGGGCATTGATTGACTTGACGTCGATCCACACCTTCCTCCGTTTTATCAACCGGCGGTCCTCTTCTTAGGAGTGCCCAACTAAAATTGCTTGGCAGAAACTAAAGGGACCGGGGTTGCGCTTCGTTTTGCGGGGGGACTTAACCCAAAACCATCTCAAACCGACCACCGGAAGCTGACGGGACAAGCCATGCACCACCTGTCACTGCCGTTTCCCGAAGGCCACCCCCCCGGATCTCTCAGGGGTCCGCAGGATGGGTCAAAAAAAGCCCTTGGTAAGGTTCTTCGCGTTTGGGCCATCGGATTAAAACAACATTTACCTCCACCGCTTGTTTGCGGGCCCCCGTTCAATTTCCTTTGAGTTTTTTCACACTTGCGTGGCGTTTACTCCCCCAGGCGGAACCACTTAACGCGGTGGTCTACGGGGACACCCGAGGAGGGATAAAAATTTTTCTCCCGGGGGGACAAAACCTAGTTGTTCAATCGTTTTTAACGGGCTTAAGGGGGGGGGGGGGGGGGGAACCCTTTTTTTAAAAATTTTTCTCCCTTCTTC
>Ga0163217_1045332_pt1 | contig 11170 bp, 9 predicted proteins | sample SynspAceP_FD_185933 | JGI IMG/M metagenome (GOLD analysis project Ga0163217, IMG submission 185933) | Saline lake microbial communities from Ace Lake in Antarctica - Synechococcus sp. Ace-P (PacBio error correction) | ecosystem: Environmental > Aquatic > Non-marine Saline and Alkaline > Saline ... | reverse complement strand
ACCCATTTCAAGGGGCTACCTTAAAATTCTCCTATAATCTAAACTACGAAGACCTGTACTGACCAGACTTTGATTTTCCAATGAAAAAGGCAGGTAACCCTTCCCTTATCTAACCAGCGCTGGAACAATTGAGATATCCTGGTTAGCGCAAAAGATGAAGAGGCCTTCTTTGATGACTTTTAGTTAATCGCAATTATGACCAAGGGGAGGGAGACAAACCTCTATTCCTGTTTTTTATTACGGACAGAAGCATTTACGCGGCCGGGGAAACCTTAGATTTTAAAGGATTGGCGATAGTGCAAAAAGATGATAAACCTCCGTACTTACCAAAACAAAAATTTAAGGTTAAGCCTTATAAGATGTTAACCATCAAGAAGTGCCAACAGGAATTTAAGACCAATTGATTATGTTCCTGTTTACAGGAGAATTTCATATTACCCAACAAAACGGACTTACAGGTAATTATTATCTGAAAGTAGATCTGAAGAAAGTTGATATTAGCGGGTAATAGTTATTTTTTAGTGGAAGAATACAAACGTCCCAAATTTGAAACCGCCTAGATCCGGTTAAAGAGACTTACAAGGTTACTGATAGTATATCCGTTCAAGGTAAGGCCAAGCTTATGCAGGAAGCCTTATTTACCGACGCCAAGTGTAAGTTAACACCGTAACGCCGCGGTAGTCTATTATCGCCAAAATGGTATTATTGGCACCTACCCTATTTTGATGGCACCCCTCAAGAAATTGCCAGCAAATGAATTACTTGATTGCCAATGGAAAATACACCATTTAATTTTAAGGCCCTACCGGACCTAAGTATTGCCAAAGAAATTTACCCACCTTTTAATTATTGAAGTTACCGCTGACGTCACAGACCTCAATGGCGAGACCATAGTGCAAACTACCATGATCAACGTTGGTATCATGCGCTTACGTGATATCCCAAATTGCAGACCTCCTAAATAAGGATATAAAGAATTCCTAAGATTACTATTTCCACCAATAACCTAAACGGGCCAATTTGTTCCAGCACAAGGAACCTTGAAAATGTTAAACTAAAAGCGCCGGCATGTCTTTAAGAACCAAGACATGGGCAGCCGCCTGATTATGGATGGCTTTGGAAACGGTCCAAATTTCAGAAATTATCGCATTGAATGCCTTTTGGTAAGAAAGGACAATTTCCGCCTATTGGGAAAGGGTAACTTTGGTATGGGATTCCAGTTTGTGATACAGGAAAAATCTAAGAAAAAAAATTAGCCTAGGTACCATTAAAAAATGGATGTCCGGTAAAATATGTCATAGGAACTGGAAACTAAGGATAAATTTGGACCAACTGGTAAAGGATATTACGCAAACTACTTTATACAGTGATTAACGCAAAGAAGTTGGCCGACAAATCAAGCTTTTTAAATCAAGTCGGACAAAAGACTTATGAAAATTTAGGGGATAAAGTACAGCTTAGCTTCCTCTCTTGTGCCGAGGATATTTCATTCTCCGTATTCATTGAAAAAAGACCGGAAAGTTGTGGCAAAACCCATATCATTGAATTGCACAATAATTCTAAGTCTATCGAAATTCCCGTTACGGCGGACGGACCTAGGTGGATTGCCATAAGGTTTATAGTTACTCAGCATTTAATTTCATTTCAACGGGAAGCCTTTCATTGCTTGTTCCCTACCCCCATTCGGGACCTTGAAATAGGAAACGCTACTTTTCAGGATAAGTTACTTCCTTGGAGCGAAGAAACTTGGTTCCTTTAAAGTTAAAGGCCTAAAGGAGGATAAAGGTAACGGCAGAATTGCTGGGCCCGGATGTACGACGCCTCATTGGATGCCTTTCAAGGGCATCATGGAATTTTTCCCCCAATTACAGAGGACAATATTATACCACGGGGAATTCTGAATGCAATAAAAGTTACGGGATTACCCTTCTTTTAACAACCTATTTTAAAATGTTGGGACGGTTTCGCTATGACCCTCAGTATTTAGACTCCTTTGGATTGGTTCGACTTCATTTTGGATATGCTACGCCAGGAGGAAAGAATGATGATGAAGAGCAGTGCCCCGGGTGCCATATGAAAATATCAGCGGATAGTGAAAGCCCTGGAAGAAACGTGTGACCGTTTTGGCACCAGCTCAGAAAACAAGGCGGGCAGCCAAGTTCCACAGGGACAACAATGTTGAAAAGGATGGTTGATGATATTCAGATTCGGAAAAAATCTTCAGAGACGGCTTTTTTTCTTCCTCAACTGCGACCGATCAGATGGATAATGTACTTCAGCTTTTACAACGCCCGAGCTTTAACCAAGTGGAAAATTACAGTTGCTGGCACATTACAAAACCTTGCAAAAGTGCCACTCACTTTGGAACGGTTCACGCAAAAAAGAAATTGATTGGTTACCCCCAAGTACCTCGATTTTTACGTGAGGGCGATAAAAATAATTTATAAAAAAGCGGGGCACCCAAAAAAAAATGTGCTTTAAACCTTACAGACAAATCGCTGATGAATAGCCGAGGGGCTGAATTGCTGGATGCCCTAAGCGGTAAAGATATCACCCATGATTATTGATTACTGATGACAGTCTAGGAACAGCTAAAAACCGAAAATTCTTTACCGTGATGCCAGGGAAATACCTCAAGTATCCTGGAACCTAAAAAATTCCAGAAGGAATTGAAAGCAATCCAATATAAAGTAATGGAAAAGCGGGGCGATTTTTAGTGATGGGGAACCAAAATGTACGTCCCTGTACTTACCAACCGATGTTTGGTTACGAAACCCTTACCAATGTGGGTTACGAGGTAATGAACAAAGAACCTTACTTGAAAAACTTAAAAATTTATTCAATCCACTACCTTAAAGCATCACCAATCTTGCCTGGAAAAACTTCAACCAGCTTGGTACGCGGTACAAAGCCCTACCTTATTTAGATGGAATACCCTATTGACTGTAATGAGCAAATATTTTCGAGATTCTATGCCTACACCTTGGGTGATACATTGCCAAATTCCAATCTAGAATCCAAGAGGTATTTAAGCAAATGGCCAATTCAGATGCCTTATTGAGCAATCTTTTGGAGAGAATCAAAGAATTAAAAATCGTTTTAATTCAGGAGAACACCCTGGCTGCGAGATGCCAATCTGAAAGCGAACAAAAGAGCGTATAGCATTGCTCTTTGATCTTATAAAATTGAAGAATTAATCAGACCAATGCCTTAACAAACTAGAAACAGGGAACCAAATGTCATCGGTGACTTGGCTTGGTTTAATGGGCGGTCCGAAACCGTTTATCACACAACATATTATCACTGGCTTAGGCATCTTTTAAAAAAACCTAACATCCACCGGAAGGACGAGTGAAGGAGCATCCGGACCAACAAAGGCGTTGACCCTAAAGTACAGGAAATACAGGAAAATGCGGTTGCTTATTTGGACAAGGAGTTTGTAAAGGAATACGGCAAATGAAAAATACGCCAGAAGTCTGAACGATGATCCACTTGAGCCAGGACCCCAGCTGCATTACCTATATATGCGCAGTTTTTTTCCAGACATTTTAATCCCTAAAAAGGTTAAATGAAATTTATGGAATACTATTAAAACACAGGCGCAAAAATTTTTGGGTAAGCGGGAATTCTGTAAATCCAAGGGATTCTTTCCCTTTTTCCTATAAGAAATAATGATACAATAACTGCCCCAATAAATAACAAGTCCTTTGGAAGAAAAATAGTACTTACTAGTGAAGAATTGGGTTATGTATTTGGAAAGAAACCAATTCCTGCATTGGCACCAAGCACCAATAGGACCCAGGCACTAATTGATCGAAGCTTTTTCTGAAATTTAAAAACGATGTAAAACATGCAACCTTAAAATAATGGTGTTAAAGCACAAAACAGACCAACCAATGGAAAAAAACTACAAAAAGCGACACAGATGCGGTATATGCACTACTAATTTGCAGGGAAGTGACTGGTTATCCATAACGGATGCTGGTGAGGTAACGGTGGAGGAGAAAAAATTGAAGCTTCCAAACTGGATAATGCTTTAAAGTGGAAGCGGTACTGGATATTTTTAACCCACTTTGGGACCAAACGAAGTTAGTCCGAAAATGGCGGAGGTTCACTTGTTAAAAAAGGAAATGGAATTGCCTGGGGGAAAGCCTTTACTGGCAATATTTTGAGGATTATGGACAAAATTTAACGACCAGATACCTTTGAAATTAAAAAGAAAGTGTTCTTAAAAACGAAACACAGATACGGCGTGAGGTTAATATTCGGCGAAATCAATGACGAAACACGATTAAATGTGGGCATTTGGTTCGAATAAGAAATTGAATAAGGGCAGATAGACCCCATGAATTTGTGCATATGAAAGATATGAGAGCTGCTGGATTGGACCCATCCATGTACTTTCCAGTTAGTAAATAGGCAAGACGGACTGGGCTTCTATGAGAGCACTAAAGATGCAGCAACAAATTTTCTTTTTCGACTATTTGCCCAAAGGAGTTTATGTATTCGAATTATGACTTAAGGTTAACATGCAGGTGATTTCAGTAATGGGAATTACTTACGATACAATAGTATGATGCCACCAGGAATTTTAGTAAGCCATTAGTGAGGGGACAAGAATTTGCAGTGGAAATAGCAAAAAAAACATAAGATTAATAAAAAAGGTATTGCTTTTTTCATAATTTTCATTAAATAACTAACATTAAACCAAAGAATTATAACTCTTACCTTTTTTATTGCATTGCGTTTTTGTTTTTGGCTTTTCCTTATCGTCTTTGGGCGAATAAATTCTTTACCATTTTATGGCCTGCAGGCAAATGTCGAAGCGGCTATGAACTATTTCCAGCTTTAATGAGTACAATTACCCCTTTATGTGGTAGCCATAGTGGAAATCTTTCCGGACCTTTCATTATGACAAACAAATTTGGTTGCTTGATGATGATTATCCTTATGACCGTTTTCGGTTAAATGCATTATTGTTCAATGCATTTTTGGAACCAGGTTCCATTGGCCTAACTTTAGTCTTGCTTGTCTTAATATAAGTGATGCTCTACCGCCTACAAGGACAGATTTATAAGGATTACTTAGACCATAATTTTATAAAAAATATTCCAAAAAATAAGAAGCGGACCCAAATTATTTGGTCCCGCTTCTTATTAAACCAATATTACAGATAATTTAATATGTAGATTGTATTAAAAAAAAACTTATTTCTACTTTTGGCGGTATTTTTCAAAAGCGTTTTGGCAACCAATGCCTGTAGGTTTTTGGCTCCCTTTCATTGGGAGAACTATTTTACCCTAGGAACTTACCGTAATGGGCCTGCAAAATAGTTTCATCCTGTCTGGCTATCCACAAAATCAATCTGAATTTCCGTTAACATTTGCTGCCCCCAACTGGAATTTCCTATAGACATACCTCCACCTTACATTTCTACCACCTCCCACCTTTAGGCCACAACCTACGGTATTGTTTCTTGGTGCTTGAAAAGACCTAAACTCATAATCCTTAAAAATTCGGCTCTTCGGACAACAAAAAGCCTTAACCGCGCATAATGGAATCTATGGCCCTCAATAAATCTTTAGAATCCAATTCACTTTAAACCAATATCCATATCCGGATAATAATTATAGGTGGTATATTTAGAAAATCGGTGTCCCTAATCGTAGTCATAATTTACACGAATAGTACTACAAGAAACTAAAAAGACCAATAACACGAATGGGATTATACTTTCATTATTCAGATTTTTATACGAGCATGTTTAAGAGATTGTGTACAATTTCTTAAACATTGCTCTAAATAGCAAAATTTATTAATGCCGTTTTTTAGAAGGTAAGTATTCGTTAAAACGCAAGGCAATAGGTAGCTTTAATAGCTATCGTTCAAAAAAAATAAATTGAAATTATTTTATTTAGCATTGCCCAAGTCTGTCCTTTAGTTTACCAGTCCATCTGGAGCTACCGATGAAATAAACATATATGGAATATCCTTAAAAATCCTTGTCCAGCTCAAGCCTTTCATCTCCGAAATAAAGCTCTCATCCAGCATATCCGACTTAGAAATTGTTATCAACTGGTCCTTTGTCCAACAAACCTCTGATTAATCTTCGAAGCTCATCTAGCAAAATTTCTCGTATTCTTTGGAAATATCCTTGCTATCGGCCGCGAATTTAAGAATAGTAAAGTAGAATTCCGTTCTATATGTCTTAAAAAAATAATGCCCAAGTCCTTTCCCTTTCCGCTGCGCCTTCAATAATACCGGGAATTATTCCGCAATAACAAAACTTTTAAAAATCCCTGTATTCTTAACAATTCCCAAAATTGGGCTTTAGAGAGTAAAACTCCATTAATCCGCAAATTTTTAGGTGGGCAGAAGTAAGTACAGAATAAAAGGGTAGATTTACCCGCATTTGGAAAAACCTACCAAACCAACATCTGCAATACTTTTAATTTAAAATTAGGTCCAATTCCTGTGCACTAACACCGGGTTATGCGTATCTGGGTGTCTGCATGGTAGCTGTTTCTAAAATGCCAGTTACCTCGACACCCTTACCGCCTTTCCAAAAGAAATTCTTTCCTCCCTGATCTTCGGTAATCTCCATCAACACCTCCTTGGGTCTCAGAATCTTAATGACCGTGTCCTAAGGGTACGTCCAAAATATACATCCTGGCCATCAGCACCACTACTACGGTTCTTACTACCATGTTCACCGGTGACCTGCCCTAAAAGTCCTTGTAAAATTTTTAAACCCTAATTAGAAGTCCATAATTTTTATTGCGCTCGGACAATAAATGTGACCCCCACGAACCACCATCACCACCGTCTGGCCCAACCCTTTGTTTACTAAAACTTTTCCCTATGTAAATGCACAAAGAACCTTTTCCTCCATTTACCGGAATCCAAGTGCACTTTACATAATCCACAAAATTCCTTCAGTATTTTTTAGCTTATTTATCCATGGTCCATCAACACCTGCCCCATATGTCTATAATTCAACACCTTACCCTAAAAATCGCTGTAGGTTCCAATTATAACAAAACCAACAGGCCTTCATTTTAATGACGATTGTTGCCTTAGACTTAAAAACTCGCTTTTGGCCAGATCTTAATGCTTTGTAACTCTTCAATTACTTTTGCCCAAGCGGGCTAGTAATATCCTTCAATAGACCTATTCCGTTTACACTATTGAAATTTCCCCTGATCGTCAATTAGTAATCCACTTTTAAGGGGCTGTTTTTTCATTGTATTCATCAAAAACGGTTACGTATCATTTTTCATCCTGATCAATCGCGTCTGCCACTTACCTTACCTCGCTCCAATTAATCTTTGTATCCAATACTTCATCGTTAGCCTCCAAAGCAATGGTTCGCATCAATTCCTCATTCCTTTGTTACTAAAAAAATTATCCAAGATGCCTTGGCTTGAGCCGTGTCCTAGGAAAAAACCATCAAAAGATAAATCACTGGCTTCAGGATTTTTTCTACCTCGTCCTGTAACATCTTAATGGTAACCTCATCGGGTACTAATTCTCCTTGTCCAATATAAGATTTTGCCAATGTGCCCAGTTCCGTACCATTTTTAATGTTTATAAAACGAAAAACATCTCCTGTAAGAAATGTTTTAATATATAATTCCTTTAAAATGAAGGCCTGCGTGCCCTTTCCTGCACAGGTTTTCAAACAAAACTAGGTTTATCATGTGCTTTTGGTTTAGTTGATATACTTCTTCGTAAATTTCTTCCCAATTCATTATAATCCAAATCCATAGCCCACTATAAATCTATCCTCATTTTCAACCAAAAATGTCTATATCATTGACTCCCGTTATAACCTCAGATTTGTAAAACAAGGTGGCAAATTTTAAATTCCTTTACCTTGGTATTTGGGGAAAATAAGTCGATTAAATTTTTTAACGGTTCCTACCGGTATCAATGATATCTTCCAAGATAATAACACGCGACCTTCAATATTCTCGGGAACGCCAACAAGGTCCTACCCACTATTCCTGTTTAGGACGTAAGCCTTGGTAGGAAGCTAAGCGTACAAAGGATACTTCGCAAGGGGTATGGATAAGCCTGTTAAAAAGTCTGAAACAAAACATAAAGGCGCCGTTGAGGACCCCCACAAAAATGGGAGTTTCCTTTTATTAATCACAAGCCACCTGGTCTGCAAATCTTTTTAAATTGCGGCCATTAATTCACTTCACTTATAAAAGGCTTAAAATATTTTGTCGTGTAGCTTAATCAAGGCGTTGTTTTTATAATTAAATTTAAGATGCCAAAATTATAGCACTTTGATTTCTCTTTTTTAACGGTTCTAAGCCCTAGTTTCTAAGATGTAGATGTATTTTTGTTCCTAATATTACAATCTACTTTAATACAGCGAATCATTTCCAATGAACTATTTTCTTCTGAATTTAAACTAGGAATACTAGGAGCGGTCAATGGAGGTAAAGATTGCTTTTGTACGAAACAATAAAATTATGACATCCATACCAAGGTAATGGACCCGTCTGAGGAAGCCCCTTCAAAAATAGCCTGCAATGATTTTTTAAAGGTGATAATAATGGATTTTGATGCGGTATACCGCTTTGGCAAAAAAGTAGGACCTGTTAACCATGGGAAATCGAGAACGTAAACTGGATGCCCTAGAAAACTGGAGGATGAAGGCTTAAAGGTATTTCGCCCGAACCGGTGGCATTACGCATTTATACAAAAACAGGCTAAAACAAAAAAGTGTCTACATTGACAAATAGTATACCCACAGCAGATTTTTCAGCGTTTCGCCTACAAAGAGTGCAGATGAGGGGACGTATTACCAATGGAGCTTTGAAATTTCCTTTATATGGAAAAGCCTACCCAATTTGGATCGATGGACAAAGGGGTTAAAGTAGTTCGTAATTGAAGATTTAAACGGTCTTCCTTCCGGAGAGCATCCCGAGGAGATGATAAATTTTAAAAATGGAACTTTGCCGTTATTGTCGCCGTAGCGCCAGTGGGGAAGTTAAGACGTATCCGTAGTGGAAATGGAATTCACCCCCGAGGCCAATCAGTAGAAGATCGTATTATGTCCTGCCAGGATAGATGCCAAAGGTTGGCGGAAAAAGCTCAGAAATAGCGTGTAACAATTATCCCATAAAATAAAAACATGTTGGGCTTTTGGCAGTAAAATGTTCCAGACACCAAGAGAATAAATTTTGGTAAACGAAAGTAGCTCAAGACCCCACAACAGTGCTCATTATAGTAAGAAGCCAGCTACACCAATCAATTTGAAAAACATATTCCGAGCTATTTGGACCTTCCATGCCGGGAAAATACTGCCAGTAAGTTGCGCGTTATTATGGTTTAATTGGTTGGAGCGTAAGGACACACTTGGAAATGTGTCTATGAAATATGGAGGAAATATTGAAACTAGAAGGTGCACCCCTCATAGATAGGAAAAAAGCAGACCTCGGCCTTTTCGAAAAAATGGGTCATGTAACCATTTAAACAACGACATTAGTGAGGCTAGAAAAATAGCGAACAAGTAAAGAACACCGATAAAAGGTGATAAGCGAATAAGAAATTTTTCAATGAATGAGTAAAGTAGCGATAGTTATGGCGTATAACTAGCGACCTCCCTGTTATGCCAAGAAGCCATTGATATATTAAAAGTTTTGATATTGAGGTAGATGTTGATATTGTATCGGCACACCGTACACCGGAAAAATTGTCGATTTTTAGCAAGAATGCCCATATAAAAGGATATTTCCGTAATCATTGCACGTGCGCAGGTGCGCAGCCCACTTGCAAGGGAATGGTGGCATCCATGTCTCCTTTACCCGTGATCCGGTGTTCCGGTAAAAGCAGTAATTACTATAGATGGCTGGGATTTCTATCCTATCCATTCTTCAAATTGCAGCGGAGTCCCTGTGGCTACTGTAGCCCTAAATGGCGCAAAAAATGCGGAATTTTTGGCTAAGATTATCGAAGTTCGGATAAATGTGTCCTGGATAAAATTATTCCTTACAAGGAAGGCCCTTAAGCAAAGGTAATCGCCGCGCAGAAGAAATGAAAAAAAGCACAAAGTTAGGTCTGCTAAAGTGACTATTAAAGAATTCCAATTCCAAATAAAAAAACACAACACCCCAAAATGAATCCGTTGTTAACCTTTTCGATTTACAGCTCCATTCTCCAAGATTAAAAATGAGCATTTTAAACTGCATTAATAAAGGCAAAGGATGAACGCTAAGGCCGAGATAGACGCTATTGTCAATACAAGGAGTCTCCCACTTTTGAAAAACACTATAAAAGCTTTGGATTTTAACCGCGGACAGCAATTGGAAGGGGATATTCCAGTGTTTTTTTAATTTAAATTCCGCAGAGACCAAATCCAGAAATCCAGAAAATAGCCGCAGAGGTCTCTCCACTAGCTTTCAGAATTCAGTAATGAACATACCTTGAACGTTGGAATTGTTCAAGCCGCGTTAAGGCCGTATACGGACAAATTGATAACTTTTGGAATTAACACTGAGGAACAAAACCCTATTAGATAAAAAAAATATAAAAGTTTCAGTAGAAACGGGGCTAATTTAGCTGAAGAATAAAAAAGAATCGCTTACGGAAATTGATACCGAAAACTATCCAAATTTAAAGCTCCAATTTGAGAGAATGTTTTGGCCGAACCAACAAATTTGGAAAAGCACATTACCAATGAGGAGGATTTGGGCCGGTTCTTGCCTGATGGAGAAAAAGAAGCTGCCCCCCAATTGCAAAAGCAAAGAACAAAGATGGCTGGTGATTACCTTGGATTTATCCAAGCTATATTCATTTATTGAAATTGCGACAACGAAATTACGAAGGAATTTGTCATGTGCATTTGGAGCAAAGGTTTTTCATAATGATGTGTTTGACAACCAGAAAAACATAATCAAGATTACCAACCTCCAGCATAAAGGGCCAAACTATTGGGTTATAAAAACACATGCCCATTACGTATGGAGGAGGCCGTATGGCGGAAACCCGGAAGGTATATCATTTCCTTAACGAATTGTTGGAAAAGGCAAAACCTGCAGCAGAAAGGCGAATATACCCAGTTTGGAAGATTTTGCTAAAAAACCTAGATAGATATAGACCAATTGAAAAATGATGGCGCCTTTATTCTGAAAAATTAAAGCAGAAGTTGTTCAAT
>Ga0163217_1024164_pt1 | contig 11170 bp, 11 predicted proteins | sample SynspAceP_FD_185933 | JGI IMG/M metagenome (GOLD analysis project Ga0163217, IMG submission 185933) | Saline lake microbial communities from Ace Lake in Antarctica - Synechococcus sp. Ace-P (PacBio error correction) | ecosystem: Environmental > Aquatic > Non-marine Saline and Alkaline > Saline ... | reverse complement strand
CGTTCTGCCGGATCACCCCCCGCGCGACGGCTCAACCTGTGGCCAAGGAATACGTGGCGGCCCGGCGGGGTCGCGATGGGGTGCTGATGCTCCTCCCGGAATTTCACCGGAGCGCGCTGGAAACTGCAGGGGGCGGGTTGCCTCGCCCAACCCCTACTCCCACGCGCAAGATGGACGGGCCATTGCCGAAAGCCGGTGCTGCCAAGCTCCACGAACAGTCGCGGCGCATTGCGGGTGAGTCGAGAACCAGGCTCCGTCGAGGTAAGTTTCACCAGTGGAGCACTGAGTGGTCACGCCAGCAGCAGGTGGGTGAACTCAGCGTTCTTGTGATCGTGGGCCGATGCCAGAGCCAGTGCCACGGCCGCTGGCCCTCCTGGCGTGACTCGTCCTGGCTGCGGATCCTGGTCCTGCTGGCGTGCCCGTGGCCTGGCGCGCGCCGCCGCTGACGATCACCGTCTGCTGATGCCCGCCTCCTTCGCCTAATGAAGCCACCGCTGACACCGGTGGCGCTTTCAACGCGACAACCGTCGCTGCGGCATTCGCCGTGGCCCAGCGGGGACCGTTTGAAACTGAGGCGGTGTCGGATCTGGCGATTTCGCAGCCTGCTGCTGGGCGACTTCCCTTAACGACCTGCTGATGAATGGAATGTCACACTGGACGGCCAAATACGCCGCCGTCGGCTGGCTGACTCGGCCCTCGACGACTGGCTCGACGGGCCGATCCCTTGTCCGATGTTGTGCCCGGTGCGCGCGAGGGCATTCGCCTCGCATGGCCAGGCTCTGGCGCCTGCGATGCTTGGCCCTCGATGGGCCTGCTCTACTGGCGCACGATCTGATGGCGGCGCCGCCGCGCACGCCACGCCGAGTTGGTGGATCGCTCTAAGAGCTGCAAGAGGCAGGGGCTTAGTGCGCTGGGGTACGTCTGGCAGGGCCGTCAGTACGAGGGCTCAGCTGTGTGTTCTCGAAGTGTTGCGTGGCTTCGGCGGCCAGTGGGGCGGAGGCGGCGGCCAGCGGGCATCGGGCCTGGACTCACCCCAGGCCGCAGGCGGCGCCTCCTGGCTGCGCCAGCTGGTCGAAACGGGTGTTGGAGGCCCGCGTCGGGGCCGATTTCGCCGAACCCGAAAAGCCTGCAGGCGCCTTCGCCAGGGCGAAGGCGCCTTCATGCGCAATTGCGCCCTTACGCCTGGAAAAGAGCTGCAGAAACCGGGCAGTGCCGTGGCCGGCACACGGTGGCGATCACACACGATGGTGGCGGAGCCGGGCCAGTCGCCGGACTGCCACCAGGGAGCTGGGGGCTGTGCGGTGCTGCGCTCGGCAGTGCCCAATCGGGCGAAGCCCCGCTGGCGGTGCCGCTCCTGCAGGCCCCTCACCGGTGAGCAGGAGCAGCGTGCAGGGCTGGCCCGTGATTGGGGTACACGCCCACGCTCGCCTCCTGTTCTCGACGATCCGAGCTGTCGTGCGGCCCTGCCCTGCGCTCCGCCCTAGCGCAGGCCTGGAGGTGGCGGCCTGCGCGCATCACCGCGTCTATGCCCATACTCGCGACTCCTTTCAGCGGCAACTCAGCGACGGATCACGGCGGGACGCCCCTGAAGTGGCGGGATGGGCCGGGCCGGAACGCACGCAGCGGGCGGTGCTCAAACGCCAGTGGCGCTGGAGGCGGTCTGATGGGGGGTGTGGCTGATTCGGCCCGGCCCTGCTTGCTTGTTGGCTGCTGGTGTTCCTCTGGCGATGGGCCTCTTACCTGTGGCTGAGTTTCAACGCCCAGAACCTGTTCACGGATCTCCAGGCCCGTTCGGTGGGGTGCTCAAATTGCACCGCCTGGTTCTCGATTGCCGCTTCTGGCAGGACGCGGCCCAGACCCTGGCTTCGCGTTTTTGGTGTCGGTGTCGTTGGAGCTGGGGTGGGCCTGGCCATGGCCTTCCTTGCTCAATCAGCGCTTGGCGCGGTCGCGGGCTGGTGCGCAGCTCCACCCTGCTGCCCTGGGCCCTGGCCACACGGTGATGGCCTGGGGCTTGGCGCTGGATCTTCACGACCCAGCGGCCGATCAACGGCGTGGATCGTGGCCTCACCGGCAGCACGCGCCCTTCTCGCTCCCCTCCTGGGCTGGCTGCGTTGTTTTTTGCCGATTGTTGAAGGACGGCGCCCTTCGTGGACCTGTTGCCTTGGCTGGCGGGGCTGCAGATGATCCCGCCGTCTCTACGAGGCGCTGGCGCTGGAGGGTGGGCAGGCCCCGTCAGGCCTTGCTGCGATTCAAACCCTGGCCCTTGCTCAGGGCCTCTACCTTGTGCTGGTGCTGATGTTCGCCTGGCCCAGGGCCCTGGGGTCTTCGATGCTGATCGTGGTGCACGGCGGTCGGGCTGCTCAGGCAGCACCGAGAGTGTGGCGGGCATACGCCTATCTCAATGCCATAGCTCCGATTTCGGCTACAGGGCGCACCGTGATGATCGGCATGTTGGCGTTTTGCTGCTTGTGCTGGGGTCGTGTTGTTGCTGTTTTGCGCAGTCCTGGCCAGGGGCTTGAAGCTGCCCCTCCGCCTTTTCCTATGCACTGATTTTTTGTCAAGCCACCCCAGCATCCGATGCCTGCTTTCGCGTCTGCACAACGTCGCCTGCATACGAGGTGCCGCGCGCACCGCCGCCGCTGGCCCTGGTGGCGTTTGCTGCTGTCTGGAGCCTCGCGCGATGCTCTTGGCAGCTTCTAACTCGCTGCGCACCCCGCATTGCCCTTGCTGGGCGGCTGGCGGGCGAGATCGGTCGGGGGCTGGACCCTGTCCACTACGGCCAGATTCCTCAGCAGTGATCCGCCCTTCTGGCGCTTACTGTAACGGCACCCTGGTGGGGGGGGCACGTGCTTGCTCTTGCTTGTGGCCATCCCCTGGCTACGCCTGCAGCGGCGCGGCGGGCTGCAGCGGAGCGGTGGATGGGGCCCTGTGGGGCCGCGCCTCCCTCGGTGCTGCTGTTCCTGGCGCTGCTGCAGCTTGCGCGCGGCCAGTTCGGCCTGCCAAACCTGCGGCGCTCGTGTTGCCTATTGCCGGGCTTTCGTTCCCTGGCGGTGCTGCTGGCTGGAGAGCGGCCTTTGCGAATTGCACGCGAGCTCGAAGAGAGCGCACTGCTGGGGGCTTGGCCTCTGGCAGCGTCTTGGGCTGGATCCTGGTGCCCATGCTCGCCGGCGTGGCGGCAACGGCGTGCTCGTGTTCTGTTCAGCTGGAATGAGTTTCCGATCGCCTCACCTGGCTGAGGCCGCTCGGAGCTTGCTCACCCTGGCGCCGCATGGCCGCATCGCCGGTTCCTCGGTGTTCTCGGTTTCCCTTATGGCGCCTTGCTGCGGCCACGGTGCTGGGCGCGTGCCATTGCTGCTGCTATGATGGTCTTTCAGCGGCGTCGTGGCCGGCCTCACCAGGCGCCACAGGTTGAACTTTGCTGTCCGCGCTCCGCCGATGACCGTTTTCAGCACGATTTCCAGCACTCACACCAGCGCTGCAATCGGACGTTGCAGTTGGAGGGGATCAGCGCCGCATCGGCGCGCGCCGTTCCTCGAAGATTCGATCTGACGGTGAGCCCGGCGAGTGCCTGGGCCCTGCTTCGGCCCAGGCGGTTGCGGCCAAGAGCAGCACTGCGGCCTGATCTCCGGCCTCGATTTCCCGACGGGGCCGCGTCCTGCTCGGGGGCGAGCGCGACATCACGCCCTGCCGCGGCGCCGTGCAGGGTGGCGATGGGTGTTCAGAAGCTACGCGCTTATCCCACCTGAGCGTGGGCCTCGCACTTCGCTGGGGGGAGGATCCGCGACGTCGGATGCGACCACCATCGCCGCGACCTCGATGCGTGCTCGAGCTGCTGCAGCTCGAGTGAGCTGGCAAAGGCGGCGCCGGAATCTCTCCGGCGGCCAGCGCCAGCGGGGTGGCCCTGGACGGTGGGCCCTGCTGCGGCGCCCGCAGGTGTTCTGCTCGATGAACCGATGTAGCAACTCGACGCCCAGATGCCGCGAGAGCTGCGGCCCCAGCTTTGCGCCGCGATCCTCTGCGGCGGTTGGGGGCGCCGGTGGTCTACTACCCATGACCAGGCGGCAGAAGCCATGGGGCATCGCCGTCGCCATCGCCTGTGCTCGTGCGCGCCGCCCGCAGCAGTGCGGCCACGGCTCGGCGAGCTCTACCACCGACCCGCCCACGCTGTTTGTGGGCCCAGTTCATCGGTCGGCCCCAGATAACGTGCTCAAGAACCGATGCAGCCTGTGGCCGTGCGGGCCGACACTCCATTTGCTGGTGCGGGAAGGTGGACTTAATGAGTTCGGGTGGTGAGTCGGGAAATGGGCAGGCGCAGCCAGCACTGAAGCTCGACACATGGTCCCGCGGACCCCTGCGCTGGTCTGCGATGGCGGGGCGAAAGATGGCGATGCCGTCGCGCATCGCCTGGGAAGCCACACAATGAGGCACGATTTGCGCCGGCGGCCGGCGTTGACGGCTGTTGACACCAATTCATTCTCTCGATTCACCCCTCCATTCACCCTCTCCATTCACTGTTATGCCGAAAGCCAAACCTCCCTGGTGGGAAGGCTGCGTCATCTATCAGTTACGATGCGCGCAGCTTCCAACGGACGCCGACGGCAATTGCATCGGTGACCTGGACGGTATCACCCAGAATTCCTACCTGGAGTGGCTCGGGGTCGATGCGGATCTGGCGGGCGCATCTATTCCCCCGCTGCGCGATGGCGGTGTACGACATCACCGATTCACAGCGTCCACCCGATCTCGGCATTTCGGCGACGTGGGTGGTGTGCTGGGAGGCAGGCCAATCACGGATCCGCGTGTCCTCGACCTGGTTGCTTTTGAAACCACACAGCGTTTTTGCACCTGGTTTCAAGCCGCCCTTCTGCGCCGGGCAGCGCGAGCGTGATTTTTAGGGTCTTGGCGCGACGACGGACAGGGCTATTGCCGATGCGCCGGTGCTGTTCGCCATTCGAAGCCTCGACTGGGAATGGAACGAGGGTGGCGGGCAGTTCTACCTGCAACCGTTCCTGCAGCACAGCCGATCTCAACTACGCCAATCCCCGAGGTGCAGGAGGAGATGCTTGAAGGTGGTTCGAACTTCTGGCTGGACATGGGGGCCGACGGCTTTCGCCTCGATGGCGTGCACCTTCCTGTTCGAGGCGGAGGGCAGCCGCTGCGAAGGGGCCTGCCCGAACTACCTTCCTGCGGGCGGTTGAGGGCCGGGTGGAGGCCAGGCGGGCGGGATTGTGCTGCTGGTTGGCCGGAGGGATCCAGACGGTCGATGCGCGTGCGCTTACCTTGGCACGATGACTGATTGCCGCTTCGGACTTCGCCTCAGGCCAACATGTTCGCGCCGTGGCAATGGCCGCAGCGATAGGCCCTGCGCGATGCTCACCATGGCCAGGAGATGGTGCCGGGCTGCCGCTGGGCCCTTTGCCGCTGCGCAACCACGAATGAGCTCTGGTCGGGGATTGGTCACTGGTGCCCGGATGCGGTGGTGGGGCATCCCTCAATGGCTTTCCCGACGCACTGACCACTGTGACTGGGAATTCAAACGGCGGCTGCCCCTGCTCAATGGCGATGCAGAGCCCAAACACCCTGCTTACTGCCCTCATCTACAGCTGCCCGGCCTGCCCTGCTCTATTACGGCGATGAATGGGGAATGGGCGGACTGGCCGGGATGCGCGACGCGACCCAACCGCACACGATGGCTGGAGCCGGGCCCAACGGTGAGGATGGTTTTCCTCCAGCGTCCAGACCCTTTGCTGGTTGACTGCGCCGATCACCTCACCCGGTTTTGATTACCGCGTGTCAACGTGAGGTGCGAGCAGCAGCTCTCGGGGTCCCTGATCAAATGGCACCACCGCTGCTCACAGTCGCCGGTTGATACCGGCCCTGCGCTACGGCGCATGGTGATGATCGAGAGCGGCCACCCCAGCGTGCTCTGCTACCCCGTTCTGGCCAGGCTCGAGCGCAGCGAGGCGAGGAACCTGTCGGCATGCGGTGATCGTGGCCGGCCTCTCCGGCACGGGCGCCTCCAACCCGGCTCGACCTCGCAGTGGCAGGGCCATCGCTGCGCGAAACGCTCTGGGGTGTGAGTTTGCCCGGCGAGCCCGGGTGGTTCGTCTACCTGCCCGCCTATGCGGTTCCTTCTGGTTGGCTGGTGAGCGGTAGGGCCGCGGGCGCTTCCTTGCTCGAGCAGGATCGCCACGTGCCTCCAGCCGGTCGGCCTCGGCTGTCGACAAAAGGCCAGGCCGGCAAGCGGCGGGGCCAGCCACATTCTCGGTTGCCGGCCCACTATGGCGGGGCCATGCTAGGCAGCACCTCCGCGGCGAAGTCAGGGGGATCACGTTCGCTGAGAGGCGGTGCGCTCCGCTGGCATCGGCGGCGCAGGCGAGCACCGCGGGCCGTCAGGCATGGTTGAGCGATCAGGTTGGGCCGCCAGTGGGCCTCCCGTCGTTGCTGGAGCTTGTGGCGGGCGGCCAGTCGGCGGCGCTGCGGCCGGGGTCGCTGGGCGGCACCAGGATCGCTCGGCGACAGGGCTCCCCAAGGGCCGGCGAGCTGCCGGCCACCACGGCCAGGCGTCGAATGGCCATTGCTGCGGCAAGGTGGTCCACTTGACCGCCCATCACGCTGATCAGACCGCAGGTGAGCCGCTCCACCGCGTGCTTTCCCGCCACGCCACCGCGCCGTGCCGGGCGGCCGCTTCGCCGCTTGTTTCGGGCAAGCAACAGCGGAGCGGGCCGGCCGGCCAGCGGCGCTCACCTGGCGTGGAGTATCTGAGGGAACAAGGCGATGCCGTTAGTTCGAACAGGGTAGGCCTCTCGTTGGGCGGCGGGCCGCTCGGCTTCGGGCAGGGGGGCAGGCTGCGTGTCGGTGGGTGACCCACCAGCGTGCGGCGAAAGAAGGGCAGCATGAACAGGACCCGCCGTCGTCGGTGGCGGGCACCAGGCAGGCAAGGCCGCGGGGCAGAGGTTCGTTCGTCGAGCACCACGTGATGCCGCGGCTCACCTGCGCCTGGCCGGCAGATTCGGCTGGGCTCATGCGGGCAGGGCGTCGGCGCGTGCCGGTTGGCGTTTCACCAGCCACGGGCGCGCAGCCGCTGCCTGGCGCCATAGGCTCCGCTGGATCACGGCCATTCAAGCTGGCCTGGCCGCGCGCGCAGTCCACACGGCGTGGGGTGTTGTACAGCGGCGCGGTGAGAGGCGGCGCTGCAGGGCGATCAGGCAGGTTGAGGCGGGCGTGTGAAGCGGGCTCGTGCGTAGGGCGACGCCGCCGTGGCCAGGCGCCAGCTCGGGCATCTGGGCTCACCTTCCTGGCGCGAGAGCGCAGCGGCTGCGCTGATGCGCCGCCGAGACGGCAGCAGGTCGATAGACGCCAGGCGGCGCCGTAGGTGGCGGTGGCCAGCGGGTTGCGGGTGGCAGCAGCAGCTCAGGGGCTGGGCCAGGAACGGCACGGCCGGCAAGCCGTGGCCGCGCTCGCCCAGAGTCTTCGCGCACCAGTGAGCTGGCGCAGATAAAGGTTTTGACGGCCGCTCAAATAGCGCACGCCGCCATGGCAGCACTTTGGTTGTGCGGTTGCTGGTGCCGATGCTAGATGTCACTTGCCCTCCACAGGCACCACGAGAGGCCGCGGGCACGGCCTCCAAGGCGATGGTTGCGCGGTGGCGCCGGCCGCGATCACCAGCAGAATCGAAGACCTTGTCCGGGTCGTGGCCAGGGTTCTGGTCATGGGCCGTACTGGGGCCTTGAATTGGTATGGGGACCAGGAGAAGGACATTCGTTGGCGATTCGGGCAGGATTCTCTGCGGGGTGCGGGTCTGGGCGGCTCTGGGGCCTCTCCTCAGGGTTGGCATTACCCGGCCCAAACGCGACGCACCGCCTTTCCCGCCAGCGCTTCAGCCCACGCTGGCGGATCGTCTTCGCTGAGGCTTGGTTGAAGCGGCTGGCGGCTGGTTCGCCGGGGTTTGGTCGACCAGGCCTCAAGGCCAGGCCCAACGGGCATCGAGGGCGGCGAGCAGGGCCAGCTCTTCTTGGGTGTCTCGAGATCGGGGCGCGGCGGCGCACCTCCAGGCCGCAGGAAGCTGTCGGCTGGGCTGCAGCAGGCCCATCGGCGGCGGCGGGCCGCCATCGGTGGCCAAGCATCCTTCAGCGAGAGTCACAGGGCTTCGGTGGCCAGCTCACCAGGGTGGCCACGGCCAGGGCGATGCTCTCGGAGGGTGGCCCGGGCGGGATGGCGCCGCCGCCGGTTGTGCGGGGTTGATGCCGATTCAGAGGCGCGGGGCGTGGGGGATCCCAGTGGGGCGTTCCCAGCCTGTGAAGGCGGTACCAGAATAGGCCGCTGACGGCGGGAGCTGTTGCCGCCAGCCATCGATCTCGGCGGAACTATCGTCAGGCCCAAGCCGGTCACGACAGCCACTGGATGGCGAGTGCCGGCATTGAGCACGCTTGCACCTCCAAGGCAGTTAGGTGGCGGAGCCGTCGCGCCGCACCAGCCGTAGGTGACTCAGCAGGCCCCCGTCGTGGCGCACGATGCTGCTGCGGTCGGTTGTTACAGAAAGGCGCCGGTTGCCGTATAGGTGGATTTGGCTTCACCCGGCTGCAGGCAGTTCTGACCCAGGGGGGCGGCTGTTGACTCGCCGAGCATGGCCGATTCGGCACACCGGCGAGGGCAGCTCCGCAGTGATGGCGCGAAGTGGCGTGGGCAGGGGCGAGCTCCGGAGGAGGCCGGCCGGCACCCCGAGGCGTCACAGAGTTCCGTGATCCACTGACCCGCTCCAGGTCCATTCGCAAGGCGTGCGGCTGCGTTGCTGCGGTCGGTTGGCATTGCTGGCGCCGGTGAGGCGCCAGAGCAAGCCGGCTGATTGACGTGCCAAGCAGAGCTCCCCGGCGCGCCAGCGGCACCGCCTGGTGTGCGCGCGCAGCAGCAGACGATCTTGCTGGCCGCTTGAAATAGGGATCCAGCAGCAGGCCGGTGCGGCCCGCCACAACGGCTCCAGGCCGTTGGCGTTTCCAGTCGGCGCAGAGGCGGCAGGTTTTGCGCCGTCCTGCCGGACGATCGCCGGCCCAGCAGTGCCCCGACTGCGGGCGATGCCAGGCAGGGTGGTCTGCTTGGTTGGGCGATGCCGCAGGCCGCCACGAGCGCGGCGTTGCTCCGGGCTGATCCGCCTTGCTCCAGGGCTTGGAGGGCGCCAGCTGGCTGGCCCAGATTCTTCGCAGTCCTTGCTCGGAACCAGCCGTTCGGCGGGGGTGCGGGTCGGGAGCGCTGGGCTGAGCAGCATCTGGCCTTGCGGCGGTGTGGAGGGAGGCCTCGAGCTGGTGGTGCCATGGTCGAGCGTCAGAGGAGGGGCGTCGTGGCATGGGGGCTCCGTTTTGTCCGTGCTGCGGCTTGTGAGCGGCATGTTCAGGCTGGTCGGATGCGGGTTGGACACGACGACGACACGGCTAGCCGCCCGCCAGCACCCCGCCAGCCGCACTGGGACTGGGTGTGTCGATGGCCGTGATCGTGCAGAATCGTCCCGACCGCTTTCGCCGCAGCGCAGGGGCGGCCCCGCAGGGGCTGGCCCTGAGCCGTGGGGGGAGCCACGACCCGGACCCCGGGGCCGCCCAGGGGTTCAGGCGCGTGATTCTCTACGGGCGTGATCGAGGCGCCGATGATCTCCAGGAACTTGGCGCACCTGCCTTCTATTCAATCGGTTTCCGCCTCAGCCGCCAACCACCGCTATCACACCTCTCGAGTATTTCAGGTGGACCCGTGCTGGGGGGCAACGGGCCCTGGCGCTCTTTAGTGGCGGAGCTTGCACGCGCGGGCATGCGGCCCTGATCTCGATGGGTCTTCAACACTGCGGCCGCGTTGCTTCTGAGGCCTTTCCTCACCCTGCTCAGAGAACGGGCCGCTCTGCGCCCGACGTGGATTGGTTCCACGTGGAGCATGGCCACTGACCCCTTACGGCGGTGGCTGGTGGTGGGTGGCCGGATGGCGTGCTGCAAATGACGGTCTCTTGTGGCTATCCACTGTGGTGACACGACGGCCCTGCCCAGCTTTCAACACGCCAACCCGGCGGTGGCGGGCCTATCCTGAGCTTGGCGGTGGCGCGGCACGTGGATTGTCCGCAGGGGTTGGGATGGGTGGCGGCTGGATGTGCCCGATAGGTACCGACGCTTTGGCGGGGAGTTCGGGCGGTGGTGGCGCGCTGAGCGGCCCGACGCTGGATCCGCTCGAGCGGCTCTGAGCGGCGACGGCCCCGCCTGGCTGCAGAGCGGGCTGTTTCGACGGCACAGATAGACTCCCGCTTGGCTAGGGCGATCCTTCGGCATGGGTCGGCAGGCGGTTGGCCGGTACTCAGCTGCGGCTTGCCGGCCTGCCGAGCCCCCCTACAAGCCCTGATCAGGCGGCTTTCCGCGCCAGGTGAGGAGGTGCTGGGTTGTACGGCCGGCGATTCACTCTGCCCAGCTCAACCTGCTTGACGCCATGACATCCCCGGGCTGCACTGGTCGGCGGCGCGGTGAGGCCCCTGCCTGGCCGGCCTGTTCTGCTGGCGGGTTGCGCCGCCTCTTACGGGAACCGAGATGGGGCTCTCGCTGTTGGCCCTGAACCGACGTGCGGCCGAGCGCGCCCACTGCCGCCTGGGACGCTTTCTTCCCTGGCGGCGCCGCGCCACCGTCTCGGCGCGGCCGTCCCCCGGCCTTGGTCTCTCGCAGTGGCCCTTCCCGGTGCTGGCACGATGAATCTCCTGCCAGGCTAGAGCCGGCCCGGCTGGCAAGCCTCGGAGCGCCGAGTCTGCGTGCGTGTGTGTGGGCGGGTCTGCTGCCGCGCTGCGTTGGCGCATGCCCGCCGGCGCAACCAGGTGCTTTGGCGCCACCTCATTCGGTGGGGTGGGGCCGCCGCCCCGCGAGCTGCCGCCCCAGCACGGAGCGTGAGGTGTGCTGGCCTTCGCCGGCGAGTGAGAGATTGGCGTCGTTACTGTGGCCACACACAGATTGGGGTGCGCAATTGGCACCGTCACTCGAGACAGTCTGGACAGGCACTCGAGACGGTCTCGAGAGCCGTCGGCTAGCCGGAGTGAACTTTTCGGCGCCGGCCAAAGCGGCGGTGGTAGAGGCCAGTGCTGGCCCGGCGGATGCCTGGCGTTGCTGCCCAACCGGCGGCTGGGTGCGAGCAAGTCGCTCTGTTTTGCCAGTTTGCCGGG
>Ga0163217_1113745_pt1 | contig 11171 bp, 5 predicted proteins | sample SynspAceP_FD_185933 | JGI IMG/M metagenome (GOLD analysis project Ga0163217, IMG submission 185933) | Saline lake microbial communities from Ace Lake in Antarctica - Synechococcus sp. Ace-P (PacBio error correction) | ecosystem: Environmental > Aquatic > Non-marine Saline and Alkaline > Saline ... | reverse complement strand
TAATGTACAAAACGTGTGTGTTTACTCATAAGCAAATCAATAGCAGGAACATAACTGCTTAAGATTTTCATCAGTTAATATAGTTTGGGCAGTTCTTTGGTCTTATCTCACGGCAAACGTTTCTTGACCTAATTTGAATAGCGCATCCTGTTAGGATATGCAAGCGTGTTCTTAAACAAAACCGGGTTATTTTGAAAAGATCCAAAACCTTTGGTTCCCCATTCACGTATATTGCCACCACATGAGACAAGTAGTAAGTGCAAAGAACCCAAAGCCAGCACCATTAAAATTTCTCTCATACGTAAATGTTGTGATTAGTGATTTAAGAATTAATAAAAATTAGTTGTTATCGAATCTTTATGAAACCAATAGTATTTACCTATTGAAACCATTTGTATTTTTATGAAAAATTGATCTACAATAATGAATTATGACAAATTACAGAAGATTATATTCAGAAATGACATAGATTTTAAAGAAAATGGTTACATAATATATTCTAACTTATAAGGTATCTATTCTCATTTTCTACATGTAGCACAACGAAACTGAATGTATGCCGATGGGAGAAGCTGTGCGTTGTTGCCCTTTGTTTATGATGGATTGACAGTACGGTTTAAAAACGTTTAGGAGGATGGCAAGAGACGCCCAAATTTTTTGTCCGCGAGAAACCCAAAAGTGTTTGAGTAAGGGTAATAAAAATCATATAAAAAAATTGAGACGAGGATTATGCATGTACCGGATTAGCATCAACTAAAATCGCCAAGGGAAAATGGCTACATGGACTTCACTAGATAATGCTTGAAAATGGAGTGTATACCCGAAAGATTACAAGCGCATTTAAATAAGAACCCCAAAGCATTCGACGAAACTATTTCTAATTTACCGAGGTTCAATGTAAAGTTATTCATTTACCTGCTTAACCAAGCCTAAAAGAGAGGAAACCAGACTAAAACGAATTGTCGAAATCAATTGGTGTATGTGCACAGAAACATGCAAAAAATACAGAAATTGGAGGCAGGGTCGATAACATAGAAATAAAATTGCTATAACATCCCACTCTTACCCGTTATTTTAACTTAATTTGTTTAATTAACTGTATTTTTACATTCGCTTTTGGGTGCTACCAACCAACGTGTTTTCCGGTTAATTGGATTTTCCCGAAAGATGTCTATTGAAATGTCTAAAATTACCTAAGGAACATCAGTTCCTGGATCTTATCTTTGATTACGGTAGGCCCTTTGACCTTTCGTTAATTGCTAACCGTTTAAAAAAACAACAAATTTATTACACCAATACATGTTACCAATAGCTTACGTGTCTGCGGACTTTTGGCAATTGCTTTATTTACCTAAACAACTTTTATTGGTCTGCTTCCTTATTTTTTCTTGTTTTAAAATCGGGTTCTCGATGTGCTGCAGATGCGTGAAATGGCGCGATTAAAGAACTACACCATCAATACTTCGTTACTTTGACTCTATTTCGAGTTCATACTTAAATCTGCTTTGCATCTTTCTATGTGGTTTATATCACCAATAGCGATTTTTTTCTTAGCGCGTTGCTAGCATTTTTTGTTGGACTAGGAATTAAACAAGGTAACACTCTACAATTATTACTATGAATTTTAAGGAAATAGACATAAATGGCTATACCCACAAGTAGAGTATTTGAGATAAAAACTCCCAACAGCCCTAAGAGCTGCAAAATCAACAAACCGTCGACAATTGACTGTACCGCATCTTATCATTTTGCTATGCCCATTATGATCGATGAATATTTATGCGATCTAGATAAAGAATGCCATAAGGTAAATATTACCCAATTGGCTTATGACCGGCGTCTCAACATTTGTCTAGGCTTCAATACTGTAAATCGACTTTTTTAGTCTTAGGCTTTAAAGCCTATATAAATTCCTTTTTTTATAGGGTTAGTCTACTAAATTTTAGTATTTTATCTTGATAAGACAATTAATGAAGTTACATAATTATTTTTTACCTTTCTACCTTAACCAATCTAACATTGCCAGGCTCAATTAAACATCAAACAACTCAGTCTAAGCATGTTTTGCTTTGCGACTATGGTATTTCCTGTTCATCAGAAACCCGATGCGTGTATATGATGTCGCTATAGAACGATAGGAACAGTCATAATTTAGAAAACTGGAAAAATATATGCATCGATATTTACTTAAAAAGGATGGTCATTTGCTGGTATAGAAGCAGCTTTTGAAATTCAAAAGCAAAAAGCAACCAAACAATCGCATGGTTCAGGTTAAATACTGGCATTACCAGTTTTTGGATAATCATGTGCTTTTAGAGGTGGTGATTCTCTAATAAGAAAGCGAACAAAAAATTTTCTAAATCTTACATTAGCAAACGCTATTACATCAGTTCGCGATGCAGGTGGTGATTAAACACATCTGTAATGGATGGAAAACAGCAATTGAGATAAAAAGATTAAGCAGGTCCTTCGATCTTCACCTCTGGACCTAAAAAGATTGGCCCTGGGCATTGGGCTGGGTCATTAGAAGTTGAAATGATGAAGACATCAATAAGCATTAGATTCCTTAAAAGCTATTACCTGTAGATATTTGGTAAACTGTATTGATAGCAAATTTCTGGAGACAATCTACCTGAAGACCATTCAAGAAGCAGAGAGAGGAAAACCTTAATTACTTTCTGGGCATATTGCATTACGGTGAGCTTGATGCTACCCATGGATTGCAGTATAAATCCATGAGCATTGTATACCTATATTATGAAGGCTTTCTTCTAATGAAAAAGAAATAACTGACAGTTAATTAAAAAGGAAATAGGGCTTCTGGGATGCCGTATGCCCTTGTGACAATCCTCTTATCTGGATTTCTACTGCAATGGAGACCTTCACGAAGCTAAAACAGAATAATGTCTTTGTATGACCTACGTTACACATTGGTGGTTATTGAGCTATTTAGATGAAGTAGGGACCATTCAAAAGACACCTAGTTACAGTTTTGTTCTCCTGGTATTCAAAAAAACCATATCAAGAGGTATAGAATTGACCCGCGTGAAAATTTGCATCAAAAAGCAAGTTAACTGACCCGTTAAGGCTTATAAGACCAATTTTTTGGCAGCTCGCATTTAATTAAATAATAAACGGAGTTCACTCTTGGCGGACGTTAGATAGTGGTGCGAGATATATAAACCAGCCTATTACAATAACCCTGTATTTCCTTTACATAAAGAATTAGAAGCTATGTTGCTATCGCATTTCGCCTTTCAGATCCCTACGAGCTTTGCTTACAATGGAGCTAGTTTTTAAAAAAAGAGCGATGATACGGCTCCAAATTCCAAAAGGTAAAATAGCCGATATCGTATTACTTAACAGCAATCCATTAGAAGATATAAGCAACCAAGAAATATATTCATGTGCTAACAAATGCTGTTAATCTATACACGAAGAACATCATCTTGAAAAGCTTATTTGAAACAATCGCTAATCACAGTAAAATAAATACTCATTTGAGAACACTATCCTTACTTTTTCTAACACTACAATTTTTTACCTCCTGCAACGAATCAAAGGTTATTATGAAAAAACAGGATATGCTTATTTCTAACATACCATAATGATGTAGAAACAGGTAAACTATTAGAAAACCGAAAACTTATCACTCGATTTGGAAGGATTAAAGGTATCACATTGATAAACTTAATATGATAACCTTTGATACGCTGTATAGATGCAACAGCAAATATCTTATGCCGGGTTTGCAGAAGGCACGCCCATATTCCGCCGCCCACTTACCTCCCAAGAGCGAATTGAAGAAACCCTTTTTCTATACTTTTCACAATGTGTTTACGACCATACGAGGAATGTTGGAGACCCATTGCCATCTCGATTTAAGAAAACAAGCTCATTGAAGGAACATTGTAAAGCCCAAAAGAATTATGTTCCAGTCCACCATTAAATGTAATTCCTAAACTAAAGAAGAAGCAGTGTGAGAAAACGTAACCCAATATTCAAAGACGGTATGACTTTCTTAAAAATACACCAGGTATACAAAGGAATGTTACTTGACTCAGGCTTGTGAAACAGCGAACCAAAGTTGTACGAACCCTTTGGCTACGGCCACGTGGCCTGTCGATGTGGTGTTTGTGTTTGTCACGCCCCTTGAGAGCAATTAGCTGCCTCCAGTCGATCATGTAAGCGGTTTCCTTGAAGGTTTCTAGTGCCCACATCAGTAATTGTAGAAAGCCGATGAAAAATGGCTTCTTTGGATATTTGCCCTTTACCCCTCTGGCGCAGACACTACCTTAATATTGTATGAACTAGTTGCTCTGCAAAAAACAAAGTTTTGATCGTACCCACAACAAAGCCTTTTTGAAGAGGATCGCTCCAATAACCGCCGATGAATTACTGAATCAACAGAAATGAAGATATGGCAAAATCTACATTAGAGAAATGGAAGACTACCAAAGAAACTTTCCATGCAAGATTGAAACGTTTCAGCGAACCCACTGGCAAACAAATTTGACGAAATCTGACAACAACTATAAAAAAATTACAGGATAATGGCCACGGAATATTGCTTGGGTCAGATGCACCACAACTTTTAATGTACCTGCTTTTACGATTCAGCATGAGGATTAAAGATGCAAAAGCAGGCCTTACTAGTTTTTTAAGCAATTACTCAGTCCGGAAACTATATAAATCCTGCAAAAATACTTTGAAGCTTTGGATGAATTCCGGGCAGTTAAAAAAAGGGCTAATCAGCAGGATTTTGAATTATCTTGAAAAGAATCTTAGAGAATTTTAAAGCCCTGCAAAATATTAATGGTGTATTCGTAAAAGGACAATCGGATATCAAAAAGCGATTGAAAAAAAAAACTAATACGTATTGCGGAAAAACGCAGCTAAAAATTTAATCTATGGAAAAATCAGCTTCTATTCCTTATACTTTTCACCTTAAAAGTCTATGTTCTGCTTACAAACACTCTTAAAAACCAGACCGAGTTTCGATGTTACTGAATTTAATGAAAATTGAGTTCGTTCTGGTAGCAAGGGAAACTTGCATTACTTACACTGGTAATCTCAATGGCATTAAAAAACCAAAAGAATACAACTGAAATTGATTTAACCAGGCATACCTAATGCCTGGCATCAGTTGAAAGACATTCACATTGTAACTTTTAATCCTTTACAATGAACGGATTGGATATGACCAAGTGACCTCAAAGAAGCATCACCCGTTGAACGCTGCTATAAGAGGAACGAATCACGTTAAAAATTTCACTATATGGCAGAAGAAGGTAACGCACCCAGTTGCGAGATTTAGGTTGCAGAGGGTGCAGGGTACACATGTATTATTTAAAAAGACCATTGATGTGGTATCAACTCATATGCGACCACTTTTTGGTCGCCTGGACCATGCATTGTTGCAACAGGTGACATACGACCAAAAGGTTTTTTCATGATGGCGTAACCGTACCCTTGGGTGCAGAAGCTGACACTAGCGGAGTAGGACAACTGTATTGAACTGTGCGTAGACAAATGAGGTAAGGCGAGCTGACTTAATAAAAATTTATGCCGATTACGTTGGCCGACCCGGGTGCAGATTCTCAACCTACTTTTTTTACAGGAAGCAAATTGATGCTTATGGTCGCCACTGCAAAAAGTTTGCAGAGAAAATATAGGTGGTTGCCCACATGCCGGTACCCAGAAGGCAGATGGAAAAGAGCGTATACAAGGTGTGTTGAAACCATTGACCATAGGTTGACATGGTACGCTAGAAATTTTTTTAAGATTGATGAAAAGAAAAAGGTAATAGGCTTAGCCCTACCCTTGCCGCTGGTGATGCCATTACACAACGACGGTTGAAACAAAGCTACCGATCCAGAACCTGAACGAATTCAACAGAAAACGCAAATCATTTAAAAGGCCTTAGAGTCTGGTGTACAAAATTGTCTTTTGTGTGATGTTGGGGTGTTTCCACATGCGAGAATACGCGAAATGGAAACTAATGTCGATTACGGAATGAAGCTTTAGCTGTATTAAATCAGCACATCTATAACGCCAAAGTTTCATTTAAATTCAACTAGGGGAGCTAAAAATAGCTTCTCTAGCCGATAATCTTATAGCCATTAAGAAATCCTGCTAAAGATATCACTACTGTAAAAATATGTTTCTTTTTGTAATGAAAGATGGGCTGATTTTATAAGAATAGTTAATCGTTGACGGTTGATTAAAAATCTTGACGCTATGCATCAATGTTAATTGCTTTTCCTGATTTTTAGTGCACTTGGAAATAATAGAAAGTAATAAAAAGTTTCGCGATTTCCGTGAAGCGAACCTCTATAGCCCGATTCTGAGAATTACCAGAGAACAATACAAAAATGAAAATGCACTGAGATTCCTGTATACGAGGTGCAATTTGAGATAATTGACGGATGAGAGTCAAACTCTTCAAAACCCGAGTCCATAGCAAAGAATTACAATAGCAGAAAAAATATAGCGTCAATAAGACTGCGCATTATGAATTAGTTGTGCGCACTTGGAATCACTAATGTTAGTTGGCATCAGCATCACACGAAAAGTCCTACTTTGACGTACCTTATACCATAACAATATCACAAGACCTAAATCCGGCTCATTAATCAGTTGTTGATTTCAGGGAGAATATTTGGGAGGCAGTGATGCAAAAAGCACAATTAAGTATTCCACTTGGCAACATATCCGAAGTATTGTAAATACCATCCATTATTCAGTATTAGAGGCAAATGATTCACTTATATACGACAATAACGACTATAATCATCGATTACTAAACGGTCCAACATGGCAGCAATTGCAATAAACTTACTCCTTAGAATGCCAAATAGGCTATTAACATTATTGCTCATTTGAATCAGATTGCGTGTTTTAGTCTTTCTGACGATTGAGCAATTGAATGTTACATACTACATCTTCAAAAAGAAATTGCAATCGAAATTGAAATTCTGATTGAGCGGTTTTTACCTTTATTAGGTCTATACTTTTTATTGGCTTCTAAAACTTATTAAATGAAAAAACCGGCTTAATTACCTTGTCGTTTTCTTGGTGTTTTTAATTAGCTCGTTTTGTGGTCTTTTTTTTTTTTTTTTACTAGGGCCTTTTTTCAAATCCACCACCACAATTCGACAAACACTTTCTGAAGAATGTTTTCAACACCATTCTGTCACAAAATGTGCATTTCGTACGTACAAATCATAGCTTTCTTAAAACTATTCATTCGGTTAAAAGCCGGTCGCAATTTCGCAATCTGTCGTATATTTACATTTCGCTAAAAAATATTTTTATTCAAACCCTATAATTGACCATCACTATCCAATAAACTCACTCTTTTCGATATTGCCTCATTTCATATCTCGATGGATGAACAATACTTTGCATTCTCGGTAGCTTCAATTCTCACCTAAATATAGTTAGCACAAAAGTTACCAGCTGCACATGGTCATTGTACAATACACCCGCAAGAGCACCGACGTTACCAAAACACCATCTACTTCGTGTATGTCCAATGTAGGCAACTTTTCGTGTAGTTAGTTCTAGTATAATACCAGATATTTCTATAAAGGAGTGGAATATTATTTTCATACCTAGAAATATTGAATAAAAAACACTGAGCGCCTTTAGGACTACTTTGAGGAAAAAAATCGAATTTGTGTTCCATGTCGAACCTACTTTTTTCCGTTTTGAAATTGCCCAACTAGGTTGTAATACTTCTTGTTTCGGGCTTATGTGCAAAGCCACCGGAAATTTTCAGTAACCATCTGTATTTTTTTATCGGAAGCGAAAATTCTTTTTTCGTCTGTTGACAATTTAAAATGGTGCTCTTGCATAATGGTAAAAAGGCATGTTTTAGGAATGATATTATTTTAGCGCGTCTGGAATTTAAATTTTCTTTGCAATGTATTTGATAATCGAAAATTGAAACACCCAAAACATTAGCAATCGTATTTAAAAAAGCCAGTAGCAATTACGACCTTATCTACATCAATTAGATTGTCTTTGACATCTAGCATTACTTAATGTTTTGAATCTTTTTTCCCATATTCAAAATTTCCTTCACTTGAACAGAGGTCCCATTTTCTTAGCTTCACGACAGCACAAGTTATCCTAAATCATAGACATCTATTTTACCCCGGCATTCTTAATTTTAAACTACTTTCTCTATTTTTGTATTAGGTAAGAAATGTTCCTGGATTACTTGCGCGCTGTTATTCTTCTAAATAGTCAGCCAGAACCGTTCTTTATTACTGAACCAAAAATGGGATTATCAGCATCCAATGACTAATAAAATCTATATCCAGAATTTTCATTTCAAAGAATCATCACCAAATTCTGCTAATTCTTTCCATTAATGAATTACTACACCAAACAAATTGACGCATGTTTTTTTTCAGGCAGTAGTCCCTGAAATTTTCACCAGAACTTGCTCTGTTGTAAAATGATAAAGGCTGTTTATCAATCAAAATAACTTTACATCCTTCTTTCTTTTAATAAAAAGAAGCGTTCGCTACCCCCAGCAATACCGGCACCACAATCTGCAAATTGTATTATTTGCTGACATAGATTTCAAGGTTTATTAAAGTGAGATATAACTTTACCGAGTACATTTGTGCTTCGTTACTCTCCTCCACTCTTTCTTAAATCAGACGCATAGCACATACCCGCTCATCATGTCGCCCAACCTGTGTTTTATGAGATACTTAAATCTATTTACTATAGAAGTTTTAACTGTAAAGAAATCTTTAAACATTCAATATACCACTCTGCAAAGGCAAATTTAGGGGAATTATAGGTGATTATATTTTTCACAAGCCATAAAACAGGTTTTTCTATTTTTCTGGCTCGAAAGTACCAAAACAGCTATCCAAATGATAAAGACACCTGCATATTTCGTATCTAAGTTATGCGGATTCAGTAGCATGGTGTACTCTATGGTGACTCCGAGTATTAAATAAAATTCAACCTTTTGGCATTTCACGAATAATTGTCAGTGTGGAATCCAATATTGATAATTAAGCTAATGGACACTTTGAACCAACCACCATAACAGGATGAAAGCTATAGATGATTAAAGGATCCAAAATAACGTATAACACCAGACCATGTTTTGCCGTAATGCTGTACTTAAATTATATTTTCTTTATTGAAGAATGATGCAGCTTATGACTTGCCCAAAAAACCGGCTCTCATGACTTAGTGTCTTATGAAACCCAATAGTAGCACAAATCTTCAGCAAAAAGGCCAGTTAAAGAACAAGACCACATGCAAAGGTATTTCGAATAGGTGATATAAATTCTATATAGTAAATAAAAACAACGTAATTCTATGCCTTTGGTAAAAATAAACCTATTGCTACATTAACCCAAAGCCCATTAAGATAGAAGTTGCCTGCATCTTTATACGCAGGAGTCTTTCAAGCTTAATTTTCACCGTTTAAAATGACCTCAAGGAATCACGGTTGCTGCAAAAAAAGGAATGGCGTAATGAATAAATTGGTGTATTTCTGGTTCTGCCTCCAGGCGATGGAATAATTTTCTGCTTTCCTAATTACAAAATCTATTACGTTACAATTTATCCAACTTCTATTGAAAGGTTATTTCTCATTCTGAAAATTTTTACCAATGAACCCATTAGATGTCTGAGGTCATTTGCGTTCAATTAATGCAATATATTTCCACTAGGAAGCTGTTTAATAGTTCTTACCTTACCTTCTAATCTTCCAGACCAAAGTTTTGCCGTTTCACTATTGTTATTTCATTGGCCTTCTATAGGGCCAAGAGCCAATAAGAAAATAATTATTCCAATCGTAGATAGTACTTCTGTAACTTGTAGCAAAACATGCGTGCAAGGCTGCCCCCCTCATTTGTTGAACCTGTCCATAGTGTTCGGGAAAAACAGTAGAATTGGGGCTGCCGAATTCTTGAGAAATTGTAGGACACCCAAGCTCCGTCATAATTATGCCATACGAAAAAAAGAGGCCAAACCGTAATTCTGCCTTTTCAATGATGTTGAATTCATCCCTCCATTTTGGTCCGCTGGTTCAACCACCATAAGCGTATGGTCAACGTATCTAAAACCAACCCTTGAACATCTCTAGAACCTAGCTCAACAATGAGTTGAGGGTGAAGGTAAAAACTATAAAAAATCGGATTAATCTCCAGGTAATACTCCCGTCTTCTAATAACTATGATATTTTTCCGGCATCGGTCATTGAGGTCTGGGCATTTAAAACGGATCGTAAAGACTGGTGGAAAATGAGTTTCCAACATTAGAAAAAATGGAGTTTCATCCTTCCCAGAACTATGCGCATGCCGTTACCTGTGATAATTAGATGTCTAGTAGCAAAATTGGCTGAAATTCAGTCGCATGCATTATCATGTACTTTTAGCTAGAAAAACCTTTGCTAGGACCATCTTCACCTAAAAGATGAAATATTAAAACCCAAGCCGTTGGAAGCATAAATTAGGGTGCAGATAATGCTCCATTAAACCACCATTGCATGAGAGCAGGGAGACCAGGTGTCCAAAAGTGACCCACCTTAGGCATTACCAGGTATTTGCAGTTTTGTTTCCATTTTGAATGTGAAACAATTTTACCTATTCATCGGTGATATAAAATTCATTCTTCTATTCCCCAAATATGCCTATTACCATATCTGGTAATTACAAAATCCGGTTGCAAATAGTAATCCATTGTAAAGAAGTCAATCGCTAATTGGAATATGGTGGAATCAGAACTTTTTACTTTATTGCTTTGGCAGCCCATTAGATTAGCTTAGATATAAAAAGTATTGCACATTAAAAATATTTAAGGTTGTTTGCAAAGAATTTGATTTAAATTTCTAAGCTATCTATTTATCGTCTTGAAAAATTATTGAGGGTCGATAAAAAACTATTGACCATCTAGTTAGGTATTTGCAACCAATTTTAATTATAAAAAAAGCAATCAAGATAATTTCACTTTATAGGTCCTATTATATATTAATTTGTTACGATAGTAATATAGCTAATTTAGAACTACTCAATCCATATCATAGGCGTCCAGTACAGAATGCGCTCGAGTTATTACCGTTACTAATCTTTTAAAAACGGCAACCATGCCGTTTAGGGCATCTTTTTCTGTGTTCTATTCTCCTCTCTTTT
>Ga0163217_1098771_pt1 | contig 11171 bp, 11 predicted proteins | sample SynspAceP_FD_185933 | JGI IMG/M metagenome (GOLD analysis project Ga0163217, IMG submission 185933) | Saline lake microbial communities from Ace Lake in Antarctica - Synechococcus sp. Ace-P (PacBio error correction) | ecosystem: Environmental > Aquatic > Non-marine Saline and Alkaline > Saline ... | reverse complement strand
CCATGGTTTGCATGAGACGGCATTTTCTCAATAAACTCTCTTCTTGGTGGTACCTCATTCTCCCTATCAAATTAGAGAATAACTCGAATCTGTCTCGAGTAGCATTGTATCAATAGTAATTTGTCTTAATTGTCCTAAATCAGGATTCATTGTTGTATCCCATTAAATTAGTTAAACTGCATTCATCTCACCAAGACCTTATAACGCGAATACCTACACTACCATTAAACTATCGGGCCATTTTCATTCACGCTCCTTATCGTTCCAAGCATACCTTTTCTTGCGTGCCTTTTTTCCACCAAGTATAGCGAGGTGTTGCGATATTACACATGTCCACTTCAATCAATTCGCGCATATACTAAAGAAAACAAGTAAGTATTAAGGTTTCAATATGACTTCATTCCACCATCCGCATTCACACATAATCACTACTTTGTGATAGCGACAAATTTATCCAAGTGTCAAAAGCCTTACTATCATCCTCGTACTATAGTTACTCCAAGTGCTGTATAAATATTCTTTGATCTCCTCATTTTCGAAACCCGGTGTGGCATGGCTTTTTCAACATTCAGAATCTTACCTTCTAAAGCAGGCAAATGGCTTGAAAAAAGCGCCTATCCCTTCCTTGCCTACTGCAGCACCTCCCGCAGAATCCCTTCCACAAGAAAACTTCACATTTACTGGATCTTTGGTCAGAGCAATCGATTTAATTTTCCCGCAGGGCCGCAAATACTCATTACTGTTTTACGCTGTTACCATCTCCCGGCCTTGGTAGCCGCATGACGGGCTTGAGCCGCCAAAATCACTTTGGACAATTAATCTTGCATCATCAGGATTTTTCCTCCCAAAATTGTCAACATCTTCGAACAACCGCTGACTTACAGCTGCAGACACCTCCCTGTTACCCAATTTAGTTCTTAGTCTGCCCTCAAACTGAGGTTCTGCACCTTACAGGAAACATCGCCGTAAAGCCCTTCTCTTAAAATCATCACCTTGGGAATCTCGAAATTTTAATTTGTCGAGCATACCGGGACGCATCGGCATAATTTTTTCAAGGTACTGGTTAGGCCCCTTCTGAAACCGGACAAATGTGTTCCGCCTTCATGGGATATTTATATTGTTTACATAGGGAATGCAAGTTTTCGGGTATAACTGGGTATTTGAGGTCATATGCTACCTCAACGGGGATAGTCCGTCTCTTTTCCCCCTTCCATAGCGATAAACATACGGCATCAATTGCTCACGATTACCGTCTAAAAATCGGCAAAATTCCTTTAATCCCTCAATCTGAAATAGAAGGTTTCGAAAGAAAGTCACCCTTCCTCATCTTTTTCACGTTTATCGGTCAAAGAAAAGTAACCCTTTTTGTTCAAAAAAGAAAGTTCGCCGCATTCTGTTCGCCAAGGATCCTCTATATCCTAAATTCTATGGCTGGGTGAACAATGTCTTCGTCAGGATGAAAGGTAACATCAGTACCGCGATCCTCAGATTCCCCGATGCTTTTTACCGGGTATAATGATTTTTCCTCTTTTCGTATTCTTGTTCCCATTTTTCCATCCCTATAACGGGTCGCCCTTAAATGGTGGATAGTGCAATCACTACTGAACCACCAACACCCGTGGAGTTCACCGGAAAACTTTATAGGAATCCTTATCAAATTTACCCCCTGCACCAAATTCTGGTCATTACGACCTCTAGATGCGGGAGATGCCTTCTTTTATGGTAAATCTTAACAGGAAATACCCGTCGTTATCTTTGCGTAGTTACCAATTATCCTTCATTAATCGGTAACGTGAGATGGTATCACAATAGCCTCCTCAGCCTCATCAAATGGAGTTATCGACCACCTGCGTATTACCAAGTGGTTAACCCTCGTTTACACCAATATCCCAATATACATGGACGGAAGCATGCGTTACATGCTCCATTTCCTCAAAGGCCTGGATACTATCTGCGGAATAAATTATTCTTTTTGTATGCCCGTCTTTTATTAGCTTCTTCGCTCATAAATAAATATCTTATTTCATTATAATTTTAGCCAAATCCTAACCAAATATAACGCAACCCTATGAAATTAGGGTTGATGACCCTATTTACGTCACTAAGTTATCAACAAAAATTGTGGAAAAAATACCATATCATTTAAAAGCCACCGAAGCGGTTATTACACTCCATACCAAACCCATCCATATATAAGCGTTGTACGGAAATAATAGAAGAGCCTGAAGTAAAATCTACTTAAAAACACCCGAACAGCGATTGAGTGCTTAATTTTAGCGCGTTAAAACGAAGGGTCCGTTGATTCCATTAATCCACCCTAACTGCACACCCAATAAAATTAAGGCCTGATGTTCTTTAATATTTTAGAAGTGGACCGAAAACGATTACTTTCCATATTCGATTCTATTTACAGCTGTGAATTTAATTGTGACATATAATAGTCTAAAATTCCATGCCAAGGTTTCTTCAACAGGATTCCTTTTAAAAACAATTAGGCACTCCCCATGATGGGTGTGCCTCTTGCATTTTAAATAAAACTTTAAAAAACTCGATTGATCAGAACTCCTTCGATTTATCTAACCCAACGAAGGATTATTTACATAAGCATCCGAGTGTCGTGAACCTTAGAAACTGCCCTACCGGACGTTGTCGTCATGTTTTTAAAGGCCTCATCCCATCCAGGCAATTCTGGTACTACAGGCAACGACGGTTCTTGCGGCACACACGCTGGCCGCTGCATCGGGATGGAAAAGTTCCTCAAAAATTGAACGATTAATAAAACTTCTGTTCTTTAGACGTAGGGTGTCTGCTAAAGGAAATCTGTATTTAGCATTTGCCAATTGATATCCGTAACTTCTTTCTGACAACCTCTTTTAGGTATCTATCCAGCTATAACCAACCCCATCTGAAAATTGCTCCTTTTCGTCTCCAGGCAACGCTTCGTCTTGGCAACATATCTTCAAATTGCCTTCCCTCCACTACCCATTTCTCCATACGTCGCCGTTGATCCATTCTTTATCCTGCGGAGTTGTTCTCATAGCTACGTCCCTAAATTTCATTTATTCTCAGAAAATGGCACACGCCGCTTCTATACCCCAAGCTGCCAAAGATTATTGGCTCTTAAACATCGTACAATATGAGCTTATCCAATTTACGCACTTGTTTCTCATTTGAACTCCCTCGCATTTTGGTGCCTTTGGAAGTATAAATAACCCCCAAAATAGTTTCGTCCACTCTTCTCCTGATAAAACCATTGTTAATACCATGATTTAATTACTTCTGGCCACCCGTAAGATACATAGCGTTAAGAAGCCCCTAATAGTAGTTATATATCATAGGTCTCAAGATTGGTAAATTACATCCCTTGATGCGCATCCAAACCTTCTTGGATGGTAAATATTTATTCTCGGTTGGTGTATTTACATATGTTTTGCCCACTATTTGGCCTGCCCATAATCGGGAGAACCTTCCAAACCTACCGAAACAGGAATGTAATTGTGGCCACCAAGCAATTCAGTAGTTGTCGTCGTTCAATTCTTTTCTTCGAGCGTATTTCTTTGCGATGGTCCGAAGGGTTACAGAGAATCAATTTCCTCCTGGAAAAGCAGAAACACCATAAGGGAACATCGACATAGTTGTCTATGAACCGCGCCTCCAAGGCTACTTATAGCCTCAATACTAGTCTCGTTATTCCTTTACTGCATCATATTCCATGCTTCCAATTCCTAGAAATTACCATCTTGTTTAATTCCCCATCCTTGCTATTTAGGTAATGCGCCGGACGGGAATAACTGTCATATTTAGTACAAGTTCCTCCAGTGCTTTTTAATTCGGAAGCTACGTAAAAGTTACCATTTACATCCCCAACTATATATCGAATGGAATGATTCCATATGACTCTAGCGATAAATACTCATCTTTATTTTCCGATCATAGACTAGCAATAACCAAAGATACCATTTTCATTTCATCCAAGAAGTCACTCCTTTTTTTGATACAATGCCCAATATTCACTTCACATCCGACTCTTGTTTGAAAATTATAGGCCAGCAAATTGCTTACGCAATTCCCTATGGTTATATATTCACCATTAGCGGCTAATTACCAATTTTTTAATCCTCACTAAACAAGGTTGTTTTCCTGAAAGCTGGATCCACCAATAGACAAACGTTCATGAAGCCACTAAACAGCCTTATCGTTAGAATATATCCCACCTTCCCAGTCCGGCCCCCTATGCCTAATTTTCTAGACATTTCCATAATTGAGCCTTAAAAGTCTCTGTACTCCTCCTCTACATCAAATTGCACATTACAATTCCACACCAGATAATAATATTTATGTCAATTAAAGCAAATATCCAACTTCTATTAGTAACATAATAAAATATTTAAAAAACGTCTTATTATATAAATTAGAAAACCATTAATTCGTTAGTTGACAATAAATTATCACAATACAACGGGATTTCACTTACAGCAAACCACTATTTTGTATAGTTGTTCTAAAACATTACCGACTTTAATTCAAAATAAAAGCGAAATACTACTTAAATTTGCGACAATTGCTCGAAAAATCGATAAAAAATGAAAAAAAACTTATTTACAATTACACTATGGTTCTTGCTTTTGGCTTTTTAGCCCTGAAGCAACCAGCACCAGAAATTCAGTGGATTGGACAAGAGTCCTGCAGACATTGCCTCTTAATCCTATACAGATTATAAAGTTTTTCACCAGAAATTGGTTCGAATCACTTATAGTCGCCACAACTTAAGGGCACGACAATTTCCGAATTGCTCCTGCCGGAAAGTATGGAGAACCGGAGCTAATGAGCCCCTGAAATCATTTTTTATAAGGATGCAACTGTAGGAGGAAGTCTGTTGCCGCCGGTTACGTTATTTCCGTATTTACTATCCCAGGCAATAAGGAAGATGCGAACCGTAATTTTGAAACAAAAATTTTAATATCTAATGCGGGTGCATATTCCATCAGAAGGTGATGAGTAATTTAGGGTCTCTGCTAGTGTCATAGCAATGCCTTCTGAATCATTGGGATTGCTTTCAATTGCATACAAAGAGTTAACAATCGGCGCCCATATGGTTCTTGGATGGGGGGAAACACCAGGGTTTCTTTTGCCTATTACCTTTTTAATAGAGGAACCAGAGTCTCTAAATAAAAAAACCGAAGTTTAGAACTTCGTTTTTTTTCTATTCCATCCCTAAAGCAAAAAGAAGGTCATGGGGTACATCAAGGATAACATCAAGTCTATTTCCCGGATCCGAAATCGTCTTTCTCCGCTAATTTAAAGAATCCCTTCTTCTGAAAGGCCTTTCCGCTTATTTTATCACATTTCAACCGGTTGAAAACTCAGCGGAGGACCAATTGCCCGTCAAGATTTAAGGGAAAATTGTCCAATGTATTTTCTTTTTACCAACAACATCATATCAGCTTTACGGCCTCCACCTGGCAAGGCAACAACAAACTTTTTAGGGAAACCTTCTTTTTAGGAAATAAATAAAAATTTGCCCCTAGCATACTCAAAGAGCACATTTTTCGGGTGGCCTGCGCCGAATATTTTCCAATTACAATAAACTCTTCCGCTCGTCAAATAGAACTGGAGATCATTACTCAACTTCTACAGTCCAATTTCTTTATTTACAGCTTGCATAGCCAGAGTAGAAAAAACCAATAACAGCATTGGTACATGCCTAAAAATCCAAATTTTATAATTCTTTTCACAATTTTCCCATTTATCATTTTTTTTAAAAATAATACTTTTATCTACTCTTCTAAATTTACATAATACATTTGCTTCCATGGAGTCATGAAATAAATTTTAATCCTTGTTCCCATTTTAAGTTTACACCTACATAAGAAACATCCTTTGGTCCATATTTTATTGTCTAAAAAAGTGCCCATCAAAATAAATTTCCAATTTGCTCGAAACTATGAGTGAAAACCATCTCCCTACATAACTTCCCTCCAAAGCTCAACTTTTACCAGACGAGAAGATGTCCTTCTACTTGAAATTAGCGACATAAAACAAAAAAACGCTTGCTTTTGAAAACGTTCTATCTTGTTGCGAAAATGAAGTATTGGAATTAATTCCAGGAAACCAGAAACTTTCTTTAACTTTACAAACAACAAAAGAAAGCCAAAGAAGGACAACAAGATATTGGCCCAGAAAAAGTGTGGCAAAAAAAATATCCAGGAACAGGAAGCAGTCCAAATACTAAAAAGCGTATACCATTACCCGAAAAAAAAAAATTCAACGGAACAACTACAGAAAAAGCGCTTATATCGAGAGGCCATGGTACAGGTGCATCCGGATTAAATTTTCTTATGCAAAGGAAAAACTGGAGTTTGCTACGAAAATTAACGGCCCAAACTTATAGAAATTTATCAATCTGGGGACCTTATGAACATAGACATATACGCACGTTATTTTTAATTGGCAATAATCTTTTACAAACCTATAGCCGGGGCAAGCACTTAGCAAGGATTCAGGATTGTGCATATATGCAAATGGAGCCTTACGAAACTTCCGAGAAGAATTATCGCAAGTCAAAAATCGACAGACTTTCATTAAAGTGTTGGACGCTGAATATTGAAAATCCAATGACCTTTGTGGTATGAATTAAAGTCTTACTAACAAAGACAGGACTTAACAAAACTCAAGAAAAAGGACAAGAACTAAATTAATAAGGAATTCCGCTATTATCCAGTGAAATGAAGTAACCAAATACTTCAACTATTTAAAAATACCGAAGGCTATATGTAATTCAAAATAAGTATAGGTTCCCAATAAAGTATAGGATTTTTAGTAAGTAGTGCTTTTGCCCATTTACCGAACAAATTAATATATAAAAAAATTGTCAAATGTTTGGCAATGAGCTTTTTTTTTAAAATCTTTGATGGACGACTTATTGAAATATTGAGTGATTAACTATTATTTTGGTATCCCGACTCTCTGGATCATTCAAAAGTTGGTAACACTTATGGAACGCCAGAATAGGGGGGCAAGGTTTCGCCCCCTAAAGAATGAAGGTCCACATATTAAATTAGATACGCTTTCATTTCCCTTTGATCCGATAGGTTACCATCTTATAATCCAAATCCTTTAGGCCGATGAACATATAGGCCGCAATGTTCGCCATTAGTTCCAACCCCAACATACATTGACTTCCATAATTCTACCATCAAATTTTCAAATATTAAAAAATTGTCTATGCCTTTATGATCAATTTCTTTCATCCAGGAGCTTAACTCCCTAAAAATATGAATTCCTGAAACATCTCTTTAATTTGGCGGTTCCGTACATTTCTTCTGCTTCTTCTTTGACCCAATATAAGGCGTGAATACGTATCCCAATACGCTCCAAAACGATTTTTCAGGCAAATAAAAACCATTAACCATTTTTTATGATATTCCAAAATCTTTGACCGTTGATATTTTTTCTGCTTTCCTTTATCTTGCATGTGTTATTAAAATAATCAATTTTTCGACCATATTTTCGTTTTCAGGTTCCATGTTTCATTTTTCAAACCTAAATTCTTGAGGCGACATAACCTCTTATCATTAGCCTTAGCTATAGTTATGAATTCATTAGATAAAATCTATATTGTAAGCCATTGTTCCTGGCCGAATTAAACCGTTTGTTACTTCCAGGTCCTACCCTTACCCCAAGCGCCAATAGCTATTGCCAAGGAATTCTCTTTTCAAGATTGTTGATTCCTATTACCTGCCAAACTAAAAATGAATTCTTTGGGAAGGTCCCGTATTCGATAAACCAGTAATGCAAAAGATCTGCCTGTGGCACAATCAATATTCCAAAAAAAGATTTAAAATAGTATGCCCCTTCTTAAGTCCCTCTCTTCTGTACATTATTTGGAATAATTAAATCATCCAATATCAAAATACTTCCAATCAGGTACAATACCCCTTTCTTGCATAATAGCTGCAAACCCTGAACCGTTCAGTGGAGAATTTACACTGTCTGATATTATCTGATTTTAAGAATTAACGTTAAGCTTCCAAAGTCCGGCTTTAAAAACCCTTCCAAAAACAGTGATCCGCCCTAAATTCCAAATTATTTTATATTTCTCCCACTAAGGGATTCCACAGAATAAAACTAAGTAGGGGCATGTTTTCTAATACTTCAATAATTTTAGCATTTAAATCTCCTTTTTGTAATTGGCTCTCAGGAAATAGGGTACCCTGCGTGTAAATGCACCATGGTTTATACCAAGTTCGAAGGCCTTAGAATATCCTCAACTATTTTCAGAAACGCTTCGGAAATGTGGAGTCATCTTTTTTGGTGGTATCAGTCCCGTAAGGCGTAAAATTTATTACTAATTTATTATCCATTTTCAACTTGTATTAATCAAAATAAATGTAAAACCAATTTGAATTAGAACCTTATTAAAAAAGTAATATTTTTCGACCTTACTTTACTTTTTATCTTTCGTTAACTGGCAACAAAAGTAATGAAACCGTCCTAAAACTGATTAAATTTAGCTTTAGGAACTATCCGATATTTGAGATGATGACTAAAATTTCACACTAGTATTTAAATATTTTAGTTATTATCCTGCTTTTTCATAGTTTTGCAAACTTAAAATTGTAGTTATGATTTCTGTAGATGCAATAGCAGTAGAGTTTAAGTGGGATACCTTATTAGTGATGGTGTTCTTTCTTATCAACGAAAACGATAAATAGCCTTAATGGGGAAAGGGAACGGCTGGAAATCGACCATGATGAAGATTATTGCGGAGAGCAAAAGCCAACGTGGGCCATATTCGTTATCCGAAGGACTCCGTTCAGCCCTATCTCTGCCCCAGCACTTACTCACAATTGGACAACGTGCACCGTTTTCGAATGGGAAGCATCAAAGCTTTTAGGGAAATCTTTGGCATGCCGCCGATGAAATGGAACGTCTAAAACAAGAGGAATTTGGAACCCGCACCGCTATGAATCGGACGCTTATATTGTCCATCATTGGAAAAAGTGTCGGACTTGGGGAGAATCTATGCCTTGGAAGAAAAAACTACGAGGCGGAGGTAGAAGGCACTTGGGGGGCTAGGCTTTAAACCGTGAGACTTTCATCGATTACTAGTGATTTTAGTTGGTGGATGGCGATGAGGGATAGAGCTAGCTTAAGAATTATTACAAAAGCCGGACCTCATTACTATTGGATTGAGCCCACTAACACGTGGATATTGGAATCGTGTAATAGGCTTGAGGATTCTTATTGAATTAGCCAAAGCCGTTGTAGTAATCTCGCACGACCAAAACTTTTTATAGACAATATCACCAATAGAACCTTGGGCTTACCATGGGCAGGATTTATGATACAAGAGCTAATTCACTCATTACTTTGCAAACTGACGGGAAACCGGAGAAGCCACCAATAAGGCTTATTCAAAGAGCAGCAAAATTCTATAGCAGACAAACCAGACATCATTGTCGCGTTTTAAAGCACCTATTCCAAGGACCAACCGGTAAACCTCCCGAGACGGAAATGTTGGAGAAATTGCAAGATTATAGAAATTGACGAAATAGATACATTCTGGCCCTAAAATTGAGGTTCCCCGCTTCTGTACGATCCGGTGGATACCCTGTTTACCGCTGAAGGACTTTCTCAAAATTATTGGGCGACCATGTAGTATTTTTAAAAGATGCCCCAATCTTTTCCATCTTCGCGCGGAGAAAAAAGGTTCCTTTCGTAGCAGGACGTGAAGGAAAATCTTACAATGATCAAAGCCATTTTAGGTGAAATTTGAGGTAGACGGAAAATGTAGGTTTGGGACATATGTTAAAGTTGGCTATTTCGCACAAACCAAGCCTCCTTGTAGGACCCTGCAACTTACAATCTTTCAGACTGTGGTGAAGTGGCAGAGGAGAAAGTGCGTACACAGCAGATAAAAACATTTTAGGCAGTTTATGTTTGGCGGAGATTGAACTGGAGAAAAAGGTAAAGTGTCTTTCCGGAGGAGAAAAAACCAAGATTTGGCATATGGTGAACTCTTGGACTGTAAATCTTTGTTTTGGATGAGCCTACCTCATCATTTTGGACCTAAAATCCAAGGACGTACTTAAAGAAGCACTTTGGCCTTTGACGGTACATCTGATCTTAGTTTCCCACCGACAGGGATTTTTCTACAGGACTATCTCAAAAGTAGTTTCGAATTCAAGGATAAACGGGTCATTGAACATTTTGAGACCATTAGACGGCCTTTTTAAATACGTAACGAATCGAAAATTTAAAGGAAATAGATTTAAAGGCCTTAATTGGTCTTTTCACCAATACCCAACAATCACCTTAGGGTAGAGTTATAAAAATCTAAGGCAGCTTTGGGATTAAAGAAAGCATTCAAAATACACTAATTGGTAATTGGATGGCATTTGCCAATAATCCCAATTATGACTTCCCGGCGTGTCAATATAATCATGAGTGGTGTTACTATCATACCTTCCTTTCCATTCAATTTTTTGGTGCATTCTTTTATTGACCATTTATAAAAGAAATCAGTTTACCCCTAACAATCAAATAGAGTGTCAATTATCTCCTTATTAACCAAAATCGCCACCGATATTAATTGTACGTATATCTTCCCATTTGGTCTCACGATTTTCGCATGAATCGCCATAAGCGTTGGACAGGTCCAATTTCTCCGGAAATGACGAATACTCCCAGTCCCCCGCTCATACTTCCCAGCCAGGCCCCCGCCAAATATCCTTGGTGCCAAAAGCTAAAAATAAAATGCACATGACCCCCCATACTTAAAACCGTAATTGCCCTCGACTCCCTATTCGGCCAAGGTATTGTATTTTGTATCTATGTGCTCTATAAGTTCTTTTGAAACATGTTAAGTCTCATAATTCTCATTTCCTTGTCTATGGGGCTATCAAAATACAACTTTCTTGTTTTACCGGCCATCAGGACAAACAATAATCAAATTTGATCAGGTGTCTGCATATCCTTTATATCCGGAAAACTTTTTGTGACCATCTCTCTCCTGCCCCGTGCAACAAATAGAGCACTGGGAAACGTTCCTTTTGTAGCGCGTAAACTACCCCGTAAAATCACCAGATTGCAATGGATTATTCATAGATCTGCTTTCACTGTTAGAGGATCTACCGAGATGCAAATCGCACTTATACAATAACATAGAA
>Ga0163217_1084244_pt1 | contig 11172 bp, 13 predicted proteins | sample SynspAceP_FD_185933 | JGI IMG/M metagenome (GOLD analysis project Ga0163217, IMG submission 185933) | Saline lake microbial communities from Ace Lake in Antarctica - Synechococcus sp. Ace-P (PacBio error correction) | ecosystem: Environmental > Aquatic > Non-marine Saline and Alkaline > Saline ... | reverse complement strand
AGGCGGGGCGGCAGCAGATTCGCCTTAGTCCTGTCTGCAGCGAAGAAAGCGACGAAAGGACTGAAACGAACAGATTCGTCAAGCCCGCTTGAACCGATCCAAATTTGCTGGCCCTGGCACAGGGCACAGACATGTCAGGCTTGGTTATCTGTCGTTGGCGTTTCTTCGGAATGGGAATTTCGCAAGTGGCTTGGTCCCGGTTTGATCACCGGCTTACTTCAAGTTTTTGGTATTGGCGTTGTTCCCTGGGCCAGTGATGCCCTTGCAGGAACACGCCGCCAACGCTGCAGAGCGAACCAAGATCCCAAGCCAGCGGGAACTAGGCCGAACGCCACCTGCTGTCGAAGCAGGAACCACCGGCTGAGGATTTGAGCGCAAAAGGAAAGAAGGCTGCTCAGCGGATCCGCAAGCCTCAAGGCCCGCGCTGCGCAGTTTTGGCCCCTGTCGTTACGACTGGAGTGCTTTGGCGCCTAAGCGAAAGAGGGTGGCGTTTCACGAGCGTGGAATGTGGCGATCCCCCGGTGGGGCTGGGCGCGTGGCAGTTCATTTGGCCCGCTGAAGGGCTGAACCGCAAGGACGGCACTGAGCCTGGCAGGGGTGGCGGCTTGCCGCTTCTCCATCGAAGAGTCAAAGGACCAATGCGCGAGGACCGGATGGCGAACGCTCTGCGCCAACGCCCAGCCAATTCCCAGGAGCGCCGGACAACAGCTCACCAGAACACCCCTGCGTGGTCGAGCCAGCCAAGGGCCACGCCAAAGGCACCCTGATTCGGGGAAGCAAGAAGCAAAGGCGCGGGATTCGTCACAGATCGCAATGGTGGTGTTAAGGTTGATGAAGTCCACCCACTCAATCCCTGACTTGAGCCAACCTCCCGCTTTGGCTTCGTTGAATTGCCGAAACCTGGAATGGCCGTCTTGCCATGCTTGGTTTTTGTGATCGGCCTCTGACTGAATTGCTGACCGGCCAAGGCATCCTGACTCAGAATCGTCTCGGCTGAATTTAAGAAACAATAATTTTAAGTTGCCCAGATTTCCCAATTCTTATTGGGCGGCACTGGCATTTTAAGACTTGGCATCAATAAATTTGATTATGACAGGACAGCAAGAAGGCCAAAAGAAATTGGCAACTTTAACAAATCTAGATCCGGGGTGATCGGCAATCAAAATCGAAATGCAGATTGATTTTATCAAGGCAGCCTGAAAGCCAAAAATTAAGCTGTTGCAAATAACACCTAATCTTACATTTACAGAATTAGACCGCACTTCAACTCAATTAGTACATGAGGCCGCAACTACATCTGTGGATCTTTAGGAAATACCAAACTTTGCCAAACAACATAACAATGAATGTCATAATTCGATTATGTAGCTCAGAAGAAAAAGCTATATTCATCTATTAAGTCACGGAAAGAGGCTTAGCTGGCTTTTTTCATAGAAGACGCTCAGGCGCTCCCGACTGAGGTTACATACATCACCGATTCCCCTTTCACAGAGGTGCTTCAGGATGGCGATTATTCGTCTTGGCCGTCGATTTCACGCCTGTTCTGCCGGTTCATGCTTTGGCGCATCGAGCAAATGCCCCACCAGCAATCACGGCAAAGCAGTGTGGAAGTAACAATTCCGAAAAGTGCTCATGGTCAGTTCGTCTAAGTTTTTCCATCTAGTGCTAAAGATTTTGTCTACCGTGGTCGCGCAGGCCCCTCTGGGGCCTGCATTCCATCAAGCAGTTTTTCTGCTCGGACATCGTCAGAGGCACATCGGATAAGCCGGAGCCAGGCCAATTGGCTCCCCCAGCACATCAATCACTATAGCGTCAATGATGAAAGCCACCGGTGTCATCGCCGCTGATAGGCCTTTGTTCAGGGTGGCTTCCTAAAAATTTCCAGTGCTTGGCGGATGTCGTCTAGGAGCATGGTGCCAAGTCACGGGCTGACCCCAGACGGGCACAAGAATCCTTTGCCCACCGGTAGCTCTTCGCAGTGGGCGGGCAGCAGGTTAGGCCGGCACTTGCCAGGGCCCTGACCCGCAAAGCGGTCGGCCAGAGGAAAAAACAAATGAATCCCCCCCCCCCAGGGGGGGGGCTTTTTTTTTTTTTTTAAATCCCCGGCTTCTTCTTCCAGCAACAACGCGGAATTCCCGTATCAGGAGCACCCATTAATCATCTCAAAGGGTCGAGCTTGTGATTTCAGTGCCAAGATTATTGGCTGTTTCTTAGCAAGCCATATGAATTTTTCGATAGCCTATCCATTCCTAAGCGCAGTTAGTTGTAGTACTGACAAATCACCTTCGCCGGGACGCGAAAAATTTAAAGCGGCAATATCCACGCATGTTTGCCGCCGAGATAATTTCACCTCAAAAGGGGACATTCTGCTACAGGCAAATCCTCGCCGTTTCGCATAGGGATCCAGCCAGCCCCAAGTGGAGCCAGGGCCGAACTTGTGGCCCGAAGCATTGATCGAACGGACCCTTGGGCAAACGGAAAGTCCCAAAGAAGATCCGGGGAGCAGGACAGGAGGCGAGGAGGAAGCCGCCCACTGGCCCGCTTCACATGGATCGGGGATGTCAAGACCTGTCTTTCGCCTGGTAGGCATTCCAAGGCGATCGATACAGGCCTCAAACAGGCTCATATTCTTCCTGTGAGGTTACTTCCAAGAGTTTTGGCACACACACCGATCGTATTTTCATGCAGCGGGGCATTCACTTCCGCCTCTGTCATAATCAGGCGGCCCTCTTGCATCGGATCTCCCGAAGCTTCCGACATCCGTTTAACGGGCGAATTTATTCCAGACACCTGCACCGGACCGGTGATCAAGTTGGGTTCTCCGTAGATTTCCCAAAGCTGTTTGCGGCTGGCTTCCAGCGCGCTTCATCGCCATCCCCCCAGCATCGCTGCTTCGCTGGAGCCCGCTGGTGGGAGGGCTGCCGATTGAATTCGTGACCTTGGTTGCATTCCAAAGATCCGCAAGCATTCAGACGGCAGCGACGTTCAATTTCTGGCCGTTTGTGGATTATTCATTCCTTATCGACCATATTCTGTCAATGCACTCATCCATCAGTTGATGGATCTAGGCTCACCCATGTCTGGCAGAAGGTGGCAGATTTTGCCTCGAATTTGCCATTCAACATTCAACTCATCATGAGAGCCTCATAAAACATGGCGAGGATCACTGCTGCCCGAATGCGGAAAGTCAGCCTTCGGCAGACCCAGAGAAAATCCGATGGATCCATCAGACCTCATCCTCAGATCTGGCTGGAATGCGACGTTGTCTTGCCGGTTTTGATGGGCCAGTTGTCTTGCACAGTTTTATGTTGCATTGTCTTGTCTTGCAACGTCGTCACCCTGATTGGTTTGGGTTGTGCTGCCGGAATCGAAGATCGACAGGATCGACGAATGGTTTAGAGCGGGCTCCAGAACCCTTGCTGTGAGCCATACAGCAGCAACAGCAGCGGCAACAACGCTACGAGGATCGTAGTTTTGTGTTCCAGGGTTCCATTAGGATTGACAGTGGCGTTGAAGGGTGGCGTGCGGCAGTGGATGTGAGCGGTGGCGTTGAGGTGGTATTGGCGTTTGAGGTGGATCCGACAAGCGGCCTGATTGGAGGCCCGATCAGAAGGCCAGCTTGATTGGCTGCGGGAAAGGGGTTCGCTTGGCTGAAACATCGACTTTGCCCGTTGAACATTGGAATCAACTGGCCCCCAGCAGGCCGACACATCACCGTTTCACGCTGGTTCGACGTTGCCGGCCACCTGGGCATTTGACACGGGCCTCCACCGATGGCATGATCGGACACACGCACCGGAAAAACTTCCCAGGTCCTGTGGTCAAAGCTGAGGGCACCGTGACAGACAGGGGCGCAGCCAGTTCCACTCCTCGACCAAGGTTGCGTTGCAGCGTCGCTTTTGGTCACATCGGCTCGGTGCGGATTGGCGCCTGAATTCTTCTCAACAACAAGTGGCGTCCTGATGCCGCCACTCCACCAGGCCGCCACAGGCAGGGAGGCATCCATCACCAGTTCAATTTCTGATTTGGCGCTGAAGCAAGCGGCCGAGCCCCAACGAGAAATCGCGCTGTGGCTCCAGGGCGATGGGCCAGCGCAACGACAGCGGCCCGAGATGGGGGAGCCCGCCCTTCCCAGGCGACGGCGCATTCCTGCTGGAGCGAAGGAGAGCAGTTCATCGGAGAGAGGAAAAACGGAAGGGCCATTGTGTTGGAATGCTTGTTGTCAGATGGGATGGCTGTTGTCAGCTGGATCGAACGGGTATCGATCGGGGTGGGCCAGACAATGCTGTTGTTTGAATGACGAACACATCGGGCGATAAATGCGAGACACCAGCGGGTGCATCAGTCGCGTCATCAAGCCAGGCGTTCTGACAAGACTCAGGGGCCCAAGAGCTCAGGGGCGTTCATTGGCGGAGAGGTCTTCGATGCGAGCAGCCCCAGGTTGAGCAGCGATCCATTCTCTCCCAGAGAAGCTGCGGCGATCGCAGGACCGCATAGGGGAACGGTTTGATGAGGTCACGGGCCTGATACCGGCAACGCTCGACGCAGGGTTGCCAGTCATCGGATGCCCAGCTCAGAGTGGAAGCGGGCATGGATGGGAGCAAACCTCGGGGGCTGCCGGGAGACCGAAGACTCGTAAGTTTCGCGCAGTAGGCAGGCACCCATTGGTACTTTAGCTTGCTATTCAGATTAGTATTTGTGATTTCTAGGGACTAGTTTTTTCGTCGTTAAGGGATACCATGGCTGCACTTTTTTATTGCGGCAGGCCCTCCCCAGGGCAGGGCCTGTACATGGAAGACAGAGAATACGGACCCGAAACCGGCCGATACTAACGGCAGGAACAGCAAAGACGCCTTCCCCTCGCCTACAAGGAGACAAGCAGGGCGTGATCTGGGTCGGCATATTCAATCGACATGATAGCAGCGCATCAGTCAGAGCGTCAGCGCTCAGAGCTTGGGGCGTCCTGTTGCGCCTGGAATTGAAAGGCATTGATACAGACGAGCGCGCCAATTCCATGCTTGCTACCTCAAGGTCAGGCATTGGTGTAGTTTGATGCCAGACAGCTTCACCTAAAAGAAAGCGAATTAGATAAGCCAAAAGAGATTGATTATACCAAAGATGAGATTACGATCCACCCGGGCACCAGCTGTTGAGTTGCCCAGTGTTCCAGCCTTATAAACAGCCAGAAATCATGCTAGAAGAAGAGGAAACGAGTATGGAGTAAGATCGCGAGAAAAACGACCAGTGAAATTCGCCCATTCGAAAGCCATCAACCCGAGGCGATTTGTGGTTTGATGGAAGACCGTGACAGCGGCTTAATTCAGGGCCTATGGGTCAAGGGCAGAGGTTATGCCTTTGCGATGATGGCGTTCTGCTCAATATTCATGGCTGCGGATCAACCCAAAGCCAAGCCTTGTTCAAGGTGGCAGCAGATGTTATTCCAAAAGAAGGCATCGCACTGCATTTGCATGCCTTTCAGGATGGAATTCGGCATTTCAAACGTATTGTTGACCATAGCGCTGATCCGTTAATATTGCAAGGGATATTCCTAGATTAGAACCGAAGGAAACATGGCCATTTTTGATATCAAATGGTTCGGCCCCAAACAGTGGCGGCCCCCCCTGACGTGGATTTCTGGCCAAGCGAACTCTCCATCAGACCATGCAACGATGAAAGTGGAACCTCAAAAGAGGGAGCACCCAGCAACCGGCAAAGGCAAGCCAGTACCCGTCGAATTCACGGGAACTCCCCCAGTGCCCCCGGGGACTTAGAACCCAACGAACCGAGCCACATGGAACCCTTAAACCAGCGCGATCTACCAATCCGGCCAGGTGGGCGTAGGTTTCAACTAGTTAATCGAGCGGCTCAGGAAAAATGGCCCCAGTCCTCACCAGAAGCCCAATTTATGCTTGCCACTCTCGGCGGAAAATCCATGGCCTGCTGAGCCGCTTTGGTGGATGCTGGTGGATTCACGTTAGGTGCCGAGCATGAGCCGGCCCCGCGTGCCTTTTTCTGGAAGGATGCCCTTGGTAGCTTGCTTGCTAGAGGCCAGGTGCTGCGTCACCAGCGCTGAAACGGCTCAGCGGAGCGCCCATGATTGGCACGGGCTCTGCGGCGGAGCTGTTGAATCAGGCGGACTCTCACACAGAGGGTGGACTTTGGAGCGCTGGCGCCAAACTCAAGCGGACGAAGCAACAGGCAGCGATTCTGGCGACCAAGGAACGCTGCAGAGCATCCTGCAGCAAGTCGGGGGCCGCCGCCGCCAGGCTGTGAGCCTAGGGGGTGGCACGCGTCGCGGCGTGGCGACTGGCTGAAGGCAACGGTCCCTGCCACCCAGCAACCACCTCCAAACGCTGGAGATTGCGGCCACAAGCGCGATCACCCCAGCGGAACCTTACCGAAAAACCCACTTGAACTCAAGCGAAAACTCCAGCCGAAGCAATGAGCCTGCCGCACCAGCCGGAACCGAACCGGAACCCGCCATCCAGCGCAGATCATCCCCCTGCAGCCGTGGGTTGAGCCGGTAGTCGCTTATCGCTCGATGATCGACGCCCTGCTGCAACGCGCTTAGTCTCGCACCGTTGCAGAGGAGAGCCGCAACCGGGCGAGGACGCCACCAATCGCGCCTGGACAGGGCCGCGGCCGATACTCGGCTTTGCTCGCCATCCAGAGGCGCTTTGACCGCAGCCCGCTTCCCTACAAGGACACGCTCAACAAACCTGCTTCGGAGACTCCATTCGGCATCGCGGGCACCACGCCAAGACCCGCGAGCCCGAGCTGCAGGCCCTTCCGGGCTCCAAGAGCGGCTCTACGAACCGCCTTGCAGCGTGACAACCCCGGGCGGTTGTTCACGCTCCACGACGGGCCGCCCCTATGCCACATGCGCGCCCCTGCCATGTGGGGCCGCCCTCAACAAGATCCTCAAGGACATCATCAAACAAATACGCCGCTCCGGGGCCGGCGGCGCCCGCGGCTTCGCTGCGGCGCTCCGGGACTGCCACCCGGGCCTGCGATCGCACGCCTGAAGGTGCTGCAGCCGGGCCATGCGCGCAGTGAGGGTGAGCGCGCGCTCTTCACCCGATCCCGCCCTGCGCCAGCCGGCCCCCGCCCTATGCCTCGAAGCAGCCGTGGGAGGCAGGGCCGAGGCCGGTTTCCAGCGTTGCGGCGGATCTCGCGGCGACTGGGACGACGCTACCTCACCCGGCAGGGGGCTCACGAGCCGGCCAGATCCGGCGTCCCTCCCTGGGCAGATGGTCTGGCGGCCAATCCTACCGGGGCTCCAAAGCCCGTTGCAACTGGAGCCCCAGCTCCCGCACCGCCCTGGCCGAGGCCGAACTCGGACTATCCCGACGGGCCACACGTCCCCGACGCGTCTACGTGGCGCTTCCCGGTGACCGCGGCTTCCAGGGACATTGGCAAGGCCTTGGGCCGGCCGTTGGCATTCAGCCCGGCAGCGATCGCTCTGGGCTTGCCCCCCTGGGGCCCGCCTCCCTGGGGTGGGATCTGGACCACCACCCCTGGACCTTGGCCCGGCCAACCTGGCGGGTCCGTGAACGGGGCACGCTCGAACTACGCCATCTGCCGCGCCAGTCGGACGATTGGCGCGGGCAGATGGAGCGCGGCGAAACTGGCCAGCACCTGATCGTGGCGGCGGCCTGGTGGAGAGGCCTGCAACAGCCTGGGGCTGCGCCTGGACACCCCTGCTGAACGTGAAGGGACAGCGCTCGAAGGCCTCACCTATCGCCATCCGTTGCTGGATCGCAGCAGCCCGGTGGTGATCGGCGGCGACTACATCACCACCAAGCGGGCAACCGGGCCTGGTCACACCCGCCCCGGCCACGGCGTGGGATGATTTCAACACCGCAGAAAGTTACAAACCTGCCGGTGCTCTGCCGGTTGGATCGCCGGCGGCACCCTCACGGCGGAAAAAAGCGGCCGTTTCGCGGGCTTGACGTGCTCAAAGACGCCAACGGACGCGATCTCGCCGCCTCGGAAGAGGCCGGCGCCTGGCTCAAGGCAAGAGAGGCTACGACCAACCGTACCCCTTTATACGACTGGCGCACCAAGAACGACCATTCTTTCGCGCCACCAGCAGTGGTTTGCCTCCGGTGGAGGGCTTCCGGCCGACCGGCGATGGCCGCGATCGCTGGTGGAGTGGCTGCGACAGCGGCCGCAACCGGATCGAGGGCGATGGTGCGCGATCGGGGCGGACTGGTGCACTCCTCCCGCACGCACCTTGCGGCCGTGCGGATCCCCGCTGTTCTCTATCACCGTTGACAACGGCGGCGGTCGCTGCTCAATGCGCAGCCTTTTAGATCACATTCCAGGCCTGATTCGCGAGCACGGTGCCGGGCCGTCTGGTAGGAGCGCCCACGAGGCCGAGCTTGCTGGCCACCGGAGCTCGGCCGGCGAGGCGATCAATGCGCGCCCAAGCGGCAGCCGACCACCATGCGATGGTCTGGTTCGACCTTCCGAGCTTCTCTGCAGGCGGCGGTGACTGGGAGGCTTGGACCCGGCCAAGGCGACAGGCGACGAACCTGCTTGGCGAGCCCCAGGCGGGCCAAGGCTCTTGACCCAGCCCCCTCATTTACCCGCGATCTTATCTGCGAGGGCTCCGACCCAGCACGCGGCTCCGTTCCGAGCACCTGCCTACGTCGGTGGCCGTCAACGGCCAGGCGCCCTACAAAGGGCTGCTCACCCAATGGACTTCCCCTTCGATGAGAAGGGGTCCGCAAGGATGAGGCAATCCCTGGGCAATTGTGGTTCGATCCGGCCCGTGATCGATTGAAGCGGCCACGCACGAGAAACAGGAGCCGCCTTCCGGCGCCAGAATCGTGCTGCGGCGTGACGGTGAGTCTCGGTGGATTTATTCGCCGATGTTTGCCGCTGGGGCCGGGATCGTCAAACAGGCTGGCCGATGTGAGCCGCAAGGGCGCAACACGGCCGTTATCTTGCTGTGGCCAAATCTGCACGATTTCGACCCAGGCCGCCAGAGCGACGGGCGGTTCAGCCGGTCCGATTGGCCGAGCTGCCCTGCTCGATCGCCTGGATGGTTTTGCGCGCACGCCGAGCTGATCGCAAGGAGCGTGAGCGCTGATTTTCCGAGCGCTACTGGTCTACCGCCTTCTTCCCAGGCGGTTGCAGGAACTTCTTGCGTTGTGCGATTCTTCCAAAACTTTACCTCGACCATCGCCAAAGACCGCCTCTTTCGTGAGCGCGGCGCATTTCGCCGCGCCCGCGCACGCTGCCAGACGTAAATGGCCTTGGTGGTCGGAGCGCTAGGCCGGACTGATCTGCCCGGTGCTCTTGCCACAATGGCTGAGACATTGGCAGAACTCCCTTACCCCGTGCGGCCGAGACCTCGGTGTTCGGAACGCGGCTGGCCCCAATCGCGCAAGCCGACCGTGGACGCTTCACGCGCCGAGCAGCGCGCACGATCCCGACCCTTGCACGGGGACTTGCCGCCAGCCAGGTGACGCCAACTGGAGGCTGCGCAACACCCAAGCAGAACAGGGCCGGCTTTCGGCTCCTCCCTTGAAACCAGCTGCCAGCTCCGAGCTCGGTCAGCGCGAAGCGCGGCGGCCTGCAGGCTCCGCCCTGGACCAACTTGACGCAGAGCGCCACTCAGCGGATCGGTACCCAAACCCGGACGATTGCGCTGCTGCGTGTCGGAGCTGGAGGATTGGCAGCGGCGAAGGCGCGATCAACTGGCCGAACCCGTTTTGGCCGAGCATCACTGGCGAAGCAGACGAAGGGGGGGAATCACCCTGCGCATTGCCCGGGCCAGGGGCGAGGAAGCGAGCGTGCTCCGGCATACGAACGACATTCAGCGCGCACGCTGCTCACGCCACGGCTGCATGGTCGGCCTCTGGCAGGCCGCTGCCACACCACTCCCTCTCCGACGCACAGCCCCCTCCGCGGAGTCATGAATTAAACGAGCGCTGGGAAACGCGAGGTCCTTACTCGTTGTTCTGAGGGCCAGCAAGCGATTGGCCTTGCTTGGTGCGCGTCCATGCTTTCCCCTTGGCCTCCCCTTGCCACTCGGCAGTGGACCTTCTCAGTGACCAGCGCAGTAACCACCGCAAGAACAGTTGCTGCTTGCTGGTTGTTGCGGCTACTTCCTGAAAAGCTGACGGAATCCACCACCTAGCCTTCCCCAAGAGCGAGTGACGCTCTGGTTGGTCTGATTGAAATTCCAAGGGGATTACCTACTCCACCCTTGGAGTTGAGGAGGAAGGCCACCAAACGCGAGATCAAAGGGCGTTCCGGGAAGCTGCACGGACCATCTACCATCCCGACGTTTTGCAAGGATCAGGAAATCAAGACCATAAGTTCAAGGAAATCAAATGAGGCTTACCCAGGACCCTCTTCTTGACAGAGAAACGTTGAGGGGCCTATGACCAGGCCTGGCGTCGACCACGCCCGGCGAGGGACTTCCCGCCCCTCACCGAGAAAATCGGGCAAGGGCCCGCTTCTGGCAAGGCGGCGCATCCTCAACGGCGCTAGTGCCCCCCAACCGGATGCTCAACCATTGATTCTGGCGATCTGTTCGAGCAGATGGGGTTCCGCTCAAAAGCCCATTTCAGGGGCGCTCCTTGGCGAGGCCGCCTTTTCCAGCGCGCGGGCGCAAGAGACTTACGGACAGTGGCGACACCATCGTCTTTGAAAGATGCGGGCCGTGGCAGCGAAAAGTCGCCTTGGACCTTCGATGTCCTCGGAGATAGGGGCCTCGATGGCAACATGCTCGGGTTTCAAACACAGTCCGTCCTTGCGTGCCACAAAAAGGCGTCATCGACCGCGCGAACCGGGGACTGCGCGTGGCGCGGCCGTGGCCCGCTGCTGGAATCGGCAGGGCCCCAGCCGCGTGATTCTCCATATTTCTCGCCATCGTCTTGCAGCCGCCATCCGGCTGTTTTCAAGGCCGCTCGGCACGGATCTCTATTTTTCTGGAACAGTTACCGAATTTTCACCCGCCATCAGAGGGGGGCGGGTTTTGCTTGGCGGGGCCGACATCGAAGTTTTTGCAGCCTGGACGGTTCGTTGGGACGTTGGAACCGTGAAAAAAACCGGGGAAAAAACGCGGCGGGTGGGCAAGGGGGGGGGGAACCTTTTGGCGACCTGGGCCCGGGCAAAAAAAGGGGCTTTAAAATTTCTCTTCCCCTTTTTCTCCGG
>Ga0163217_1022068_pt1 | contig 11172 bp, 4 predicted proteins | sample SynspAceP_FD_185933 | JGI IMG/M metagenome (GOLD analysis project Ga0163217, IMG submission 185933) | Saline lake microbial communities from Ace Lake in Antarctica - Synechococcus sp. Ace-P (PacBio error correction) | ecosystem: Environmental > Aquatic > Non-marine Saline and Alkaline > Saline ... | reverse complement strand
TAGACGCAGTGAAGAACGAACATAGGCTTATCCATGAGTGGTGGTAGGATGCATCATTTTGTATTGATGTAGCAGGAATGTGACCTTCTGGAACTCCACCTGCTGGAAAAAATACTTTGGTTGGCTGTCACATGAGAATCATGGGGCAGAAAGCTTTCCTGACTACATCATCCCGAAATTTCCGGAGTATGCATAATGACATCATTACCTGAAGACCGGAGAAGCTAAATATTTCAACCAGCATTTTATTGGAGCTATCCGCTCTTAAATAAAATGGAGAATTATTTTCCTGTCGAATATATAATAGTTCCTAATTAAAGAAGGCAAGGTGGCAGAATTTTTTGCTTCATTTTACGAGATTATATCCAACAGCAAGCAAGAAAGCAAAAGAAGTATCCTCCAATCCAATGAAGGTTGAAAAAGTAACTGAGGCAACAAACGATGCCATTTGGGATTGGGATCGTAGAAAGAAACCACACCCTATTTTCGTTCCAAAAGCCGTTGGAGAATTTTTTTGCGAAAAGAGACTCAGGAATATTTCCTGAACATGAGATATGGGCAAAAGGAGCATTTTCATCCAGATAGATCTTGCCAAATTAAAGCATAGTTTTTTACAAAGCAATTGCGACCCAATTGTGTAACAGATGGGAATCCAGAATTACCGGGTAATTAATGAACTCGGAGAAAACACTCTATGTAATAGATCGGGCAGTATTCTTAGGAGATACCATGGGGAAAGGTAACCCGTGTATTAGGCGCGATGACCGATACGTCGGAGTCAAACGCATGACTGCCATAGAATTAAGTCAACTTAATAAATCACTGGTCAAAAGCAAACATACGAGCTTGAACGCTTCGAATGAAGAATTAGAGCAATTGCTTTTGTTTGCCTTCATGATGGCAGGCGCCCTTGCGAAGGATTATCCAGCTTTCATGATTTATTACACGAAAATGGAGACGAATTGATGAAAAAGGGACTCAGTATATTCATTTTGCAATAGATGGCTTGCCAAACGAATGAAAGCAGATTATTCTTTGATTTATTAGAATATTCCAAGGCAAGTGGGCTCACGAAGGAAAAGAAAGAAGTGGATTTAAAATGAAATTGTTGATCAGAATTAAAAGCAGTAAGAGAAAAGTAATTTTCAGAACAAACGCTTCAATAAATCCAAGGATCGCCAGTACTATATACTTACAGGTAGCAGTCATCAGATATTTCATTGTTTGCTCGGACAATTGCACTCAAGTAATATTGAAGTCAGGCACCCAACCAATAGTTAAAATCATGGCTGTGGAAAATGAAAAAGAATGGGAATTTTCTATTCAAAGACAATGGAATAGTTTAATTTAGAGCCTCATTCTTATGATAATATTTGCTCCTTTTTTCAACCGATTACATAACAAAGATGAGTACAACGGCCACAGGAATAGGGTCTTTCTATGCTAAAAAAAACACGTGAATTTTTAGGGGGGGCGGAATTTGGCTGGAGTCTGCGGTAGGAGAAGGCACCACGTTTTATTTCACTATTTCCAAAAATCAACTTATTATGAAAACTAAACCAATTTAAACCTGCAACATATCTCTTGGTGGAAGAACAACGAGGGAGATTGTATTACCACACTGAAGCATTTGAAGAATGTAAATTAGAACAAATCAGTGTCGCAAAAAAATGGCCAAGAAAGCCTTGACTTTTTCTATTTAAGAAAGGTGCGTATACCAACGCAAAAAAACCTGACCTCATCCTTTTGGATAATCAACATCCCCATATTTAGTGGATCATTTGAAGTTTTAGAACGGATTAAATCCGAATCCAGATCTCAGCAAAATTCCAGTAATCATTGCTAAAGCACCTTCGACTCATCAAAAGGAACTTGGATAAAGGCGGTTATAAAAAACCATTGTAAACAGTTATGTAAAAAACGATTCGACATCGAAGAATTTTTAAACCGCCATATTAAAATCAAGAGATTTTTTTGGTTGAGCTAAACACCCTTACCAAATTTAATATGATGAAGCAAAAACAAGACTTTCGGAAATTTTCAGTTCTTATCATTGAAAGATAATCGGGTGATTTCATTCTGATTGAAGATTATCTTACTTGATAAAGGCAAAAAAATAAACATAGTACATTGCCTTGATTACGCAACGTCGGGTAAATACCTAGAGAACCCTTAAAGAAAAAATTTCAATAAATTGATGGATCTAAATTACCAGATAGGCTGGCTATCAATTAATAAATATTATTTTATCTCATAATTTTTCAGGATCCCTATCATAATTCTTAAAACTGGATATTCAGATTTGACATTGGCCAAAATAGTCTCCAGGCCGTTGTTTACGATTATCTAGTAAAAAAGATGAAATAACTCCGGACATACTTTATAAAACTATCATATTCTCATTGAATAGAAGTAGTTTTTATTAATCAAATTAAAAGACGACACCAAACTTAATTAGAAAACCCTTTTCAACTTTAATCCACAGCCTACCGGGCTATTGGATCCACCAAAGCGCTTAGATTAATCATGCATATTGCTGCCAAAAAAAAATACGGGTATTCTTTGCACGATTTTTCTAAAATGTCATTTTACACAGTTACATCCCAAATCGAGAAATTATCCTCATCGAAATGCAAGTCAACTCAAAAGAAGAGAAGTTTTTAAGACCACTTTACACATATATTGGAAAAATGCAAAGAAAATTTTTTTTTTTTTTTTTAAAAGTAGAGATCTACTTCCAGGAAATAAAAGCAATTCGAAACAGTGGCCTAATTGGGTACAATCAAACGATATATCAGAAACATTGAAGCGTATCAATACAATTGAAACGCCAGAATGGAGAAATGAAGAGTATTGCATTGGACACAATTCTCCCACGTAAGTACGTGCTCCACTTTCAAAGGATATTAGGAATTGTGAATTGATTGAACAACACAATGACGACTTTAGGGTTGAATCCTCTTTTGGCTAAAGCAATTGCGGGGATCTCCACTAACGAATATGGATGTAATTATTCAGGAAACATCAATGATGAAAACTAATCATCTTAGATAGAAATTAATTTTACTAACTTAAATTGGAAATTATTTTATAATTGAATGATGACCTGATTTCAAAGAATCGATTGTATCGAAGATGATAAAAAACATTATCCGACTTTGGTAATTAATCAAAGTTGAAAATGGTGAAAAGGATTAGCTATGTTGAAACAACATAGTGATTTCTCATCAAAAAAATTATCATACTATTAGATATTAATAGCCCATTCTTGATGGCTGGGTTTTTGGAGAAGAAATTGAGAAATCTTAAATTTTCAACCTGGACCAACTTTCAATATTATATTGTTTCTTCATCCATTGATGAAAGCGTATTTTGAAAGGCTAATTCAATTGGGTTTGTCAGAGTTTCTTTTCAAAACCTTTTAAGTAGAGAAAAGATTCTTAGTTACAATTATTTAGTGCGGATATGAAATTTTTTCAAAGTGTATATTCTACTCCTTCGAACCTGGCCAAATTTAAACTTGATTTGATTTATTAAAATTCCCAACTTACCCCCTTTTTAATAGGAGCAATTTAGATGTAATTCCAAATCAAGCTCGCTAGCTATCAGAACAAATAGTATGCCTAAAAAAAAGCTTGTCGATCTTCTAAAGGAAAGGGCTTCATATTAATAAAAAAATAAGGGCTTCTGTTCATTTCATTTTAAATCAGTGGCTTGTATAGTGATTTTTTTTAATTCTAGCATTTTTCTATTGTAAAAAGAAAACATACTGCCGCCCTCTCATTTTGCTCACCCCTTTTGATCCACCTAATAACCCACTATTTTGTTTACAAGTAGCGAGCCCCCTTTCCCGTACCCGATATTCATTTTTTGGAATGCAACCTCTTAAAAAGCAGAAAACATTTCCTGATATTGCACTTCAAATACCAATCCATTATCCTTCATTCCAAATTCCCAGTGACTGTTCCGCCTTGATTAAAACTGACATTTATCTTAGGCTGGAGAATCTTCGCCATTGGTACTTTAATTGCATTTACTGATGAGGTTCTGAAATTATCAAGCTTCATCCCCATCGCAGGAGCAATGATTACAGCAACATTTCCCCCAAAATCATCAATCGCAATCCTTTTCACTGATGACTCCAGATTGAAGTCCAACTATCCTCTGTGGAGCAGACTTTCTAGAATCAACATGCTTCTTTTACTTTCACTCAAGCCTTCAAGTGTGTAATACGCAAGCAGGTCGTCAATAAAGCAGTCATCCCGCTTGGCTCCTGCACTCTGCCCTGCCAAGATAATGCTCATGTTTCTTTGCTTTCTTCATCTAGTGAGCGTGCTTTGCTCCTGGCCTATTCATTCTTCCATAGACCTCACACTCTCTTTGCTCTTCATCCTATTTCGTGCACGGCCTCCTTTAGGGGTCGTGCGAGGCTAAGTGGACGAAGGTTTCATTTGAGCAGGGCCATAATCTTCCAAGGCTTCTTTTGTGAGGCTTTAAGCAATTTTGGACAGACTTTCTGATTCTAATAAATTTTCACCACTTGGCTACCAGGCTTTAGCATGCCTCTATTTTGCCTTTCAGACAAGGCCTTTGGTTGGTGGTCAATTTACACAAAGCATTTCCTAACGCAAGGCCGCTCAGAGAAGTAACCAACGCATGCCTTGCATAAAAAATAATGCCAGGGTTTTCCAATTACTAAAGGATTTCCTCAAAAGCGTTTATCCATCCTAGCATCCGGCACGACGGAAATTTCAAGGAGTGTAGGATGCATGTGCGCAAAGGTTTGTCCCCTACTACTTACAGTTTCGGGGGAAGGTCAAGGGCCGATTTACGAAATCATTTTCCTCCGATATAAAGTTATTAAAGAATCGGATGGTGGTCGCAGTAATAGAAGCTAGTTTTGGCAATATCATCGTATTTCTTTTCGGGTAACAGTACCTAGAATAGTCGTAAACCAGCTAAAGCATCGAGCCGCTTTGTTTCATTCGCGATGGTTTTCCGGAATAAATCCTGAAATTAATATTTTTAAAAAAGTAAGATTAAAACATGCCTACTTCTACTTAGCCCAAGAATTTATACCGGAGTTTCCCATCAAAAAAAACCAACTTACTTTTTCATTCAATTTGAATGTTCAACTGTAGACTTAAGAGATACAAATATATTCATTTTTTCTCTCAAAAAAAATACAATTATGTAATTTGATTAGAACACATTTAAGAGTGGGATATTTTTGTTCTACCTGAAACCTTTTATAACTTATGTTAAAACTGTGAGAGTCAGATACTCTTCTAAATTACATTTTTATCCTTATTAATATATAAGGAAGAGTAAAGTAAAATATAGCACCCGCCCCTTGGCCAGACTCTACCCATATTTTGCCATCGAGGCTATTTAATAATTTTCTTTACTATTGCACAGCCTATTCCTGTGCCACAATATTCATTTTTATTTATGAAGCCGCTGAAAGATAATAAATATCTTCTTCGAATATTGTTTCTCGTATTCCAAATACCATTATCCTGAATTACTAACTTCCAGTAGCATGGCATTTCCGTTACAGTTTATAGCTAATTAATGCTGGGTTTCCAGGATGCCTGTAACTAAGTGCATCCCAATTAAATTATGAAAAGGACCTGGGAACAAGGGCAATTTATGGTCTTTATTTTAAATCGGTAGTTCACCTAGTTCTTACTGCATTTGATTTCTTCAATCTGTAGATGAATAGGAGGGAAATGATTTCGACATTTCATTTCGTTACTATTTATAGCTCAGCATCATTCTTCAAAGCCTACCGGACCCTTTGAGAATTCAAGCCAAATCCCCAAAAATAATCTGAACGGCATTCTCTTAGCCCCATCCGACTGCAAAGTAGATGTATTTGTTTACCTTTTCATTCAATAGTTCGCCATACTTTTTTTTCTAATTGATTCAGAAAAACTTGGTCAACCATTCGTAAAGGGCTCCTGAAATCATGCGAAGCCACAAAGCAACTGTTCAATTCTTATTGGAAATAAGCCAATTCTTTGCATTTAGCGCTAATGTTTCGTTTCCAGCTGGCTTAGAAGGATTCTTCATATTCCTTACCGATAGGTAATATCAGTCATCACACCACAGCGCGAAACTTGCCTTTCCTTACACTATTTCTAGTGATTACTTTGCTCGGTCTATTACATAGCGCATTCCCCGAGTTCATTAAATTACTCTGTATTTCCGATTCCCATCGTGACAGGGAAGGATCCTTAATTGCCACTTTGAAAAACTATGGCTTGATTCTTGATCACGGTCTCACCAGGATGAACAAATGGTCCCTAGCCACATTATCAGCTCTGGAAATAATCCTACGGGCGATTTTCCGAAAAAAGCTCAATACCTTTTAGCGTAATAGGTTTTATTCACGATATCCAATTCCTGATTTTGCATCATTGGGTTTGCCTTGATGACTTTTTCAAAACCGCTTCAATTGGATAGGACGAAGGACTCTCTTCGCGCCCATGCTTATTTAGTGTTATATTCCCGGGTAACTCCTAACCAAAGAAATAATTCCCCTGTTCATTGTTTCATCATCTTGTGGACAGCATTGCGTCTCCAGCCAAGCGGCCGGTTCCTTTCAATCCTTTTATCTCAAATGCAAGTTTTTCCCGGGTTCTCTTTAAATACATTTTTTGTAGATTCGAAAATGCGCAGGGCTCGATAGTCGGTAAATATTTTCCCAGCACAGATTTACAATCACTGTGCCTCGATTATCCGCCTCAATCATAGCTAGACCGGCTGGGTTTTTCATTTACTAATTTTGCCATCAGGTCCCAGTAACTTTATACACTCGGGCTCGGCTTCTAACTATGCGTTGCGGGAACTTATTTTCACTTTCTGCAAGTTTTTTATTAATGCTTTTTTTTCTTTTCATCTATATCTGAAAAGCTTATCCAAATACCCTAATTACACTGCCATTTATCAGCTCAGGCTTCACCAATGGTACGAATTCCATTTAAGATTTCCTTTATGAGTAAGAATCTGCATCTTCATTCCCTAAGGTTGTCCTTTTTCTATACACTCTGACATACCAGATTTGAAATGGTATTTTTCGACTATCGCGCTTCTTTAAAAATAACTAATACCCATTGATATAATCAGCGGACAAAAATTCGAAGTGTCAACTTCGCCGGATCTCCTTGGTAATATCCGACCAAAAACGGGTACCGTTGAGTTACATCTATTTCCCCCAATACCTACGCCGGAAAGCCTGTTTTGACTTGTTCAATAGAAACTCTAGCTTCTTTTTCGGTGAATCTTTTTGCCCACAGCAATATCAATCGCTCTCAGGGAGAAGAGGCTGCTGGACCAGGCAAACCAGATGATTTTTTTCCGGATTTACTGATATACGATTTTCAAAATAGATAGCAGACTCACCCTTTAAATGAGATTGCTGCTTCTACTTCCAGTCAAACTTCAAATCATCTGGATGCCACAAAATCAGTAAATGGACGACTAAGTAACTCTTCTTCTGAATAACCAAGTATTTCAGAAGCTACAGGATTTATCTTGTTGAAGTACCCATTAAAATCAGCGATGCAGATAGATATTCATTTGAGATATCAAATACCTTGATTTAGCTCCTGTTCTAAATATTACGTTTTGATTTTTCTGCCCCTAATTGGTTCTAAAAAATCATGAGATTGAAAAGATAAAGATCTTGTTGCCTTTTTTCAACTGTGATTACTTCCCAGTAAAGTGGCCTAGATGGTTTCACTTATACGAATAAGGGTATCAATTACTTTTTTTATTCTTTCTAATTTAACGCCCCATTATGCGAAATTAAAAAGTTTTTTCCTTCCTCAAAGTCCCATTCTGAGTGGTTTTAGTTTGTCCTACAATTTGCCGAGAGGGCCTTTACCAGTGTCTAACATTTTCTAGTATAGTCTTGGGCACCTAGTTGTACTAACCCATCTCCTGCACATGTTGGGCTAGAGGTTCATATACTCTTTTTATCAGAAAACCTATCAACCATGCTTCGGCCCATGCAATAATCGCCGTTAGAGGCTATACCCATTGAATTACTTTGTTGAAGCGTTCAGAAATGAAAGAGATTGATTTTGAAAAAAGCGCTGCTTATTTTCCGCCAGAACTACCTTTTGTTGTTTCTTCATTTTTGCGTCCGTCACATTTCATTCAAAACAAACACAGAGATATACTCATTCTGCCATTGTAATCATTCAAATGACCGGTAACACTTCCATTAGCATCAACTCGCCATTCTTTATTTAAATGGCGCCAGGACTCTTTTTGTGGATTTGACCATTATACTGATTCGTTAGCTATGGCCCGAATTCAATTAATCGAAATCTTCTTTGGGGCGGACTCTCCCGATTATACTAAGTTGTAAAAAACTCTTCTTGGTATAGCCATATTGAGTCGCCCTCGTGGTTGCGTGGGTTGATGTGACAGGTATTCCGGTTGGGTTGTGGGGATGGAGTATTGTGCGTGTGATGGTGTGGTGGCATAGTAGTTGTGGTTATCTATTTTGTTTTTTGGGGTGGAGAGCGATGAAGTGAGGTGTTTTGTTTTTGTTGTGTGTGTTGTGGGGGATTTTCTTTTTCAAGATTAAGTCGTAGTCTTGTTCTACCTGGTCCGAAGTTAATATCATTTATAGAGGTTGATTGTTTTTTCTCTCATTGACATCTTTGAAAAAATAAACAGAGGACACTCCAATGGAAATTTCTTTCCCCACTTTTTTTTTTTCCCAACCAGCTCCGCTTTGTTACTCTACCCGATTTCGTCCCTTTCCCTGATTTTTTGTGAACGAAGGATCATTTATGATCAATGATTCCCCTCACGCCCAACTTGGTCTTAATTCCTTCAAGTGAATAACCAAATAAGTCACACGCCAGTCTTATTGGCATCTAAAATAGTCCCGTCAGGCTTGGTAAGAAAAAATGCGTTTGAAGAATTCTCTAAAATTGCTTTGATAGGTATTGATGTTTTCGACTTACCTGGATTTGTGTGGGAAGTCTTTTTTTGCAATTTCTTTAAAATGACACAATAATTGACTCCAATCGCGGAATCACTTTTTTGCAATTACAGGAAATCACTTCCACATTCAACATAGGTAATTTCATCGAAGGAACCATTCCTCGTTTTTTAACTTCAAATTAAAGCCTTTTTAACTTTCCGGATATTCCATTTTCCATGGTTCTAAGAATACCTGGATGAAGGCTGGAAAGACTCTCCTGTCCCCCCACTACGGACCTGATTGATTCCAAATTTCAAAAAAAAGCCGATTTCCGAATCTCTGATTCTGTACCTTTAAATGCTTGAGATAAGCATCATGTAGCAGCAGCAATCGGTAAACCTCGGTAGTCGGGCCCATATAAAAATTAAATCCTATAAAGGCCGAGGCTTTAAAAATGGGAGAGAAAGGGCGCATTACTCTTGATCACAGTTGAAGTTTTTTATCATTGTCAAAGTTGGCTTCTCGAAAATGACAAGTATTTTTTTTATTTATAAATTGTTAATATACTGGGAAAATCGCAACGCTTTCAAACAGCCGGTCTACCCATCTTTTCGTTAAGTGTTAAATATTTCTCGATGAAAATTATTGAGTAAAGATATGAGCAAGTCCGTTTTTATAATACCAATTCAAAACCTTAAAAATAGAAGCGCACAAACCATAGTTTGATTTAGTTAAATAGTTTTATTTTAATTATTACACTCCCTTTGCTATTTAGGGCCAAATTAGCCTATGTTTAAATTAATAAGAAAAATTAAAACTACCCTAAAAAATAGTGCTTTTTTATGCCAGCAAACCCAAACTGATAAATCACATACTGGATGAAAAGCAAGGACCAATTTGGACGGTTAACTCCAAGTTAACAAATTGATTTTTTTGCCAATAAAACGGTATCGCATCAGTTTGGAAAAGGCTTACTGGCAAAAGAGCCTTGACTGAATTCATCTGCAATCAGTAAGAGGCCTTTGGAGAGGCTTTTACCGAAAAATGGAAAGTTTATTATAGTTCGAGCACTCGCGGTGATTAATTTTTTGAGGTGGAGGACCATTACTTATAATCTGAGGCAGATGAAGTTCAATATGTCAAACAAGTTTTTTGAACCATTAACTGGAAGACGATCATAAAGTCTTGCTGTAGCTGCGATCCAAAGATATCCAGAATAGTGAAAACAACGGTTCCGAAGCAAATCAAAAATGGATCGATGGCTTCTTAGATGTTTTCTGCACCATCAATGAACATGGGGATTTTGTATTTGTAAGGCGTGCAGCTGAAAATCTTTGGGGATTTAACTTGCCTAAGGGAACTTAATTGTGCAAAACCAATATCGATTTGGTTTTGAGAAGAAGATGTTCCCAAAACCCAATGAAGCAAGCTGGCTGCCCTATTTTTCTTGGTCCAAGGACGTGAAAATCTTTTGCAAAAACCGTTACAAGAAAAAAGGATGAAAGTATGCTTTATAAATTTATGGTCTGTAAGATGGGATGTCGCGACCAAGCTCCTGTATTGTGTAGCCAGAGATGGCCAAGGAAAAAAATCGGAGCAGGATGAAAAAATTCTTCTTAGTGAGCAACGCTTTAAAAGCCTTGGTGTCAGGAAAGGTTATGACCTGTTGCCATTATCCAATTAGGAAGGAATTTATACATATATGAGTCCTTTCAAGTACTGGGAATCATTAGGGGATACCCGATCCAGAGTTATTTATTGGTAGAGAATGCCTTGAGTTGGTTCATCCGATGGATGTTGGAACGGACCATTAGGCCAGTCTAAAAAAAAATGGCTTCTGAAAGTTCGAAATAAACCCGTTCGCCCTTCCTTATCGTTGCTAAAAACCAATACGATGGAAGTGCGTTTTGGTTGAAAAAAAACGGTCCTTGACCAATATTTGATCGATTAATCCTTTCGAATAAAAATGGTATTGTAGTCCAATTTTCGAAGAAGAATATTTTCACAAGATTTTAAAGGTAAAGCAGGAAGAAAAAAATTCCTTCCAAAAAAAGCGAGCCAAACGGTTCAAAAGCCCCTTGGTTTCAAAAAGGAGGGGGTTTTTTTTCTGGGAACCTTGATTTTTCGGGGCAAATTTTTTTTTTAACTTTTAGGGGGGGGAACCCCCGCAAGGGGGGGGGGCCCCATTCCCCCTTCCTTTTTCCCTTTTTCCCCTTCACTACACA
>Ga0163217_1119284_pt1 | contig 11173 bp, 14 predicted proteins | sample SynspAceP_FD_185933 | JGI IMG/M metagenome (GOLD analysis project Ga0163217, IMG submission 185933) | Saline lake microbial communities from Ace Lake in Antarctica - Synechococcus sp. Ace-P (PacBio error correction) | ecosystem: Environmental > Aquatic > Non-marine Saline and Alkaline > Saline ... | reverse complement strand
GTGGCCCCGATCGGACCCACCGGACGCAGAAATTCGCCGTACGTGACATGGTCACACCCATCCACTGGCGGAGCACTTCCACCGGCGGCACCTCCCGCCGGGCTGGAAGGTCTTACTGACCTGCTCGAAGCGAACCTCTGCCAAAACCGGTCCTCAGACGCAGCAATCCTTAGGGCTTGGGCTTGCTTCACCTGCCCGCTCTTTCAGTGCGTTCTCCTTGCAGTTCATTGATCAAGCCCGCGTCGGCCGTTCCAGGGCGGCCGGGGCGGCGACGGCATCGTGGCCTTCCGACGTGAAAAATATGTGCCGCCGGTGGGGGCCCTCCGGCGGCGATGGCGGCCATGGGCGGGGCCCATCTTTGGCTGGAGGCGACCCCAACCTGCAGACCCTGCTTTGATTTCAAAGTACCAAACCGCCTGTTTGCCTGCTCCAGAGGGCCGTCGCGGCGGACCCAACCGCAGCTCCGTGCCGGTTGGCGGTGAGATCTGGTGTGCGGGTGCCTGTGGAACGAGTGGTGCGTAGATCAGGTCAGCCTGGCGCTGATCGGTGATCTCGTGGAGCCGCGGCGAAACGCCTGCGGGTGCGGCGGGAGGCGCGGCGCGGCTCGCAATGCCCACTACCTCAGCAACCGCAACCGCGCTCCTGAGAAATTCACGGAGCAAGACGGCGAAGAGCGCCTGATCCAGCTGTGAAACTCAAGCTGCTTTGGCTGAGTGGGGCATCATACGGCCTGCCCTTAACCCGCAAAAAGGCACCTTGATCAGGCGGCTTTCAGCAGCGGGAAACCGAAAATTGCCGACTACCCCTTCACCACCCTGGTTGCCCAATCTCGGCCGGTCGTGCGCAGGCCAAGTGGAGATTGCACCCGTGTTTTCGCCGACATCCCCGGCCTGATCGCCGGTGCTCGCGGGTGCCGGACGTCGCGCCACGATTTTTCTTGCGCCACATCGAGCGCGAATACCAGGGCTGCTCGTGCACCTGGTGGAAATGCCGGCAGCCTGATGTGGTGGCCGATCTGGCGGTGTGGAAAGAGGAAGCTGCTCGGGGCCTATGGCCATGGCCTCAAGGACAGGGCCCGGCTGCTGGCCCTCAACAAGATCGAACTGCTCGACCAGCGAGGCACTTGGAGAAGCAATCATTGCCACGCTGCAGCGACTGGAGAGGAAGCGAGGTGCTGCGGCTGCAAAGATCTCACGGTTGACGCCGCTCCGGCTGAGCGGCCCTGTTGGCCGCCATCTGGGGAGCAGCTGGGGATCGCGGATCAGTCGTCGTAGACGCGGCATCGGGGCGTTCCGGGTTGGGTCGCAATAAACCTCTTAGGAATTTGGCGATTCCGTGAGTCAGTCTTTCAGGGTGGTGGTGTCTGTACTCCTGCAGCGACTTTTTTGAGCTCGTTCCTCGAGGTGGCCGAGCTTGGCTTTGGTCGCCAAGGCGGTCTTTGGCGCTTCGATTTCGGTCTGATCCTTCGGATGTGCTCGTCGATGGGTTCATGGGTACGGTTCGGTTTCGACAACCAGATTCATTGTCGGCTGTCACCCTACGGGGCGCCGCCAGCCCTTGAGCAAGATTGTGGCTGGACGTGATCAAGCCGCAAGGTCGCTGAGCTCAACCGCGTTCCCGGCGCGGTGAATGCGCTCCGCCAGGCGAGAGCTCCTGGTGAGGCTGTCGAGCTGGCCGTTAGTCGCGCTCAGCGGCCGCCAGTAGCTGTTGCTCCACTGGCTTGCGCTGCGCTTTCGAGCCGGGCAGCTGGCCCTTCCAGCTCGCTGAGTTCGCGGTTTTCGCTGAAACTTGCGCCGCCGCTCGTTCTTCCGCACCAGCCGCCTGTCCATTGCCTGCGCGAGGCTGTTGCCAGTGGCCTTTACGGGGCTTGCTGGGGGCGCCGCTGGCTGCCTTGGGGGCTCGCGCCGGCCGGTTTTTGGAGGTCGCCTGCGCTGTGGCCGAGGGCCGGCCTTGGGCGAGAAAGGCGCTTGTAGCTTGCCCTCAAAGGCGCTTGAGCAGGCCGTCCATCGAACCAGAACGGCGGTCGATGGTTGCGATCGAGGAAAGTTAACGGTCGGGGAGACACACCACGGCAAGCCACGGAAATCCTCGAGAAAAATCTTCGAGCCCACGGTAACGTTCTGCACATCCAGATCGTTGGTGGGGCTCATCGAAGCAAGCAGCACTTGGGGGCTGGATCCAGCAGCCGGCAGAGATAGACCGTTCGCCGCTCGCCCCCGAGAGCTGCTGATCGGACTGTGCTGACTGGCGGGCGGGACAAAAAAGCGCTCAGCACGCTGGGATGCGCTTGACCTGGACCCCGCCGAGATCGATCTGCTGGCCGCCTCCTGGACGTACTCGATCACTTTGCGCGTCCAGCCACCGCCAGCGACCAGAGCCTCGGCCTGTTGGTCGAAGTAGGCCAGCTGCACGGTGCTAACCAAGGTTCGAGGCTTGCCGCCTTCGGCCTGCCGCCGGCCGGCGATCAAAGATCGAGAAAGGCTGGATTTGCCTGAGCCGTTCGGGCCGATTGATCCCGACCCGTCTTCGGGCTGAAGTCGAGCTGAAACTCCCCAGCAGACTGCGTCCCCCGCCCGGTACGGCGATTCGACCACGTTTCTCCGGCCTGATGCCCGCTTTGCCGATCCGCCGGCTGCGGTGCTGAGGCTGAGATGGCCCTTGGCCTGGCGGTGTGGTGCCTCGCGCATCGCTCGATCCGTTGGATTCCGGGCTTTTCTGCTTCGTGCTCCTGGCCTGGGGGCCGCCGGCTGAGCCATTTTCCAGCTTCCGCCGCAGGCTCCCTTGAACTTGGCGGCGGTGGCGGCTTCGGGCGGCCTCCTCATCGGCCTTTGTCTGCAGGTAGGCGGCTCGTAGTTGCCGGCGTAGCTGCGCGCTTCGCCCGATTTCCACCTCGGACGATCCGGCGGGTGACCCGATCGAGGAAGTAAGCGGTCGTGGGTTGACCAGCACCAGGCGGCACCGCTCAAGCGCTCAGCTGATTCTGCAGCCACTCGATGCACTGGGCATCGAGATGGTGGTCGTTCATCTCCAGCAGCAGCACATCCGGTTCCGCCACCAGGGCCGAGGCCAGGGCCGAGCGCTTACGAAATCCGCCGGCAGAGAATTGCCGACCTGTTGCTGCACTCCTGGATGCCGAGCCGTACGACACCTCCAGGCACTGCTTGCTCCAGGTTCCCAGGCCTGGCCATTGGTTCAAGGCGGCCCTGCAGGGTGCCCAGCTCGGCCAAGCAGGGCCGTGGTGGACCGCGGATCCTCGGCGCTTGCGTTCCTCCGCCAGGGGCCTCGCTGACGGACGGTTGAAACCCGACGCAGCAGGGTCAATTCTTTTTCGCCGCCAGCCTTCGCGTCACCTGCTCCAGCACGGTGCGGGCTGGCTTCAAGATTCCGGCTCCTGGCTCACCAGCACCACCTTGAGCCGTGGCGAGGCCCGTCGTTCCCCTTCCCCGGGCGTTCTCCTGGCGCGCCAGCAGCTTGAGCAGGGTCGACTTGCCAGCCCCGTTGGGGCCGATCAGGCCCAGCCGCTTCTCTTCAACCCACATGCAGCGTGAGGTTCTCGAACAGGGTTTGATGCCGAAGTCTTTGCCCCGACTCCCACCAGGCTGATTCAAAACTCACGCGTTCGAGGGTTGTCGTTGCGTTCTCCCAGGTAAGCAAAGACAATCTGTCGCCCCACATCGCGGCGGCAGCATCGGGAACTTGCGCAGCAGTAGCAGCAGCAGCAGCCCCGCCCTGAACCGCCAGACAGTGTGAAGGCGGTTGCTGGTATCGAACAGGCCGTGAGCCGGCCCAAGCAGGCTCAACCGCAGCAAGCAGCGGTCACCCCGACCGCTTCGGGCCCCGCTGGAAGCAGAAAATTCCTTGAAGCCCACGCCGGCGAGGGCGGGCGTAAGAACGGTCTTCCAACGGCCCAGATGCAGCGGGGAATCAGCGGCCAATGTGGGCAGCATCTGGCCGGTTCCCCACCCGCAGTGCTAGGCCATCCGCCCAGCAGCCCAGCAGCCAGAACAGTTGCAGGCGCGATTGCAGGAGGACGCACATAGATGTGATTCAGCGCAGCGCCAGGCCCCGAGGGCGAGCGCCATCACGAGCAGCCAGGGCCAGGCCACGGTGCCGCCGTGGCTCCACAGCCAGAGCAGGGAGGCCTGGCCAGCGGCGACAGCCAGCAGGGCGAGGCGATAGCCCAGCCTCGCGCGGTCGGTGCGGTGATGGGTGTAGAGCCCGTAGACCCCCTAAACACCGGATCAGCCGGGCCTGTGGCCGGCCTTCTGGCCTCCTGGCTGCTCGCTGATGGTTTCGGTACAGGGCCGGCGCTCCCCCTGGAGATCCAGACACATTGTGGCCAGATGGGCCCGCGCGCAGATTCCGAGGGCTGCAGCGGGGAACAGGGCACCGAAGTAGGTCGCTTCCCAGGCCTCGGGAAGCAGGTGGCCTATACACGCCCGGCTCAGACCATGAGCGCCGCCCCAGTCCCACAGGGCCGGAACTTTGCCAGAGCGCTTGCGGCTTGCAGGACCATCCGAACAGGGGGCGGCGTAGACCCATCTCCATCCGGATAGGGTGGGGAAAAGCACCACATCGGCCAGGCTGAGTGGAGCCGCAGATCCAGGGGCCCCATCTGGCTGAGAGGGTCGCCGTCAGCTCGCCGGAGAACGCCAAACAGCCGGCTTCAGGCGCGCGTTCATAGGCCGCCGCTGGTGCGGGCCCGAAGCCCAGACGGATTAACACCCCATCGTTGACAGCCCCCTGCGCCAGCCGACTGACCGCCCTCGATGGCGCTCGGCCAAGCCCGGCAGGGTATTCCAGATCTGCAGCACGTTGGCCTGGAAGCTGGCCAACGCGTTGAGCAATTCGATTTCAGGCGGCGTCTTGCTCCGACCCAATGCGGCGCTCCCCCGCTTCATAGAAGCAAGGCAACCCGGATGGCGGCGGGTGGGATCCCGGCAGCGCTCGCGCAGGCGGCGTACGAGATCAATGCAAGGGCTTGCTGCGCCCTCGAAGGGGGTTCACGAAAGCGCCAGCGCCCGGCCTTCGGATCAGGCTCCACGACCAGCAGCTCAAGCGATCCCTGCAGCTGGCGCAGGGCCAGACCAGCTCAGGCCCGGTGCGCCCAGGGGGCAGCTGCGCCCCCACGGAATCAAGCACGTGCTGACCAGGCTGGCCGGCGCTGGGCCGGCACCCGGCGGCGAAGGGGCCACAAACGCACGGCCGGGCAGGCAAACCGGTAGTGTGCCTTCGGCATCGGTTGCTGGCCCCCAGCCTCAACCCATTAAGTGATGCTTCCACTGCCACTGCCAGGCCTGTCTGACGGCGGCCACCACGGGGGGGGGAAATGGCCATCTTCAGGCTTCCTAGAGGCTGAAGTTCAACTCATGGATCGCCATGGGCCACACTGTAAGGCTGGGCAAAAGGCTGGGCGACCAGCCTGCAGAGGAAAGCGCGTGCTGATGGGGATCGGTGGCGAGCTGCTGAGTGTGTGGGCGCGGACCCATGGCAACGAGCGGCAATGCAGCCTGCTGCTGGAGGCACTGGCAGCCAGCGAGAGACCAGCTTCCTGCAGAAGCAAGTGGTCTGGAGATGCGATCTGGTGAACTCGGCAACCCGGCCGCCCTTGCCGCAGTAGTGCGCGTATCTCGGATCGTGGATGGCTGAGAAAATTCAGTCGTCTCCAGCTCACCCTGCTGGAGTGATCCCGGCAGCAGGGAGCTGGAGATCCTAGCGGGTGCCCGCCAGTTGCTAACGCTGCGCCCACCGGCCGAGCGGCGTCAGAGCACTGCCCGGTTGTTCCTCGATACTGCACAGCACCACCGCGGCGATGGGCAACTCTCTTTGGTGCTCTACGGCCGCCGCCCGCCGCACCCTGCCTTGGGGCGGCCGGTATCCAGGGCCTGCTCGGCCTGCCGATCTCATTACGTATCTGGCACGAAGACGATGCTACGCGTTCCACATGGATTCCTGATCGAGCGCTGTGCCCTGCGGCCTTGGTATCGAGTGTGGGCCTTGTGCCCCAGGGAGTTTGATCACCGCCACGATCTGTTCGCCAGACCCCAGCCGTGGCCGTCGAAGCGGCCCTGCACGGTGCTGGGCCGCACGGCCCACGCCCGGTGCTTGGCTTGAAGCTGCCGGCCCGGACTGCCCATGATCGTTTCACCTCCACCGCGGCAGCCTGGATACTCCCCGTCAAGAGCCGATGGGCCAGGCCCGGCGCTTGCCTGCATCCCAGCGCAGCACCGGACGGGCAGCCTCTTCACCCCGGCGGACCCCCTCTTCACTCACCCCAGACGGCATAACGCTTCGGCCTGGAGGCCACGGCACGATTTCACCGCTCTAGGGCCCGGTGTTCATCAACGAGCGGTCCTACGGGTACGGAGAAGCGCATGCCCTCAGCCTCACCCAGCAACAACACTGCGCCCACTCAGGGCAAGCTGGTCAGGAGGCGATTGTACAGAACCTCTGCGTCCGAGGGTTGGCGAATCACACGCGCTGGCGACTCACGGCATGATGATGCGGAACGGGGCCGTTATAAGAATCACCTCAAGCACCTCGCGGGCCATCGCGGAGATCAACATTCCGTTTCAAAGCTGGCGGCGGAGTTCCAGTGTTGCCAACCGGGCGCCTCCTCCCAGAAAACGGAAAACAGGACACCCTCGTCATTGCTCTCGACAAGACCAATCCCCGGCTGCTGCGTTTTCGTACAGCAGGCATCGCGTCGATAGAGCATTAGGCCAACCGTTGAGTGTCTCGGCCTTCTGATGCGCGCCCAGGTTGTCGCCCGTGCAGGGTTGAACGCGAAAGGGTCAGCCTGGGCCTCACCTGGGTGGTGGCGATGGCTCAAGCTGGCAATACACTGCCAATAATCACAAGCCGAGACCAGAGTCGGGACGGCGGAGGCTTCAGGCCTCATTTGGGGGAGGGCCAAGGCGTGCCCATCCATCCAAAGCAAGGATCAGGGCAAGGATTCAGCGCAGGCCAGGTGCCTGGTATCCATGGTGCAGGGCAGGATCGCTCTGGTTTCCGTTCCGCCCTAGATGCGGCAGGGCGATCGTCGGCACGTCTGCCACAATGCGGCAAAGTGTGAGCGACTTGACCACTCGGCTGGAGGTTTGCCGGCTGGGATCCAGCTCGGATTGCTGCGTGCCGGGGCTGGCAAGCCGTTGCTGTTCGACCTGCTGCAATCGCTGCTCCAGTTCTTTCGACGCGCTTGGTTCTTTCCGGAGCAGTTGACCAGCAGTCCGCCCAGTAGCAAGGGCCATGGCCCCAAGCGCCAACCATGGCCAGGGAGCGCTGAGGACAGGAAACGGGCCACGACATCGCCAGGGCTCAGACCCAAAGATCCACTGCACTCCTAGCAGTGCCCTCAGGTGTTGGTCCAGGCGTTTCGGCTCCAGTAGATGGACCAGCCCCCTCTAGCTCCAGCTGGGTGGCGCGACCGCGAGCTTTTCATGAACCGGAACGGAGGTTTCGGAGGAACGGGACTTTCAAATCCCAAGACAGATCAACACCATTAAAAACGCTGAGGAGTTGTGTCATTCCAAAAAAAAAGAACCTTAATAGCTTTTCCAGCTATGGACCCTGTTACATCTGCGGATGGACCACACCTCCGAGAGCCGTGATATAGCTCAGTCGCCGTGGCATGGGCAGTGTGGTTTAGGCGGCCTGCAAGGGAGGTGTTTTACATTGGGTTTCCACACCTAGCGCAAAGATTCCGTTACAGTGCCTAACGGCAACGGAGAGCTTCGGCCTGTTGCGGCAAGGCTTTCCTCTTCGGAGTTCCTTCCACAGACTTTCCTTAGAGGAAAAAACGTCCCGCCTGCCATTCGTCTTATCCTCGCCGTACGCTTTTTGGGACATAACCTTCCCGCTTCCTATGACCACCACCGGTTCAGCAGCGCTCCGGCGCTTCTTGCCTGGAGTTATCAGTTCTGTGATGTGGGTCAACCTCCACCAGAACAATGTCGGCGCTGGTATGTCGGTTGGTTCGGTGTGCTGATTGATCCCCCCTGCTGCTCGACCATCTGCTTCATCGTGGCCTTCGTGCCCGCGCCCCCTGTCGGACATCCGACGTGCATCCGGAGGCACGTCGCCGGCTCCTTGATGTACAGGTCAACAACGATCATCTGTCCGGTTGCTGTTGTTCCTCCAGCAACGCCATGCCTGCACTTCTACACCGATCTGGGAAGCCGCCAGCCTCATGAGGTAGCTGCTAACAACGGCGTCGGCCTATCAGCTGGTGATCTTCCACTTCCTGATCGGCATCTGTTCTGCTTACAGGGCCGCGAGTGGGAACTCTCCTACCGCCTCGGCATGAGCGCCCCTGGATCTGTGTCGCCTACAGCGCCCTGTGGCGGCTTGCCTCGGCTGTCTTCCTGTATCTACCCATTCGTCAGGGTTCGTTCTCTATGGCATGCCTCGGCATCTCCGGCACCTTCAACTTCATGTTGGTGTTCCAAGCCCAGCACAACATCCTGATGCAACCCCTTCCACATGTGGGTGTGGCTAGGGTGTTCTTCGGCGCGACCCCTGTTCTCGGCCATGCACGGCGGCGTTCACTCGTCACCAGCTCCTTGGGTGAGACGACCGAAAGCGAGGGAGCCAGAACTACGGTTACAAGTTCGGCCAAGAGCGAAGAGACCTACACTTTCGTGGCGGCTCGCACGGCATTACTTCGTCGTCTGATTTCTTCCAGTACGCCTCTTTCAATTCAACAGCCGCAGCCTGGCACTTCCTTGCTCACAAACACTGGCCGAGTCTCGTGGGCATCTTGGTTCACCGCCCCTTGGCTAAGTGAGCCCACGATGGCCTTCAACCTCAAACGGTTTCAAGCTCAATCAGCGGATCCATCGATGGGCAAGGTCCGCTGTAGATTCCACACTCTGGCTGACAGTGCTGAACCGTTGCCGGTCCTTGTGGCATTTGGAAGTGATGCACAGGAGCGCAACGCTCGAACAAACTTCCCGCACTTGAGCCTGGCCTCTGCCAGAAAGCCACCCCCTGTTTGGCTTTGATCACGCCTTCCATCGGCTGAGCCAAGCGGAGTCAACCTGTTGGCTCCAGCCATTGCCTTTCACTCAAAGCCCCCCTTTCCACTGCGGAGGGGGGCTTTTTTTGTGCGTTGATGGGGTCCTGACGGGCGCCGCCCCCGCCTGTTTTGCAGGCCAGGAGTGCCGAACAACGCTTTTGGAATGAGCTTGGGGAGATGGGAGAGGATCTGCGAGGCCGGACACTGAGTTGGATCGCTTTTTTTGGGCCCAAGGGGGGCCCCAAGGGGGGGGCGCCGTAATGCGCAAGCGGCTCGAGTGGCCAGGCCTCCGCGACGGCGAGCGCCTTGCCTCGATGGCCATCGGCATGCGCGAAGTCGGTCGTGATCGTCGGGGTGATCAGCATCGTCCTGATCTCGGCTGCGGGACCAGGCAGGAGCGATCGACGCGTTGTCCCTGCGCTGGCCGATCGGTGTAACCCAAAACAGACACGTGGTGCTCGGTGGGCTCAACTCGCGGGGGGCTGCCCCGCCGATGCTGGAGATCGCCGAAAGCCCGGAGGACAGTCCAAAGCCCCATTGGCATTCAGCGTACGCTTTCGGCAAGGCAGTGTTGGCCCTGCGAGCCGACTTCAGGCTGGCTCCTGCCGAGCGCTAGTATTGAGTAAGCAACAGCCTGCCTTCACCATTTCTCACGATCCCAGGTGCCTCTGGCAGACCGTTCATTCAAAACTTGCGTTCAGCCGGTGCGGGTTCGTTGTCGTGCGCCGATCTGCAATCGCCCCGAAAACGGTTGACCGATCTTGAGCACTGGTGGCTGCACAAGATGTCGACCACCTAGGTGTGGCGTGCGATTACGCCCATTCGCATGAGCGGGACTGCTTTTTGCTGCGAGGAGCTATGGAAGACGCAGTTGCGGCTTGCAGGCCAGCGGGTTTAATGCCTGACGGTGGGCCAGATAGTCAGATAAGCGTCGGACGGAGTTCGCTTACCTGGAGGTGAGTGGTCTGATTGTCCGCTGGAGCATTAACCTTCGTCTCCCATTCTGTTCTAGCCGTGGCCGCTGTTGCCCGGCTTGTGCCTGCTTCCGAATGGTTTGTGGCGTAAGGCGGGACATGAGTGCAGGTCTAGTGTCTGATGGGGTCCACTGCCGGCAAAATGAGTTAGCAACCCAAACACGGTACAACCATCAGCAAGGCCATGGGAGGGCCAGAAGGCACCAGACAGCGAGGCAATCTGTTTCCACAATCGGTTTCGCAGCACCCCAAGGTGACCAATCACTTCGGCAGAGCAAAAAACCGAAACAATCGACGATCTCCAACATGGACACACAGTCGAAACCGCGGCTGCTTCCCTGCAGATAGATGATCAGCGCCCGGAACAGATTTTCAACCAGGATTTTCAGAAAACTGTAGACAGGAACCATGTCGGAAGGCTTGACCCGCGTGGAACTTGCAGCTGGCGTAAACCAGGACATTCCGTGGACAAATGAGCCCAAAAACCCCTGCCCTGCAGCTGGTTGGAGCCAATTCAAAAGGCGCTAAACGGCCAGACCGAGCAAATCCTTGCTCGCTGACATCGTGTAACGGCCACGAATGTATCGAAATTCATTTAATGGCCAGCTTCTCCCATTCGAGAAGGAGTGATCACAAGCCACACACGGTGTTATGGCGGCCACACTTGATCCAGATAACCGCTGGGTGGTTCGTGCTCAGTTGATACCGTGGGAAGGCTGAATCGTTCCTACGCACCACAGTCAAGCGTCCGACGCTCGGAATGCTTCTTCCTGGCCAAAATCAGTACCGCCTAGCGTTTGGCGCTTCTTTACATCAAGCAAGCGGCTTGGTCTGAGTGATAGGGAAGACATGTACTGCAGATCAGGAAAATCACATTACATATGCCAGGTACTCCTGTGGCTTCTTCTGGTCTCACTGCAGAGCAAAAAGGCGCCCTTTCCATCGATACTGGCATTTCCCGTAAGACGACTATCAGATAAAATTACTGCGCAAGATCAATTGAGCTGATTGTGCGCGAGGGCCAAAGAGATGCTGCTGAAAAGCTGTAGCTGCCAGAGCTTGCATGACAGCGATGAGCTGGAACATACAACAGATGAGGAACAGGTGGACGCCGCACGAGCTCTCACTTGATTCGATTAATCCAAGCCAGCTGAAATGCTGGCCAGAAAGCAGGAGAACGTCG
>Ga0163217_1107898_pt1 | contig 11173 bp, 8 predicted proteins | sample SynspAceP_FD_185933 | JGI IMG/M metagenome (GOLD analysis project Ga0163217, IMG submission 185933) | Saline lake microbial communities from Ace Lake in Antarctica - Synechococcus sp. Ace-P (PacBio error correction) | ecosystem: Environmental > Aquatic > Non-marine Saline and Alkaline > Saline ... | reverse complement strand
AGCATATCAGCACGAGCGCTCGCAAAACGGTGACGATCGCGGCCACCACCTTCCGTTTGGAATCGACCGGGAGTTTTTTCTGTTGACTGGCTGCCAAGGATCGCATTTGACCAGCGATTGCAAGATTGCTGCCTACCTCTTCCCAGGACTTTGGTCGAATCTCCGAATCGACAGTTTTCATCGCAGAGCGCTGGGCTAGCGGACCTCGCATCCCAAGATTGCCAACAAAGCAGGACTCATTCCAACGCCGACAAAAGTCTGGGGTTTTAACGATCAACAGACGACATTGCACATTCAGGCTGCCATCGCTGGCACGATCGATGGCGATACGCAATGGAGGAGCGTTTTGCCAACGGAAGCTGCGAGCGTTAAATGGAACTCATTTAACTGCATTCAAAAAAAGTTGGTTTCTCGCAGGCCTGGCAAAATCAAACCTGCGATTTTGCGTTTTTTTAATTCACCGCGTCAGTCATGCGTAATCCAACCGGTTCGTAGGTCCGAACACGTTCGAAATTGGATGTTCCGGAAAATTACTCTTTGGCGAATTTACGACGCTTTGAAACCCAGTCTCACCGAATTCGTTTCGAATTCATTAAGCGCTCCCGTTGGGTCATGGCCTACAAACGTGGTTTTTTCTTTGCTGAAATTTAGTGGAAATCGGACTTTGCTTCGGCGGCCGTGTTCGCATTGCCGGCGCGATCGAATTCTACGATGGTGGGATTAAATGGTTCGTCCATCGTCTCCCCTACAAGCCAGTTCACGCTCGCCTTTGACGCTTGGGCACACGACCTTAAAGCAACGAAGGCTCATCCGCCGGAAGGCGTGCGCCGGGAGGTTTTTCGAGGCATGGCTCCCAGTGTTTCCAATCATGATTGTGGTCGCCGTTTACAACGTTTAAAGCAGGTTCGGGAAAGGTTTCGGTGTATTAAGCCGTTTTGGCGTTAAGCCCACGGTTCTCGCGGTTACGGAGGCTAACGCCCGGAACGGCTTAATGGGGTTAGGACGCAATGAATTACTTCGGAAACCTGCTTATTCTGAGCCGGAAAGCGTGGTGTCCCGACGCTTTTTCGGTTCGGAAAACCCGGAGCGACATTCACGCTTCCGAAGGTTCTTAGCGACAGCTTAGACAAATCAAAACTACGCTCAATGGTAGTGTTGTTAAAAGATCCGGGCCTGAATGGCAGGCACTGCCTGCGATTCTGAGACATTGCTGTTGAGGGGTGAATGAAGCCCACAGCCCCAACGCATCTTTTGCATGGGGAAGAGTATCAGAAATGGTTTCTCCACGTAAACGGTGGATAGCAAAACTATCGATGCGACTTAGCTAGTCGTTCCAACGGTTGGTTCCATGATTTCGCACCAAAATGTCTATTTGTCTGTTCCAAAAAGTTTACTCTCAAAGAGTTGAAAAAAACGGCATGACGCCCCTGGAGAATCATTTCTGCCAGAAAATATTCTTGGCCAAACAATGGCGTCTGGATTTCCAACGGACGTCGTAAGCAATATGGCGGGATCGTTCGCAGGGGAAGTGGTGAAAGGTTTTTTCAGGAAGAAGAAGTTTTTTGATGAGTTTTGCGATTTTGACTTTGCAGGCCAGGCAGCCTGCCTACGGGGATCACCAGGTGTTGCGGATCCGTGGGATCCGTTCACGGCGGTCGCTCGGTTGGCGGGCATTGCCATGGCACCGCTCGGCGGCGAGTGTCGCGGTCAAGCAATCGATTCACGGCGAGAACCTTGGGAATCGTCGGTTTTTTTGTTTGGAGTTCCAGAGCACCGCGAGATTGTCTTTCTTCATGCGGTCATCTTGGTGGTTCGTAAAAGTTCCGATTCCTTGCTTCACCGTTTCCCAAAGTGTTAGGTTGATATCGGGATCGCGGTTCGTTGTAAGCCGTCAAACGATTGGGAACTTGCCGCCTCGGCCATGACTTGGATGATTCGTGTAACCCCGACCGATGTTCGCGGGGGCGTCGGCGAGCATCGTGCGAGCGATGACCCGTGCAATCCTGAGTCACCCCACATCGCACAGATCAACCAGGCGTGGGATACACGATCGGATCAACCCGACCGGCGATTCTAACCACGCTGCCACCCTGTTGGGACGCGGGTCATCTTTTGGGCAAGGCGATGATCATGGGCACCACCGGCGCGACTCTTCGAACAAACTCATTTTTGCCACAATCCTTTTGGCACCCAAAGTGGTATCCGTGGTCGGCTGTGAAGACGGACGATTTGGTGTTCTCAACGATCGAGTCCCGTTTCCTCGAGCGTTTTCAACACCTTATCCGACCTCTGACGCGTCCATGAAACGTGGGCTCGCGTTTAATACGCTTGGATCGCCTGAGCGTCGCGGTCGTCGCATCCCAACAGACTCGTGCTCTTTCTTGTGGCTGAAGAAGCTGCCGCTGGCGGCAGGTCCGCTACATCCGCCTCGACATCGTTTGGTACTGGCAATTTCCGCGTAGCAGGTTAATTGTGCTCCAAAGTACTTGGCTGGGCAACGTAGGGGCGTATGCGGACGGTAGAAAACCGACGGCCAAAAAGAAAGGAACGTTTCGTTCCTTGGCACATCGCTCCAAGACCCAACTGGCGTCTTCGGCCCATTCATCCCCATCGGTGTGCTGCTCATCCGGACGGGGCGAGGCGTACCAGGATAACGTAGCCGCCGAAATTACCTTTGCGAAAGGTGAAACGTGTTCGGGTGTGTTCAATCAAGCCGGTCGCAGCCCAGCGGGTTGATCTCCATCTCCCATGAATCAGGATCGTCGTGACCGTTGGATTCCGACGCTGAAGGAACGTTGGTAGTGATTACAATTTACCGAATCCGAGCGGCGAAGTAACCGATTGCCCGGAAAACGTTGGGTAACGAAACTCGCTGCGGGATTTCGCTGTCGCGGAAAGTTTTCCGCGTTGCGAAATTGATACCGGTGCTGTCGGGGTACAGGCCGCACAAACATCGAATTGCGACTGGCGCCCCGCAAAATAGGGTTTACTGACCCTGTACGCGCTCTTAAAACGGACCACAGTGGGCGAGAGAGTTCAATGTTTCGGTGAGAGAACCTGCTTATCACCATAGCATCCAAGTCGAGTGGTCAAAGTCGTCCGAGATGATAAACAAACACGGTTGGGGCGTGACGATTCATCGCAAGAAGCGCGGGAGCGATGCTGAGCAAACAGACAAGAGCGAGGAAATTGGAAGTTTCATTGTTCGATTCAAAAAGGGGATCATCGAAAGAGAGTTTTGGAACGTTACGTGTATTAAAACTAACCGATTTTAGAACCGCATGTTGGTCTTTCACCTAAGCGACAGCGAGACAAGAGGACTTCGTTTGAACGTTGCGAAAGTCGTGCATGACTTTTCGTTTTCAGGTGTGATCGAAACTCAAACGCTATTGAGTTCCGCGACGCTTGCTTAGATTCCGCCATTTGCTAACCCATCGAGTTCTTTTTTTGAAGGACTGGGGAGCAGAGAAAGGTCGAGATTCGAGCGTCGAGGAAAATTGCGGGGGGCCTTGTTCGCCGGGATTGCACCTCGCTGCGCTGCGAAAGCCCATGCTCGGCTCTTGCATTTGATTCTCACTCACATTAAATTCCTTCTAGCCAGCCCAGCTAGTTCGATTCCAGAGCAAGCCAGGCAACTCTGTTTTTTACTGAACTACGTCAAGCTTGAGATGTGTCATGTTCGTTTTTTCGAGTGGCCATTGTCGTCCGGCGAGTCGGATTCCCCACATTTTGGTTGAGCTGTTGGTGGTGATCGCCATCATCGGGAAGTCTTGGTTTCGGATTGTTATTGCCGGGCTCGTCCAGTCCGCTCGGGAGCGGCCGCGGGGCGCATTTGCAGTGCTGCAAGAACAATTTGAAACAAATCGGATTGGGCCGTGCACAATTACGAGTACCTTCGAACGTTTCGCCGGGGTTTATCTCGCAAACGGATCCGGACCGTGGCTCTGGGAGGCGCAACGATCCCGTCCCGGAGGTCCGCGTTCCCGGGTGGAGCGTGATGGCGAATTGATTTGCGCCACAGATCGAAGGAGGTCGGCTTCTGTACGAATTGATTGGAACTTTCCGGTCTCCCATCTTCGCCCCAGCAAACCAACATTGGCTTCGATTCGACGAACGTCTCGAGGCTATTTCGCATGCCCGAGTATACATGGCGAGATTCCCGTTTCCTTTGGCCGGAACAACGATCGGAATCAAGATCTCGCAGCAATCAGTTACACGGGTTTGCTCGGTTGGTGCCGAATTCCCAAACCCGGCAACGGTTCCAACGGGCGCCTATTTTAGCGAGATATGAAAAGCGACCACCGTTCTCCAACGGCTGATGTTCATCGCACAAGGCCGATTTTCCGGCACTCAGTCCGCAGATATCTTGGATGGCACATCCCAACACGATTCGGCATCGCTCGGTGAACGCGCGCGCTCGCTCTCTCTTCCCACGCGCATTGGGAGGTGTCACATTCTGGTGCCGTCAAGAACCTTCGGTCGCTCCTAACATCGCGTGGAGACATTCTGCAAGCGGTTCGGCTGACACCGTTCCGCCCCCCGCATCACAGTGTGACGCGTGTGAGCTTTAGCTCGGGGCGGCCCCAAATTCACCGACGGGCAGTCCGGGAGGTTTCTGGGGACCGCACTTCGGAGGCGCCCATTTCTTGTTGGAGGATGGTTCGACCCGAGGGAATCCCCACTTGAAGTTGACATCGAGGTCTTCGAAGCTTTTCGGGTCGCCAACGATTCGAGTGATCATCGGCTGAACTGTGAAGAAACGTTGAGGACAGGGCACGAGGCGAGGGGATCTGCTCGATTGGGCGTTCGGCCACCAAGCGAAGTTGTTGGGGGGCGTCGCGTCGCAGTACTCTCAGGCCAAGCGGACCATTCTTAATCGCCGCTCGCAACATCGGAAGAAAGATTTCGTTTAACGGCTAGCCGAAGGCGACAGAAAAGACCACCAAATCGCCGATGCCTTACCGGCTTTAGGCGTTAACGAGTGACACCGAAGAATCAGCCGACGTGCTTCGAAGCGTGAAGTCAAGGCAGCCTTTGGAAACGGGTGTCTGTCCCATTCTCACTTTCCTAATAGGCAGCGCCAATCCGAAACGACCGATTGGTTTCAGTTATGGGGTATAACGGGTCAGGCGGGATGGAGAACATTCCAGTTGGAGTCGGCGGGTGTCAACTCGTGAAAGCAAAACGCCGAGCCAACTTCCGGAATTTGGAACATTCCAACCTCACCTTCTCAACCAGGTCGCAACCATGACAATTCCTATTTGCATTCCATTGGTCAGAATCGCTCGTTCAGTTCGTCGCGATGCGCATTCGCCGCCGGACTGTGGTGCTCGCACGTCTCGACGTCGCACAGGAGCCGTGTAGCGGCGTTGACCTTCGAACATTTTGCTCACGGAACCCGGCCGATTCGAACTCGACCGCTTTGAGAGAAAACACCAAGACACTCGCAAAGCGTCCCGCAAAGCGCCACGCTGCGAAAAAATTCGATCACCTCTGGGCGTTCCCGTACCCCGATCGCATGTCGTTGGCGAGTGCATTGCAAATTGGCCAAGGACGCCGGGTTTCGACGGATCGAACTGAACTTACGATTGGATAAACGATTTGTCACCGAAGGCATTCTCGGAAGAGCTTTGCGGGGCATTCGGCAAATGGCCGATCCGAATCGGAAAATCGAAATCAGCGGTCTGTTGCTCGTTCCTGTTTTGGCCTTATCCGCTTTCCAGTCTCGACGCATCGGAATGCGAACCGGGGGATCGAGTTTAGCCGGATTGATGGCGACGCGGCCGGCTCATATTGGGGTTGCAGAATTTATTTGGTCGTGCCCGGAGCACCGGTCCATATTTCCCTTGGCGTGACGACCACGAACGGTACCCAATGATGTTTTGTGAAAAACATTTGGCGCGCCAGGCGCTCGGAAGTTTAATCAAGGGTGCCGAGAAAAATTTCGGGTGTTCTTGAACTGGAAAACATTTTTCTTCAACGGGAGTTCTGATGACGCCGATGGAAATGAATGAATTTTTGTCGAACGGTTCGGAAGCGAGCACGTGCAAGTTCATTCGATTACCGGCAACATTTCCATTTCCAGCACCCGGAGCACTTGGGTACCCGATCTTGGGCCAGCGAACTCGGAACATTCACTCAAGGAATACACGAAAAAGGCACCGACTATCACTCGAGGACGTTTCGCCCGTTGCTCGACGGCACGACGGATTTGGCCGGGCGGTTGATGGACGCCAAAAGTTGTTGATGAATTGAACTACGACGGATACGTTCCACGTTTGAATACTTTCATCCTTTACACGCACTACCCCGAAGCGCTTGATCAATCAAACCTCCGATTTCGCTCGACCGGATTTTGGACGTGTTGAATCGCGGTGCACTTACGCTTTGGCAATTTTGAAACAGGTGCCGATTTTCCTCGAACGAAGATCGCCTCCCTCACTGACGGCGGGGCACGCGTCGTTCCCAATCTCGTCGATTTCGCTAAACCGCGATCTCTTCGCAACTCGTCTCCCGCTTTCAAACGCTGTGCAACGCCCTTCTTCACTGAAAGAAGTACAACCGACTCACCCGCCAAGATCGGAGAGCTTCCGGTACTCTCACGCGAATGCGTCCTCTCCGATTTCATCGGCCCGGTCGCCACATCGATGCACGCCAACACGCGTTGCGGTGCATTTGGAACAAGCTTAGGCCATCGTGATAGACCGGCTTGGCAAAACCGTGGGTTGCCTTTGTTCACCGACTCCAGACAACGTGCGTGTCGGTAACATCACGGTGGGTTGTTCGTTTCCAAATCGAACGGGCCGATCAACCGGGAAAAACAACGTGAAACCGTATTTAGGAGACCAATTTTCTGTTTCGGCGTTAACCAAGCGGACGGATCGCGGCGTTGTACTCGCCGTGACGCACCGTTTCCATAAACTCCTTTGGCCCGTTCGAGATCGTAGCTTTGCCATGGCACGCCAGATCCGCGGAAAGGATTTTGTTTTCGTCCGTTGGACTTCGGCCCGATCCAGGGGTGCGGCGTAAGGCTTTGCGTAGATCGCCTTTCACGTTTGGGTTTTTTCCCGATTTTCGTTCGAGATCAACCGTTAGTCGTTGCTGCGATCGGTTCCGCCACAGCGTCCTCGCCGGTGTCGGCGTCCAGTGCGACCGCGTGTACTTGCTTGGTCAACCGCCGTCAAAACGTCAAGATTCACGACCCTCGACGAGTTACTGGCGACGAGGCACGGACCGCTTAGGTAGTGTTCGAACACTCCACCGAGGGAATAGAACGTCGTTTTGCCCAAAGCCACGGGTTGCGGTTTCGGCGTTCGAGTCGCCGGTTCCGTTAACTTCAAAGTGGAACGAAGGACACTGCCGTCGCCGAGAACGCAAGTCGGGGCGCGGCGTAGTTGTTGAAAACCGACGGCGCCACCCAAGCGATTCGACCCTTCCTCGTTTTCGGAACAGGCAATTGGTCGTTGCTACCGTGCCGTCGTTTGCTTCGATGGGCAATCACGTACTGTTGCGACCGTCCCTCGCTCGGCGGCGGTCAACCATACCTTTCGAGTCCGGGCAATGACCGGGCGACGAATGACCTTCGTCATGCAGGCCGGCGGTGGACCAGCCCGATCTCCGTTTCGGTCCACGACAGAGCAGATCTTTGGCGTGTTCGAGCGGCACGTGACCGTCAGGCGGTCGGACCGTGCCGGTTCGGGCCAATCGGCCAAGACGGAACCGAAGGTTGAGGGCGAGGCGAAAAAGAAGCTGGCGGGAACATGAGCTGCCATTTTTTTTTCGATTCAAAAGTGTGGGGCAGCCATGGGAGGCGTCCTAGCGTAACGCAAGTCGATGCAAAACGCTTGCTTCAGAGCCGCCTAAAACTTCGGGTGGAAGACGAATGGGATTTATTACGGTTTTTCGCGCCCGCGCCGCATTCACCGCCGGGGCGCGATTGTGATCGGAGTGGGATGAAGATAGAGATAATATAGATAATGAGAGGTGCGCCGATCTATTTCAGGCGGGTGATGGGAGATGAAGAAGCGTTTGGCGAACCTGTTGCAGCGATATCGACCTTGCTGAGGAGCGTGTCTCGCGAGCATCTGGCCGAAGATTTGCTTCCGCGGGTCGCGAATCCTGTTCAAACCTCGTTTTTGTCCGGCCGTCCGGAATTTCGAAGCTTCGGTGACGAGCCGGGATTTCCGGAAAAAACTGCCATCGGACGTTCGCAAGAAAATCCCACTAGCATCGAACCGAGGCGGCCCAGGCATTCACCCAAGCTCCCTTACCGTCCACGCGCCGCAACAATCAGTGCTCCAAAGAAGCCACGCCCGCCAACGGCAGGTCGGGAGCCTCTTCAAACCAAATCGAGCAAAAACTGCAACCTCACCAGAAACACTGACCCACTTACCCAAAACCTACTCGCGCTTAAAACCCAACGACCCCGTCGCCCAGTACCTCTTTCCGCCGCTACAATGGCAATCCGGCCTGGGCCGCGCCGGCGCCTGCTCGGCCCAGCGCCTTCGCCCCCGCTTAAAACACCCAGCCACGGCTGGCCAGCTACGAAAGAACCGTTCCTGAGAAAATGGGTGGGCTTGCTGGTTGTGGTGTTCTCTTTGATTCGGCATCGGACGGTTGCCGGCGTGACGTCACATCAAGCAGAAAGGGGAAGCAGGGGCAGTGCGGGTTCATGTAACGGATGAGGCGATGAAGGGGGTTAATGAGGTTATTACGCAGATGAATTACCCGAAACCTGCTTAGCTGTTTTTGATGGCATCACAAGTCCAGATCTGGAAAAAACATCACTGTCGGATTTTAGTGGCTACGAAATGCAGCAGCACCCGAAAAACTCACTGCGAAAATCAACCTCCCGAGGGCCTCCGGCGGTTCGACAAAGCTTCGCGGGGGTTGAATCTCGGGTATGGCAGCTCTCTCAGAAACTTCACCTTTCAGGCAATCGGGAAGTGGACAAAACTCGAAGAACTAGCCTTTAATGTGCAAAGGGGGTGGAGGGGCCATTGACAGGGCTTTGTTCCGTTGACTCGTCTGCGCCTCCTCGATCTTGCGGGGGTAAAAAACTGGGTGAAGAGGGGGACATGCCAGTCTCGTGAAAACTGGACTTCACTTAAAAAAAAAATGATATTTCCGGCAAAAGGAAACGCCCCGATGAAGTGTAAAGGAACTCCTTTCGAGCCGCACGTCCCAATTGCAGGGCGATTGCGCCACACTGGGGTAATCTGGGCGGCTAAGGGAGGTTCGCATTCTGAGGCTTTTTGAATTGCAAAAGTTAGACGGATTTACTCGACTATAGGATCTTTGCAATGGAACGCTCTACCATCGCTGGTTTGATCATCTTGGAAAAATAACTTGATCCTCGTCCGGGTGAGCCGGTTATCCCATTGGTCAATGTAACGTTCTTGATGAATCTGTGGAGGATCGCGGGAGCAAGATGATTTTGTTGGCAATTTACTAATTTGCTAATACTAAGGAAGGAATTGGTTTGCAAATTTCTGGACACATGTCTTGTGGTGTCCCTTCGCATGATCGCTTGTAAACGCATCCTCAAACCGCGATCAAAGGCCTGATGAGTTCGAAGCCAATCCTGTTCGCGTGGGATGACTGGTTGAATAAGTCACTGATGGCCAGGTGATGCCATCGACGGAAAAACACTTCGAACGAAGTTATGACCCATGCCACGGCAAAGCCGCCATACACATGTGTCAGTGCCTGGGCAACGGACAATCTATCAGCCTCGGCCGACGGTTCGTTGATGCGAAAGAGCAACGAGATACGGCGATCCCCCAAAAATTGCTTTGAAATCTCGAGGTTTCTGGTGGTTTGGTACTATTGACGCCATGGGAATGTCAGAAGAGATTGCAGCAAAGATCGTTGATGAAGGGCGGATTACTGCTTTGGCTGGAAGGGAAATCAACCACGCTTTCACGAGGGAATCAAGGCAATTTTTTCTTGGATCATCTTGAGGATGACTTGCACGAACCGAAGTGTTTGAGCATCACACCAAACGGAAAGCGATCATGGTCGCATCGACGAGCGCAGTTATTAACCTGTAGTGAAAGTTCCCCGATGATCTTCCCGACGGGGCAAGCTGAAAAGGATTATGTGCGATCGGAATTGGTCGATCAATAAACACTCAGCGTTTCGAAAAGGAAAACGAAGGATTGCTGTTGCGATACTACATCGTGAGCAAGGAGTTCTCACAGGTGGACGCGGATTTTGCGGTGCTTGTGGCGCGGGCTCCACTTTTAGGGGTGCATTGCGAAAACACAATTGTCCAACTTTGGCAAATTAGACGTTTCGTTTCGGAGAAGACCAATAGTCGAATTTGTAAAGGGCATGGGATGAAAAATTTTCAGTACACTTCGGCGAGTCGCTTTTTAAGGCCTGCTCAAGCAAGAGAAGACAGCCAAGTGTGGGAAGTCGGGGAAAAAAAAGAACGAAGCGACTGACCGCCCGGATGGGACGAACGGACTACATGGAGACAGGTTTCCTTTTAGCAGGTAAATCCCCGTGCAATCGCCCTGTCCAATTGTGAAGGATTTAGTGACGAGTGAATCGTTTTTTATTTAGTATATTCAATCAACAGATGAATCATTGCGAACTCACTTTGGACCAGCGGCCACGATACGGGCCTCGGTCTTCGCGTGTCTCGCTCGAACGAGTGGCGATTGGTCGTCGCCGGAGTGTTGATTTTTTAAACTACAAGATCTTTCGTCTCCCCGGAAGGCATTTTTGTGTTTTGCCGGGTATAACCGAAACGTTTGGTTGATTCGGGATCCGTCGAAGCCGCTGGGCGGGACGTTCGGTCAATGTTGTTGCGATCGTGAGAAGATCGTCGGTTGTTGGGTAATCGGATCTTGGCGGGGGGAGGACCGAGATTTTTAGTAGCGTCGGGCCGCGGGACGGGTTGCCAGTCGGACCTCGTGCGGTTTTTCGCTCGGTTGCTGAGGACGATGCTGAGACGGTGCTTGCGGGGGGGAAGATTTTGCCCGGCCGGTGTTTCAGGGTTGGATGCGAACGGGCAACCCGGCCGTCGTGCTCGACTCGAAAGGGTTTGATTCAAGCGGTTCGAACCCCCGCGATTTGGATTGATGTGCTTGGGCGGTTTCCACTTTGGATCGGGACCTAATTTCCTTGCCAAAATTTCAAATCCCCTTTTCTTCCTCTTTTTTTT
>Ga0163217_1082050_pt1 | contig 11173 bp, 8 predicted proteins | sample SynspAceP_FD_185933 | JGI IMG/M metagenome (GOLD analysis project Ga0163217, IMG submission 185933) | Saline lake microbial communities from Ace Lake in Antarctica - Synechococcus sp. Ace-P (PacBio error correction) | ecosystem: Environmental > Aquatic > Non-marine Saline and Alkaline > Saline ... | reverse complement strand
GACCCTTCTACATTCCTAGCTCAACTATAGATCTATTCTGAATTATTTGATAAATCAGAAGCACAAATGCATCGGCAGAATCGGTCATTGCAAAAAAAGCTTTTACGGGGCACGTTCCAGGGTGTGAAAAAAACGTAGATTCTTCCTATATAAGACTTAACTTACAATCTTTGCATAAACACAAAAAATTGTTCTTGATCAAAACTGATAAGACTGAAAATTCATATGTTTATTACTTACTGAATTAAGAATAATACGGTTTATATATGTGGGGGTTACCAGCAACTCTCTTAGCGTATTATGAGCATAAATTGGTATTATCTTTCATGGTTTAACTTCTGTATATAATTGTCATAATTAATTTATACGAGGGAATTCAGTGACATTCGTTAAAGCTATTGAAAAGAGAAAGCACATAAAGGCTGGAAAAGGAGGCGAGAAAGGAACATTAGTTTAACAGAGATAATGGCCCAATTGCGGGAAGATTGGGGTATAGGATGGTTGTTTTACTTTGAGATTGAAGCAGCTATTTGAGGTAAACATAAGAACACCCTACTAAGGGGATTGTGCTGTCACTTTGTCTACTGCGGGACAGCAAGTGGGCAATGATGTGCACACTATGGTCGTTAAGGCTTTCTGTCTTAACATATGTCCTAATGGAGACGTTTGCGAGGACTTTGTTCGAGGTGGCAATCTTGTTAAATTTAGGGCCTCCTTCTACTGAGAGTTTGCTTCGACTGATGCTGCCTGTGGACAGCCAAGTTCGCAATGACGGTAACTCTTGCGATTTTAGCATGGGTATTTCCACTGAATCCTTATTAAAACGTCATGCGACAGGAGCGCAAGTTGACGAGCAAATCTCGTTGTAAATTGGATTTACTTCAGTTTTTTATTACCGAAGGCTATGAGGATTACTTCACGGTTGCTTGTCTGAATCACAATTAAAAAATGCGTAATGCCAGGTAGGTTGCAGGTGATTAAATAGTAAGCAACTTTCTGCATCAGATCAAAAACAAGGACAACGACTGCACCTCTGGATTCCGCCTTTTTTGTACTTGTCGAGCACTTGTTTTGCAAGCCAATGGGAACATTTCTTTAAGCCGTTTTTGCTTCTTTTTTAAAAGCCTTTTTCAGCTTTTTCGCATTTTCTGTCCTGTTTTTTCTTCTTGCCCACCTTTGATCTAAATCAACTGGGCAAAAAAGTATCTTACTTTTAATTTCAATCTAAAAAGATTAAATGTTAAAATTTGCTTGGGAGTAATTGCAGCACCTATTGGCTGTAATCTGCTGAATGCACGGTCGAACAAGTATAAGCCCCTTTGTCATTTCAATAAGGTTGATCGTGTCCAAAATTATTACGTGCCAAAAGCCTCCTCCTAATTTGTTCCGCTACATTCCATTTGAAGAAAATTATGGGTGGCATAATTCCTTTTTCCTGAAGGTTCTACATGTTATATACCCAGTTCGCGGTTATGCTATCGGAGACAAAAATTTCATGGTCCAATAATTCGTGGAACATTTTTGAAAGCTGCCAAGTCGGATTTGGGTGCATTGAGTGCAGAGACATAGGCATGTCCACTCATTCGTTTATATATTTTCACAACTTGAGCATATGTAAACCGTTTCCTCATTCGGATTGGGTATACAATAAATTGTGCGAATCCTCCAATCCTTTTTGCCTTCGGGCCCATGAGGCCATTGATTAAATATACCTGCGAGGACTCCAGCACTCAATACGAACTTGTTCGTTCCAATTGCTTTTTCTAATTTTTCAGACAACCATAAATATTAAATTGAACTAAAGTTACAAATAAAGGAAAGACCTTTACCGTCCGTAGAACTTAAGTTTTGAGGTATTTGTGCAAGGCAATCGAATCCGTTTCCGGGAATATCCACTTCCAAAAATTTTACAATTATTTGCTGGTGCAGACTTAGTGTTCGTTTACGTCTTTTAACAAACTAATCCGAAAGGTTGGAGATATGGCATCAGCCACTTTCTTTGATGCCCACGTCCACAAAAACAATCCAAAATTAGTGGATTGTTGTTCACAATTGCCGGGTAATAATTGCCAGCATTAAGATCGGCAATGGTTTCTTATGTTCTGGTTTGAAGGTGAATACTCTCTCTCTCTCTCCGGTTTTTTCCAATTCTTTACATATCCTGTAAAGTGGGTTAATCACCATTTCAGCTACAATAATGTTTAAGGTCTATTTTTTTTAAGGACTTCCTTGTTTTCAATAATTTCTGATAGCGGAACGCCCTCTGATCTCTGTAGACCATTTTTTATGCCATAGAGAATAACTTTCAGATGTGACCGCGAATCATCAAAGGGTTTTTTTGCTGTTTAATAGCCCGTTAAATGCCGCTCCTTGTTCAACAGGCTTTGGCTCCCAAACGAGGCACTTTTATATTCGCTTCGGCTTGCCAAGGACCATTTGTCGTTTCTATAGGCATACAATATTTTCACGCTAGTTTTTGACCCATATTCCGGGAAAACATAGCTTAGGGCGGTACATGGCCGTGATTTATTGACCCCCCACTGTGTTACACACAGTCTTTCTACGCGAATCCAGAATTTTTAAAAGATTCTGATCTACATGCGTGCTGTATTTGACCTACACGATCGATCTTGAGCATCTATTATTCACCAATTCGGCCAGGGATACGGCCAACCTTCGCCTATGGATATGCACCTAACGGTAAACATCGTAATGGGAATTCGTTCAACGGGCAATTTGGACGGGCAGATACAATGGAGGGCTCGTGTTCATAACCACAAAAACCTGCAATATTGTTTTTGAACAGAATGCGCTTGAATCAATTGCTCTGTTTTCCCTCCCCATTGAGGCCCGTACCGTTTACCAAATAGCAATCGCCTCAATCTTATGGGCATCGGCAGGGGCTTTTTTCTTTTATAGCGCAGTGCTGTCGTTTTGCGGTTGTGCATGTGGATAAATGGTTCATGTGTTCCCAATCGCTGAGCGTTTAAGCAAAATCTGTTAAGCCTTTCTGAATCCTGGGTCTTATGAGCTAAAATCCTTTTTTCGCACAAGGAGACCCCAACAACAAGCTGCTTTAGGTTTTTGGAAAATACTTGAAATGAGCCGATCATTGCCTTTTCTGCGCTTTTAAAATTTCATGTTGAAATTTGAAGGGAAAAAAGCAATCTTTTAAGGCATCTGAAATGGGCCATTGGAGATGTGGAAGTAGGTAGCATTATTGCTTTTAATGTTTCCTATATTCATGTTGGAGATGGCTTTCTCGTCCATCAATTTGACCTTAAACCCTTATTAAAGCCTTCATTTTTCAGGCCCGCTAATATGCCAATGAGGTCGTGGGAGGGACAAAGCGATTTAAAAGGTTCGCTCCATCAAAATCTCAGTCCCTAAACTTTTGCCTTCTGCATCCTCTTCTTAGTTTAAATGACCTTGGTGGCTATTATTGCAAATTTCATACCAATTCTTGTGTCCTGATCTGATTTCGGCATATTCCGGCACGTTCGGTTTTATCATTCAGAAAGTGATATGGCGAGTCCTCCAGCGCATCATTCTTCATGGGGGAAAAACGGTATCACTAGACATATCTTTAGCAGGTCTTCAAAATCTATTTCATCGGTGCGTTGGCCCAAAATAATTTTTGCCAAGCTCCAGACATTTTTGATTGGCTGTTTCTGCCTTGGTTTTACGCTCTTTTCTTTAAAGGAGATAAAGATCTTCCAATGTTGGTTAAGATCTTCGGGCATGGCAAATCTTCTGTCTAATTCTGGTAAGGGGAATCTTGTTCTCATAGGGATTTAAGGAATGGTCGACTTGCGTTTCCTCCAAGGCCTCCAACTTTGTGCATTTTAAAACCTGCACGGTATGACCAATTTCACCTCATCCAAATTTCCCGGTACGTTCTTTTCGGTATCGGGAAATTAAAGGGCAGGGTACATCCTCGTTCAACAAGGCCACCGTATTTTCTATGCCTATTACAGGGGGAAGCTGGTTGTTTTTTGTGATAGGAAATGAGATCATGGGGTATTTTATTTAAGGCAGAAGATCCAAATGTATCGAGACTAACTTATTGTTCCGCATTATCAAACTCCATCTTCATCCGTAGTAACAAATACCAATTTGCATCAGCGTTTTCGGTCATTAGAATCATGCCTCGTAATTACTCCACGTAAGCTCTCGGCCTAGGGTTCACCAAAACGGTCCACTTTTTTACCTAGGATATCTTTTCTCGCGAAAAAGTTTCGCAATTCCTGAGACTATTGTTCTTACATCCAGTCCCGTATCCACTTTTAAGACCAACATTTTTTGGCCTTGGCCTTTTTCTGCTTCAATAATGGTGCTACCCGTCATGTCCAACTTGCGAAAGTCATCAAAGTAAGTAATAGTGTCTTTTTGTGGGCTACTTCTTTGTTCATATTTTTCACTTTGCTTTTTGGTAGCTTCCAATTTTCTAATTGTGCCTGAATGGCTTCGTCCTCAATTTGCGAATTAATAATTCTACTGCCAGGCTCTAACCTTGATGGTCCATGCGGAAAGCAGCACTTCATTTTTAGGCTACATGTTTCCCAGTTTAAGCTCGCTTGTTCCAGGGTGTCACAATCCCAGTATTGCTCTTTAGTTTTTTCAGAGGTAAAGGGCAAAAAATGGGTCGCTCAAAACTGCAGGGCGATGCCTATTTGAAGAGGCTACGAAACAATAATGGTCTTTGACTTTTCTTCATCCTGTTTTATTACTTCCAAGTTCTTCTCGGCCAATACTTATTGCCCAACGTCCTAAAATGCATGAGTGTGTGTGCTTCGCGGGAAAACGGTATGCTTCTATGAAGCGCACCATGATCTCAGGTATTTTTTTAGCGCCTTTCAAAGTTTCCGATTACTGGTTAAAAGGCGCCAGGAGTAGGCACAATACCATATGTAATATTTTATTGGTAAGGCCACACTACACGATTGATAGTTCCGTATTATGCCGCGTGTGTGATTGTTCGCTTGGAAATTCTCTTCCAAGTGAAATCGCTTATCCTTTGTTTCCCGGGGCCGTGGCAGTTAGCGTATACCTTAGCACATTCTGCATGTGGGGAAAGTCTTCCAAATACTCATGTAGCCATACCGCCCAATTCTTGGAGGTGGACAGTTGTTACCTTCCAAATTTTAAAAAAATTCGTTTGGCGAGGGACATTTCCGGTAATATAAAAATCGCCATGTGCCTTTAGCATACTTTGGAAATCAATACCATGAAAAACAATTATTATCCTTACCAATAAAATGCACCATTTTGGGTCCTTGGCTTTCCGCAGGCCAGTAAGGTTCCCAATCCTTGCCCTTCCCTAGCGGCCCATTCTTTGTAGAGGGATATATACCCTATAGGGCATCGAACCAAACATTACAGCCACCTTGCCTTCCACCGCCTTCAACAGAAACAGGGGATACCCCAATCCAAGCGGCGGGTTACGGCCCGTGGCTTAGGCATCATCGATCCCAAGATTTTTACATTTGGCCTAAACTTGGCTTCCAGTTCTTTTTTATTGACCTCTAGATTTCCATTTCTTAAGAAAATCCTCGTATCGGTCAAGGTTTTAAAAACCCGGTGTTGGTTTTCTTTTAGAGAGGGTACTGCTCTCAGAGTACATGGTAGATTGGGATTAATAAGGTTTTTCAGTGGCGTTTAAGGTAGAACCACAGTTTTCCATTGTGCCATAGGCTCTTCACCACATTTTGGGCACGGTACCAACAACAAATACGATCCGGCAAGAACTGTTGCGCTTCTTGGTCGTACCAATTGTTTCTGTTGGTTTCCTCAATTAAAATCTCCCGCTGCATTAGTATTACAAAGAAATCCGAGGGCGTTTTATGGTGGACTTCGGCAGAGGTTTGGGAGTAGTTATTGAAGGTTAATCCGAAATCCTTAAAGCGATTGTTTAATAATTCCGTGGATTATCTATAATATTTTGGGGGGTAACCACCTTCTTTTTGCTTCATCGAAATGGCGCACCCCAATTTCGTCACTTCCACAGACGAAGCACATCGTTGTGCCAAATTTAATCTCAGTATCTGTGTCTTACACCGGCCAAATGCCCTATTATGTATAGCCCCGTTGTTATATGGTAGTTGGCTGCGTTAAATTAGTATATCTTGCTGGCTTTGAAGTTCTGCGACATTAATTTCTTGGAATTAGGGTTGCATAAATAAGATTTTACGCGCAGCTGATGTATTCCTTCAAAAAAAGCCTCGTTATCACTTGCAAAACAATTCCAGAATTTACGAAGGCCTCCTTGCATCAAGTAAGGTAGGGGGTGATATTATGCTACCATAAGGTGGATTGCCATTTGATTTTTTTGAACCTGTTTATTCTGTAAATGTGATTTTTCCAGAGGCCAAATAGTCGGTATCCCCTCCCTACTATCTTATTTCTGGTTAGACCCTTCCAACATCATTTCGATTAATACGGGACACCCAAATATGACCCATAATGATTTTGAAACAAAAAAAAAAAATAAAAAAAAATGGGATATATATTTTTTTTATTGGGGGTTTTTTTTTTTATTTTTTTTAATCGTGGGCGCTAAATGCATTTCAGGTAAATGTGCTCGTGTTGAAATCAGTAGGGTAAAATGGTTTGTGAATAATGGGCATTTCTACCAATTCCGGATTGGATTTTCCCCAGTAGGATCTGTTTGTGTTAGGTGTGGAGGGTTGCCATCACTATCAGTGATTTCAGGAAAACATTCTACCCGTAACCAATTAAATCTAAATTTACGTGTTTATAGGTGTATCCGTCATTAATGCTGATTCAAAACAAGAGGAAATATCTACACACAACCATTCTGGCCATACGTGGCATCAAAGCGTCTCTAAAGTCCATAGTGTATTGGCCAGGTTACCTCTACTTAATTGGGCTCGTCAAAGCTGGATGGCTCGCCCACAAAGCACATATAGATTTAATCCATATCTCAACAAAATAGGGGTAGGACTCTTACCGTGATCGTTAATCCTCTTCTACCAATTCGGAATAAAGTCGATGCTCAATACCTTTTTTCCTTGCTGGGTAAGGCCAAGTCATTCATAAAAATTGTCTACCGCAATGGATAAATTGGACATTACGACGTTCGTGCACCAAGGTTGATTTTCATGGGTGTCAAAACCACCCGAAACTGAAGTCATATACACTTTGGTACCCAAATTACCTTTTATCAATCGTCCAACCAAAGCCGAATTGTTGCAACCGTTGTTTTGATACTCTATTTGGTTTGCGCCACGCATTAGGCCTATGTATTTTTCGGAAAGCTATATTGGTTTACGTTGGATACCCCTCTAAGCAAATTTTATATTCTTGATCGCTATACATAAACAATCATCAAACAAAAGGGCATTATCTACTGAATATTGAAACAGTTTCCGCAATCTGTTCCAAACTGATCAATATATTATTTGGCTAAAAAAGGCGTAATTTGGTCTCTTCGCTTCAAGAAACCAAACTTCCGTAGTCCAACTTGTTTGCGGCTGCGACCTTTCCTGCGTCTTACTGCCGTTAATCCCGATAAATAATCGGGATTAGGTTTTCAAAAGGTCTTCCCACAGTTCCGGTATCACGTCCAACTGCTCTGTTGTGTTAAATCGGTATTGGCAAAAATCAGAACGGAAAGTGCGCCGATACGACTTTGACTTCATTTATACACCACTGTACTGCTTTAATTTGGCCTTCGCCCCACACTTAGGCTCCAAGGATTTCATATAGGTAGAACCCCATATTATCGGGTCAAATCTTAAAATTTACTTTCCCGGATAGATAAAATATTTGGGGCCGCGTTGGCATAGATGTCGACTGATTAATTGGTATACATTAGTACTAAGGCCGGCATTTCCACCGATAAACCGAATAAAATAAAATATTATGGTTTCCGCCATGGCTATGCGCGAGGTCCAAAGGGGATGGGGCGATGCGGTCAGAAATTACTGACCAGCATCATTGGAGCTGAACCAGCAATTCCTAAGGCCTGTAACAAAAGAAGCGCCTGCTCCAGTCTGTGTTTGTGCCATTCATGGTCTTTGCCTTATTATGGGGTGGATTTTGGTGAGTATCGCACATAATTGTCTTTTTATTTGAGTTGGAATTCAGTTTGTCTGGAAGATGTCTTCATAGAAGATATATATGTGAAGGAACTTCTTTGACTAATAACTTTAAAAAATCCATAAGGATTGTCCTCAGGGAATATAATCAGGGTCCTAGTAATTCTTCCGGACAATCCCCTATTTTAAAATTGACGACATGGCATTTTCAAATTCCTGTTCAAGGGAACATTCCTTTGGGGTTATCTTATCAGAACTATGGCCCGTTACAATCTCTGGGTTTCTTGTATTGCTGTTGCAGGCAACGGCATTGCATAGCAAAATGTCTTTTCCGTTTGTCCTGAAAGAAGCCCAATCTATAATGGACTCTAAGGTTAGCCAACGCCCATTAAAATAATTGGGATTGATCCCAGGAGCTATTGCGTTGCATCCAGCAAACCATCAAAGCGGTCAAATAATCTGAGCCCAACATACCGCTATAATTTATTAGGCTACCAATACTTAGTGTCATGATAGGAAAAGCTGAGTTTCAGTTAATATATTTTTAGATAAAGGTCGAAAGGACTTTTAATTAATAAACGCCAATGGCTCATCGTCAAAAAAGTGCTGACTTTTTAAAAAGTTGACTTAAACACAGGTGCTAAATTCAAACCCACTGCTTACAAGGTTTGTTTGCGTTAACCGTCATAATAGTCTGGCATTATATATGCTTCATCCTGTGGAATCGGGTGTACACAAAATCATTATTAATTTATTTATATGAATAGCCTATTTGTGGGCCACCTTTCTCTTCAAAAAAGAGGTCGAAATACATACCATCATAACCCCGTTTCCAGTTCTTACCAAATATTGTTTTATGGCTCTGAGTTGATTTCGGTAGGATCAAAAAACTACTTGTCACACGCATTTCTCCCCTTTCTTACATAGCCAGAAATAGCCTTGGCCGTTTCAATGATATCTCTTCCGTTATACTCCCGTTTGCCTTCCCCTATGTAAAAGTTCGTACAGTTCACTCGTGCATTTAATTTCATTAGGGTGTTTTACATTGTTGGTAACCCCCGTCCAAATAGTAAGCATGGCCACTAGTAAAGTCCAATTTCACTAACACTCTTTAAAAATTCCCAATCGCATTGCGCTGAAAGACAGTTGATATAATGGTAAAGGAAGAATTACAATTATAAAACGTCCACATTCGGTGGACAAAAATTGATTGCTCCTAAAAGAGAAACTTAACGATCTCTTAGATTATTTGTCCAATGAGTTGAATGGTATAGGCCCAGTTTTAAAATCTTGCCTGTTTGTGACCTTTTATCCACGAATTCATTCATTCCTCCGGATATTGCTGTTATTCCAATTGGCCCAAGTTGGTGTTGCGCCAATGTGCGGGCATGTTCTTGAGCTTCTGTTATTAAGGGAGTTCTTACAAGTTCTGTGGCAGTCTGCCCTGTGCGCTTGGTCAATTGGTTGCACGGAGAGCGCTAAAAACCCATCTTCTAGTCTTATAGATGGAGGCCCTTTGGGAATCCAGTGGGGTTGAATAGGGGCCAACACATAGAAGTATTTTACAGTTATGAAATATCCATAATTTATCCAGAACATTTTGATAGGTTTACTACGTAAAGGCGCTCTATTTGCACTACGCACATGTAAATTGGGAAATTATGTCATACAAATTTTTTTTCGTATAATGCATAAACTGAAGTTACGTGGTTTTGTTGAATTTGGACGACGTGAGCTTGATTTTTCGACCAATGCACGTTTTTGGTTAAATAGAACTGTGGAAATAGTATGTGAGAGAGCACAAATGGAATTTGGCAAAAAGGGGGAGCATAATTGCGGATGGATTCATCTCTGAACGAGACTCTCTATAAGGTAGTTCATAGAAATTATAGGTATTTTTAAGACGCAGGAAATTGATATTATTGCAAAAAAAGGAGTATTTTGGCGATTGTTGAGGTCTCGAGGGTTCGGATATAGGCTCCTATTGCCGGACAACGGTTACGGGAAAAGTTAGATTAAGTTAATAGTACTGGCGGCGCCTGATATTATATAATTAGTAAAGATCTTGATGTGGGGCTAGGTTCGATATTGGTACAGTACATTAAGAATGGCCCAATTTTAATATAGAGCTTTGAAAATGCCATTTTATCATTTTTACATTATTTGTTTTATTTGTAACAAATTTGTTATTTTTACCAAAGTTTAAGAAAATTAAGACTATTTCATCGGATAGTGGAAGACTACATTTAAAAGAGCATTTTTGCCTGAGTGGCTTTAGCTCCAAGTTATAAAATGTTAAAGCTTCGCTATTCTAGGATAGCTAAAACCAGAAATTGAAAGTGAGTTGGGCACAGGATATTCGCAATGTGCAATTGTAATGGCTTAAGAACGCCTTTCCGATTGATTGGAGTTTCGTGCGACCCATAAGATTATTAAGGTCTTAAAAAATTAGGGAGATATACAGTTAAGGTCTTCATTGAACCGATTTTACCTTTGTGGTGTCCGAAAATCCATTTTGGAGGAATCAGACTATTTTGTTAAAGAAGTAAATAAAATAAAGATGTTTTCTATACTTCTCAAGAGGGGGTAAACAAGCTCAATATTGTTGTCAGTAATACTTTTGGATGAGCGTGGAAGAGCTTGTTTCAAGAATGAAAGTGCACTCAAGAGGCAGATACCTTTCCTCCATCCGTAAAATTACCGGCCGAGAACGTTTTCCGTACGGGATCTATTACTTTTATTTTTCAACGCCTGGCTTGGGAAGGATTGTATGTATATGCAGGTTAATTTCCACAACCAACGAATTTACCATAATTGTAAATGAGTGAAACAGGTAGATGTGCCTTTAAAACTATTAAAGGATCTAAAACATTATAATTACCAATAGTGCATGATAATGAAACAATTTGTAATGTATTCAATGTGTTAATTGAGCAATGTTTAAATGTAAAATGGGGATAATTTTTAAAACGCAGTGACTTTACTTAGATGTGTTATGGTGCTCTTTAAAAATTTTCCAACAAACTTTCGATAATCCTCTGGTTGCCAACAATGCGTTTTTCCCTGGTCCAAAGTATAATGTAGGTGTTGATGTAGTATCATATAAGCTTGTG
>Ga0163217_1011589_pt1 | contig 11173 bp, 9 predicted proteins | sample SynspAceP_FD_185933 | JGI IMG/M metagenome (GOLD analysis project Ga0163217, IMG submission 185933) | Saline lake microbial communities from Ace Lake in Antarctica - Synechococcus sp. Ace-P (PacBio error correction) | ecosystem: Environmental > Aquatic > Non-marine Saline and Alkaline > Saline ... | reverse complement strand
GGCTTTGCTGGCGTATTGGGAGTGCGACAACTGGTGTTGTCTTCGCAATCTTTGTGGCTTTTTTCAGCCGCTTGGTATTATTAAACAATACCAGTGGTGCGCGCTTTCTACGTGTCTGATTGGGTAGCCCCCTAGGTACCTAGTCGATGAAACTGATTTCATTTGTTTGGGTTTCCTTTTGTCTTGGTTGTTATACTAGATCATACGGATTTACTCGTGATTACGAGGTACAAAAAAAATACGAATCATATGGTTACAGATAGGGGTGTTTTTTAGTGTTTTTGCCACGATTTATGAGATTTTTTTGTTTTTGGATAAGGACCCCGATTCGCCTAATTCTCCTGTGGGAGGTTTGTGCCAGAAATTTGACGATGGATTATTTCATTAAAAGCGAGTATTTGTAAGGATCGGCATTATCATACGATTTTATTTTTATTCTCGTTGAAGTTATTGCTGTTTGTCAAGGCGGCTATAGCCAGATTTAGGGGAAGAGAATAATTCGTTAAAAATCTAATATTTAATGATGTTATATTTCATCTTCATCTGTGAATTAACTTGATTTTTAAAAAGCATTAAAGAACCAATAAATTAGCCTTATATGGTATGCTTTATAAGCATATAACCGTTGGCGAGTTGTTCATGTGCTTTTGTGTGCTAATGCACGCCATCCCAGCCGCTCACTGGGCTGTAAAACGGCGCCGCCCATTAAGGAAATGCAATGGTTATGAACGCCGGCTATCTTGTTGTGTTGATGATTGTTGTGATTGTCACCGGCTCCGTCAAACTCTCGCCATAGGTTGGGGATAAAATATTTGGGAGCGATCACTACAGGTTGGGTTGAGGAAAATGTGAGAATTAGCATCTTACTTCTCCGATCCAGTTTCTCCGAGCCTTTTGCTGCTTCGAAGGCCGCCATGGAAGTGCCGCTTAAGGATCATTGGTTCCCACTTAGATTAATATTCGACGGGACCAAAGGTTTTTCTAATGCCGCTTGGAGGTCGCCTAAGCCATTTCTGCCCTTCTAGAAGGGGTCATTCCGAGGTGGGTTGTCCGGTACGAAATATGACTTGATGTGCTGCTAATAACCGTTTGAGGCGGCAGCGCCAATGTTAGGTAGCGTCGTCTTTTAGGAATACGGTCCCAAGTTGAGAGAAGTCGCCCATATAAATTAGTCAGCAGGGATTTGTCCTTGCATTCTTTGTGAGTATTAGATGTGTAGTTAAGAAGCGCAGGTTTGAATCCATATCGTCGCCATTAAATAAGAGTGCACCCAATGGTACAGGGTTGATCATAATATGACATAGAAGAGGTCCTATCAGCAACCGTTTAACCTTCTTTTTTTCAAGATGCAGATCACTTGGCTATTTTCCGGCTGAAAATTTGACCTTCAAGCAACCTTTTCCACGCCTAGAAGGGTCGGCCCATGTTTGCAGCGTTTACAAGCCGGCGTTATTGGGTTAATGAGACCTTTGTTGACGCCTTTGTGGAGACTTTGGGACAGCCGTGCTCGCCAAAGAGTGTAGATTGTTTGAGCTATTCCCTTTATGGGAGAAATAAAACCGCCAAGACATTTATCGAAGTGGATGAGGCGTTCGGTCGGCGTGTACACATTGTACGTGCCGGAGCGCTAGGTGTTCTATCTTCAACCAAAAGGTGTATGTAGAGTGATCTCACTTGACTACCTGTCTTTGCTGTCTTGGGGCTTTAGTGGGGGGCGTTGGCCGGCGGGAAAATGAGTGATGATGAAATGTCGGAGTTTTGTACAGAAACGAATTGGGTGTTGCGTACATAGTGGATCAATATTGGTGAGATGGGTCGAGGTCGTCGAGGGGAAGCAGAATTGCCAACGATTTAGCCAGTGGCGTTTGACATTTATTGTTTACCGGCTCGACTCGTGGGTACATTATTATGCGCACCCGCTGCCAAGCATTACGCCAGTAAATATAGGAATTGGCGGTAAATCGCCTTTGTTGTGGCGCATCTCTTGACTTAAGCCAGCCGAAAAAGTTAGTGTTCGCCAAAGTGCTTAATGCGGCAACTTGGTCGCACGCCGTTATGTATTTTGTATCATGATCAAAAACCACACCTAATTGATTATATAAAGCAGGAACTGGGGCGTATTATCTGGACGGTGTCTGTTTGTATTGAGCTCGGTTACACCGTTTGATTAAGCCCGTCGTTGACGCCTGAAAGGTTATTAGACGAAGCGCCCGAGCCGTGGTGTGAATGTGACAATTTGATGCCGCAAGGCCCGTAGGATAGTGTGAAACTGGCCTTTTATTCGTTCATCAGCCAGTGATTGAATTAGGTGATGCAAGACGAGATATTTGGGCCTGTATTGCCGATTTGACGTATCTAGTATGGTGAGGCGTTGTCTTTATATTCAACAAGCCTCGACTTTATTATGACTTATTTACGCAACAAATGCCCCCCGATCAGACGCCCGATGTGAGAAAGTAATTGTGAGCGGCAGTTTGGTGTATTAATCACACGCATTCAAGTGCGCAAGCGGATTTGCCCTTTGGTGGTTATTGGGGCCGTCGAATGGGGCTTACCAATGCTGAAGAAGTTTCCGCATTTCTTCATAGTAAGTCCGTACTGCGTAAGCGTGGCCAAATACCTTAGCGCTACTCGCGCCTATCGACAAGAATGCATAAAACTGAATTGCCAATACTGCTCTTTTTATGAGTCTTTATCTAGCACTTTTAACATTTTAATTTGGAATGTCGTTTTATGGGTTTTTTTGTTTCTGCTTTTTGTTTTTCTTTGTTTAGTGTGTTATAGGTTTTCAAGTTTTTGGCTTTATGGTATTGTACATTCATTCCATTATCAGTCCCGATATTTTAAGGTGATTATAAGAATGATGAAAGTATGTGATCTCCCTTGCTTGTGTTGTCTATTTCACGTCCTTTGCCGTCAAATTCAAAGCTCCTTATATGAAGTATTGTCAAGAAAGTAATGTTGGATCGTTGCTGTCACATTGCATTTGGCGTTTTGGCAGCGGTTATACGACGTTACCTTTTCGCTTGGCGGACTGTCTGACGTGTAGCCGGAGGGCCCTTTTCTATTGGTCTAGGTATCGCGAACGGCGTTGTTAGTGGTGTCTCCCCAAGTTGGGCAGTCTTTTTGTTGCTCGACTGTTGCTTGGCGTTGGTACAGGGTTTAGCACAACGTTGGGCGCTTATATGAAGAGCTATAGGTGAAAAATAAGGCGGGCACTGCAATGTTCTTGTACTTTGCCCACCTCTTCAGTTTGGCGAGCTGGGGCATTAGCGAGCTTATCTTAGTTTTACGGACCAACTTTTTAACCTGTTAGTTATTTGTTTTTATATTGGAGCCGGTGTCATCATTTGGATCAGCCCTATGATGCCGAGACGGATAAAAAAGATTCTTCCCATTGTTTAATTACTGTTTTCTTCAGGAACATGAGTATATGGATCGCTTATGATGCTATTTGGGCGACAAAGCTGATTCCATGCCGTCGTCCTTTAGAGCTTAAGGCATTTTGAATTAGACAGTGGATTGGATGGTTATTTTTCTGTGGAATATTTGTAGGCTTCTATAACCTGCAAGATAAGTCGTTTAAGGTCGTTCTCTAGGCCTTATTTTATTCCTGTCCCCGGTTTTTGTTTGTATATTTAGGGTTGTCACTTCTGTCATTCTTAATTTTCTGTATTGGCTTTGTCTCCACAGTCGCAAGTTACGGTTTTCTATCTTTTGCTTATATTGAATTGTTCTAGGACCCTAAATTGACGAGGCACGGCTGGCTTGTTGATTATGCTTCGCTGTTTTCAATTCTGTGTTATTAGTGTGTATTGCGATCTTTTGGTGTGATAGTTGCTTGAAATATTATGTTATTTCACCTTGTGACGGTTTTTATTTCGATGTTATGTTTTTTCAAAGAAAACATTCCAGTTTTTTAATGTTAAAATAATTCTCCCCTAGGTTGGGTGCATATTATTCGCACCCTTATCTAGGTATGGCTTCTTTTAGACAATAAAAAAGCTATGATGTTGCCAGCATGGCCTTTTTTCACGCTTTGTTTGAGGTTATTTTAGTTCGTTGATCGATTTGCATCGCATCGATTTCTTTACTATACGGCTAAGGTGACTTGAGTACTGGCTTGATGCCCCTGTCAGTTCACTGCAATCGAGACACAACATACTCAAATTCTGAGAACCTGGTTTTGTTGTTCCGCGGCTACGGCAAATTTGCGTTGTTGGTCCGTAATTTCGAGAACGGATCCACCACTGCTGTTAAAATGGCTTGCTTGTTGACTCGTGCGGTTGTACCGGCCCTTTCTGTTTTCACCTGTGACAGCTCATTGAGGTAACAGATTTCTTGACGCTATTGGTAAGCGGCCGAGTACCTGCTCAATCTCGAACGCGGAAGCTTTTGACTTTCGCGCAAGATTTCGAACTCATCAGCACGCACTGCAAAACCCACGACCGTTATCAGCCCGTGCAGCTTCGAGGGAGCGGCGGTTTAGTGCAATAGTTAGTTTGCTTGCGATTCTCGGATCACGCTGCATGTCCTTGGCGCGACGACTGTCTTCATCGAGTTGGAGGATGTTTGTCTGTGCCTTGTATTCATCCACTGGGTTAATTGAAGCATGGTTTCATAACGTGTCATTTCTTACACTGTACGAACGTCTTATGTATACGTCAACGGTAACTTTAGTTTCGTTGGCCGGACATGGCGACACTCATGAGAAGTGGCCGAGCTGTTCAGTCGCGGGCGAGCTTCGATTATTTGCATCGATCAAACTGTTTGGCTTTGCTAAAAAGTCGTTACTATTTGCTTAGACGACCCGCATCCCCATAGGTTGCGACTCTATGTGAATTTGTTAAGCAATTTTTTCACTATGCATAAGCGTTAACCGCTTGCGTAAATGCCCAGTTCATTACAACTTACCAGACAACCACTCTTGAGTACTGCCACCATCGGTAGGTCTTGGATTTGCTGCGTCAGTTTGATTGGACCCTTACCCAGTAAGCTCGGAAAGAAAGGAAACCGGGCAATAATGCTTAACAATGATTAACAACGCGCGATCGTTAGATAAGGACACCCATATTCTGGGCCGTTTCTATCATGCGAGTTTGGAACGGATAAACACGATCCACCGTGTTTGAGGGTGTTTGAAGAACTCAATAAGCCGCACACCAATCTCATCATAATCCAGAGAGACGACTTGCTTGTACCGGTCAGATTAACCCAGCGGGGTTTCACCAAGAGGTAAGTTTCGTTGCCAAGTTGGTTTGCGGTCAGATGCTGCCAATCATTTTGACTAAGCGGCTTGGCCTTTTGGAAAACTTAATACTGCCGGTGATTGGTCGAATAGATACATTAACTGATTTTCTTGTGCCATATTTACTAGCGGTTTAGTGATGCCATCAACATCTATCCGACAGTGGAGACTACGGTGAATTTACTGTTTCTTTCATTGGAATCGTTCAGGGTCCATTGGAATGTTGTGAAGGTCAAGTAGGCTTAGACCTGCACAAGTTAACGATGCGTTTTACCGACTATGTACAAACCTTCTTATGATACACCAGACTGCTGGGTCATTATAATCGTTCTAAATAGCTCATTTTGAACCATTGCGCGCCCAGAAAAACTTGCGACCTCTGTTTCTTATTAAAGCCAGAGGGTTCGGGCAATACACCACCGCAAGCTTTTGTCGTAGCTGATTATTAAAGTATTAATGCTAGGAAATACTTTTTTGAGAGGGCTTCAGTCTTTAGGAGTGAGAACCCGCGATAGCCGTGTGCTGGTTGAGAAGTTGATTTTTTCCAGTTCGCGACTGCAGTGTTCACTTAAATCCCTTGTTGGTTAACGGCTATTTTTTGGCGTTCATCGGTTAGATCGGGCTTCTTTACTTCATGGACGAGATTAATACTGGTAGAGCAGTAAAAGAATAACATAAGCCTATACCTATCTGCTGACTGATTCTAGGAGGGACTTCATAAAAACCTCATCTATACAATATATGTACTAAGACATAGCTGATCAAAGACCCGAGAGCAAAGTGCATTTTAACCAATCCGAGATTGCCCCCATGGATTTGGTTATCTAGAATTAGGCCATATGGGTGAGCGTGTTATCAACTGGACTCAACAGTTTTTACTTAATACAGTATTTTCAGTATCTGATACAAAGTGTGTATAAATTATTTCGCGCCTGGATAAGATGAGAGTGCTTAATAAAGAAGGTGCAGGTGTTGGTCGGTGATGACGCAATCATATGCGGCTCATTTTCCCACAAACAGCGAGACTCCCGTGTCGAATTTTGTGCTGTCCGATCACCAAATACAGGATTAATGACAATGTTTACTAACCTTTTGGCCGATGACTTCTTCGTCGGTGAAATCGAAATAATGCCCTTGTGTATGGTCGCCGCGAAGAAAAATACCAATGTGGTCGCGCCGTACGTTGGAAAAAACGCATGGCATCGCCGCCAATCCACAGTCTTGGTCACGCATCGCACTCGGACGCTGAAATCGTCAGCTCGCCCCAATCGGGGTGTTCACATAAGTTGCGCGCGGCATGTTAATTGAGTTGGTCGTCATGACTTGCAGCCCCTTTGACATGGTGTGATTGGCTACGCACTTCAGAACACTTGAACGCTGCCGAGAAGATCGATTGATAATCCGCAATCTTGCTAACCAAGTCTGGCATTGCTTTTTGCCTGCGGCATGGCGAATCCGTCGTTGGCAAAACTTGATTTTTCGCCGATGAGGACGGAATTTACTCGCCGTGGCAGCAGTATTAGTACTTTTTGCTAGATAATCGAAGCCGAACGAATGGTTTGCACCCGACCGAAAACTTGGTCTGCGGACGTGATGAATGTCTGCCGCCCGTCTGTAATCACACATTGGACAATGTCATAGTGGCGCTTATTCTCAGTGATTCAGATCTCTTTTATGTGTTTTTTCGAGATGATTTCGAAAGAAGAAAAACACATTAACGAAACTTTTTGTCACTATAGTGTCAAATATGTCGGGTATGTTGCAGTACATTATCAAAAGAGAGTTTACCAGATGACGTCAAGAGACTTTATTGTAGATGCAGCGGCACTTTGATGTTTCCTCTTTCTGCGCAAGTCACAGAGACGTTGACCTGTACACAGTCAGCCAACAAAGAAAAGACGCGGCAAATGGACAGGTGGCGCTTTTGAACGTTCAACCCAGACATCCTAAAGTGGAGATGGGTTGTGATGGCAACACGAAGAATTGATGACTAAGTTGCGCGCTTGAATTGTCTCCGGGCGTGGTGAAACCTGATGTGCTGTGTAACGCGACAGCTGAACATGATCCATGTGCGGAACGGTATATAGATCTATTTAAGCCTACCGTACAAAATACGAAGAACTTAGTACAGCGACAAAGGTTATTACTACGCGACAAAATTGATCACGACGGGCATTGTTTCGTCATCAAAAAGACCACAACAGCCAACGATTGGTCGGATTGGTGAGCCCTGAGTATAAAAATTCAAGTAGCGATGAAGCCCTTTGTATTTAGGCGCCGCGATGATTCACTTGCGAAGTAACGGATGGACAAATGCTGGTTAGGAATACTACGATCAATTGCATGCTTAAATCAATGAAAGCCAGTGGCACAGGTGGGTATTGAAAGCCGTTAGCGTCAGTACAAACCTTTGGTGGATGTGGATTTCTTGCAATTCGCGAAGCAGACGAAAGGCTCACCAAGTCGATGTTTATCCTTAAAACGGCGGTTAGCATGGTGACGGAAACCTGTTGCATATGAAAGACGCGAAAACAAACTGCAGCGAACGTTTTTGGGAATTTTTTGTTGATGTCCAAAGCGGGCCAGCAGCTGGTATTGGAAGAGGTTATTGACCCGCTCGTCGGTGACATCGCGTCCAGACGGTTTTCCTAGCGTTGACGCGATTTCGTTTGATGCCATTCGATGCGGCGAAGACGCTAGGAAACAATGAGTAATAAAGCCGCTTCACAAGATCTTCTGAAGGTTAAGCAGAATGACACCTTCTTTTGTTAAAAGCACGTGTGATGATGGATTGACAGATGGACAGCAGCTTCGCTGGTTGTCCCATCGGACTCTCATATGATTTGCGAACCTTGAGCGTCGTGGCCCAGTTTGCGCTTGTGGTGGAAGCGCTTTTTTTAGGGTTCATTTGGTTTTTTACGTTTTTTTTTTGCCCCCCCCGCGTCATCACCTTTGGCAGAAGTAATACGGAGTGAGCGACTGGGGTTGCTTGAGAACGTTTTTATACGTTCTGGGTTAGCACCTTGATTGCGGGTTGATTTGGGGTTGCGGATTTGGTTTTATGTCACTTTGACGAACATTCGTGGTTCGCGCGATTGGTGTTTGTGTCATGTTGCCGATGAGATTCACTCAAGTCACGGCGTATTGAGGCTGGTTGCAAACTGTTGGTCCTGCGAGTCCCTATTTTTAAACACTTGGGCATTGCGCGCCAGCGTTAGGCCAGCAGCGCCGATGTAATTCAGCAGAAGGCATTGCCTTGTTTGTTGGGATCCAAGTGCGCACTTGTGTATCTCGCGCTTCGAACGCAAACTCATTTGCATTTACGCAAGACTTATGAGCCCACAGGGGCGAAGGTCCAGTGTCGGTTTGTTCGACATCATCGTGCCGCATGTGTGCGGTAGTTGCGATTATCGGATCGGTGCCGCGGTGGCGTATTGTTTCACGCTGGTATTTTGGTATTCCTGCGTGCTGGTATTCCCGCATACGTGTTTGCTACTTGATATATCAGCAAAATGGCGGGATTCGTAACGATTATGCTGAGCCAGTGGCTGGGCTGTCGATGATTATTGCTTTGTTGGTGTTGCGGGCATGTTGTTAACAGCAATGGTTACAGCAACGAGCGTTATGGCCTTATGTGGGTCACACAGCCCAGTCGTTTCGTTCGGTTACAGCCATGGCGTTTGCCATTGGAAGTACTGTGCCTTGGGTACTTTGCTTATTTTGGTGACGCCTTTGTTTGCTTTTGGTCGTCAGTCGCTCGTGCTGCTTGGCATGTCGCTGACTCGACACCATTACTTTGTCTGCATTTTACGAGATGATCAGCCGCCAGGGCGTTACTATCAAGAGCGTTGAAAACAGTGCCTTCTTGGCTTTTCTGTGCTTTGTGTTGATGCTAGTGTCACGTACCTTTGGGCTATATTGTTTTGATGCGTTTTACCAATTGCGCACAGAGCCAGTGATTGCCCTTGATCGAGTGCCTTATTGCCATCCGGGTTATTGTCTTGGCGATCGCCTTTTCCTGTGTTGTTTGCCAGCCATTGCCTTTTATCGAGTGAGTTATGTACGGCACGTTGGGGATTATTTTATTGGCGTTACCTTCTTGCTTTTTGGAGCATGTGTGCTTGAAGCCCAGTGTTAATGCCGATGTCACAGCTAGACCTGCGTTAGAAGAGCGGCGCAGCTGGCTGGTGCAAGACCAAACAGCGTTTGATCGACTTATTTACCTCTTCATCACCGGCTTTTTTTGCGGTGGATTATGGTGTTTCTCTCTCGATTAATGAACTGACGATGTCAGCTTTAGTTGTGGGCGCGGGAAACGAAACCGTAGGCGTAACTGATTTGCTTAAACTAGATGAAAAGTGGCGACAGCGTATGGCTTCCGCCATTGCTGTGTAGGTTGGTTGTTGCTGGTTGCAGGGTTGATGAGACTATTGAGCTTGTTTGTTCGTCTGCCAAAGTGATACATGGCAACGATTTAAATTTAGACACCTACATAAATCTTGTTATGGTGATCCCGTTGTAAAGGCTTGAGTGTTGACCATTGGAACGGAGCGAATTTGTCGCGTTGCTGGTCCGAGTGGCTTGGTAATCGACGATGTTAGAGTTAGGGGATTTGAAAAGCGGTTTCTGCGACAAAATTATTCACCCGGAACCGACTGTCTTTCGGAGCCGTAAGCGACATGTTCCTACCGAGATAGAAACTTTGGCTGTTTTTCGATCTATTGCGCTTTGGCGAAATGAGCGTAAAGACAATGTTGGTTATTCCTTAAGGTGCAAAAAACCCTGCCGCCGAGCGCATCGAAGTATTCAAGAAGCCTTGAAATTGTTGCTTGAGACTATTAGAGATCGTTACGCCAGTCCCAGTGGCGGTCAGGTCAGGTGTGGCATTTGGCGCCGAGTTTGGTGACTTGGAACCGATGTGTGGTGTTGTTTTGACGAGCGCTGGCGGAATGTTAGATCGTATTTACGTCACCTGGAAGAAACCTTTTCGAGCGTTTCAAAGGCACCGGAGCGGACATCGTTTAGGTGGACTCATGATCAATCCGAAGCGCATGTCGTTGGGCGGATCACATGCGGTATTAAACAAGGCCAACTTGTTGCAATGCAGGAACGCACGGATTGTGAGCCACGCGAGAACATGGTGGGACTTATTGGTGAGGTTCCGTATTGACGTGGAAGCGATTGCGCCCACAGCAATACTTAATTAGCGCCGATTTACATCGGTTTGATGATGGCTTATTAACCACAAAGAATACCAGCAATGTTGTTGGTTGCCGCAAAATTCGTTTGTCCGAGCTGGTGCCGATGTTGCGAGTTCAGAAAACCCGTTGCGGTGCCCCCGTGCGCCCACTGTATTTTTCGTGGAGAGCGTTACCCGCATCGAGTAATACCACAATGCGACGTTATTGCTTACAGGAGTTGTGCTCCGATGAACTTGAAAGCGTGGCCATTATGTGCGTTTGGTTTCCAAGCTTGGTCGCTTTGAGAGTAATTCATGAAGGTCTGGCGTTTTGGAGAGTCTCGGCGGCGCAGGTTCGAAAAACGGCCCCCCCCGCGGGCGATTATTGGTCCACTTAATCAAGCGTCCCCTCAGGCTTCGAACCCGCCCTGGTTTTTTGCTCGATTGTGGTGGATAGCATTGAGGCAGGCGAAGCCAAAGCTGGACGCACCGTATTCCCGATTTTATTTTTAATTTCGCCACAGTCACCAAGATCCCATGGGCGGGATTAGACGACGTTAGGAGAAGGGTACGGTTTTATGCGGACCCCTTGTTTTGGTTTTTGCAGGGGCAACAGGTTTTGCCCGGAGGTCACTGAAATCTACCAGACCCTTTTGGGGTTTTTGCCGGCACAAAACAACGTTGGGTTTGAAGGGCGTTTAGGAAAGGGTTTCCCAAGAAAACCAAAAAAAAATATGTCTTCTTGG
>Ga0163217_1113360_pt1 | contig 11174 bp, 10 predicted proteins | sample SynspAceP_FD_185933 | JGI IMG/M metagenome (GOLD analysis project Ga0163217, IMG submission 185933) | Saline lake microbial communities from Ace Lake in Antarctica - Synechococcus sp. Ace-P (PacBio error correction) | ecosystem: Environmental > Aquatic > Non-marine Saline and Alkaline > Saline ... | reverse complement strand
AGGTTCACTGCGCGATCTTTGCGCTGTCATACATTTAAAGAGGGCACATGACTATGGAATTCATTTTCTATTCGTTTTAAAAATCACTTTTTAATTTTCAATGCCACACCTAGACGACCCACACTTTGAACACACTTATTTATCTTGCGAACACACTACAGGCGGGCGCGATGGGGATTATTATCAATTCGTCCCTCAAATGTTTGATTTTACTGGAATTAGCGGATCACCTTGGCATTAAAATTGGTTAGCCCGGTCTACGTCTGAACCCATTTACACGGGGTGGACCAGTAAAAGCCGGAAACGCGGTTTTATTTTGCACAGCAGCAGACAAGTTTGGAGCAATACGTACGAAGTCACCGAATGAAGTGTCTTTTGTCTGCCTCTTAAAGCGCTTAAGAAATCGCCGAAAGCAAGGGCCAAATGCCTTTCGTATTACATTAGGATGTGCTTGGTGGACGCTGGGCAACTTGGAGTCTGAAATTGCGAATAATGAATTGCGGCTAGTATGTGAAGCGGATTTAAGACGTATTATTCCATACAACCAAGTGATATGCAATTTACCGCCGCTACGCGAGTATTGGGATTGATATGGCAAGAACTTTCACCGGATATTAGGACATTGGATTTAATGACAGCGGTCATCTCGCGAAACGCCTTAAACGATAATCAGAAGGTCCCAATACTGTTCGCTCAGTATTGGGTTTTGGACCTTTAGGCAACGACTCGAAGGGCTGTTGCTATTGGTCAGGAGTATTACAGGAAACGGCTCAACGCTGACCCGATAAAAAGCCAAAAGATGGTATTCCTAAATTTGGGATGAGATCACCAAGGTGGTAGAAGAGTGGAAGCCAGGATGCTTTCGTAGTGGGCTTGCCATTAGATGGACGGTCTCAGAAAATGAGATGTGTCAAAGAGCACGTAAGTTTTGCTTAACGATTGCATGGACGTGTTTCAACTTCCTTACCATTTTATGATGGACGAAACGATTGTCTTCCTATGAGGCTAAAGGCAGGTGGATTGCTCAAAAGGAAAACCGAAATTTTAAAGAAAACTCGGTGATGGGTTTTGGCGGCTCAGATGATTTAGAAACTTGGTTTGCGAGGACACTAAGTGAACGTGGCTGGTTGATATGGTGGTTTATTTGTGATTTTAAGAACAAGTTTGAGAAAAAATGAGTTAGATAGAAACATTCTCTAGCGTCAATGAAAAACGCAATTGACGGCCATACTGTTGAAAATAAAAAACATTGATAATGCTATTGTGTTGGGATTCATTACTTGGTGGTGTTTGGGTTGCAGAACGTTGATATCCGCGGCTGCCAACACTGCAGCCCTTTAGCGACGTTGGACATTACTTTTTATCGTGCATGACTTTACGGAAAGCGATTGAAACCCGGAAGGTGAATCAAACTTTCATGCCAGCGTTGAGATCGTCACGTTCATCTTGCGTCGATGATGTGCTTATGTCTCGGTCTACGATTCGCGCCGCGATGAACGAAATTTTTTTGACTTGGTCGACCTGCTAGTATTTACGTAGCCATTCTTTACGATTTTGGCGCAGCATGGCTTCCTATTTCAGCGGATATTGTTGGCGAGCATTTAACGCTCAATCCGATCAAAGGGTTAAGCTGACTGGACAAAAAACACTGGGTGTTTCTTATCATTGATACCATTAATAGTCAGAAAAAACCCCCAAAAAAAAAGGGGGGGGCTTTTTTTAAATTTTTTTTTTTTTATCGAACACGTCACAATTAACGTATGGATAAGATTGACGATGCAGCGGTTAGAAAGAATGAGATCTCACCAAAAAATACGGCGAGGACAACCGTTTAATGTCATTAATGCCGGCTGCAGTTGTCTGTACGGGGCATTTCCTATCCAAGACTTCCTATTTTAATAGGAGTAAGACGATTACCGTCTTTGCAGTTTTGAGGAAAGCAAACCATGATGCGATCCGAGGCCTCGGGCATTACAATTAAATGAAAACAACGGGCAGCTTAAGCACTTTTTAAACGCGGGATGGACTGGATAAAAAAACTATTTTGACTGAGATTCTGATCGGAGCGGAATCCTTCCTTTCGATGGAGCGAGGCAGTCTGTTAAAAAAAGTGCCTCTTTTACGCGGTATAAAACCGTCGTAAAATCTATTTTTTGAAATTCCAACTCGTGAACCACGTACCACCTTTGAATTACGCTGGTAAGCGATTATCGGTGATGTTATTAACCTCAATATTGAAACTTCTGCGACGCTAAAGGCGAATCCTTATTGGATACCCTGAAAAATTTAGAACCATGCAAAGTGACATGTTCATCGTGCGTTCATTCAGGACAGTGGTGCGGCGCACTATTGCTGAACACTGTACGCCGAATGTTGCCATCATTAATGCGGGTGATGGGCGACATTGCTCATCCAACGCAAGCGATGTTAGCATATGTTGACGATTCCGTCGTTTCACAAGGCCGCTTTGATGGACTCAAAATTGCGATCGTCGGTGATTTTTGCCATTCACGGTTGGCACGCTCTCAGCTACAAGCGCTGGAACGACGTTTAGGCGTTAGCGATTATACGTCTTGGTCTTGGACCAAAAACATTAGTGCCCAGCTTTTTCGCTGAAATGGGCGCACGATTGCATGACCTAGAAGCTGGCTTAAAAGACGTCGACGTGGTGGTGGATGTTACGTTTGCAAAAAGAAGCGCCATGAAAGGCCGCTTTTATTGCCGAGCGGAAAGCGAATCTATCGATTGTAGTTTGACTGAAGAAACGTTGGCATGTGGGCGAGTCCTGATGCAATCGTCAGCATTTTCCAGGTCCATTTAACGCGGCGTGAAATTTCTTCGGAAGTCGCGGACGGTAAAACATTCTGTAATTTTGGATCAAGTAACCAATTGGCCATCGCGATGCGAATGGGCAGTGATGTTCTATGGCGATGAGTGGTTCAGTTACAAAAGTTGATTATTCGTCAGAACGAGGGATGAAAATAGCATGAAATTACGTATTCAAAATGGTCGTATTATTCGACCCGGAGTTCCAAAACATTGATCGGTAACGGATTGTTCATCGACATCAAAAAAATCGTAGCGATTGGCGATGCTTCCAGCTGGTTTTGAAGATGCTGAGATTGTTGATGCGACCAGGTCAATGGGTGTTGCCGGGTTTTTATTGGATTCTTGCGGTGGCGTACGTTGAACCTTGGATGACTCAAAAAGGCAGTGTCGCAACGGAAGTCGTGCAGCGGTTTCCGGTGCGTGTGACGACGTTTAAGTTTGTTCCTCCAGATACCGCGCCCTATTGTGGATACGCCTGCGGTTGCAGCGTTAATTCAAGACAAGCGGACGAGGCGGGAATGGCTAATGTGTTTCTATTGGCGCGTTAACGCAAAGGGTTGGAAGGCGCACAGCTGAGTATATGGTGGTTGACGGACCGGTGTTGTATCGGCAGGTGTCAAATCATCGCCATCCAATGGCAAGTACTAAGGTCGTTGTTCTCGTGCGCTTGAATACGCCCGCCGACACATTTGATTGTTTGGTTGGTGTTTTCATCCTGATGAATCGAAGTGCTTTCTGAGGCGTGTTTGTGCTCCACGAAGGCCTGATTCGACCATGCATGGTTTAGCGGTATTTCCTGAAGAAGCGGGAAACCATTGCGCTGATTGCGTGATTTATTACTGGTCTTAAAAGACAGGAGTGGCGCCGCGGCATTTTGGCTCGGTTGTCTTGTTGCCAAGGTCGGTTGAAATGCATTCGCGGATGCCAAAAGGCTTTCTGGATTAGATGTGACCGCGATGTTGCCAGTGCACAATTACTATTAATGATCAGGTATTGAGTCGTTTCGATGGTCACTATCAAGTGTGTTGCCACCGTTTTTGCGTGGCGATGAAGATCGTTTTTTGACTCTAATTGACGGGAATAAAAAGCGGGGTGCTGTTATTACCGCGATTTGTTTGTCATTCAGCCTCATGAAAAAAAAAAATGGCGAAAAGCGCTCCTTTACGCGGCCACTGAGCCTGGTATGGCGATGTTTCGAAATTTTATTGCTTTGGGCTATGCTATTAATGGATGAAAGGAGACCTAGAGTTCTTCCACCGTGGCTGACTTGCCTTACATCGGGCCTGCTGCTTGCTTTGGTTTGGAGGCGGGTTACTTTTGTCAGTAGGGAGTTGTTGCCGACTTTATTTTGTTTGACAGTTACGGCACGTTGGGTATGGTCGTTTATGATACCCGGAAGACAAAAGGCCATAAATCCCCGTACTTTTGGTGATGAATTTGTTGGTCCGAGTCGCCGCGACGTATATTTCTGGTCAACGTGTTTATCAGGCTGTTTTGAGTCAAATAAGTAAGAGCCCAGATTGTTTTCTTTTCTCATTGGCTTTACTATATCCTTTACTTTTTTATCTTAGGTCGTTAATTCTAGTTTCATTATGGACCAAATTGTGGTTTCAGTATTTTTTATGCCTTATAGATTCATCAAACGAATTGCTTAAGGAACGGGCAGGTCTTGCGGTCTCGTTTGCCTTATTCTCGAAAAAGAACGAGATTTCATCAAAGATCGTTACAGTGACATTGCCCAAATGCTGCACATGATTTCCAAAGGGGGGCTTTATTAAGTTCCTTGGCTGAATAGCTTTAAAAATAGGCTACAGCTCAGTTGGCCCAAGGCGTATTGTCTTTTTATTGTGTGTTGACAAGGGACTTGTCGCAATGGCATTTACAATTATGTAGACTCTATTAATGAGAGTTTACTTAGTCCAAATTGGCCGATTGATTACTGTTCCTTCAAGCGTTTGATACTTTTGCGGCCACTCCTTCTTGTCCTAACGTCATGACATTAACATTCCGAATATCAAGACTGGAAGCACTGGCAGTCTTTTTTAACGTCATGGTTTTTCAGGATGCATTCCATGTGTGAGCGTTTTCCGATGGTCAGGGTTCTATTATTTAATGTTAGCATTTCAATCGAGAAGGACACCTGTTAGAAGGAGAGCTGATGGCACTGGGCTTTAGGACAGTTATGGCTTCTTGGCTGGACGCTGTATTCGAGCGAGAAAAAGCCGATAATTTGTTGTTGGAAGAACAGGCCACCGAGATCCGTCGACAGTCTATTGCGACGTTTTAGCCTTTGATAATAGTTTTGGCATTCGTTTTAAAGGACTCCCGTCGCCATTTTCAGCGCGCGGCGTTGCTTTCGCTGAAGTTTACTTTTCGACGTCGAAAATAGATTAGGACGAGTTTTGAAGTTATTGGCTGATATTTATTGCCAAGATACAGTGCGAGATAATGATCTTCTTGCGCATTATGATGAGCGTTGAATTGGTTATGGGTATCCGTATTCCAGCATTTAGAAGGATGCCGAGATTGTGGCCACTAAAAACTATTGAAGTCATTGAGTGACTCTAGCCTTTCTAGCAATGGCTAATACGTGCAGGAGTGTCTATCGGTATGCTTTTTTATCCGAGCACTCATATTAGAGTTGCTTCACCAGGCCGCTTTCATTCCGCTGCGAACTCGCTACATACTTTACCAGGATATCGCCTTAGAAATTTAATGGTGACTATTATGAATCTAGCTCTTGAGCTTTATTCGTTTATTAGCTTTTTTTCTGTCTTTTTAAAATAGTGCTTATGATGCGCACACCCATCGTTTCTCTTCCTCTGGTCTTTTTTATAAAAGAGGAAACGGGCAACTCGTTACCTCTTTATAAAAAAGGAAGCGTGGTGAACAATGTCGATTGAAATCGAACGAAACGAAACGGAAGACGTGAAGGAATGTTAACCTTAGTTTCTCAACAGATTGATCAGCTGGTTCAGCATAGAAATACAAACGAAAGAGGTTGTTGCGATTGTTTGCGGTCAGTAAGACAAAGCTTTATCCGCACTAGAAGCAGGCGTATAGCGCGGCAAATAGGCATTCGCGTGAAAATTACGTGCAAGAAGCGGTGATAAGTGTCCATGCTTTAGCGCAATTTAGCGGACATTTGAATGGCACTTCATTGGCCCATTCGTCTAATAAATCCGCCTCATAGCAGACACCATGCATTGGGTGCATTCCATTTTGATCGAGAAAAATTGCTCGCCCGTCTTAGTGAATCAAGCGTTCAGTTAGATATGCCCCACTCAATGTCTGTATTCAAGTTAAACATTAGCGGCGAAGACAGTAAATCTGGGGTGACCTTGTCAGAAGCTAATTGTGCAATTGCGTTGACCTCAGTTAGAACGCTGCCAAACTGTGTCTAGAGGGCTAATGGCCATTCCCGGCCGCCACAAGAAAATTTGCCGCGCATGCGCTGTCTGATGAACCTCTGTAAAAAGCTTTCATTGTTTATCCAAATCGACAGCTGATAGACACTTTAATTATGGTATGTCTGGGAGATTTACCAGCGGCCATTCAATCTGGTAGCACCATGTGTTCGTGTGGTACGGCAATCTTTGGATCGCGGTGATTATTCGGCTAAAATTGTTTGAGGCCACCAAGTGCCATACATTTATTGAATAAGCTGCATGGGTATTTTTTGCCAGCTTAGAGAATAAAAAATAGGATGAAAATGACACAAAGTATTGCCTTTATTGAGTGTTAGGAAATATGGCCAGAGCGATTTTTAGTGGCATGCTGCTAACGTTTATCCGGCTGAAAAAAATCATTGGTACATCGAGAACCCAGAAAAACGCGATTACTATCATGAACAATATGGTATTACCATGTTGGCTGACAGATGACATGGCTGTAAATTTCAGCCGATGTGGTTGTTTTGCTGTGTTAAACCTGCGGCAAATGCAGGCGGTAATATTGAAAGACTTTTCGCGCAGGTACGTGACGATCAACTGTTTATCTCCGGTTGCAAGCGGGTTGTTGAATTGGTAACTCATTTGGCTATTGGTTTAGGTAAATCTGTGGCGGGATTGTCCGCCAGTATGCCTTAATACGCCTTCTTCAATTAGGCGCAGGATGACAGCTTAATAGCCAATTGAATACACCACTGAGGGCAAAAAAACGCAAAGTGAGTGAGCTTTTTTTCTAGTTATTGGTCCATTCTGTGTGGGTTAGAAGAGGAAGGCATATGCATACCGTTTGACCAGCTTGTCAGCAGCGCACCCCGGCTTATTTTTTTCGATTCCTTGAAGCCATGGATCAAAAATGGTAAGAAACAGGGACTTGATTGAGAAGACAAGCCGAGCATAGCCGGTCATGCCATGTTAGGTCCGCTCGAATGGTGATAGAGCTGGATGAGCCAATTGCTCAGTTACGTAACAATATTACGTCGCCGAACGGAACAACAGAGCAAAGGCTTTGTTGGTCTTTTTGAAGGCCTCAATATGATAAAATAGTCCGCAGATGGCACAATGACGGCCTGCGTTAACGATCAAAAAAATGCCGCGAACGATTTTTCCGCCTAAGAAAAAGACTAATTTAAGGAATATTGAAACATGTATTCAGATCCATTTGTTATGTTTAGTGAAGGTTATTTTTTAACCTTTTCTTGTTTGTTGTTTTACTGCGTTTAGTGCTTCAGCTAACGCGAGCCGATTTTTATAATCCTATTAGTCAGCATCGTCAAGTGGGACCAGGCCCTTATTGTTTCTTCCTTTACGCAAATAGTGATTCCATCGTAGGTGTTTGGACACGGCTTCTCTTTTTCTCGGCATTTTCTGCCCAGCTCTTGACGGTTGTTTTTGTTGTACTGATTTAAAGGTGCGGTTATTTCTCCCGGCCAAGCTTATGCTATATTTATACTTTTGCTGGCACCTTTATATTCATTTGCTGGATTTGTATTTTGGGCAATGCTGATTTCAGATTTTAAGGCTGGGTTTGCCCCTGGAGCTAATACCCCTGGCGCTGTTGTTAGTTGGCAAATTACCAGCGCCTGTATCGCACTTGTCAGCTGTCATTCCTACAATAGGTTGGACTGGGATTTAATCGCCTATTTATCTTTCTTGCGATTTCCTTTTTGAAGGCAAGTTATTGGCTCCTTACAGTATTTAAATACCGTAAACTTGTGAGGTCAGGCGCGAAAAAAATACGCGCCTTATCGGTGATTGAGAACAAGGTCGTATTCCTATATGATTTGCGACCCCTAAACGGGAATGAGTGCGAAAAAAACTTGTCAGTTTACCAGACTCGGTTCTCCCTTAATTAATTTTTTGGATTGAAAGCTATGAGTACGATTGCGGTTTATCCGGCACATTTGGACCCTATTACGAACGGCCATACGGAATTTGGTTTGAGCGCGATCAAAATACTATTTGAAAAAGTGATCGTGGCCGTGGCTGGCGAGTCCTAAAAAGCGCCAGCGTTTGTCTCATGAATTTGGCGTATTTCGTTGGCTAAAAAAGATATTGGGTCATTTGCCTAAATGTGGAAGTGGTTGGCTTTGACAATTTATTGACCGGAATTTTACTCGTTCCGTCGTTAGGGCAAAGTCGGTGATTCGCGGCTTGCGTGCGGTATCGGATTTTTTGAATATGAATTTCAATTAAGCCAATATGAACCGTGCGATTGCGCCCGATGTGGAAAGTATTTTTTTGACACCTTCAGACAAAAATTACTCTTTTATATTTTCGTCGACATTGTGTCGCGAAATAGCTCTTTGCAACGGTGATTTTGGCCAATTTGTAAATCCAGAGTTAAGGCGTGTTCTTACAAGAGCATTTATCCAAAACGATTTTTAATTGTCAATTTTTCAAGTTCCGCTGTTTGACACGTAAACTAAGACATACAGCGGTCTTAGAGAGAGGAGAATGTCTTCTTTATTATTACGATGAATGCATTAATTGTGATGTAGTGTGAGCCTTTGAGTGTCCGAATAAGCGATTTCTAAAGGTGACGAAAATCTATGTAATAGACCCATCAAAATGCACTGAGTGTATAGGACACTTTTGATGAACCGCAGTGTCAGCAGGTTTGCGGTTGATTGCATTTCCGTTGGATCCTAATTTCAAAGAAAACGGTAAGAGCAGTTAATGGAGAAATACTTAACCCGCTTTACGCGGTCAACTTTAAACGAACAGGGCTGTTCTCACTATCGACACAAATGCTTTTATTTTTTAGCTGGGATATTGCTGTTAATCAGTATTCTAGCCAGTTCTTTTACTGTTCGTGTTGGCTTACCTTTACTACTGTTTTTCTCGGGATGGGAATGCTTGCAGGGGAAGACTGGGTAAGGCGGACTGGACTTTGACAATCCAAATCTTGCCTTTTTTGTTGGTAATTTTGCTTTAGCCGTTATTCTTGTTAGGACGGCGGTATGCAGACCAAACCAGCACCTTCGCCGTTGGCATATGGCCATCCTTATCTCTGCTACATTAGGTGTTGTTTTTCACTACGGCGGCCGTTGGTATTTTCGCTGCGTTTGGTTATTAGACGTAAAGCTCATTTTATTGGTTTGTTTACTCGTGCGATCGTTGGCTCTTACAGATTGCGGCAGCGTCTTTTAGTTTTATTGCGCTAATAAGCGGGCGTTAAATTTGAATGAACGAGTTGGCGGCACACTAGGAAATAGAGTCGGAGCCAATGTCCAATGGCTATTCTGTTATGGTCATTGCTAACCGGTCTGCTGCAAAGGCTCCGACCATCTGAGTATTTTGGCTTTTTTTGGGGCAAATGGCTCAGCAATTTCGTAGGTGGTCTGTTTGGCTTTCTCGGCGGCAAATTTCTTATTAATTGATTTTTTACGCCTGTTTCCCGGCTTATCGAAGGGTTTGTATCGTTGCTTATTTAATTCTCGTTTGGTTGGTAATTTTTCTGGCGTGAACTATGATTGGTGGCAGTGGAATTTTCTTGCTGTGTATTTTGGTCGGGTTTTAACAGTTTGGCAATGGGCGAATCAAAACACCTTGAGTCAATTTCTCAGGTGCATGGACGGCTTAGCTTGCGTTAGCTCGGCTAGCATGTTCTTGTTTACTTGGGTTCTTCGTTTACGCCATCCAGTCTGTTGACTCAATGGCTGGCAAGCGGTCGAGTATTGCTGCGTTTTTCTTATTTTTGTGGCCCGTCCCGTGGCCGTTATGATTTGTTTTTGCATTTGAGTTCGCTGGCCTGAGCGTGTGTATATTAGTTGGGTGGTGCTGCGCGGTTCGGTGCCGATTGTGTTGGCTCTGTATCCTATTATTTGCGGGCTTTTCTAATTCAGAGTTATTATTCGGATTACTTTTACGGTGTGTACTGGATCTCTTTGTTGCTGCAAGGCGTCAAACGTGCCTCACGTTGCTCGGTCGTTAAACTAGAAAGTGCCACCGGCGCCGGCGCCCACCACTCGTTTTTCTTTAATCAATGATTTGCTAATTCGAATCACTCGTTGGAATTGTATGGAATTTCGATTCAGGCCAGGAAGGCGTCCGTATTCCCGCTCAATTTGTACGGAATGTGCCAGCGAAAACCGTCTCTACACCTCAGCTTGTTTTCTCTTCTGTTTCGCGATTCAGCAACCCAAATTCGTGCGTAAATACGATACCGTACTGCAATCAGTTGATAAAATTGGATGTACTGCATCCTGAGGAGTTTGTGAATTGACGTTGCGCAAATTGAAAAATATTTTTTCTCATTCAAGCGTCTTGCTTCATTTCTTATACAGGATTTTTTGGGAGTTTGCGAATTCGTGGTGATGGGTCTTTTATTGGATTTTAGCGAAAGTTTATGGTTGTTCAATTGAAGGTATTGAAGAAAAACAGGGACACAGCGGCGGCCGGCTGTTACCAGCGATCAGCTGGGTAAGCAATCTTTGTTGTGGTGAATCGGGTGCGTTTCGGTAATTTTTCGTCTAACAATAAGGACAGATGAAACGGGCAGGCCAGATTGGAAATAATCGGGCTTAAGTTGCAAGATAAGCAAAGTTTAAAGCCCTTTTGATTTTTTTTTATATTAAAGTATTGAACGAATTTTTCTTAATGACGGAATCACTTGATCAATCATTATATTTAAAAATAATTAACCTTCTTGCCTTTCTATTATCGAAATAGGGTTTGCGGATGGGTATATGTCCCATTTTTTTTGCACATAAACAAGCGGCAGTACCAATGTTTTTTTTTGAATTGAATTGTGGTGGGACGACTTGCCCGCCAAGTAACGTCCTTTCCAAAACGCCCACCCATTGGAGTCGGAATCGTTAATGAATTTCCCCCCCTTTGGTGCGGCGAAATTTTTTTTTTTTTGGAAAAAAAAAAAAAAATTCTTTATTCTCTCCT
>Ga0163217_1106353_pt1:0-7500 | contig 11174 bp, 11 predicted proteins | sample SynspAceP_FD_185933 | JGI IMG/M metagenome (GOLD analysis project Ga0163217, IMG submission 185933) | Saline lake microbial communities from Ace Lake in Antarctica - Synechococcus sp. Ace-P (PacBio error correction) | ecosystem: Environmental > Aquatic > Non-marine Saline and Alkaline >... | reverse complement strand
CGCGCAGGGCGCGCTACTGGGTTGCATGGCCGCCGTATCGTGGTCGGCTGGATAGATAATTCGCAATGTGCAGCGCTTCCTGTGCTAGTCGCGTATGGCCTCTATTGTTTTTGCGGGTCCCAGATAGAAGGCAGCAAGGTGACTCTTGGCGGCTTGCAGACCTTCGCCGACGCTGGCAGGAAGGGGTTGCACCCTGTTCATATTGGGCCACCGAGGCGACGGAGCGACCTTACCGCCATTCCAATGTGACGCCCGCGTCTCTCGCCGCATTTTACTACATCGCCTGAGGTAGATACTGACTAAGCAGTTCGCACTGGGAATTTGATGCGCTGGTCTATGGCAGCGAGCACTGATTTTTCTGACAAAAAATTCGTCGCTTGATTTGAATTGGCTGGCATTTCTGGCATTGCATCCGTTGCGCTTGCCACTTGCCCTTCTTTAACTTCCCCCTGACGCAATTATTACCCCGCCACCAGCTTGACAATTTGTCATACAAATGCGATGTTAGCGCTAATCACATTCAGGAAGGGACGCCCCATTGGCAGACCAATTTGGCAATCAACGGCTTGGCCGCCATTCGTTGTCGATAACGTTTGCGTTTCCTTGCGCGCATTGATTGAGCGTCTGGCGACAATGATTTGCAAGGTGGTGGCAATCAACGATCTTGCCCCGCTGGAAAACAATGCGGCATCAATGTTCGAATTCGACTCTAGTGCACGGTCGCTTTTGGCGCCCCGTAACCTTGGGTTGAAAACACATGGATGTTGGGCCAAGGCCCGATCCGCGTGACGCCGAACGCGACCTGCAGCGCTGCCTTGGGGCGACGTGGACATCGTGTTGGGAAGGTGTACTTGCATTTTCACCCACCCGAGATGCCGCGCCCAAGCTTTCTGGCGACGGGTCAAGGCGGTTGTGATCTCTGCACCGGGTAAGACGCCATGAAAAACAATCGTCTGACGGGTGAACACGAACTCATCACTGCCGGAGGACACCGTGCTAAGCAACGCGTGCTTGCCCACCAACTGCATGGCCACTGGCCAAAACCCTGCATGACGCCTTTGCATCAAGACGGGCATATGACCACAAATCCACGCTACACTTGGCGACCAACGTGTGCCAACGACACAGCCCCAGGACCTGTACCGCTGCCCGCGCGCGGCGCCTGTCGATTGATCCCCACACCACCGGTTGCGGCGAAAACGCTAGGCCCAAGGTATTTTGCCAGACTGGACGGGCTGATTCGGCGGTACGCTATCGGGTGGCCACGCCCAACGTGTCCTGCGTCGATCTGGTGGTCGGAATTGTCCAAAGAGCGTCACTGTGGATCAGTCAACGACACCTGCGCTCCCGCCGCTAAAGAAAGGCCCACTGAAGGGAATTCTGGGTCTGGTAGAGCGTCCGCTTGGTGTCGATTCGACATGAACACGTACACATTCGTGTGTTGTGTTGCCCTTGATTCAGACGTCGGTCCAAAGCGCGGAACGCAACTGCGGGTTCTGGCCTGGTACGACAAACGCAATTGGGGGTTCTCGAACCGGTTATTGCTCGACCACCTGCGCGAGGTTGGCGAAAACCCCTCTGACGTTATTGATTAAAAACGCTTTAACAGCTCGGCATTGACGGGCGGGCGTCACAGATTTACTGACGTCCCCGCCAAAGCCGGGCAATTCCTTGACCAAGCGGCTGGCAATCGCCCTGATGTTCGGCCTCGGCCTGAGGAATACCGTCTCGACGCTATCATCGAGCTTCCGGTTTCCTTCCGACCATTTTTGATATTCAGTATCAAATTCGCCCACAGGCGGCGCAGCCCGCGAATAATTCATTTGGCACCCACATTCATGGGCGCAAATCTGATTCAGCAGGTTTTCAAACGGGTGGACAACGTCTCCTGTACCCGTTTCCGCATTCAGCTTGCGGCATTCCTCGTTCGATGCTGGGGCGACGCGTTCTTCCAGCTCGACAAGGGTTCCCTTGTCACGTTGATCGCGACCCCGATCACCAGTTTGTCAACAAGCGTCGCCGCCCGCCGGATTGGATGATGTTCTTATGGCCCCAAAGTCATCGGGTTCAAAGGTAGCCGGGGTAAAGGACCACGCCGGGGGCATTGGCGGGGGGGAGAGGGTTTTTTTTTTCCAGTCATTGCAAGTCGTTATTCTAAGTGTAAGCAAGCAATTTACACACAAGATGCAACGCCAAATTCGGCCGGGGCTTAGTTGCCCCGCGATCATTCCTTCAGGCGCGTCTTTCTCCATCGAAAGCTCCATCAGGCGCCGCCGTGACGACATCCGCCGAGCGTTATCAGGCCCGATCAGTTCGCCGTCCTCACCACGGGCATGTGGCGTAACCGGGCCTTGGGTCATCTTGGCAAGGATATTCATCAGCACGGTTTCATCATGGCACAGGTCACCAGATGCGCGCTGTCTATCAGCGCCTCTACGTGTCGTCCAGACAGCGCTGCCCTGCGGCAAGGGAGTGCTACGATTGTCACGCTTCTTGACAAGTACCGTCAGGGGGTTTGTGCCATCCGCGACACGACCCAGGGGTCCCGATCCGCTTTTCCGGACAAACATGCGCGTCTGCTTTGGCGTCCGTGATCCCCGGTTTGACCGTCGTGACACTATCGGTCTGCCGTTGGTTTTGAGGATATTTGGGAAACTAGCATGATCGGCCCCTTCGCAAGAATTACCTTTAGTCAGGTTCCCTTTAATACTGTTGCGTGTTCAAGTAATGCCCTCCAGGTTTGCGACTCGGCACGGGGACACCTTGCTGCAATGCTTCTGCAAAACGGGCTCAGACGCAGATTGCGCGTGTTCCCTCGTGGGCGAATTAAATAAAAACGCGCGGCTTTAGGCTGAAACATCCTTCGTCAAAATGCGCAGTCACCCCCGGCGTCGCCGCAAGCGAAAAATTCATGCACGGATCCCTACCCGCCACCCTGACGGATTCTTATTGACCTGCACTGACACCGAATTTGAGGGCCAAGGGACCCGGGGTCATGCCAAGCGCTGCCAGGATAATCAAGCTCGCGGGTCAAAAATATATCAGGGATTTAGCCACCAAGCGGTGCACCCTGCAAGATTCGGCCACCGTTGGTATCGCGGGACGCTCCGCCAAGATAGCTATCGGCAGCGCAAGATGCAGTTGATAGTCGCAATTTTCTGCACGACCAGCCTGCCGCCGTCGGCGCGTGACCCCGCGCCATATCTGCCTCCGCGCCGCGACAGGTTGAACACGCGCGGCAAGGCGACGATCTGGATATCAAGCCCCGGGATTTTCGGGCCACCAGACGGGCGCAGACCTGCGGGCAACAGATTTAGTTGGCCACACCCGTCCGGGCCCCGATCCTGATCTTGCCCTGCCAACGATCTGACGGCACCGGGGCAACATCTGCCGTGGTCCTGTCGCATCGCCTGCTCTGCGGCCTCGCCCGGGCATAACTGCGTCCGCCTCGGTCAAGCATACCCGAACGGAGATTTCACAAAATAGCACCGCTGGTTGCATGGTCTTTTTCCAACCGCGCCATTACGCGCCCCAGGGTCGCCGGATCAAGCCGCAGCAGGTTTACCCGCCCCCTGACAGGTCTGTTTCGCGGGGCGACTGCCAGAACAATGCGCAGATTCGTCCCAGTTTCCCATCATTTGTCACGCTCCCTCATTGCTCTTATTTTTGCCCTTAAACTCCGGGGACGTCCAAGGACGGGGCAGGCGCCCCGCCTCTACTCTTTTCAGCCACAACAGGGCTTTGCAATAATGCCAAAACGATTTTGACCCGATGCCCCTTTGTTTCCTTTTTGTTTTTTGCAGGGCTAACCTGCCGCCAAACGCAAGTAAGGAGATTCAATTGGCCAAGAATTGGACCCACTTACATGAACGGCGCCACGTCAAAGGGGCAGCTGAGGCCGCTTCGCAGGACGGTGTTTACAACCCCGCACGGTGATGGTTGCAGGCCCATGCCCGCTGGCCAACGAATCGGAAATGGATTCAGGGCGTGACAATACGCTCATGCGCACAGCCTGCTTGCGGCCGCGGTGAACCCCAGGCCGTCCGCGCGCGGGTCATGATGAAATTCGTGGACTCTGAACCGCGATATGGATAGCTGGCCGATAGCACTGAGCCGCGAACACCGGCAAACCCTGCCCGACGCGGCCGGTGGACGTTCGCGCGGCCTTGAAGTCGTGGATTACTGCATTCGGCGCGCCAGCCGAGCTGCCTGAAGGGCGGACATTATACCGACAGCGCCGGCCCTGCATCGACAGTGTACTCATGCGCAGCCTTTGGGCGTGTCGGGCGGGCATCACCCCAGTTCAACTTCACGGCCATGATCCCGATGTGATGTTTGCCCCGCCATCGGTCTGCGGGCCAACCGCTTCTCCTCAAACCGTCGAGGCGTGATCCATCCGTGCCCGTTTGATGCTGCAGAACTGCTGGAGAAAGCAGGCCTGCCCAAGGGCTTCATTCAGGGTCGTCAACCCGTGCGACAAAGAGGCGGTTGACCGCGTCTTGCAATTACCCTGTTATTCAGTCCGTCGGTTTGTCGGCTTCCACCCGATGCTGTTCCGAATAATCTAATGGCACGGGTGGGCGGATGGTAAGCGGGGTTCAGTCTTTGGCGGTGCCAAGAACCACATGATCATCATGCCAGAACGCCGATCTGGACAAGCCGCCGATGCCGCTGCATCGGCGCGGGCTATGGTGACTGCGGGCGGAACCGCTTGCATGGCGATCTCGTCGCCGTGCTGTGGGCGACGAACGCCGACCGTCTGGGATTGAAAAGGCTGGTGCCCGCATCGACAGCTGAAAGTCGGGCCCTATACTTCGGGCAAGGACGTCGATTACGGCCCCGTGGTCACCGCGGCTGCAAGGCAAACATCGAACGGTGGGTGCAAACTTGGTGTTTGATCAGGTGCCACGCTGGTCGTCGACGCCGCGATTTTCAAATGCAAGGTATTGTGAAAGCCGGCTTCTTTGTTGGCCGCAACCTCTTGACAATGCACCCCCGACATGGACATCTACAAGCACGGAGATTGCGGGCCCAGTTCTTGTCCACCGTAGTGCAAAGACCTGACGAAGAGGGCTTGGCCTCGCGATGGATCACGAGATGGGCCCAACGGCACGCGATCTTACCCGCGACGGCAGCGGCCCGTGATTTTGCGCCGCTGTTGAACGTCGGGCATGATTCGCATCAACGTTGCCAATCCCCGTGCCGCTGGGCCTACCACACCTCTTGGCGGCTTGGAAAAATCGGTCTTTGGCGTTTTCTTAACCAGCACGGTCCGGACGCGTTTTTCAAATTCTACACACGGCACTAAACCGTGACCTCGCGCTTGGCCCTTCGGGCATCAAAGAATGTGGCGAGGTGGTTTCAATTCAAAACCGATGGAATAAGCCCTTCCCTACCTTCGGCGGTTCGCCGCCGGAGGGTGCTTGCGTGATTCGCCTTGGTCGTGCTTTACAATTTACATACGTTCAGATTCGACCGGTCTTTGGGAGACACCGTTTATGGATTTCGCACTTTCAGAAGAGCAACGCGATTTTCGAATGGCTATGCTCTGGCCAGACCATATCGCCCCCTTTTCGCCCGGAAGTGGGAGAAAGACGAAACGATTCCCCAAAAACCTTTGGCCCAAAATGGCAGAGCTGGCTTTGGCGGGCTTTTACGTTGTCCGAGGACGTCGGCGGAGCTCCGGATTGCCAGGTGGACGCGACGCTGGTGTTCGAGGCGACTAGGGCATGGCCTGCCCGTCGGTCGCGCGTTCCTATCGACCACACATGTGCCGCCAAATGTGGCAGCTTTGCCAGTGATTGAGCTTCAAGGCGCGATCATGCCTAACATCCTAAGTTATGAACACGGTGCTAAGCCTACTGCCTGACGAGCCCGAATCCCGGCTTGATGCGGCGCGCGCTTCAGACGAAATGGCGAACGCACGAACGACGGCTTACAGGGTCTGAACGGGGACCAAAGCGTTTTATCATCTTCGTGGCGGCGGGTATTCCGACGACTTTATGGTCCGCGGATTGGTACGCACGTCGGATGACTGGTGCGGCGGGTGGTCCACATGTCTAGTGTTGATAGGACGGACGGAAGGGTGTCATTTGGCGGGCTTTAGAGGATTCAAAATGGGTCTGGCGCAGCCAGCCATCCGTGGCGCAGGTCAGTTTGACAATTGCAACGATTCCTGCCGGCGAAATCTGGTGGGAAGAAGGCAAAGGGTTTCAAATATGGCGATTGATGGGGGCTGGATGGGGGCGTTTTGAACATGCGCCGCCTTGTTCCTGTGGGGGGCTGCGCAGACCGCGCTGACCGCCCAACAGCTGAACTATATGGTGCGACCGCAAGGCCTTGGAAACCTATCGACAGTTCCAAGGGCTACAGTTTCGCCTTGCGAAGATGGAGATCGAACTTCGGGCCGCTGCCGCGTGTTTCTTGCGCAGGCCGCGTGGAAGCTTGGGACACGGAGCGCCACCCGATGCAACAAGTTCTGCGCCGATGGCAGAAGTTCGGTGACCGAAGCCAAGGTAGCAAAGTCGGGATCAGATGCCTGCACCTGCATGCGCGGCTATGGCTATTGGGCAAGATTTACGGGCATCGAAGCTGTAGTGCTGGCGAATTCTGCGATCTACGGGTTGCACCCAGATCCTTGAGGGCACCAACCGAAAATCATTGCGGGTCATTGTCGCGCCGACTGTTGAAAACGGATTGACCGTATTTCCATGCCGTATCTTTCAGGCCTGCGCGGGTCGGACACTCTGACCCGGCCCCTCAGGCGTCTGATCGCCTGACCTTACGGACCATGTTGTCGGCGCCATTTTCGAAGACCGCTTTTCGGAGGTGACATGACCCGAATGTTGATTTTTTGATTATCCTAGATGCTGGGAAGGGGATCGTGCCTTTTTGCTCGGGCTGGCGATATTGCCGAACACTCTATTGCACAGGCACGAAGGGCGACTATGGCCTATACGGGTGCGCACGTTTCTGGGCCGCATGAGATATCGTCTGAACGCCAAAAATTTTCCGCCTTTACCCTAACCCGGTTGTTGTTCCTTTCTTTTGCAGGGGTTCACGGATGTGGCGGCGGTTGTCGTATCGGATTGCCATGGGTTTCGCACCGGATGTGGGGGAAGCAGCCAGAGTCGCGATGCCGGGAATGCCGGGCTTGGTCTGGTGCCCGATGTAGGCGGTCAGCCTAAGATTGCTTGGCGCTTGTGGCCCACCGGACGGTGTGGGGAATATTCTGGGCACGACGGCGTTCACGGAAAATGAAGGGTGAAGACGCGATTTATTGGCAGGCTTTTGCAGATACTTACATTTGCAGGAGCTTAAAACTGGCCTGATGTGATTCGCCGCACTAGGAAACTCTGGCGATGTTCGCTTATTTCTGGGCGCAAACGCGAGCACGACGCCCCCCGCTCCGCTTTTTTCTCTTGGCCGGGGCCGCAAGGGGCGAAGAAGATTGACAGGCTTTCTTCGCGGCCGAAAGGATTTTCTTTCTCTTTTTTCTTT
>Ga0163217_1110730_pt1 | contig 11176 bp, 7 predicted proteins | sample SynspAceP_FD_185933 | JGI IMG/M metagenome (GOLD analysis project Ga0163217, IMG submission 185933) | Saline lake microbial communities from Ace Lake in Antarctica - Synechococcus sp. Ace-P (PacBio error correction) | ecosystem: Environmental > Aquatic > Non-marine Saline and Alkaline > Saline ... | reverse complement strand
GGCCTACGAGGTTCTACCTGACCAAAAAATTCTTTTGGCCCAATGTATATCAGCCCCGTTTTCATAACTATCGGTCCAACCCAATTTTATCCATGTAGCGAATTGTCTTTGATAAAATATTATAAATCCACTATGCAAATCAAATCCGTAGGTGTGTTAAAAAATTTCGAAGCGAAAGCCAGATTCCCTAGCGTTCTTCCTCCAGGAATTTATCACAGCCAAAATATAGGTAATGACAGTTATTAAGTAAATAAAATACTTTAATATTGTTCATCTCGTTATCTTATATGCCCTTGTATAACTAAATGAGTGCATAGCTTGTATTTTTAGAAATAACTTTAAACCCCCGCAGGAAAATTTTTCTGAAGTGGATGATGACCCTCTTGAGAATCCCCATGGAGAGATTCCTGATCCCTATCAACTGACTGGTTTCGGATCTTTTAAATCAAATCAGAAATATAAAAAGATGGTACCAGTAACATATACATTTGATTGCTTTTAAACTCTTTTAAACCTAACTTACCACAGGGATATTATAGCCCAACTCAACTTTTAAGACGAAATGCGAACCAACCTCGAGCATGCCCGAGTTGTGTAATTTCCGATAGTGCGCTACAGCCCCTGCCCTAGGAATATCGATGGAGGTTCTCGGGTGTCCATCTGTTGACTGTTTCGGCATATTTGTGGTTTCGACCGGCCAAAAAATGCTGTTTGGGAAGACTATGAAAAACTTGCATTGCCATAGGTGCCCTGGAGAAAAAATCCAAGTCTAATGTTGTTATAGGACGAATGTATTGGCCAAGACCAAATAGAAATCGGTTGAGGACTGCCTCATACCACAAAATCTTCTTCATTAACCTCTCCATCACCATTGTATCATCAAAGTGGGGACCACCTATTCTTGACTCCTAACTCCCAATCCAGCAGCATCGATCTCTTCCGCGACTTTCCATGTCCCCAAATAACGATAACCCCTGTAAATACTGGAGCCACTTTCCCAAACTATAAGCGCGCCCCGTTTCCTCCCTGTTGTGCAGCGTTGCAAATTAATGAATCAACACCTCCCAGTCTACAAACCTTGGTTTAGTTATACTAATAGGATAGAGATGAAGTCCACTTAAAACTGTCATTGTAACGTTTACACTATTGACCATAAAAACTCCATCCTTTATTTTCCACCTTGCCAATTTTGCAATTGCTTACAAAAGGCCGTTTCTCGGCATCCGGGCATCGAGCAAAGATCTTCTGTGCTTTTTTTGTAATAATCAAACTCAAAGATAGTCTATTATTGAAAAAATCCCATCTCAGACCTATTATTCCAACTGCTTGGTAGTCTCCCATTTAATTCTGGATTTCAGGTCTCCCAAAACAACACCTGGGTTGTTCCTATTCCCATAATTTGGTTATTGGCTCCATTCTAAAATGGCCATGTCCTATAAGAGGGTATTGCCGGCTTCCAGATCTGCATAACTAGGTACGAAAACTTAAGTTCACTGAAAACATTGAGATTCTTGAATAAATTTCTCTTTCAGCTAAATTCCAGGCGAAGGCACAGATAGAAAAAATGCATACTGTGCCAGGGGCCAAAACGAAGGAACCATCTTAACCTCCCCCACTATTGTGAAAAAGATTCATCATTCAAGAATAATACCTCCAAAGCCATGAGCAGTGAAAAGAATTTCAAACCGAAACTACTTCGTTACGTGTAGGATTAGATCCAAAACCAAAAGATTTTATATTCCAGTAACATCGTTTGATATTTGTAGCCGGGCCACCGTTCCTCAAAAGTTCCGTTTTTGGATGGTAAACCCCGCCAAAACCAGTTAAATAATCGTCTTGACCAATGCATCAGGACCTTGTCCTATTATACGTTAAGGTGTTCTCATGATATAACTGTTCCTCACTGAATTGCCCACCTCGCATTCCTCCATTTTGTACAATAAATTGTAGGTAGGTGCACGGGATTAAAAATATTCCTTTCTAAAGTTGGTTCAATTCTGGCATAAAAGTTGACCTAAATTACCAAATTTGAAATGCCTGAAACTCCATTATACAGGTTACCCAATATATTGGTTTCCCAATTATGGTTCTGCTTTTAAATCTGATATCGGCTTCCATAATTCGACGCTATTCCGTCCCGTAATTGGGTCCAAGCAGTATAATTCCCTCTCGTCATTAAATTGCTTTCTTGTAGAGTAGTAAATAGAAAAAGATCATCTTAGCTAAATTGTATTTCCTTTTTCAGTTGGAAATATTCACCCTGAAAACCTACTATTGAACATTCAGAAAGTTTAATATCCAAATGGTCCTGAAGAAATATTATTGACTGATTCCTGTAGCCCTAACAGACCATCTTTGTTCAAAATAAATTTCCGGACACATAATAATTGACATTTCTTACTCTCGGAAAACACCTGATACCGAAACATCTATATTTGGACCGGGGCCTATGCGTAACTTTGATCAATCCAATCAACATTGAACGCTGGCAAGATCGGAAAGGCAAAGCAGCATTTCTAAATGTGGGACCTCATTGGATGGCCGGCATGTTGGGACACAAGGAAATCTAACTGAGTAACCAGGGACTGAAGCCCGTGTAAGCATTAATGGATACATCGGTTTTCAGCGTGGCACCGGCTCACTTTTTGTTGTGACCCAATATAACTCCATTGGCTCCTCTAAGTACCCATATATAGAAACGGAACGCATCCTTTAGAATATCTATGATGGAATATCGTTTGTATTTAGATGCTCAAATTATAATCGGTTTCCTACGATATCCAATCATATACCCAAGTGGCTCATTGTTTCCTTGATAGAAATACGCACGTATCCTTTATAGTTGTAAGCCGTTTACCAGGCTCACGCTAATTTGTGAAACTTTGACACCGGAAAGGCTCTCCCTGCCAAAGATTGGTCTATCCTAGCTACCGAAGGTTTCCAAACCCGCCCCACAAACTTTACTACGGAACCAGTCAATAAATCTTTTCTGCGAACTTCACCGTAACCGATTAATACTACCTCGTCCAATCCAGCCGCACTTTCACTAAAACCACACTGAGACTGGTCTGTCCGTTTACCTGGACCTCTTGGTGGCAAACCCTGATATAGATTACAACCAGGCGCAATGTTCACTAGCAACTTCTATAGTGAAATCCGTCAAAATCGGCTGGTAACACCGTGTTGTTCCTTTTCACGGATGTTTTGCCACCGGATTAAAGGGCGCCATGTCATCTACATTTGTCCAGAGAATAGGATGAAGTTTAAGAAACTGGGCAAGAAACTTTAATTATCTGTACTCGCCTGAAACACCACGTTCTTTAGAAATATCTGTTTACTACAACATTGTGTGTGGTTCTGTATTTCCAAATATCCTTTAAGAATACTGTAACGAGCTCTTTGTTTAGCTTTTACACTTACAACTCGATTTAGATCACTTCTATTTGCGTATACAAAATGAAATCGGTTTGGCTTCAATTTCATCTATAAGCCTTTCTACCGTTACGTGTGAGGTCTAGTGAATCGTTTGTTACGCTGTGCATAGATGAATTTGGCCTGCATGGCTAAACATCCAAAAACATAAATAACATACTAATCTTATCTTTAAACTGAGTTTAAGCCAGATGGTACACTTCTCTTTGGTCAAGAATTTTTTTCACTGTTATAGTTTGATTGTGGTTAATTACATAGTATAATCAACTCTACGATCGGAAATGGTGAGACATTTTCGATTTTTTTTAATTCCTTCTAGAGAGAAACAAAGTGAGTTATTGGTTGTTGGTAGTTTTCATTGGCAGTTTTTAGTTAGTTTATTCATTTAGTTAATTATTTCTTGTCATTAATAGAGTAATCAATATTGTATCCCCTAAAGTATTCCAATATTTTTCGATCGCAGTCGCAAAAACTTGCATTAAAATTTAGCAGTCGCCATTTCGAGTTATTTGTTAATATTCTTAACTTGTAATGCCGTTCCATTTTTTAAGAAGTTTTCGAACGTCTATTTCTAAAACACCAATTACACCCTGAACCCAGAAGTGTATATACTGGTACAATAACTGTTCCGTAGTAATATTTCCCTTTTGTATTGTCAAAGCTGGCCCCTTAAAGACCAGGTGTAAGCACCGTTCCTTCATTGCCTATTGACAATGTTCTGTCGCCGAATACAACCACAGACCCTTCTACCAAAACAACTCTTTACTATATCCTCCGATAGGCCGAAACAATTGAAACTTTGTCCGAAACTTAATATCCAAATAGTCGGCCCTTACAATAATGGATGTCCTTATTTCCGCTACTTCCAAAAAGCCTCTCCAGTTAAGAAAACAATACGATCTTTTCTTCTACAAATTCTACAGGATATTTATGGGGAACCTGCATTTAGTAAGCCATGGAACCATCTGATAATTTCAATTCGGAAATGTTCCCAAAGGCACATAAAGGGTGTTGTAGATAGGTGCTTCCGAATGGGATCTGTTCCCATTCGGAATATACCAGTGAATAAACCATTGGAGGCCAGACTACATTACCTTCTGAGTCATTACTTCCGACGTCTTATCTTCAGAAATAACTGAATATTTCCATCTTCACGTCGTAGAGTAATAAATTCTTCTTGGGATCGAATTCTTTGAGCGGCCCTTGGAAAGTTTTTCATGACAACGGTACCCCAAAGTCATAGAGAAAATAATATGCAGCATACTAAGACCTCTTATTTGAATTTTTCGAAGATGTCTTTGTCCTCTTAATTTATCCAACAAAAGCGTTTTGATTTCTCTGTATCGTAGGTATTCATTTACAGTCAATTCTAAAATTTAATTTTATATAATCGTTAAAAAGTGATCATTGAAGGCTTTTTCAGTTCAATGTTCCAATTGACTAACTCCGCACCTAAATTGATGAGGTATATATTTTACTATTAATTTATGAGCCTTCTTTGGTTTCATACTTATACAATTACATTTATACGAAGCCATTTTAAGAAAACCCTTACTTTTTTCACTTTTTTTTTTCATATTGTCATAATTTCTAACCAAAACAACCAAATAACTAATGAAAGGGAGTTTTGAAAATCAAACCGCTCTAATCGGAAGGCTAAAGAATGGCAATGAAAGTGCCTACGGATAGTTGGGATATTATCACAATCGACTATGTGTTTACGCCACGTCTATTAGGATAATCTTATAAGCGAGGGATATTGCTGCAAAATGTTTTTATACAGGTCTTGGGAAAAAGCGAAACTGAAACATGATTTTTCCTTAGAAAATTATTTGTACAAATTCCGTTCATAGCAAATTATGACCAGTACCGAAAGGTAAGCCGTAATGGCCCTAGAGGAAAAAATATATCGCAAGCTTGGAGTTGGCCGTGGATGGAAAGAATGGAATTAGGAACAAAAATATTAAAATATACTTTTAGATTCCATTCAGAATACTCCCAAATGCAAGCAGATTTTCCTAAGAGTAAAAAGAAGGCCTAACCAACACTGAAATATTGGAATACTTATATTTCCAAAAAGACGGTGGAAGGACAAATCACCAGGGGCTTTGGAATCTAAGGAAAAATTAGGTAAGAAATATGAGGCGGTATGATGTTATTTTGGTGTTAATACTAAAATTTAATATTCTAAAGCAATTAAGCCAAAAAATTGAGCTTTTAACCACAAGTAATTTTGGTGAATCGAATAGCGCCATGCTAATTAACTTCCCGTTACATAGACTCTTGCTGTTGCTTGCTCCGTCCTGGAATAGCCCATTGCACTTTACTGGAACAATAAAAAACCTGAGGGTTCATGCCACCTGTTGCAGGCTAAATCTTTAAGGATCCATAAATATTCCTAAAATTTAAATTTCCATATTCCAATCATTAATGTACACCCGTCCCAGCACTACAGGATGTAAGCATTGTTTTTCAACCATATCCTGAATCGTGGGGCCCGTAGCTTGGAAGTTTTGGCAGGAATATATTTTGCTGTCATCCCACCTTTAAATCTTAATGCCTTGCCAAGCATTTTCGCCTGACGCTTAATCTGCCTGAATATTACAAAAATCGGACAGGAACCATGCGTAAAGTTTTTTGGTAAGATTTGGGGATGAGGTAAAAAAACTCAAAATTCAGAGTTTGAAAGGCATTCAGTCGGGTAAGAATATCAAGATACATTTAACCGAAGAAAAATTTTGATTTCTAAAAATAGTCATTTATAATGCACTATTATTTATTGAGCTAAATACTTTAACAAAAGTGGTCAATAGTGCAATAATTGCAACTTTAACTATGTTTATTCATGATAAAGTTTAATTTCCAACCTTATAAAGAGCCATATAATGCACTTTATAGTTAATACATTGTATAAAGGAGCGAAGAGAAATGCTACAGGTTACCCAAGAAACGTTGGCAGACCTTCAGTGTAGGTCTTCGTACCTTAAACAATTTTGAAAGTTGGTAAAGGCAACCCTACAGAGAAACATTAACCAAACTGGGAATTGCACTAGTTTGGAAACTCACTTTCCAAGTAAAAACGAACAACACCCTGAAGATGGAGGCAAGCAGCATTTGTACAAAAAAGAAGAAGCGGACCAATTGACCCAATCGGATGATTGGAAGTTCACCTTTCGTTACCATGACCAATGGTTGAATCAAATTGACACCCTGCATCAGTCTATACATTACCAAAAAATTCAAACAAGAGATCATCGGAATATCTATTCCCTTTTTTTTTATAACATGCTTCCTGAGGCTCGAACAAACAAAATATTTGTTTGAGTTACGCATAGACCCTAAGACTATTTTGGCTGTTATTAACCACAGCGAATATGATACGAGTGGAGCCATTCAGTGTAAGGAAATAAAAAAACATGATAATCCAATGGAAATAAACAACTGTCCAGTACCTTTAAAAAAAGATTCACAACCTATAGGTATGACAGCATTAAATCTTTATTCAAGGAGAAAGGTAAAAGCCCTACCCATACCCTACGAATTCGCCTACCAATGTAGTACTGAAGAACTCTTTAAAGGAAAACAAAAAAACGATTATCCATTTCTGGTGTTCAAAGAAAAATTCTCGGTACTACTGAGAAGAACAACTGCTTTGATAATTGAGGAGAACAAGGGCAGTATATTTTAAAACCTATTCCAATGTGGGAACCCGTACAGATCAAATGCCAGCCAACGAACATTGAGCATGCAGATAGCACGCCAAGTATTCGGAAATCTCGAAACTGCAGATAACGGCCTCGTTATCTTTAAAAAACGGAACCCCCGTATATATACCAACGTTTTGATGTTGCAAGAAGATGTACTAAATGGCAATGAGGAAATTTTGCTACTCTAGCCGGCAGAACACCACAAACCCATGAAACAGATTTTAATATTATGGAAATTATTTACAACTTTTGAACTATTAAAAAAAAGTATGTTCCTGCCTATTCCAATCGAGGCCATCAAACTATTTACAGTTACTTCTTTTTCAATTATTTAATATTAACGTTATGGCCCATTTCAAAAAATTTTCCTCATTAATAGGAAAACGCTTTGGAGATTTTAAATTGAGCCTGCTTATGACTTATTAAACAGTAGAATTCAATTGAGGACAGAGATTTGCCTTAGAAGATGGACTTTTACCTCTAGACAAATCAAGAGTAAGGTTACAGAGCAGTTTTTAACTAGCGGAAACTTGCTTGGCATTCTAAAAGGCAATATGAAAGGATTAAAGTTTAACGACAAATCAAGCTAAGTACATCCCAATCGAAACTTTCATATCTTGATTGAAAGACAAAAAAAAAAATTACTTCAAGGGTACAAACAAAGCTTAAAAAAACTTTTGAGGATTAGAATTTAACATACAGCTTATATTATCAAAATACGAAGAAATCCATTACCCCAACGTTACCTAACCTTACAGGAAAGATTGATCTACGTATGTTTGGGAAATTGGGCTTAAAAGAAAGAATTAGCCACCTCTCCTAGATACGAGCGCCTCCAGAATAACGTGACTATTTAAACGGCAAAAGAGAGATTACTTGAACCTTGCCAAAGCCTGCAATTCAAAAATTAATATTGATAAGTGATTATAAACTTCAATAGTGACAATTGTATTGATGAGCCGATTAATATATTAATCTCGGCTCATAGCATTATTCGCTAATTCGCTTCAAAAGGAAAGTTATAAGTGTGCGAAAATTAAAGAGGGGTTAAAGTACGCCCATTACAAAATACACTTTTTTAACCAATGCTAAGTTTCCGTGTACTTTCCGCGACTTTTGTACCTCAATTTACACCCTAACCAATTAAAAACATAGGCTTTTCAATTCTGTATCGGAAAAATGATTTAAACCAGCCAGGACCTATTTCGATAAAGCTCGGATAAGCTATGAAAAGCCGAACCGAATGGTAGGTATTGCGCTCTAAAATATTGGACCTGTTATAAGATCATTATCAGGATAGTTTTCTTGGCTCCGATTCACGCTAACAAAAGTAATTCTTATTTAAATTAAGCTCTGAGAATCCCTCTGCTGGCAATCACCCTTGGGAGTACACACGAAACATAGGCCAACCCTTGAAGTTGTTAAACTCTCCAAAGCAACATAATTTTTATCGTGATTGTTTCTTTTCCGTAGTTGTTTATCACCTTCAGCTTCCAAATTCAGACAACTTCTGCCCCAGCGTGTACCATCTTATTATTTGCGATGTTCCGACAAAGCAATTTAAAAGTGGTGTAATTGACCCTGGCTTCCGGCAATCATTAAATGCCATGGTAAAAAAATGAGAAAGTGCCGGGGTCGTGTAGCGTTGATGCGGTGAAGAAGAGGAAGCCGTGATAAGAACTCACAATCCTCCTCCTATCGGTTTAAGCCCCTGATGGCCTCCATACCCATGTACGCATAGCCGGAATAATAATTAGAATCAATCCTCGTAATTTACTGTAAAGCGTAAGGGGTAAATTAAAGCCTGTTAGGCTAGGTCCAGTGATTTTCTATCGTATTTAAGATACTACTATAATAGCATGAAGGTTCGTTACAAGGCTGTCTTTGCCTCTATGTGGTAAATTCTAATCCGCTCAAAAGTAGTATTTGAAGCATCCTTAGTGTGATTATCCCTTGAAGATTAGTCATACAGGAAAAAATGGGGTAACTTTTTTTTAATTCTTTGTGGGCGCTAATTACATCAGCAAGATATGGAAGAGTAATCAAAAGCGTACAATCGATTAGGGATAGTACTTTAGCTTGGATTGTCTGGTCCGTCGTTAAACTTTGTTAAATGCCTTTTCCATATTTTTGCCCTGTTTAGAAATGCCAGGCAGTTTCCGCTAGTTTGAAAAAAACTTTCTCTTGTAAACCTTACCTCTTGATTTGTTTCTAGGAGGGTTAAAAGTCCATCTGTCTAAGGCAATAACCAAATCTCTGGGTTCCTCAATATTGTGTAGGAATTTTCTACTGATTTTAATAAATGTCAATTAAAAGCCCAGAGTGCCGCGCTCCAATTCTAAAAATCTCCCAAAAGGCAGTTTCAATATTTAATGAAGAAATTTTTGAAAGGGTGGGGCATCACCGTTTAGTGAGCATATTAAATGAAGTTGAAAAGAACCCTATGATACCCAACCCATTGACCTAGTTTGATGGAGGCCTTCAGTTGTTCGTTAAATAGGCGAATGATGAACATACTTTTTTATAAGTTCAAAAAGCTTGTAGAATAATTTCCATAATATTTAAAAATCTGTTCCATTTGAGTGGTTTCAACAATTTAACTAACGTGTTCTGTTGCCTAATTTTAATGATATGGAGCGATGGTGGCCTAATGTTTTTTAAAAATAGTATTAGCTGTAAAATATGTTATCGAATCCCAGTCAAAAATCTCTTAAAGACTCCCTTTACCAAAGAAAAGCTAAATAGATCTCTCACATTTGCCCAATTGGTTTAAAGAGTTATTTGAGTACCCATCTTTGCTATTTCGCTATGACTACTATCATTATAAACTTGCTCTCTTGATAGGTAGGAGTATATTATATATAAAACAAGGGGAACAGAGCGTGCGTTCCCAGTTTTGTTTAATACGTTGGATAATTTACGAGAGATGTGAAATTTAAACTGTTTCCTTCGCCCTTTTTGATACTGCTTTTAGTTTTTGAGCCCAATATACCAGCACGGCCGTACTTAAATAAAACCCAAAGGGATACTTGGCGGTGACTTCTGCAGTTTATTCGTCTCAAATTAATTGTTTTTCGGTATGGCTGGGGCATTTTGATCCGGTACGGAAAAAGAATGTTGACTTGTCCCGAGGGTTCCCACATTGGGAATAGCGTTTTAAGATATTTACTAGCGCCCTATGTTACATCCATATCCAGTTTAATCCAACGCAGTTCCGGTGTTTCTTTCACCTAGTTAAAGTTCAAATAAAGGTTATGAGAGGGAAATAAGGTTAAATATCGATAAAGTACCTTATAGAATGGAATTATTTCTATTGAGTACAGGCCAGACAAAATTGGATATAGATCGTTTTTTGTTTTCTTTTAAAGAGTTCTTCAGTAATAACACATACAATTTGGTTAGACGGGCTGAATTCGAAGGACTATGTATTAGTACTTGGAACATGAAAGGTATTTGAATATCGTGATAGATTGCTGAAGGAAAAAAATCTTGGAAACTAGAAGCTGGGATAGCCGATTACTTATCTAAGAAACACCTTTGCTCCCTGTTGAATTACAGGACGATTTAATGCTTGTCATACTATAGGGGAAATTTTCTTAGTCCTTGAATCCTTTTTTTAACCTATCTATATGACGTTACCCCCAATTGAGGACCAGCAAAGTTAAAGTCTGGACAGTTGTTTATTTCCATGTAATGATTGTGAGTAACTCTCTCGATCTTCAGGCGCATTTTTAATATCTGAAACATTTAGCATCCCCTGAGAAATGAGACTCCGAATGAAATTATTTCATAAATTGTCGGCGCATCGTTCCCCGTGAAGGCCGAATTAAAGTAATGTAGACTCAGCCCAAACACCACATAGTCTTTATGGAGGCCCCGGTTCTTTTAATGAAAGGCGTAACGCAAAACAAATATTTTGTTTTTTGATCGAAGCAGCCTGCAGGGAAGGCATAGTGCTTTAATTTAAAAAGAGAACAAAAATGGACCAATAAGAGATTGCTCGAAGTGACTACGCTCTGTTCGACCATATATTTTAT
>Ga0163217_1082993_pt1 | contig 11176 bp, 7 predicted proteins | sample SynspAceP_FD_185933 | JGI IMG/M metagenome (GOLD analysis project Ga0163217, IMG submission 185933) | Saline lake microbial communities from Ace Lake in Antarctica - Synechococcus sp. Ace-P (PacBio error correction) | ecosystem: Environmental > Aquatic > Non-marine Saline and Alkaline > Saline ... | reverse complement strand
TCAATGTGCACAGTGAATGATTCGTAGAAAGGGGATATGTCCCCAAAAGCAGAGGTTTCTAGTTGATGCGGGTCATGTAAACGTGGCGCAAGCTTTTTTCATTAAAAGACATATTTTGTGTAAGATATATATAGATACTTCCGGGAAAGAAATTATAGCAGACCTTCTTATTTAGTTTAGGGGCAGGTGAGAAATGCACGTTCCTAGACACAAGTCAAACGCCCAGAAGAATTGCAGAACATATTGCACGAATAATGGAGCTTGGATGGGCGCGGGAATTAAAGGAAAACGCGCAATTGGGATGGGTCCCTCCCTCTTGGCCAAAAGGTAAAGCGTAATGTCTATGTAAAAAAATAAGGCGCGGCGAGAAGCGTAATTACCCCCGATGGACCTTGCTAGGGTTCCCTCGAGGTGGTTGGCGGTTATCTCTTGGGCGTGCTCATGCAATAAAGATCAAAAAAAGATCTAATTCCGTGCAGTGAGCGAGTTACCAAGGCTTACATTGTCCAATATTTGCACAGTTGGACGTAGAGGGTTAAGGTCCAATATTAATGTCCATGGTATGTAGAAAAGGTAAAAACTGGGTAAAAGCGAGTGTTAAAAGTAAAAGACTTCTTTGGTGTTTAATTAGGTTAAGAAAATATTATATTTCCCAAGAATATGGCAATAATATTCATTAATTGCATTCTATTGTGAAGCGAAATTGAATGTACTCAAAGCAGGACATATTGGGGTATTCATTAACTACTTTCTTAACGTGCTTTTTATTTTTTTGTTGTATCTATGACAGAACACAAAGAAACAGGTAGAAAAACTTATTTTCGTTATGTAAATTATATATGGCGCAAAGATCATAGGCGTAGCTGCCATCACAAATTTTGGCCCAGAAAGCAATATAGAGAAAAATGAGGATGCTGTTGCAGGACGCCCTTTTGAATAGCCATGTCAGCGAATTATTGGGGGCCTTACTAAAGTAACCTGCCAGATAATCTCCATCGTCATGCTTTAACCGGCGTGGCCACCATAATTCTTATTGATGCACTCCGGAAAGAGATAAGAAAAATGCTACTTAAGGCCATATGACAAGACTATTTTAGTAGAAAATTACATCAGTATTCCAGCAGAGATTGTTAGGAAAAAAGTGCTATTTCGGACAGTCAGATTACAAATATGATCTTTGCTTTTGTTGCCACCCTCTCTTCTTTTCCAGTTTGCAAATCTGATTTACGTTTAAAGTTACTGAGTGTGTCTTTCCAGTGCAGTGGGAAATAGTGCCAAGGAGCCTTCTCTCAAAGGGAGGAATTGACGAGTAGCCAAAATCATATACACGGCTAAAAAAGCGCAGTTGAATTTCGAATATCACTACAATTGGATGATTCCCATTGAAATGGGCTTGCAATCTAGGCTTTCTATTGTTTTAAGGTAATCTACCTGACTATTTCTATGAGAGGAAGTTATTCGTCTCTCTCCAAGATATCATTAAAAGGGACATATGTTTGGAAAGCTATCCGGAACTGGGGCTCTTTTTTGTTGCAGTGAAACATGAATTATTGCCAATAGACCCAAATGTAATGCCCTGGCTTGCCTTTAATGTGTTTTTCATACCTTCTTAGATTTGATGCTAGGGTAAATTGAAGCTAGGAATTGTTGTGGATTTGGTCTTGCGGCGATGCTAACATCAGGATAGAAGCAAAATATTACAAAACCCTAATTGCCTATAGGGCATAGAGCCATTGGAAAAAGCATCAAAAGCTGTTCTTGAGCCGTCAATACCATTGGGAGCAGCTGTTCTCATATTATCATTGCATTTGCTATAGGACATTCGGAATAACGGACTGGGAATAGCATTTTGGAATTTATATTGAATTTACAGTTAAGAGACAATATATCCCCTGTAGTACAATTGAACAGGATAGTGCATATATAAAGTAAATAGGGGGCTAAAATGCATGAGTAAGCTTTTAGAATCGAAAGACAATACGCGTATTTCAAGGTTAGTGTGTCCTTATCTATGCCTATTAAGAAGCCCGGAGAACTTTTTTTATCAATTAGAGATAGTCAAAGTGGGAAACATTAGATTGGAAGGGAGCGTTTAAAAAAAAATGCCATCGACCTTTACGGAGAAATTGAAATGGGAACAAAAACATTTCTTAAGAACCAAAAAATCGGTACAATGGTTAGAAAAGACGACATGTTAGATAATCAATAACCTCGAAAGATATAATAATGAGTTTAATGGTATATAAATTGGATTTTATTCGAATAGTAATTGATCTGCATTAACTTTAATTAAATTCCTCTGCATGACAGTCTGGCTCTGACCTATTTTATTAATGTGTTATTGCCTCCTACAGCGCACTGCACACCCTAGAGTGTTTTAAGAATCCATTCTTGAACTTACCTGAGGGGTTCGCACCTCATGATCATTAGGGAGGCTACCAAGGACGTCGTCTCAAATATTAATTCAATGTCATTAAGCGCAGTGTTCCATTCCATTCCTGTGCGCTGAGTATGAGAATTGCTTCCAAATGAATCCAGCATATATTTGATTGCGTTCGTGTGTTTCAGCCAATTTCTGCTGCGGCCAGATTTGGTGTGTTCATGTTTATCTTTTAGGAGCCCAGTGCGTCAGAATTTTTCATAAATCATAATCCTTATAGAATGGTAGGCGCGCTGTGTGATTTTTTGTATCCTACCTTGGCCCATTATTTAGAAAATTGGGACGGGCACCAATTTCCGGCGTTTTAGAGTTTCCCTGTCTTAACCCGCCATAGTTTGAAATGCACGAACGGGCATTCCCTATCGCGCCAATATATATACAGCCGTGTCGGCATTCCTGCACTACCTTAAGTTTCTTGGAGGGTAAACAATTTTTGTGACACCTCCTAAACCAGATTTGATAGGAGATTGCTTTTCAACTTAATTTTTCACCACATGGTTCCCCTATAACCTTTTTATTTCAACTGTTAAAGAAGTTAAAAAAATCCGGAGGCTCTATTTTGGTCCTACAGTTTCGTTCCCCGCCATGGAACTTTGCATCGGCAATATCATGTTAAAGTGCCTCCACTAAGACTAACTATAAGGACATCTACTTTTCATCTTTTGCTATTGAAGCAGCGCTAGTTTCCTTAAAAGGAACATTTGTCATTATGAAACTTTCCCAAGACTCGTGTCCCCCTCTGCCTCCCTCTCGTGTTTCTTTACAAAAGCAATAGTTTTGCTTCAACCAATCTGTGTATTGGTCATGTGCAGATGAATTAGTCTCCGTGAGTCTCTCATGGTTTTTTCAACGCTATCAATGAGATTTTCCAAATTCTTCCAGAATTTTCCATGCCTTGTGTACGTCGAACGGTAATGTGTGTTTACACTCAAAGTCCCTATAGTGAAATTTGCGCCAACTCATTTGTGAGAGCGAGTTTTCCAGGAGATATTATTAATGTGCTAGGAGGTGCGGGATTATAATACCGCAGGCAGGCGATCATTTTTTCACAACATCAATCTGTGAATCCCAAGCGAGCTGAGTGTATGAATTTTTTGGGTTGGCCAGTTTTGCTCTTGTGCCTCTGCGGAATATTCACGGCAGAGTATTTATGTTTTTTCAATATAACTTCCTATTTTGCGATTCCGACGGGTGATGCCTTGACTGCTGTCCTTCGCGTTTAAATGAGTACCCGAATACACACCGTTTCTCAGAATTGTTGATGATGAACTCGCCTTCAAGGTACTGTCCTTAGCCCCTCTGAATTCATTGTTTACTAACAAATTTGGGTCATCATGATTTCCTCCCAAAACAACCGGAGCCATTATATCGTGCATACCTTTTGATGTCGTTTCGATGCACCGTATAATAGGCTGGCGCACTATTTCGTATGGCGATGTCTCATTGGGGGATTATTAAAAGGCCATACACGAGGCTCAGGATATGGGTGACATCTGTTGAGTAAGCGTTCAATATATGCTCGACGCTTCTTTCCTTGCGTGGGCCGTTCGATAAGCCCCAAAAACCAAAATATAAAAGCAGACCCATTGAAATGGATTGTGAACTTACTAACAATTAAAAGTCGTGTGCCCATACATAATATGAGATAATCCGACAAGACAATGCCAATACTTTTTTGCTAGCTTACAAAAAATAACAAAAACCGCTTCTGTTTTACAGCAGCGGTTTTCATTTCAAGAATATTTCCAGCGGTATTAAAGTGAGATACCCAAATTTAATCAACAAAAGTCGTTGTAGGCTTCCATTAAATTTTCTGCTATAAACTTCTGGCAGGTCTCCTCGTCTTATATCGATGACGTTCTATCATATGTACCAATTCGCCATCTTGAACAGGCCATACCTCTAGGTCTCTGATGATGGAGAAAAGGACTCCATGAGCGTTCCTCGCCGGCAATCAACGGCGCGTCTGGTATTCCATACAGCCAGGCAAACACGGTTACCAGGGGATGATTGGTTTTTTTTTTTGAGTTTTGCAGGCTCATTTGGCAGCTGGGTTCGGTGCATTGCGGGCGGTTAACAACCGCAAACCGACCGTTAACTACTTAGCCAGAGAGTAGTCCATTTTTTGCTTAATAGCGCTTTCGATCATGATCGGCCGGTATATACATTTTCTCAAACTCGGCAACAGCCAAATCTTATGTCTCTTAGGCCGTTTGTATAAATTCTGCAGGAACATAGTATTGTTTTTATTGGGATTATTACAAAGTTTGTCAAAGATAACCATTTAGTATACATCTCCAAGCGAATACTAACGTTTCATTAGACCTCTGTTGTACCTTTAACTTATATCTTTGCCAAAATTTGTATGAGATGAGGTGTAAATGGTTGTGCAGCAATATTGGGATATTACCACCTTTAGGTTTCAGGCTATTCTAGCGGGAGTTTATTATCTCTATAGAGCTAGCTTTTTTTCGATAATCTGAAAGCCCTCTGGGGTGGATTGGCTCGAGTGCGCGCAGGATCTGTGTTTTAGGCGATATTACACGAGCAAAAATGGTAACGGTCTCTGTGCGATTTTGAGATTTTTACGACTACTCTCCTCACTTTGTTGCCAATGGTTAATAAAGGACTGATGGTTCTGTAGTCAGAACCGAGATGTATTAGCGATTACGCGATATTTTGTCGGTACGTGTTAATGCGCAAGAAAAAAAGCAGATGTCTATTTTTAAGACCTTTAACGAAGTAGTTAAAAAAAGGGAAGTCTCTGCGGAGCGTATATGTACCTATCTAAATCAGAACGTACCAGGGATATGAGGTCAGACTTCAGTTATTGCATTTTTTATTCCGCATTAGCCCCAAGGCAGATGGAACCTTCGTCTTGCAGAGATAAAACAAAAAATTTCGGAAAATGCTGGATATTTTTTTTAGGGAAGTCAGATCGATTTTGAAAGTATTAAGGCTATGTTTATCAAATCGGGCCACAATGGCCTACAAGATTTTGCGAGGATTGAAAAATCTGTTGCACCAAGCTCTACGGATGAAGAGGTTAAGAAGGCCTAAACAACAAGGCTATAAAAAGTATCCATCCGCGATAGGCGTAAATACAGAAAACGAAAAGGCCATTAAGGGAGAAGGGGCTTGAAGAAAAATTTAAGGAGCGTTAGCAAAAGGCCTATGAAATTATTCACAAGAGAGAGGTCTTTAATAGATTTTAGTGTTCATGAAAATTATTAGAATCGTGTATTAACTCTTGTGCTCTAAGATGCGTGAGAGTTTTTTGGTTATATCCAGTTGGGCTTGAACCATGTATTGGATTTGGATGCCTCATGACCATATAGTTGTTTTTGGCGGCCCTAACCATTTACCTTTTTAAACCTTGTGAATTGGGAAAAAAAAGTCTATTGGTGTCGCCTGCCCGCTACCGTATTTACAATTGTGCCACGATTTCTTTTCACTATATATTGGCTCCTATCTTATCAGTCTATGAGGTTGGCGATGTCTGTGCTGTGAGTGGACGTTCTCATTGAATTTTTGATTCCAGTCACTTATTATTTTTTTACGGCGATATATAATTTGAGTAGTTTCTAGGAAAGCTACGGATCTGGGAAAAATAGTTGGTGGGCAATACCTCTCGGCTTAACTGGTTTTTGACTTGTCATGTGGTTTCGGGTGGTCTCCAATTCTTTTGAAAGATCTTATGGCCAGGGAGAAGGAAAAATTGTCGACCTATTGGCTTGCGGGGCCGGGATAGAAATGTCCCCAAATATTAATCGTCCTATTGACTTCTTTCGGGCGTAGCATCTGTAAGAGTCCTGTTTAAGGGTGAAAAAAACTCGCCTATTTTCCTATCAATGAATAATGCTACGGCATATCTGCTAACTCATTATATTAATCTCCATACCAATCTTGATACACTCCCTTGGTTAGAAGTGAGGAGTTATGGGCTCATCTTAAAACCTTTCAAGATGTGCATAATTGTAGTAGGCATCTATCTTAGTAATAAACTAAAGTTGGATTTAATCCTATTGGCTTAATGTATTTTCTCAATACCACGTTGCCTTATCTTTGTGGTAATCAAACCAAAATGGTAATAGGTAAATAGGAGTCTTATTTAGGCACAAATATTTAGAAATGGTCCCCATGCGGCAGTGAAAGGCTATGTGCGGGAAAAAAAAATTATGAATGGAGGCAAGCACGGTAAACAAGAAAAAGTTGAGCCGCCACTAAACGCGTAAGTGTTCACGTATGGCGAGTGAATGGGAGGTGACAACTCTCTATTTTGCAAGCGAGAGTGCAAACAGGTCGGGGCCAATCATTGTTTAAGGATAGGATGATTTTTCTAGTCATGCGTATGACAACATGGAACTCCCAACTAGTTTTTGGACGGATATATATGTCGTTGTGGATTGTGAGGCAGGGTCGTAGCCTATACCAAATTGGTATGTTTACATGCGAAGCCAATGCCAATCCAAGGGTTAGCCTCTCTCTTTACCCTCCGATGCCTGTGAACGGTACCTTGTACATGTACATTGGTGCACCCTGTTGAGAGGACGTGTAGCTCTACATCAGCTGTGGCTTGGCATCAAGCCGTTCTGGTGAGTATATTACAGAAAAGCCGTTCTCATGGTACAACGAAGATTCCCGGCCTTGCCATATCTTTCTATTGAAGAAAAGGCTGCGAGTGCGAGCACTCGAGTTCAACCATGCCCTATTATCGTGAACGTTTAGAATGCCTAATTGTCGAATCATAAGAAAATAGAATACCTTACATATGGCCTACTGTAAATAGCGTCTGGCCAATTGCCATGGAATATTTGTTGGTGGAAAAATTGAACCTTTAATGATTCTCCCATAAGAAAAACTGCTTCACGACGCACATTCAAACAGACGGGACCAAAACTACAATAGGTACTGAATAGAGTATTTATAGACTCATTGGAGTATGTGGATGAGATTATCACTGTGCGATCACTGAGTGTGCGTAGACGTTACCGCGTTACATCAGCATATTCTGTGAGAAATTGGATCCCCATTCCGATGTACATTTCTCCCAGAAACAGGGAAAGTGGATAAGGGTGGTCTCTGAAAAAATTGATGAAGGGACGATTTGATAGGGGGAGCTAGGGTCCGTTAATTGTTCCTCATCAATGACAAGGGATACTATTTCACGGTGAATTGTCTTTAGCACTAGGAGGATGGACACAGTTTTTCTCCTCAAGGGTCTACAGCCCTGGACCGATTCTGGGTATGGGCCCGAATCAATGCACAGCTTTCGTGTTGGATGAGAATATACCCCAATAATTTGGTGGTAGAAAAAACTGAAGGGTAAAAAAGGTATGATCAGAGGTCTCCTAGCTGTGAGATTGAAGGTATATAGAAGAGAAGGACACATACACTAACTATCACCCTTCCTCTCTGTAACGTAAGAATATTCCAAGAGACAGATGGCCCAATCGGACTCGGCTGCGTTCTCATTAAAAGCGTGAGATGGTGTGCCGAGTGATTGATATGGACTTACTAATTGCATATGGTTATATAAAGGTAAATCGAGCTTTTGCCGAAATTCAACTTACAAAGAGTTCATAGGAACGGCGCTTAGGAAGTTAGAAGGGCAAAGGAGCCACGAAATTAACCCTGACCTAGAGAGTGAACCTCTCGCAGGGGCGGTAATTTGCGGGTATTCGCGCCGAGAATCAGATGGCAGGACGAAGTGTTCTCTCGGACAGGACTCAAGATGATTTTATTACAAAAAATAAGAAGGGAAAGATAGATAAGGGTATTATGCATCCAAAAAAAGGGGATTTGAGGATAAAACAGTAGTATGTTATAATGATTAAATGAGCGTTCGTTCCGCCTTTCTTGCAAGTGAGGATCATTGCGGGATCTTTACAGGATCAATGAAATACTAGGACTATAGTAGGCACGTTAGGTCTTTTGGTAAGGTCATAGTGGCAAGCGTGAAATGGGATTTAGGAGATGCCTCTGCTTGTGCGGTTTAACGGTTTCCATATATTACACCCCAACAGGCGGCTTATTCAGAAAATCGTACTGATAAAGAGGAACAGATGGATTATTATCTCAGAAATTTACGGATCGTACCATAGCGGGGAATCGATTTCGGTAGACAGTATTTAACTCCCGATATACGCTAAAGTTTAAAACCCCTAAGGTAAAGTGATATATGGGGCTGGCGGAATTATCCAGATGTTTTTGTACCCATTGGGACCAATGGGAATCCGAATATTTGAGAGACATGGAAAAAGCGTAGTGTTTTTATCCTATTTTTGTATTTGGAGCATTTGGATGGGAATAGGGCTCCGTGAGCGAATAGCTGTATTCCATGAGCAGAGAGCAGTTTATCAGATAAAGCCTCTTAGGGTAAGACGATATCCTTTTTGAGATATTTATAGATTATTGCCTTGCAAGAAATATAAAAATGGACTATAATGCCTTCAGAGGAAAGCAAAGTATAGATTGCTTATTAAAGTCCGAGGACGGCTACCATTCGGCAGAGCAACTTGTTCGACCCAATGCTTATGCACAAATAAAAACGCGGTGTGAAGACGTGGCAATATTTTGGCTGAAAAAAGTTTTGAGAACATTGGATAAAGCGCGAACCATAAGCCAAAAAGAGGTAGATAAATGAAGGCCACAAATTAATCTGTTTCAATTTTTCTCCTGGCATCTTTTTAGAGGTACTGTTATATCAAACAATAGCGCTACGGCACATAAGAAGCCACTATTCCTATTTAAGCTATTATACTATTTCTTGAAAACTGGGGCCTCTTCTCAAGATTAACATTATAGCGTATTTCCTTAAGGCTCACATCCCAATTCAATGAGTACTTTACATTAATATTTTGTTCATCTCGCCTTGCTTTTTTATTGATAAAATAATCTGCTCGTTAATTATTTGAGGTAAACAGGTCTCTCACGCAGTGGTCCAAGCTATAAACACCAAATATTTTTCGGACTACATGTGAAAGTCCGTGTTTACCCATCAAGTGTTCTTATTCTAACTTAGAGGATTTTTAGGACGATGTATTACAAAAAATAACATCGTGTTATTATAATGGCTACATTGCATCATTCTCCACGTTAGTTTTCCGCCTTACTGAGAGTCAGGTGGTTCCTCGACCAGCAGCGTGACGGCACCGGCGCAGTAATTAAGGGGAGTGCGGATGGGAACTATAGAAGCACTTTTCGCGATTGTTCGGTCCCTTCACAGAGTGATTCTCCTCAAAAATCATCCTCTCTATAGCCAAAAAAGCAATATCTGATAGACAGTCCCGCTCTGCACGGCAAATTGGAGTTTGACATGCAATATTGCCCTAGTGTAGAGATCTCTCAAAGTCTTCTTTCGCCATTATCGAACCAACAATGCGCTACCATTATAATAGCCGAAACACTTCGACGCTTTTTTCAGTGTTCAATATGATCCTACTTTCTTCCTTAGCGTTATCTGATGCATGGAATGTTCCTAATGAATAAGTGAATTACCCGCACTCGAAAAGCAACCAATGTACGTGCTCTACTATTTCCCGTAACGTGTAAAACATTGAATTCCATAGCTTTAAAAAATATAATTTTCTATGTCCAGTAGGTGCTTATTTTGCCCTTTCCTCCTATGACGCGGGCAAAGTTACGTTTAATTAGGGGTATTTGAATTTAATTAAGAGAAATATATCCACTAAAAATTATATTTGCGCCTAATAACAATTGGTTATGTTTCCCAAAACTGGGAAAAACTAATTGTGCTCGAGGGAGAATTATTGAGAACGATTGTCGTTTGTGATCTGACTGAGTGTGCTATGTGTAAAGGGTGTGCTTGTTTGTGTGGCATGGTGTAGGCTGCCGGTTTAGTCGCCGCTTGGAGGACAGGGAAACAGAGATTTTGGTTAGGGTATTTTATAGTAAAGTGGAATACCCTTTTTTACGACACATGGAGTGGGCATATTGAGCCGAAATAGAAAAGAGCAAGGGGGCCTTTTATTAGAAGGCGAGGAAGATGGCGAATGCGGAAACTCCCTTGGTTACAATGGCAGTGAATGTGCGTTTATAGGTGTTCTTGAGCGGAAAGGAATTAAACCAAAATGCTGGCTGTGGAGGAAGCTTATAATCAAGGGGCTACTAAATGGAAAAAGCCTGGTCATGTCATTTTATACGGCCTCTCTCTATTCGCTGTACGAGAGTTATTCGGAACTTACCGCCGTTTAAACCTATCATATAGTGTGTGGGAAATTTGCGATCAGTGCATGGTTCGGAAGTATTGAACTTAAAAAGTGCCCGTTTATAAATTTGTAAAGGAGGCCTTGATTTCCGCAAGTTTGGAGAGATAAAGTGTAGCACATGGGGTATGCCGCGCGACATAGGGTTGGTATGCAGAGATAGCGTTATGAGCGCAATTTACTAAATGGGTAGGGATTATGTAAACCACCTTTAAGTGCCCAAAGCTAACCCTTATGACGTCATAGAGGGATCTATTATTTCTACCTGAAAAGAAATTTTCGAAGTAAGTCTTTGGGAGGAAAAATGGCCAACCGTCCCTTGGTAATATCGATTGCCTATGGATTTTTTCGTTTCAAAATCTTACCTTCCTTTATTTCTTTCTGATGCTTCCACGTCATAAACACCGTTGTGGTACATGCTAATTTGACATAAATTTATCGTTTTCCCGACTTTACATGAGTAGAATATTTTTTCCCCTTCGCTTTGGATGGAAAGTCAGTGCCAAAG
>Ga0163217_1067971_pt1 | contig 11176 bp, 9 predicted proteins | sample SynspAceP_FD_185933 | JGI IMG/M metagenome (GOLD analysis project Ga0163217, IMG submission 185933) | Saline lake microbial communities from Ace Lake in Antarctica - Synechococcus sp. Ace-P (PacBio error correction) | ecosystem: Environmental > Aquatic > Non-marine Saline and Alkaline > Saline ... | reverse complement strand
TATCAGTAAGGGTTTTACATGTAAAAAATCAATTTGGGTGATTTGTTGCATTCTTTGATCCGCTCGTAAGTCTTTTCCTCAGAATTCGAATATTATCTACAGTAATAATTTTAGTATACCTTTTGAATTATTCGATAATCGTATGAGAACAATATAACCAGCTTCCTCCCGTTACTAATACTGTCATTTTTGAGAATTGTTAAGCTACAAAAAAGTAGAGATTTGCATTTTGGTAAAAAAATTTTATAATTATTTCTAAAATAGTGTAATTCGGGTTTTAAAATAGTGAGTAAGCTTATGATTGATGGAATTGTAATTTTGCTGTAGTAGTGCGCTGGAAGAAATTGGGAGAAGACATGCACTATGGTTTGTGAAAATTGAATCTCAAATTTGGTAGCGCTTTCGCAGATATTTGATTTATCAGTACACGAAGAATTGTGAAGCAAGAGTTTGATTGTTCCTGGTTTTATGCTACTTCATCAGGAAATGTTAGCCAATTCATCAGAGATTCCATGTGCGTGAGTATGTTCTTCCAAAATGGGAGCACGCAAAAACATCAATAGATGCATTGGATGCTAATTTTCATGTGGTTGTGAGAAGGCCTATGGCTTTAACCAAAACAAGATGCTGAAGAAGTATATATTTAGGAGCATTGAAGCGAAATAGTGGTTTTTTGTGTAATGCAGAATTGAGATTATAGTCCCCCCTGCACAATGGTTAAAGGGTCGGTTGTGGGAAGAAGGGTATTTTAGGTGAAATTTATAGGTTCAGAATCAATGCTATTGGAACCGAGACGATGATTATTACAAAGGAGGCGACCCTGCTTATTGGAAAGGAAACTTTCTAGTGATGGAGGAAACTTTATTTACTCCAGTTTTAGTCACTTTATGATACCATGTTTTGGTTATTTGGTGACAAATTTAAAAATATTGCGAGCAAAAATTTTATGGATTTTAAACCACCAAAAAACTACTGAATTTGAGGATTCAGGGAAATCATTCATTTTGATCGTAAAAGCAAGGTGGCAGGAAGTATCAAATTACTCCACTTTCTGTATGGGAACAATTACTTGGAAAGTAGCATTACAATTATAGGTCAAAAGGGGAAGATAAAAGTGGGCTGGCCAATACATGAATGAAGTGGAAGTTTTGTATATTGAGGGATATTGAAATGCCTACTTTGGAAGAAACTTTACCGGCCAATTTGATTACGGAAAATATAAAGGAGAACGCTGCCAATCATCATTTTGTTTATTGAGTTAATGTAGTCGAAACGTTAAAAGCAGAAACTTTGTTTTCTACCAATTTCGCTGGGAGGCTTGAAGGTGGTTGAAAATTATGGAGAATATATATCGATTGAAATCTATAATGTTGTTAATAAAAATTAAATTAGTATAATTGCATTTGATTATTTACTCAGACATTCTTGATTTGGGGTATTGGATTGTGACACGTTCTCACGTTGTCAGTTCACTAAAAGAACTTTCAAGTATTAAATTTTATTATTTCAAACATTTTCATATTAATGTACGACATTTCTTGAGTTAAATCAGAAGACGGTAATTTGAGCTAAAAGAAAATTGCCAAAGAATTAGATATTAAAAAATCTAATAACTGAAAAAAGAGAGTGGTTTATCAAATACTTGATCAACAGCTATTCAGCGATAAAAAAGCGCCATCAGATAAAAAGGTACGCCTCTAGCGATACAAAAAAAAAAACCGCTTTAAGAAGTAGAAGCCAAAAGAAAGCTGAAACCTTAAAAGGTTTTAAAACTGTAAGCTAGAAAACTGAGGCGCCTGTAAAAAGGGAGGAAGCCTCAAAAAGTGGTAGCTGCCGCCACACCTGAAGGAAACAGCCAAAAGCCAAATACAGAACGAAAGGAAATTCGTTTAAGAAAAAAGGAAACGCCTCCTGAAGAAAAGCAAGAGCTGATCCTCAGCAGAAACTGCAGCATCAGCAAACCAAAGAGCTGAAGCAAAAGCAGCTGGAAAGGTTGCGAGCCCAAAGAAGCTCAACCGGAACCAAGGCAGGCCCAAAAAAGCCAAATCCAAATCAAAACCCGAATCAGAATCCGAATTCGAGAATAACTCGATCCCATCAAAAACAGAATGGGAATCAAAATAAACAACTCCAATCAAAACCCCCAATCAACATCAAATTCAACGAAGAGAATCCAAGGTCCTAAAGCAGATTATGAGCTTTTAACTTCGATGGAATTTATTGTTAGTGAAGCGTGTTTTAGGAAAGATGCCGACGGCTATGGTTTTTTAAGATCTTCTGATTACACATTACTTGAATTTCACCTGATGATATTTATTGTATCTCAATCACAGGTTAAGCTTTTGGCTTAAAAACAGGTGATACAGTTAAAGAAAGCGTTCGTTCCACCTAAAGAGGGTGAAAAATATTTTCCATTTAATCAGAGTGCGATGAAAATAAATGGGAAGGAAACCCCGGATTTCGTAAAGGATAGAGTGCCTTTCGACTATTTAACACCATTGTTTCCATTTCGAAAATTTAATTTAACCGGGCCATTCAAAGTTGGTAATCTCAACTGTGTGATAGATTGTTTACACCAATAGGTAAAGGACAAGGAGATTATCGTACACAGCCAAAAAACTGAGTAAAACGGACTTTATTTGAAAGAGTTGCTAAACGCGATGCATCCAATCACCCTTGAAAGGTTTATTTGTTTGATTTTGTTGATTGACGAGCGTTCCTGAAGAGGTAACAGATATGGCTAGAAGCGTTAAATGCTGGGAAGTGGTATCTTCTACATTGATGAGCCAGGCCGAACGACACGTAAAAGTGGCCAAATTTGTATTAGAGAAAGCTAGGAGATGGTAGAATGTGGTCACGATGTTGTGATTCTATTGGATCGATCACCAGATTGGCAAGAGCTTAACAACACAGTTTCTCCTTCTTCTTGTAAAGTGCTTTTCAGGTTGGGTTGATGCGAATGGCATTTTGCACAACAAGCCTAAACGTTTCTTTGGAAGCAGCCCGAAGATTGAAATTGGATGGGTTCATTAACTATTCTGCAACTGCATCTAACTGAAACAGGGTTGCTAAATGGACGAAGTATTTGAAGAATTTAAGAATGGTTAAACATGGAACTTTCAATTGGATCGTAAGATTTCTAACCGTAGAATGGTTATCCTGCACATTGACATGTATTCTTCTTAGTACAAGAAAAGAAGAAATTGTTATTGTTAAGGATATTGTTCAGCGCATGTGGATTTTACCGTAATCATATCGCCGATAGAAACCCTGTTAGAAGCGCATGGAATTCATGGAAAGATAGAATACCGAGACGAAGGATAACGAAGAGTTTTTAATTTTCAATGAATAGCTAACGACTTTCGTTTAAATTTTTCAATAGATGAACTAAAACAGTTTTTCTACTGCAGCTATGCGTTCACAGTATTGTTCTGTGGTCTTGAAGATGATTGTCATTCTTACCGGTCAGCAGTTTTACAGACTTGACCTATACTTAGGTTTGGCTATGTCTTCTATTGATGACAGCTATTTTTATTACCATTAGAAATCACAAGATTGAAAGTAGGAGGACTCCGACTTTGTAGATGACTTTAAGCAGGGCATGAAGGTGACAGCAATTTATGCGATCTGATGTCTGCTTTTATTTTATTCTTATTACAACATTTCTCGATCCCGATTACTTCCACATTATAATGCTTCAGCAAAAAGTTGCAGAACTGAAGCAGCAGAAATACTAATTTGGTAGACGTTCAAAAAAGCAGGAGAATTTGTGCTGTTCTCCTTACTTTCAGAGTACCGTTTCGCTAGTAATATTTATATTAATCTGGTCGGGTTCTATTCGCCTTAATAACCTTCTTTGTAAGAAATGAAAGGATTCGGACATTAAAACCGTTTCTATAATTTTATCTCCAAACTCATTCAGATTTCACCCCATCAAATTTCCTGAGGTCATCAATAGTAAAACACTATTGTCCAATTCTTTTACTGAGTAAATTCAGCTTGTAGTTGTTTTGGAATCAGGTAAATGTTCAGATCAGAAGCGATTAAAAGCGGCGTTCACTTCTTCAATTGAAATAGGATCGAGGCTTTTTATGTGCAATTGTTTTTGGATTGTAATACACAATTGCTTCGTCCGCTTCATTCATACTTCCCTCAATTGCAGCAGGAATTCACTGTTCAAAACTACTGAACGTATGTAATTCCATTAAGCCAACTACGTTTCTTTTTTCTGTACTGATTCTTTACAGCATAACTGTTGCTTTTAGCTTGAGAAGGAGAGTGTGCAAAATCTTTATAGACGTTGTCTTCATTTGTGTCCCAATTCAATTTCCAGTCGCTGGCTGCTCCTTTAAATGACTGGATCGCTTCATAAATTGAGCCGGATTGAAAAATTCCTATTTCCTGACAAACAATGCGAGCCACCCTCTAGATTTTGAAGGTTGTGATCCCAAAAAATAGAGGAGTGGGACATGTTTCCATCTGCAGGTTGGTTAGAAAAGGTTTTCTCATTGTCTATAAATGTGTTCAGGTGTGTTGATTTACGGTAGAAGATTGTTTTTCAAGTCCACTCTCGGGCTATTTTTTTCAAATTGTCATTTCGCCTGGAAAAGTAAATCAAACTCCATTGAATGAAGTGGTTTCGGCAACAACTGAAAATGGTGTTTGTAAATTTCGAAAGTTGGAAATACATTGATGCTGGTTCCCAAAGCGATTTCCACTCAATAAAGCAATTGTGGGTTTAATATACCATAAAAACTTGGAGTAAATCAATCGTGGAGGATAAATACTCATCTCCTTCCAAAATAATCAGCTGGAGCATCAGTGAAAGCTGAACCATTCGTGGTTCAAAACCTTCAATGAGCCCCAACTAAGTAATCAAATGGGGATTTTTAAATGGATGCAGCACATGAAGAATCATAGAGGTAATTTGAGTCTTACCATGGACTCCACCAATCACCCACTCGTTGTTTGTCTTTGGATTGTTTCGTAGATTATTCGGGATAGGAGTATATTTTCAAACCCAATTCCTGAGCTTTTAGCAATCGGGGTTGTCCTTCTCAGCATTGCATGCCCAAAATAATCGCGTTCTAATCTGCTGAGCATTTAAAAACTCGGACGCCAATCCCATTTCTGTAGGGCAATATTCCACTTTATCTAAACGACTGTATTGGAAGGTTCAAAGATTTGATCATCAGATCCCTGAACAGTATAACCTTTTATATGTAGTGCCAATGCTTAAATTGTGGCATGGCACTTCCGCGATTGCAATAAAAGTACCTTCTATCTTATTTTGGTATGGTTACAATTTTTAAGCTTGAATTTAGCAGTTAGTTTATCACTGTACCACACTATTTGATTAACACTGTTGTCCGAATAAAATAATAAAGAAAATATTAAATAGAATTGAACATTAAAATGTATCTTAAATTATAGATCAATAACATAAAACTTATTTAAAAGTAGGGATACAATTAAATTTGATGTTAAATTTAGGACTTACTTTTTTTTGATTAGATTTTTCATTTTTTTGTCCGCCAAAAAAACCGAAACCAAAAAAAGCTCCTCCTTTGGATTTTTATTCCTTCCAAATTTTTATAAATTTCTAAAGTTAGCGGTGATTTTCTCCAATCACCGATATGGAGCTTCCGGGTTTTCTCTAAGGAATTTATTTCATTTTACAAAAAACAAAAAAAAAATGTCAGGGACAACCATCAAAACTCAGCATTCGTTTTCAATTTAAAATTTTTAAATCGCGACAGCAATGATTTATTAATTTTCAGAACTTAAAAAGCTCACTAAAAAATTTACTTTTGGATTGGACCGTTATTTATGAACCGTTTTTGCATTTCAATTTGTTTGATCGCTTCAAATCAAAAAGACGTTCTACCAGGTTCTTAGTCTCTGATATTCTCCTGTCCAGGTAATATCCTGTAAAGCTTTAAGCCGTCTGTTTGGTAAACTCTTTCTTCGGCATCCATTCCATCGCATATTTTTTGAAGAAAATATTCGCATTACCGGAATGTCGGTCTGTCGCTCATTCAATGAAGGAACATGAATAAAATCCACAACTCAATCCGGTGTATTAAATCTTCTCTGAAGTATTCTCTTTTATCTTCATGGATTAAATCTTGTTGGTTCGCGGCTAGATATTCTAACGTTAACTTTTATTTCTTTTCACCCAAAAACCACGGTTATTCTTATTCTCTTGATAATGCCACCTCGAAGAACTTTCGCTTGAGCGAAGCAGACATGTCTCCGATTTCATCTAAGAATAGTGTTCCCCTCTGGCTTGCTTCAAAATTTTTCCTTTTCGCTGTTTAATTGCAGAACGTAAAAAGCTCCCTTTCCATGTCCGAATAATTCACTTTCGATTGTAATTCTGATGAATAGCAGCCCACAGTTTTACTTCGATGAAAGGCGCATTTTTTACGAGAAGAGTTTTGATGCCCAAAACTTCTCGCGACTAATTCTTTCCTGTTCCGTTACTTCCTGTGATTTAATACTCGGCATCTGTAGAAGCCACTTTTGTTAATCATGTTTTTCACTTCTTTTGAATTCCTTCACTATCGCCAAACAATGTCTGTAAGCTTGTTTTGGGCACCTTTTTTCGAAGGCTTGTTTAGTTTCTTCTACCAATACCCCTTTGTGCCAAGGCATTCGAACAGTGCATGAGCAAACGATTGTACAATCTTAATGGGTTTGGGCGATGTAAATCCGAAAGCACTTGCTTAATAGCGTCCACAGCAGTTTCTATGGTTCGATGTTCCTGAAATAATTATACAGGGAACATCGGGATGATTTCCAAATGTGAGTTCAAGGTACTTGGCAGAACCGTCCTTTTTTAGGCATTTTTATGTTCGCACAATACCAAGTCGTATTTGTTAGCGGCACTTTTTTCGATTCCATGGCCGCCGTCTCGGCTTTACATTCTACTTTGTATTTTTCATATCCAAAATGTCGACGCATTGCCACTTCTAATCGGACGTTCATCATCTATAATTAATATCGAGCTTCATATGGCTAAATGTCTTTTTTGTATTCACTTCCTTCAATATGCCTTCCTTCATGGCATAGTCGGATAAAAAACTTCTTTTACTTGTAAAAGTGTTTATGATGTATTCGATGAAAATAGGTCACCACCACCATATATCAAACCCTTAATTCTAGCATTTCCTTTTATCTTCCCTTCGTTTGAGCTATATTTTGCTCAATATCTCAGGAAAACAACGCTGTCAATTGATTTACATCCATAGGAATTGGAAGTAAATGGTGTATCCAATATACTTTTGTTTAAATGTTTATGCGCCATATAATTCAGCTAAGTTTCAAAAGATCCTGATGATCCAATTAGTGGTATGCAAGTTGGCATTTTTTCAATTTGCGTTATCAATTTCCAGCAAATGTGAATTCTTAGAAAATCTTGGATGCTTTCAATTTCCGAATTAGTGATGGGTTCTGATGTTTGAATCGATCCAATACCGAGCTGCTCCGATGTTGTAGGCTTTTTTCTTCGCAGAATATCTCATTTTGATTGGCGAGGATAAAACTCCGTAGCCACCGACAACATCCATGATTAATATGGTGTCAGAGTTAAATCGCAAGCTTCTTTCACTCCTTTATATATCAAATCGGCTTCTCGATCTCCTTCTATGATTGCTCCAATCGATAAATGTATTGCTCTAAATGGCTGCCTTTAAAATTCAACTCCGTTTTTGGCAGACCGAACAAGCGCTGGTTGGCAAAGGCTACTATTTTGTCGACATCAAAATTGATTGATTGTTGCCAAATGAACACCAATTCGGAGTCCAATCTCTTTGAAATGGAATGGGTATGAATTCACTTCCATCTTGATGCCACCTTCTCTAGTTTTACAGAGATTTTATCTTTTGTGAAGTAGGGTGGTAGTATTTTTATTCAATGATTCTTGAATCAATTAATTTGAATGTATTGGTACCAATGTCAATTATGGGCTATTCCTCATTTCTAGTTTTTATAAAACAACCATTACGATTTCTTTATTAGCTTACTTTTTTGCATTACATTAAAAATTTCCTACACGGTAAATTTTTGCTGCAAACCCAAACTGCTCCAATAAAAGTTCAGAATCAATAATCCCATGGATAAGGCCAGTTTTTTCCCACACTTGAACTCCAAAAGGAATTCGAAACCATCATAATGATGGGGGGAGGTGAACGGAATAAATCGAAGTCAAAAGGCAAGTGAGTCCATCGGGGAATTGTCCATCACGTTTGAGCAAATCACAAATTGAGAAAATATAAGGGAAATAGTCACCGGCATCATGAATTGTTGACTGTCTGCTTCTAGGTCTACCACCGATCAATGCTGAAAATAATGCGCCATACAATAAATATCCAAACAAGAAATAGACATAAAAACATCCCAGATCAACGGAAAGTTGATCATTTCCTATATTGCTTTTTAACCTCGGCAATAAAATTCTCCTTCTTGGTCCAAGCTCAACTGTGACGGCGCATCAGGATTCATTTTTCGAATTGGTCGCTTTGTTTTCTTTCTGCTTGCCGCGAATTCATCTTGCAAATCAGAGTAGATACGCCAGGGATAGGAGCTGTTGATAAGAGGACCACCAAGCAAGGAATTGCGTCAAGGCAAAACCAAGCAATTCCAATGATTTTACCCATCATCAGCTGAAAAGTTTAACGGGATGAAATGATGACTTCCACAATCGAACTTGGTTTTTTCTTCAATGACTCCTCGCATCACTTGCACGCACGAAAAGAAAAATTGAAAAAAATAGATAAATATTGCTGACGCAAAAGCCAACAGCCATGCCTTAACACCACCGCCTGACTGCTGTCTTCACCGCTTCTTTCAAGTTTGTGCTCACAATTCGACAGGAGTTTTAATGGCATTGATTTCATCCTGTGACTTTGTAAAAGTCTTGTAGCTTTTTATCTCAATCGTATTCGATAGAGAGATCTAATGTAACCCAGTAGAAGAGTAGCTCGCTTTCTTTTTATAGAAATCTGGATCGTATAGGTGACGTAATCGCTACATCCTGAATAAACAGAATGGCCGTAGTCTTCGCAGGAATAGAGGTCTTTTTGGCCCTCGGCTGAGTGATCTGAATTATATTTCAAACGATAAGTTTCGTATCCTCTAGTTTATTGATAAAAATGGAAGTCTCATCTACAAACTCAACTTAGTTGTTTGTCTTCATACTTGTGTAGCCAACCAAAAACTGGCACAACATCAAAGCCGCTATCAAAAGTGGACGAGAATGCTATGATTAAAAACGACCTTCTTCTGAACTGCTTGTCAGGATATCTCTTCTGTATTTTAATTAGGAACGTTCTTATTTCATGGCTTCCCTTGTGTTTTTTCTTGAACTTTCTTGCATAAAAAATTTCGCTCATAGTGGGGTACCAATTTCTCGTAAACCTAATATTTTCAACTTCGGCAGTATTGCTCATTTAGCAGGTCGTTTGGTTTTAAATTGTTCAATAACGAAACGGTTGAAGTGGTAAATTTCCTTCGCTTTCTTTGGAATTCTAATTTAATTCTGCTCCAGATCCACATGGCATTGGTGAACTGCAAATTTTTTATTTCCTTAAAGTGACTTCAAAAATATCTTCTTTAAAATTCCCTGCTGAATTTGCTTCACGCGCCATTCAGCAGCCACATTCGAATTTGATTAATCAGTGCATGTGCTCACAAATTTTCTTCTACCAGAACTCATGTTGTGCAGTAGATAAAACAATCGTAGCACCGTTGATATCTCGCAACCTTAATATTTCTTCTTGATCCAAATTGGCATTGATGGGATCCAAACCCGCTTGAAAGGTTCATCCAAAAATGGAGAGCTTAGGTTCGTGCAATACTGTACGATGAACTGAACTTTCTTGCGCCATCCCTTTGGAAAGGTTCTTCTATCCGTTTCTGTTCCACCAAGTGCAATGTCAAACTTTCGAACCAATTTTCAAACTGGTTTTTTGGCCTCGTACTTTTCCATGCCCTTTAACTGGAGCCAAGTACAACGCTTGCTTCGCCCACTTTCATTTTCTTATACAAATCCACGCTCTTCTGGCAAGTACCGATTTGCTCGATGTGTTTTTTGGAAAGTGGTTTCCCTTCGAAATGGGATGGTTCCACTATCTGGACCAGTAATTTGATTAATGATTTCGATTAGCTGGTTTTTCCTGCTCCGTTTGGACCTAATAATCCAAAGCATGGACTCTTCAGGGAAACCGCTATATTGACCTCATTTAATGCTAATGAAGATTGGTATTTCTTGGTGATTTGTCAGCAACTAATAGGTGACTCATAGGTATTGAATTTGAGGGATTTCTAAAACTAATCAAAAATCAATTTCGAGCGCAAAACCGTTTATAATTTAAAATTGAAAGAATTGTAGTGAGGAATATTGAAAAATATCATCCATTCTTGAATCCTTTGCTAAATTGGGGATTCTTAATTATTTTAAATTTTATTTTGTTAGTGTATTGAAAAATTAAAATTTTATATTACTAATTAAAAAAATCTTAAGCTAAAACCCCAAATTAATTGCTACTTCAACCAACCAGCCTGCTTAAATTCTCGGACCATTTTTTTTAGGGAAAATTGATTCTTTTAATGGCTCCTTTAGTTTTGCAGGCTTTCTACCTCCTGTAAATTTTATTATTTTAGAATATCGATTTAATAGTAGTTGGGTAATTTTTATTGACGTGTTTGTTAACTGAAAAAAAACCAATTGAATGTTATGAATTTTTTACCTAATTTTAATTCATTATTTACTTATGAGAGATTTATTTTTACCCAATACAGCAGTTGGGACTTTTATATTACCAATTTGGTCGATTGCAAAATTACCCAATTAAGAACCTATTCCCAAGTAGCCCACTCAAAAACGATTTTAGGAATCTTATTGTTTTTAGTCTTCCAATTTTTCATTTATAATTCGAGTAAAGGCAGCCTCAAATAAAGCTGCGAAGGAACCCCCACAGAAAATAGAAGTTTAATAATGAAATTGAGGTTCTTCTTTCAACTTTTAATTATGGCGGGGAAACAAGATTAATTATTTCTCTTTCTTCAACTTTATGATTGTTTTCAAGTTCCGGTTTTTATTTTGATTATTTTAAAATTTTTTTTCGGGGCAGGGGGGAAAAAAGTTTTCCCTTCTTTTCCTTTTTCGGGTGGG
>Ga0163217_1082156_pt1 | contig 11177 bp, 17 predicted proteins | sample SynspAceP_FD_185933 | JGI IMG/M metagenome (GOLD analysis project Ga0163217, IMG submission 185933) | Saline lake microbial communities from Ace Lake in Antarctica - Synechococcus sp. Ace-P (PacBio error correction) | ecosystem: Environmental > Aquatic > Non-marine Saline and Alkaline > Saline ... | reverse complement strand
GAACTCCTCGAAGTTTGAAGTCGTTGCTCGCCACCAAAACGGCACGGTCTGATCCTTTTAACCGTGGCGCCAACCTTGGCAGTGCAGGCCACACGATCGGTTTCAGCCAAGCCGGCCCGGAAGAGACACTCCTGACGCTCCACGGTGATCCTTGATCCACGGTTTTGGCGCTGCTCAGCCACTGGCGTCACAACTTGCCGGTGCATGGCTGAGCGTTTTTGATGTGTATTTGCGCTGACCTGCTGGCTCGGGGCCAGCGCCAAGCCACGCTCCCGCGCTCAAGGACGAGCCGCAAGCAGCCGGTTCCGTGCGCTTTACTGCTTCGATTCTCTGGGCACCCAGGTGTCCGACTTCGTTCGCCAGCCTTGGAGCCGAATCAGCGCCGGGGCCCCTGCAGCTGGTGGCAATTCAATTTCGGGTCTGGTGGCCCTGCGGGGCTTGCCAGGTGCTTGAGAGTCGCGTATCGCCCCACGCAGGTGATCCTGATCGCTGTGGCACCAGCGCACCCCTCGATGAGAAGCGCATCGCCCAAAACGCCGGCCTTTGAGGCGGCGGTTGCGGCCCGCTGGTGAAGCAGCTGCGTGCGTTCGCGCCCGACACGTGGCGCCCCTGTCCGAAATCCTGGCCGTCCCTCCTTCATCCGCCAGGTGGCTGGCCAAGGCCTACCCAGTGGCGCCAATATTCGACGCCGAAGCTCGTGGAAGATCCTGCAACAGGGCGAGCACCGATCGGGAGCGGCGGAGAGCTTCCGGGGATTCATCAATCTTTTCGATTGAATCATCTTGCCCCTGAGCTGTTGCAGACCTGTCCGGTTGCCGGTGCGCCTGCTCTGGGGCTGAAGCGGACCCCTGGGAAAGCCCGCGGGAAGCGCTGGGAGTGGAGTGAACAATTCGGACTGCATTTCAGGAGCTGAGGGTCCTGCGGGGCTGGACATGCCCCCACGACGAAGCCCCCGAGTCAAGTCAACCCGGTTCTGCTCGAAGGCCTGAGTTTGGGTGAGAGCGAAATACAGCGCACTGGGCAAATCAGTAAGAGAAGGGAGATCAAGCAACTTGAATCCTCTGCACGAAAGCGCGACGATGAAGGACGTCGTAGTCATGCCGCTCAATCACCGGCAGGATGCCCGATACAGGCGCAGCGAGGCCCAGGACGCGCCAGCGGGCTCGGCAGCCAGCCAGGCGGCACCCTGCTTCGGATCGGCTGAACCACTGCCGCGGCACGCAGCAAACTGGAAAGGCCATCAGGGCACGCCAGTTGTCATTTGATTCGTGCGCGGCCATCAGGTCAGCCTCTGAATATTGAATCGCGACAGATCCTCCTGAGGAAGGTAAATACGACCGCGGCTGCGGTCTTCGCCCCACATCCCGCAGGATGTTGTAGCTGGTTGGCGATGCCCGAGGGCAACGGCGGGCATTGGAGGTGTCGGGCCGTTCGCCCAGGAGCCGAGTGTAGGCGGGATCCAACCCATCACTTCCTGCGTCATCAGGCCCGACGCGTGCCAGCAACGCGATAGCAGTTAGAGCTCGAGGTCTTGGAAGCTGCGTAGCGGTGGCGAGCAGGTCCATGCCGGGCCCTCGATCATGTCGAGGTAGGGCTGCAAAACGGCTGGGGAAACGCTCGAGCCGTGTCAGACCATGGCCAGGTCGAGGGAAGTCATCCACTGACCCGTTGAACAGGAGCGGGGCGCGCCTCCAGAGATCCCAGCCGCCTCCGCCAGGCAAGCCCCGGCAAAGGCCTGGGGCTGGGGCTGTTCCAATCAGCTCGTCGGTGCGGCGACACCCAGGACGTAGATGGCCCAAGATCGCCGCCGTTTGGCCGCGGCATCAGCAAGCGTGGCCCGAGGTAGAAGGTTTTCGGCCCACTGGCCGTTTCCTTGCCGGCAGGCTTCGTAGGCCTGATCGAGGTTCAGGAGGATCTGGGGTTGTGGCTGTTGGGGAAGCAACCAGGACAAGTCACACGGTCACCGCAAGCGGCCGGCGGCGACGCTGACCGCCTCGGCGCAGAGCTTTGCCGCCGGTCCAGCCACGCACCCTCCATGCGAGGCCAGGGAGCGCTGCATGGTGTAGTCACGGCCAGGAAAAATTGGCGATCGGCGATTGCTGGGAGGGCCTGAAGCTGCTGCAGCAGGACCGAATTGTACACGAACTGCGGCGTCTTGACCACGTGGAACTTGCCGCAGGGTGGGCTGCGTCGGTCGCCGCTGAAGTGGTGGGAACAGCCGCTTGAGTTCGCCATGGTGGCCGCGATGATGTCCGCATCGCTGCGGCCGATCAGGCCTCGCAGGGGCAAAAACAGTTCCAGCATTGGAACGGTTCGGGGTGGCGTACTCCCGGCAGGTGTTGCTCATGTCGGCGTACACGCTGAGCAGATCGGAACGACTGAACAAAAGGTGGTCGATCTCGGTTCAGTTTGCGGTCAAACCAGAGATGAATGTGATCACCGGAACCCCCTTGAGGCCCTCCAGCTTCTGGAAATAGGCATACGACCGCCAGGTCGGGTACCAGACAGCTTTGAGGGATCGACCGGCAGGGCGCTGACATAGGGCAGTCGGTTCCACCTCCAAAGGCTCGTTGCCCTTGATTCGGCGAAGCGGGAAAACAGCCAACCGAAGCCGTCTCGCCAGCCAGCCCGAATCTCGCGCAACGCCGGTTCAGATGCACCTCCCCCCCTGTTCGCGGATCGCCGGCGACGATCGGTTCACACCAGGCGCTCGGCGGGGTTGCCATCAAGGAACGCCATCTTTGAACCGTTTTTCTCCTGCAGGGAAAGCGGTTGAGGGCCGTGAGCAGCACCGTGCTGGAGATTTCTCGGATTGAGAAATTAAGGGGCTTGCTTCAGCGCAATGAACAACCTCGTTCGTTGACCCGCTCCGGAAGTGTGTCGCAGCCGCAGCCCAGTCGGTCCAGGAATACTGATTCGCAGTCTCGACGTAGCCCTGACCACGGATCATCGCTGGTACCAGCCAAGCCCGAACTGGATTTTCTCCGGCCAGGGAGCATGTCGGTTGTTGCCGAGGATTCGCCCGCCACGCCGTGAAGCGGGGCGGCAGAAATCAGGAAAATCGAGCGGCTGTAGGTGGCCGGGATCGTCCTTCTGTGCAAGATTCATCGCGTGGTCCTTCCACTGCAGACGGTCTTTCAATGCCGAGGGGGGGGGGGGGGGGGGGGGGGGGGGGGGGGGGGGGGGGGGGGGGGGTGTTCGCTGAACAGCTGGAGCATGTTGGGTAGGCCCCGAAGAAGATGTGCAGACCGGCTCGTTACCAGTCGCCGTCGTTCGTCCTGCCAGGCCGCCACCTTGCCGCCGAGCACATCCTGGCTTCGTAGAGCACGGGGTGTGGCCTGGCGTCGCAGAGGTATTTGGCGCAGGAGAGGCCGGCCAAGACCTGGCTCCGCGATGGCGGACCGGGCATGGGAAATCAAAAACCAAAAATCAACCTTAAGGCCCAGGGCGCGCCCAGCGCTGAACGCAGAGCTTCCTAAATCAGGTCGTGCGTCCTGTTCCGGCACTCGCCCCCCCTTTCCATGGCGACGAACTCCTGCTCAAATCGACGACCGTCACGTACGCTGTTCACCCCCGCCTGGAGGAGAGCAACTCGTGGGCCGATCCCTCCAAAACTCACCCTCGACCTCGATCCCGACAACGAGTATCTCTGGAAGCGCGTGGTCGCGGACCGTCCAGAAAGGTTCAGACCTGGTGGCGGCCGACGCCGGCAAGGATCTCAGCAATACAACCTGCGCAGGGATCGGCGCCGAGGCTGGAGGGCACGATCGCAAATTGCTGCAGGCCGGCCGAAGCTGAAGTACAACCCCGGATGGCCCGGGTCCTGAATATTCGATGGGATTGCCCGCAGCCCGGAGGCCTGAGATGAACCGTTCCGTCGACGCGAGCGTGACCCCTCTCGGCTCGTAACCGTCCAGTAGGCACCAACGGCGGATCGCGACGCCTACGCGGCCTACGACGAGGAGCGCTTACGGCCGAAACGCTCCCGTCCCCGCCGCCAGCCCGGCCGGGCCGCATCGAGAGCAACGGCGCAGCGGCGTCGGAGCGGCTCCTGCCCAGCCCTATCAAGTCAATGTGGCCACCATGGCCGTGGCTCGCCGGCGTGCTGGTGGTTGGCATCGGCATCGGCACGCCCTCTCAAGCAACACGGTGGCAACCAGGCAACATCGACCAGCAGCCAAGCAGGCTTCGACCCTCGCCGTCCCGGATCCGGATTCTGCAAGCAAGTGGGTGCGAGTGCCTTCTGAACGACATCGAGCTCTACACGACCATGAACCCGAGCAGCAGTTCGTGACCAGCCGACCCTCAGGCCGGTTGCGTTGATCCGCCGGGAAAAACTGAGCGCTGTTGGCAGAAGGAGGGCGCCGTGACGCCGAGCAGATGCCGCCAGTGCAAGCAGCGCATGAACACCTTTGCCACATGGCTCGATCCGGGACAGCCCAGTGGTCCGCTGCGTCTACCAGACCGACATCAGCGGCAACAAATTCCGACCCGCGCATCGCCGGCAGCCGCCGATTGACGCCGTCGGGATCACCCCGAAGGGGATCAGTTCTGAGCCGCTGCGCTCTGGGCGTCGCTGCAGCCAGCACTTCGGGGCGCTGCAGGCCCTTGGCTGGCTGGCGTAGGAGGCTATCCGGGCTGGCGAACTCAGCCAGCCACTCGCGGCGAAAGCTTCAGAGGCCCTGGAGCAATAGCGGGCTGGGTGGGTGATCCAAACTTCAGCTGAACGCCGCACCAGCAAGTCGGCCACGGGAGCCGTTGCAGGCTGCCGGTCGCCAGCTCCCGCTCGATCCGAAGACCACCGGCAGGAAGGCCGCTCCCAGACCAGACTGGACAGCATTTTTGATCGCCTCAAAGGAGTGAGCTTCCATCTCGAATCTTGAGACGTTGGCCAACTCCAGCCGGAGCGCGAGAGCAGATGGTCCACCATTGGTTCCGGGTGGTCGACTGCGGCATCAAGGCAGGACCGAACCAAGGCGGTAGAGGTCGTCTTTGTGCAGCTCGCTCAGGCGCGACAACGGATGCTTGACCGGCAGTACCAGGGCAAGTTCATGCGTTGGGCGTAAGGGAACCACCTGCAGCAGGTCGTTGAGCTCAGACGGCAGCTCGCGCCGATGATCGCAAGATCCACCTGGCCAATGCCCACGCCCCAGCTGGTCGCCGGTGCCTGTGCACCTGCAGCTGCACCGCACATTACGGGATACTTCTGGCGGAACAGGCCGATCATCCGCGGCATCAGAATTGGTGGCCGTGGTCTGGCTGGCACCCACCACAACGACCCCCCCCTTGAGGTTTGAGATCCTCGATTGAGCGGCAGGCCTCCTGACACTGGCCGAGGATCCGGTCGCAGCTAGCTCAACAGAAGGTGGCCGGCTTGGTGAGCTGGTGGCCTTGCGGCCGCCCCGATCAACAGGGAAAACATCCAGCTTTGCTTCTCCAGATTCTGGATCTGCAGGCTGAACCGGCCGGCTGGTCACGTAGGAGGCTGTCCGCCGCCTTCTTGAAGCTGCCCTCGCTTGGGCAATGGGCCGCAGGATGCGCAGCGTGATCGAGGTGAAGGGGCAGATCAGCCATGGAATGACCCTGGGGCTTGCTTCCGCTGAGTGGCGAACTCTCAATGACTGCTAAACGCTTGCAGGGCAAGCCCCACCGGTGCATTCCATGTGGTGCGTAGACATCCACCTCTCCACCCTCGATCAGCTTGCGCATCCCTGCGGGCCATTAGAGCCAGCAGGGCAAAGACCGTCCGAGAAGTCCGCCCAGCTGCGCCGTTGCTTTGGCCCCTGCAGACCACCAGGTCCAGCCTGGAGATGCTGGCCCTCCTGTTCCTTTCGCCGGTAATCCACAGCGGCGGTGCGGCCCTGCGCGTCTGGGGGGAAGCGGATTGCGCCCGGGCCCCCCCCCCCCCTGGCGGCTGCTGTTCGCCGCGCTCAGCATTTCATCGGCCGTTGCTGGTGATCGCTATTTCCTCGCCCATTCGCTACGACGGGCGTGCGGGCTCTGGAACCTGCAGGGCAGCGCCGGGCTGATCCCCCTGATTTCTGGATTCGGCACGGGCGATTCAGCTTTCTTCTTCCTCTATCCGGCCACTACAACCTGCTGGAGATCCCGGCGCTGCTTCAAACCTGAGCAGGCGGCTCTATGCCACCGGCATCATCCGGATCAGCCGCCACCCCCCAGGCCCGTTGGCCAGGCTGCTCTGTGTGCGACCCACCTGCCTCTGGATCGCAGCAGTTTCACGCTGGTCACTGTGTGGGGGCTGATCGCCCACACCTGTTCGCCATCTGGCACGGGCGATCGGGCGCCTGGCTTGCCCGCTACGGACCGGGCCTTCGGCTGCCGTCAAGGCCAACCCACCTCGGTTTGCTTTCCTTTCGAGCCGTGCTCGATGGGGCCCAGTCGCTGGTGCCCGCTGAAATTCCTGCGCCCTCCAGCTGGGCATCGCCATCCGCCATCGGCGGGCTCTGGTGGCAGGCCATCGCTACATCGCCTGCCGCCAGGCAGCTTCAGCGACGGTTCCGCTCGGCGCTGCCCTGGGCTGAGCGCGTCGCTCACCACAGCCGAAAGCCAGGACTGAGTCTGCTACACTCCGGGGACTGCCCAGGGACTGGATGACATCGCCTCGGAAAACTCGCCTGGTTGATTCCAGTGCTACCCCTGGCTGGGGGCACGCTGATCGCCTCAGCCTGATCAGCTTCAATCGCACCCATCAACAGGTTGCGGCAAACCTGTTGCTGTTTTCCCTGATTCAGCTGCGTCGGGGCCGCCCCGGTGCTCAGTTAGCGGTGCTGATCGAGCAGATCGGCGGCGCGCGCCCACGGAAGTGCTGTTCGACTGGGCCAGTGCCGGCGCTTCAATATGCAGATGGGCTCCGGGTCATGCGCTTTGGCGCCGTGATGCTGGCCCTGGTGACCACCATCGCCGTTGCTGGTGATGGTGTACTCGGGATGGCTTACCATGGGCCCAGACAGAGTTATGTGCGCTTTTCACCTATCTAGGCCCTTTTCAGCAGCTCGATGCTGGGCCTGGTGCATCAGCCCCAACCTGCCTCGAGATCTTACGTGTTCTGGGAGCTTTGTGGGCATGAGCTCCTACCTGCTATCGGCTTCTGGTATTGACCCGCATTGGTGCCGCCAAACGCCGGCCCAGAAGGCCTTTGTGGTCAACCGGGTGGTGATTTCGGCCTGCCGCTCGGCCATCTCGGCTGTTTCTTGGAGCCACCGGCAGCTTTCGGCTTTCGAGGACATCGGCCTCGCCTCAGCCAGGCCCTGGCCGATGGGCAGCGTCTCTCACCCGGCGCGGTGATCCTCTGCCTGTTGGTGTTCATGGGGGCCGATGGCCAATCGGGCCCAGTTCCCGCTTCATGTCTGGTTGCCCCGACGCCATGGAGGCCCACCCCGAATCTCCGCCCTGATCCATGCGGCCACGATGGTGGCGGCCGGCGTGTTCCTGGTGGCCCGCTTTCAGCCGATCTACATCCAGTTCGAGGAGGTGCAGGCCTTCATTGGCCGTTGATCGGCACGATCAACCTGTTTCCTGGGCGCCTCGCATCGCCCTCACCCAGTATGGATTCTGAGAAGGGGGCCTGGCCTACAGCACGGTTGTCCCAGCTTGGGCTTACATGGTTCTTAGCGATGGGATGCGGCGCCCCGGTGGCCGGGATGTTCCACCTCGTGACCCACGCCTTCTTCAAGGCATGTTGTTCCTCTGTTCAGGCTCGGTGAATACACGCCATGAGGGAGGTGGTGGCCACGAACCGGTTCTCGGCCCAGGACATGCGCCTGATGGGAAGGTCTGCGAAGACATGGCCCGTGACGGCCCACCACCTTCCTGATCGGCTTGCGTGGCGATCAGCGGCATCCCTCCTTTGCGGGCTTCTGAGCAAGGACGAAGATCCTCGGCCAGGCCTTCAAACGCCTTCCCCTGCTCTGGGCGGTGGGCTTCCTCACCGCCGGGCATTGACCCGCCTTCTACATGTCCGCTCTACTTCCTCACCTTGGAGGGCCGTCCGAGGCACCGATGCCGCCTTGAAAGCCCAGGTGCTGGCCGATGCCGGCGGTGGGCATGAGGAAGAAGGCCAGGAAGCGCATGCCAGCACGCCAGCGTTCCCCACGAAATCGGCTGCAGATGCAGCCCCGCTTGCGTTTTGGCGGGCCTCCGTGCTGATCGGCCTGGCTGTGGACCCCCTGGAAACAACCGCTTCGCCAACCATGCTTGACCCCAGTGAGGCCGCCCGAGGATGGCCGAGCAGTCAGTTGGGGCGACTTTTTACCTCTGGCGGGCGCCTCGTGGTGATCTCGCTCCACCGGATCACCGTGGCGTCCTGGCCTACTCCCTACACCAAGCTGGATCGGCCACGCCGTGGCGGGCCGGCCTTCCCCCGCCTCAACGCCTTTCTGGCCAACAAGTGGTACTCGACGACGTCAAACGATGAATTTTCGTCAAGGGCAAGCCGCAAGCTGCGCTCGCCAAAGGGGCTGGAGGTTGACGCCCAAGGTGGTGACGGGGTGGTCAACCCTCACCGCCTGCTCACCCTCGGCAGCGGCGAGGGTCTCAAGTTACTCGAAACCCGGCCGCGCCCATTCTATGCCACTGATCGTTCTTCGGAGGCGTGATTGCCCTGGTGGTGCTGTTCAGCAGCTTCTAGGCTGCCGCCACTGTGTGTTGTCAACCCGTATCTGGGAGCTCAAGCGCGGCCTGTATTATTCTTACACTTCCGCCGCAGAACTGCTTCCGAGGTTCTTGTGCCGCTGGATTTCTCCGTTGCTCCAAGGCGCCCTGGCGGTCCTTGGGCGGCGATCACGCAGGGGGCCTTCCCTGGTCTCAGCGTCTCGATTTCCTGATGCCGATCGTGGGCCGGGCTGTTGATCCCGTTCATTCCTGATCCCCGCGACGGAAGACGATTCGCTTGGTACGCCCTGGGCGTCGCCCTGCTCACCTTCCTGGTCACCGTTGGGGCTACCTCAACGCCTACGACCCTCAAGGCGGCTCTGCAGCTGATCGAGCGGGTTGGGAATGGCTGCCCGAATCTCGGCCTGCCTCGCGGTCGGTGCCGACGGGGGCTCTCGATGCCCCTGATTTTTCTTGCTCACAGCTTCATCACGCCCTGCCGGTGCGTGGCCGCCTGGCCGGTCACCTTCAAACCGCGGCTGTTTCTTTCTTCCTGATTCCTGGCGATGGATGGCGGCCAGATCGCCGTCTTCGCCGTCAGGACATGCTTCTGTTCTTCCTGGCCTGGGAGCGAACTGCTGCCGGTGTGTACCTGTTGTTTGGCGATTCTGGGGCAAGAAGCGCCAGTACGCTCCACCAAGTTCATCCTTTACACCGCCGGCGGCTCGGTGTTCATCTGCCTGGCGGCCCTGGCCATGGCTCCAGGGTGGCGGCCCCCCAGCTTGAAATACACAGCCTGCGGCAGGGATTTCGGCAACGCGCTTTGAGCGCTGCCTACGCCGCCTGCTGATCGCCTTTGGGGTGAAACTGCCGATCGCCTGCCGCTTGCAACACCCTGGCTGCCCTGGACGCCCACGGCGAAAGCGACCGCGCTCCGTGCACATGTTGCTGGCCGCATTCCTGCTGAAGATGGGGGGCTATGCCCTGCTGCGCGGTTCAACGTGCAGCTTGCTGCCCCGCAAGCCACGCCCAGTTTGCGCCGTTGCTGGTGGTTCTGGGGTGGTCAACATTCATCTTACGCCGCCTCACCTCCTTTCGGCCCAGCGCAACCTCAAACGCAAAGAGGTCGCCTACAGCTCGATCAGCCACATGGAGCCTTCGTGCTGATTGCATCCGGCAGCTTCAGCGCCCTCGGCACCAGCGGCGCCATGTTGCAGATGGTCAGCCATGGCCTGATCGGCTTGCCAGCCTCTCTTCCTGGTGGCGCCACCTACGACCGCACCCACACCCTGCACTCGATGAGATGGCGGCGTGGGCCAGAAGATGCGCAAAAAAGATGTTCGCCCCTCTGGCCGTCTGTTCGCTGGCCTCGGCTGGCCCTACCGGGCATGAGGGTTTCGTTCTCGGAGCTTGATGGTGGTTTGTGGGCTTCGTCACCAAAGCGAGGCCTACTCTCTCAGCTTTCCGGCATCGTCATGGGCAGGCCTGGCGGCGGTGGGGGTGTTCTGGACGCCGATCTACTGCCTCTCCATGCTGCGGGAGATCTTCTCGGCAAGGAGAACCCCGAAGCTGGCGCCCACAAACACGCCAGCTGGTGGATGCCCGAGCCCGCGAGATCTAACGTGATCCTCCTGCCTGCTGGTGCCGCAATCATCGGCATTGGTCTGTACCCCAGGATCGTCACCGACCACCTACGCGCCTCATCGAGGCCCTGGTTGCTAGCGAGCAATCGGTGAATGGCCCGGGCGGTGCTGTCTCCTCCGGAGAACGGGCTGATCCGCAACGCCCAGCCCGGCTCGGAGTGGATGGGCCCCCCCCTGCTCCAGGCCCCGGCCCTGGGCTGAAAAAACGCCGGGGCGCCTGCCTCTGAGCGGTTACGAAACCCTGCGGTTGCCGGCAGCGGATTGCAGAAACCAGATCGCCCTGCCTTACGCTCCCTGCCAGCAACCAAGACCAGCTGAATCGAGCCATGCGACAGCTGAAATTTTTCTGTTGGATCTTCAGGCTTCGGGCTGGCCCACGGGTGATTTCAACCTGGAAAAAACACAACCCAAACCACCGTTCAGTTCCTGCCGGGCGTTGTCAACACCCTGCCACTGGCGGGCCCAATGTTGGCTCGTTTGCGTTGGCGGGATCGGGGCCACGGGGCCGCCGGGTTGTTCGCCGTCTTGGACCGGCGTGGTTTTGCAAGGAAGGTGGAGCTGGTCCAGTCCCAGAGCGATCGAAGAAAAGCCCAAGCCGCGGTGAAAAGATCCAACCGAAAGCTGGAAAGCCCGACATTCCAAAAGGCCGCTAATCGGGGCCACCGTGGATGCCCAGCTTAGGCCTTGCTGCCCAGCAGCTGGGCGGAGGAGTTCCGCAACCGGGCCGCCCGGAAGCCGTCACAAAAAACGATTGAAGGCCCAAGTGCGTCCCGGCCAGCCAGGCTGAGTTCCAGCTGGCTTCCTGGCTTGCAGCGGCCAAAACCGGGGTTACGTTGCCCCTAAGCGACGGGAAGGAGTAGGCAGGACGCAGGCGCCAGGTTGCCATTCGCCTAGCTCAGGACGACCGCTGAACGTATCTCTCTC
>Ga0163217_1027583_pt1 | contig 11177 bp, 6 predicted proteins | sample SynspAceP_FD_185933 | JGI IMG/M metagenome (GOLD analysis project Ga0163217, IMG submission 185933) | Saline lake microbial communities from Ace Lake in Antarctica - Synechococcus sp. Ace-P (PacBio error correction) | ecosystem: Environmental > Aquatic > Non-marine Saline and Alkaline > Saline ... | reverse complement strand
TACAGCAGCTATTAATTAGCGACGGTTGCTAAGAAAAATAAAAATCATGGTGGCCCCAATAAAATAAACAAATCGCTATTCGCGTAACACCCCCCAATATTCCTCGTTTCGCTAAAAAGGAAACTAAGGGCAGGATCACCAGTTTCTGTCCATGATAAAGGGAAACAGTACATTAATATTACCAGTTAAAAAGATAATTAAAGTCCTTTTAATAATTTTCTGAAAAACTCGGAGAGGGTTTATCATTCCAAACGGGTTTTCACAAAATTGCAAAAAGCATTTCCAACCTCTGCAAAAATAGAAAAGATACGAAGGAACATTACTAAGTCGTAGGAGTGTGAAAACCCATGCCAATTGGCATATCAACAAAGGTGAAAAAAGGTTAAGTCCAGTCTACAGTTGAATTAAACTATATATCAGGCAAATAGTCAACCCCCGAAACACATCAATGCTTTGAATCTTTTCATAGTAAATTAAAATAATTGCAACTAAGTTAACACTACCATTATCTACTCAAAATATATTTCTCTTTTTCCTGATCCTGATAATCTATTGCCTTAGGCACTATAAGAGCCATTATACAGTACCGTACCTTCCCTACAAAAAATTTCTTTGCAGAAATGACCGTTGGAATTTAAGGACGATTTACATGATGTTGAATTGCCAATGGTTTCATTCGCGTACATTATCACAATTCCCTCCAAATCGAAAATCTATTTTTTACATATTTCCAGTAAATAGATCCAAAAAATTGTCTATATTCCAGGATTCCTGTTCCTGACTTATATCGTCCTAAAAATCTGTTATCATGCCTATATTAATATTATTTTCCCACCATTCTGTTTGGTTGGGAGCTTTTGGTTATTATATTAAAATGGGCTCCCCTATTCTTGGTGTACTTAAAACCCAAGTTCAGTCCTTAGCTTTTAGAAAGACGTTCCACAGTTCTGTTCCAAGGATTGCATGCCAATTTTAAAATAGGCTCCCAGTGAATTGGCCATAATCCGTTCTGCCCGTACAATCCAATTCCTGCCTGGGCGGCTCTCCTCTGGAAACTATGAATATCGGGCCACATCTCTCATTATACTGTCCACATTCAATCATTGCAAAATCGAAACGGACCATATTTGTCCCCTATTTCCTTAAAAGTGGCCCATAAACCCGCCTATCGGCCACTAAAAGAAAAATATTTAATTCGATTTCTGATTTTATATCCAAGAGTCCATAAGGTATTGCCCTGTCGGAAAATCCCCTTCCAGAAAAATGCTGAGCGGAGTTACATTCTGAATACCTCCCCTGACTAAACTTCCTGCCACCAATCCAGTTCCACAATACGTTCTTTTTCCACTCCCATTTTTGCAAGTGCCCCCCAACACCCAAAGGGGGTATAAAACATCTTAACCTTATCTTTAATTTCTCGGATGGAACCATATCCAGGTGGTTCATAATGATTCGTGCGAAAATAATCACCGCATCTATAGTGGAAGTTTATCTACATGCACTAGGTAATTCTCGGCTTAAATCTGTTGCTCCCCAACATGGGATGCGGTGCGGCTTACCCTCCCGAACATGGGATCGATAAAAATTGTTTTGTTGTCCATTTGCAATAGGAAAGCGGAATGACCAAACCAAAGGTAAGGCGAGTGCCTATCTTTGTACTTTACCAATGTCCATTGGCAATCCAATTTCTTACGCGAAATATCCCCATTGGTTGGTAAGTGGTTGTGAAGCACCAAAATAACCCACCAAACTTTTGCCCATATCCCGCATACTCATATTCCAATTTTTACATTGGCCTTTGGATTGAACTTTCCATTCTTATAATTGGGCGATTTAAGATAGATGCCTTCTTCTCCATGGTAGGTGAGCTCCAAACTCAGGGGCTTAAATACAAAATAGAACCCCAATTCACGATATTAAAAGAAAGTCCACTGCCAATAATTATGCTCAATATTCTTTATATTTCTTAATTGATTCATTACTTTTTGTCCCCTTGCGGACACTTTTGCTTTATTATCGGAATATATTATTCTATTATTAATCAAAAAATAATTAACTTTTAAATAGCATCCCAAACGTAGCAAAACATGAGGTCCTATCTTTTTTGTTCATTCCAGTTTTTATCCATAATCAACTTTACTGTTTTCCCCCATTATTGCCCCGAATTAAACTGCAAATGGATATTGTTATCATATTCTTAAGTAAACCTTCCTGCTTACCCTATCTTTGAGCTTGCATTGCCCAACTTACTTTTATTCTCCTTACGGGACACTGGTTACTAATCTAACTAGGGCGGTCTTGAGCTGTTCCAAGAAACTCTTTTCCTTTCTTTTTGGTGGTTGATTATGAAGGTGATCCAGAATACCATAATGTTTTAGTTTTAACTTATATGGCAGGTTCCGATATCTCCTGTTCGCTTCTCTTGGGTCTCCCTAGCTATTAGATCAACGCAATGGAAACTATTTAAATTCTTCTTTATTCTGTATAATAAACAATTACAAGGTAAGAAACAGAAAGAGCAAGGCGTTTGGCTAATCCGCCATCTTAATCCAGCAAGCCCTTTCGAAAAACTACATACCAGGGATTCTCCATAATGGCTAATTGTTTGGTTGCATCCTTGACTTCTCATAGCGCAAATATAAATACTAAAATCGAATAAATTATCGTTATTGATAAAATAAATGATTTTAACCCCAAGCCCAATGACCGTATATTGAGAAGTATCGAGTTAAAAAAGCCGTCTACTCTCCACAGACATTATAAAAAAGAAAAAAGCCCAAAGGGCTTTCACTTATTTCTGGGTATTTTCGGCCAACTTGACCACAAGGAAATCTTTAAATTCTAGGGAAAGCGCTATGCTTCCTGAAGCTGTTTTTTGGTTGTCTTTATAGTTTATTTTTTGGGTAGATCATGCGTTTGGCAAAACGATTAACGGTATCTGGAATGACCATTTGATATAAAACTTGTTTGGAACACAAAAAATACTTCGTAAGTAGATCCATCCACAAATGTAATTTTCCCAATAATAGTCCTTTGTGATGGTAAATCCGGCTATCAGAATTTAGTGATAAATTGTTTCTGTATAGGCTTCTAGGTGCGATCTTTGGTTTTCAAGGGCAATACTTACTAAAAATGGTACCCATCAATAATCTTGCGACTTGTTTACTTCTGCCTCTTCACCGCTTATATCTCCTTCTTGAAACTTATCCGCGGTGCCCCGATTCCTTTACCAAGTCACGTAACTTTTCTTAGCAACTTTAGCTCGATTTTCTTCGATTCCAAAATAATTTCTTTGTTTACTCATTTATGCGCTTCATTTAAGGGATTTTACAGGCGCGAAAATTACGCCTTATTCTACAATTCGTTAAATTTAAACATAAAAAAAGCCCATCAGAGGTTAGATGGGCCTTGCATAACATGGAAGTATTTTATATTATATAACTTGACGTTTACTGCTCTTATCCTTTGTTACCTTCTTTTAGGTCAAATGATACTTCATCGCCTTCGCGAATTTCATCAATTAAACCTGAAATGTGTACCAAAAATGATCTTTTTTCAACCACCTTCTCAGTGGATTAAAACCAAAACCTTTTAGTGTCGTTGAAAAATTTTACTGTTCCTTTTATATCATCGTAATGTAATTAAATTTATTATATATTAATTCGCAAATGTCGTGCTAATAATTTTAGGAAAACAGCGGTATTAGTCTAATAATATTTCATTAACATTATTTTGGTATGAAGAACTACTATTTTTCTTTCAAATATCTCCTAAACTAAAGCTCGCCCAATGCAATTGCCTTACAAAACGTAACTTCGAATAGATTTCCAGTTCTTTTTTAGGATCGTGGCATAAGCCCGAAATGCGTTTCTGAAACTCTGAATCATTGTTACTCCTTGGAGGCGTAACCACCGAAATCCTATCAACTAAAATCCAGTTACCGATAGCTCCTCCGGAAAGGTGGCCCCTTTTACATTACCAATGTCCAGCCTTTAAATATTCATCTATAGCGTTAATATCAACTTCTTTGAAAAAACATTGTAATTTTCTGGGGTCTACAAATATTTTACTTCTAAAAATTTTTCGCCTTGAAAAAAGTTATTACCCCAATATTAAGAATTCTGCCACGCTCCAATTTAGGAACAAGTCCTAATAATTGCGTATTCGTATTTGTCTTTATCTTGCATTTCAGACTCTTTAACTAATTGTATCGGACCATTAGCAAGTTTGGCAGTTTAATATACTTCAATATAGGCCGCTCTAATTTCAGTTGGACTTAGGATCATCTGCCTCGTCCAAACAAACCATTCTTCTGGTATTTAAATCAATAATTCTACAATTTATCGGTATTAGTGATCTTTTAATTACACTGCCGCCTTATTTAACTCAGTGGCAAAACTCTAAAAGCACATTGGTCTTTTATTTAGTGGAAAAGTTCTTGTAGATGATTCTCCATGTTTTCCCAATTATGGTGAAAATAAAAACTTGCGCCATTACTTACTTACCCAAAATTCATTATTTCCAGTGTAATAAATTAGGTTTTTGGCCGGTCCTATCAATATGCTCATGATCCGCTATCCAAGGAACCACCTTTTGATGCGATCCAAGGCATCTACTTTGGAAACCAATGGATCATACGTTAATGGCACTGGATAAAAAATGTAAGCAGATTAAGACCTCACTTAAATAAGTAAGTCTTGAACTTCCTCATTCTGGCTCTGTCTTGCTTGAAGGAATCATTCAAGGTTTCATGAATACCAATTCAGGTACCTTGAGACCAATAAGGCCCGCGCTAGCTCGCCTCCTGATCAGTTGGCTTATTTAACGCCTTCTTACCTTGTCCTGGCCAAACCCTCTGAATTTTAAAAACATATAAGAATCCATCATTCAGCTTTTACATAGCTGGCAGGAACCACCTTCCCGTAATGGTTTTATATTATTGTTACTACATAACTGTTCTATATCCAATAAATTCATAAGGCACGAAGATAAAAAAGTTAATGGTGGTACAATAGATTTGTATTTCCGTTGGAATTGGTATGCTTTTTTCAGATCGAAGTAACTTACTCCAGGGCAAGCCCATGAGACATCGCAAGGAAACATCTTATATATATCGACGCCCGCCTGAACGGAAACGGCAGGCAAGCGTCGGAGCATTCAAATCTCACTTAGTGGAGTAAATTCAGTTGTAATTGGCTGGATACAATTACCAGCCAATAGGGAAAGTAATCCTTCAAAAATTTACCGACCAATAGTTTTCCGGTCCTCTTCTGTTCTGTCAGCACTCGGGCAGTCACCACACTATATCCAAAGGCGGTTGGAAATCGTAAACTTCCTGCTTTCAATTTTAGCTATTCGGGCGGGTCCTCATCAGTAAACCCATCCGGTGTCTACCGGCATTCATAAATTATAACTGCTTTGGCAAATTCTCCTGACACGAGGTATGCGTAAGCATATTTAAGTGCGGCCCTTGGCCCATTATCGGTACCTGGGTGACGTGATTCTAAAAGCACGATGAAATTTCCCTTCCATGCCGAAAACGTAAGATATGTTTTTGTCCGTGTTCTCCTTCTTCACCTTAATATCCGACAAACGGTTGCACAATACAAAAGGGGCTACGGCCATTTACCAATTGTTACTTCCAACATTCGGGTAGTTTCATTTCTTCCGAGTCTTTAGTCGCCCAACTATTTGGTTTTTTCGCTAAATCTACCTGTTGAAGGTCAAGCATCCAATTCCCCGGTAGGAAATACCTCTTTGCTTACCAAAGACATTATCAAAACTATAGGGAATTTGGGACAATTTAGGCCGAAGCTCTTATTCCAATCCCGCTTCCAGGTCCTATGCCAGTAAACCGGCATTTTTGATTGGAGAGAGATGCACCGAGGTTAATTCTTGTAGTTCCCGTAAACAAACTGTGATGATCGCTTCAAACTTTTTGAGCGTCTGCAGGAAGTAAAAGTAATAGGGGCTTTCTTCGTTGGACATCAAATTGATGGTTAAAAATCCATGCGGGCCTTTCGTACCGTCTGGCCGCATTATGATAAAATATCAAGCGGTCAATATTGCCGCTTCTATATAATTACCAAAATATTTCCCTACACTTGTGGATATGCCCGCAAATCCAGGACCGTGATTTTTAATCGCATTGCCCCCACTCCATAAATCATCTCCTTGGAAAAGCGGCAGTGCCGAGTCAGACAGGGAAATCGCGTTTGCTGGCTATCACGGTACCCCACACGCAATAACTATTAAAGTAATCTTAGAAATGATATCCAATTTTTAGTCTAGAAGCCAGTTAACAACGGGCTACTTGCCCTTTACAGTCTGCCGTTGAAAAGCGCTTTGGCGTAGTTGAAATCACCACATTCGGTACACAATAGTATTCATAAAAATGATGCAATTGGGGTAAACTCCGTTTGCAGACATAAAACAATTTCTTGGAACTTCCAATTTCCTGTTTTTGTGGCTTTACCAATGCAGCAGAAGGCAATAGTTTGGGGGCACAAATATGTGGGCCTCACGTGCTATGTCTAATACCTGTATCCTTCTCGGGCATGTTTTTATCCCTTACCCTTTTTTCCTTTTGGCATTTTCTTTCCCGTCCTTTTTTTTCTTTTCGCAAAATTCTTCCCTACTGGGTCTGGAAATTGACCGATACTTTTATTAAAAAGCAGTTCTTTTTTCCTTGGGAATATCAAGAATATCTGGATCGGGTTTATGGTCATAGTTTGCTGCAGGAGAGGCAATACAGTTATCCTATCTTCATCAAGAGATATGTAGTTTTATTCCCTTTTAGATCTTCTTCATTTTTTAATTACATTCCAGCGGATAAAATCTAGCCCTTACCCTAATAGATTAAAAGAAAATTGTAATACGTACTTTTTTCTTTTTTAAGCGTGTACTTGTTCAATTTTTCACCAATTGATGCGCTATGGATAAATGGAACGCGCCACAAAGGCGCAGTCCTGTTCTTTAACTCTATTTCCCCTAAATTGGTCCTTGTTGATATCCTTGTTTCCACACAGAAAAGCCCGGCAATATCACCCTTGGAAATTTTTTCCTTTCTTCCTCCTGAAAATAACACAAGGTTTCCCAAAACTGTTTCATTGGTGCCCGCTTTTTGGACAATATCCATGCTCCCATGAATCTTTTATAAACTCCGGAAAAATCGCTCCTTTATCCATTTTCAACACATAGCAGTACCTTTGGCATATTACCCTTGCTGTTCTTCCATTTCTATGGATTAAAACCTCGCTTGAAGAATGTCGGGCAGCTTCGTATATCGTAAATAACTACTATTTTAGCTCAGGGATATTCTATCCCCCTGCCGCCCAAATCCGTTAGCGATTAAAATTTGGACTGGGTTCCATTTCTGAATTTAATAGGGAACGCTCCCATATCCTTTTGTTCCATTCCCCCGGAACAAGGCAGTATGACCAATTTATTTTCGCACAATATGCACTAACCTCTCTCCTATTACTACCCTAAAAATACAGAAAATGATTCCGGTGATTCCTAAGTGTACGTAACAGCTCTAAAAGCCTGTGGCAATTTTCCTTGGCAGACGACAAACACTATCTTTAATCGCTAAATTTTGAGGTTGCTTTTTCCTCCAAATAATCGATAAAGGACGGGCTGATCCAATTTTACGAAAACTTGAATCTCTACTCCCGGTGTAGCGGAGGTCAGAGGCGTTCTATTCATATATTGCCGCCACATTCATTGTGAGAATTCCGACCATTTCCTCCTCAAAACCCCATTTCCCAAGAAGATTTATTTCAAAACTCGGTCCAGCACTAATGTTTAATACGTGTGTCCCTTGAGAATCGGTCACTATCAAAAATGATCCAAATACGGCCCAAGGTGTTGCCTATTAAAATAGCGGGATTATGTTTAATTTCTATCTTATCCTGGACATATGGTGCGACCACCATAAACAGCGTTCCACCTTATAACCCAGTTCCCATATTTCTACTACTGTTCTATTTGTCATATGGCCAATTCGCGGGTAGGAACCAAAAATTCAAGGCTGTACCTCTTCAATTATGGGGGTTAAAGGCGTATCTATTAATGGTAAATAGGGAACGCCAAAGTTTTTCCGTGTAACCCGTTTGGGACAGAAGCTTATGTGTTGCGTTAGTTTTTCCAATAAGGTGGCCAATTAGCCGTCCTCCTGATGGCGGTCAACTGATGCGATATTTAGTTTTTGCTAAAACATCCTCCTGTGCTTTAATGTTTATTTGCCATTGCTGATTATTTATTTTTTTTTCTTTTCCTTAGGTTGCTTCTTCTTTTGGGATGGAAGTTAGTCTCATCTTCCTTGTCAAGTAATTCGCTACTACCTTATCTATTAGCCTCCTTGTTGGTTAAGTGATGGAAGGACTGTTCTTATTGCTTCCCTAAAACTCCTGGGACAATACTTCGGTTGGGTTTGGTTGTTGAATATTTTGTTCGCCCAAAATCAAGACATTTGTTCTTTTCCGATTACCTTTGGGCATGCGCCTTTTTGGAATTCTTTTAAATTTTTATTCCCAACTCTTTTCAAAAATCGCAATGTCCTCAACTTCTCTTTTAATAAACACTCAAAAATGAAAATCCCTCTGCCCCTGCTCTAGCCCGGTCGGCCACTTCTGTGGACATAAGTGTCATAGGTGGTCGGGTAAGTGAATAGCTTTACCACATAGGATATTCTCCTAACCATCGATACCACGTGCAGCGCAAATCGACGTTGCTGACCCATCTATATCTATATTTACCTTCCCTAAATGTCCCATCACCCCGATCTTCTAATACTTGGGTTAAACTACCGTGGATGGCACCTGGATCGGTCAACTTTATGTGAGGGCCAAGTTTTCCCATTTATTAACGGCCGCCTTCGTCTTGCAAAAAAATATATTCCTCTTTCTCCCCTCTGGAACTTAAAAAATGAAGCAGAATCTTTCCAATTTTTCTATGGGTGTCTCACTCAACATACCTATTCTATTGCCCCCTGGTGCCCTACCGTAGTCCAGTCCGCTTCGATCTGGACACATGTTTGGGACATTTTTTATAATTCTGGACAATTGTTTTAAGGCTCCCGGCATGGTGGCCGTAACAATAATGTTCTTCTCGACTTTGGATTTCTGAAATCAATATTATCCAAGTCCACCTTTAAGCGTTACCATTTCATCGGCTCATCCAAGACCAAATACTTGATATCTTTTATATTTTTGATAGCCTTCTTTTAAACCCCAAATCACCAGGCGACCTGTTGGCTATGGCGATATGTTGTAGCAGTCTTATAAACCGTTCAATTTAGAGGTTTTAATAGGAATTCCTCACAAATGGAGGCATGGAAATAGACGGGACTATGGGTAGAAAAGGAAACCATATTCGCATAAAAATCTGTCCTGTCCCAATTCCCTTGTTGGAGCCAATATTACGCATTGAATAACTGGTACTTGCCAGTATCTATTAATGTAATAAAACGCAACCAAAAGCAAGCTGTTTTACGGTTTTCCATCTTTGCCAGAGCAAACTACATCTTTGCTTTGCTCCAAAATCACAGAATAACCTTTTTCTGGAATATCTGAGGCACTGATATTTCCTGGTCTGTTTACAACCTTGAAAAGTAGGGTTCGTTAAATCCACCTCGGACAACACCTGCCTTTGACATATACATAATTTTCGGCAAGATTAGCCCCATTTTCTAGGACTGCCAGTAATTCGATATACTTCCTATTTGAACGACACGTTCTCGGTATACATAATGTGGTTCTCTTACTGGGAACCAATGAAATTTAGTTTAGAATTTCCATTAATTCCTCATCCTTCATGCATTATGATAATTCCAAGTTATTCCTTTAGTAAGACCTACTTTTTGAATCAACTTTAGTAACAGGTAAACTTCACTGGAAATGAATAGAAACGATTTTTCTTAAAAAAGGCGTTGTTTGGGAATAGGACCCTTGTTGCCGTTCCTACGGTTGTACAGCCTGTTCCAAAAAATAGTCAATCCCAAGGATGATAGAAGAAAAGTTACGGAGGACTCGTGAGTTATCGCCCTAGTGCAGGGACGGCCGGACCTTTCCATATAAAGACTCCTGCGGATTAAGAGGCCGCCACCTTCATTCTTCCAGCATAGAACCGGCCATTCCAAATGGTGGCAACTGCTTCACTCACACTTTAAGAGTGCTGGATCAAAAGCGAAGACTCGCAACCTCTGCTTCCCGGTGCTTCTTGCTAAGAACAGAATCAGATATGGCATTGGCGATCGGCCTCGCCAAGGCCTATGTGGCCGACCATTCATGGTGGATAATTGACGCTTATACCAACGATTTAAGAAAAAAAAAAAAAACCCCCCCCCCGCCCCCCAGCGGTCCATTTTTTTAAGGCGGACGAACAGGACTACGGATTTGGCCAAACGGGAAACGCTTCCTGTGTATCAGTATGATTCCCAGTTGGTTCTGTAGTAATGTAGGGCTCCCCATATACACCTTGAAGTGTTGATTCACAGTGCGGAAAAAATAATCTAATTACGAACACCCAGAATTGCCTTTCCAAAATCCGTTATGTGATACCGCACTTATAGCTCTTCAAACTATTAAAATCGGGGTGCAGGGCGGGACACTTGAATATACAGAAAAGTTTAATGTTTTCTAATACTACGTATTGAGGGCAATATGTCGACTCCCGTTTGACGGGCAATACAGCGGACGATAACACCCTGTTAAAAACATGTGGTTTAGAGAGCTGACTACTTATATTCTTCTCGCGCTGCAAAAGGTGGTGAGGTAAATGGGCTCTATATTCCTTTGTACCACCTACTATTCCAATACTGATGCGCCAGCGGCCAGGCTAGCATAAATTTGAAAAGGCATTACACCCCTAGCGTCAGCTAACATCGTAAATTATTATTATTGTTAAAAGAGAAATGAAACATCATTTTTTGCCCTATCTTTGTACCATGATTTTATCATGCGGTGTTTAAAACGGCATCCATCTCTTCACTTCAGATGCAACTAATGGCACACCCTACAAAAAGTATTGAAAAAAGCGTGAAATGCTTCTTGGTAAAGGCTACCATTACCTCGTAAACAATTTAACGGCTTTTCACGCCACGCCAATGTCGGAAAATGCGAATCAATGGCGTGGTGTGCCCCTGCAACAATTATTCCACTGTTATATTCTTTTGT
>Ga0163217_1098896_pt1 | contig 11178 bp, 15 predicted proteins | sample SynspAceP_FD_185933 | JGI IMG/M metagenome (GOLD analysis project Ga0163217, IMG submission 185933) | Saline lake microbial communities from Ace Lake in Antarctica - Synechococcus sp. Ace-P (PacBio error correction) | ecosystem: Environmental > Aquatic > Non-marine Saline and Alkaline > Saline ... | reverse complement strand
TCGAGCCCCGCCGTATACGGACCCAGGGGGCTGCCCATCGCTTCCACCGGCGGCCACCCGCCGCCGCACTCCGCCCCCTTGAACTCGCCTGGCACCCGATCTCGCTCGGGGTCCCAGGACTTGCGGCTGGGGCCCAAAGGCGTCGAGGTTCTTCCGTCGAGCTAGCGCCCATTGGCGAACTCGTCGAGGATTTGGTATTACCCAAACAGCACCGCGCCGGCTTGCCAGAGGCGTTCGGGTTACGGTTGGATTTCGTAGGGCGGAACCAAAGGTCTCCAGCATGCGGCTGGGAGCCGGTGTGCGAATCCCCTCCTTGGTGCACAAGAGGTTGTCCTTTTTGATTTCGCCAGTGGCCCACCCCGGCCAGGGAGGGCAAGGACCTACACCGGCGGCCAGGCCGGCATCGATCGGTCGCCATCAGCCCGGGCCCCGCTCGGCGGTGACTCCAAGAGATGACCCCAGAAAAAGGCGTGGACGGTGGTGGGGTCTAGGCGCTGATCCGGGCGGAGAGGGCGGCGAGATGGTGGTCGGTGAGCTCGGCGGCCGCGGGACAGCTCCTTGCTCTGCAGTTGCTGCCGCCATTCAGCGATCCCCATGGCGTTCCGTGTTGTCGGGCGATGGAGGCGGACGCTATTCAGCCGGGTTGAGCTCTTCGTGAGCGGCCTCACCCCGGCGCAAACCCGCAGCAGGTCATGTCAATGAAGCCGGCGCTTCCGAACGGCGATCAAGCCAGGAAGGGCCGGGCAGTTCTGGCCTCCCAGGTTGCCGGCGGCGCACAAAACGGCCCAAACCAATAATGACATCGCGGCCTTTGGTTTCGACCTTCGCCCACCAGGCCAGCCCAGGCCATTGGCAATCCGCGCAGCACCTGAAAGGCAGGGGATTCATCTTGGGCCCCTTCGTTCGGGGCCATTCTGCCGATCGCCCACGGGGCCCCTGATGCGTCTGCGCTGACCTCACAGCTGGATTGTCTCCTTGGGAAATCGACGACCGGCACCCCCTCCGGCCGCCTCCATCTGCTCGGCCCAGGATTGGTGTCCCGCTCGAGGTTGGACTCCCCGCTCGAGGGTGTCTCGCGCTCGTACCTCCTCGGGAACAACGTGGCCGTTGGAGGGTTGGGCTTGGTCGTGCGATCCGCTCGACAACGATCGGGGAACCAGCGGAGCTGGCTCGGGGTGTCCTGAGCGGGATCCTGGCGGATCGGGTAAAGGCGAATCGGGGTTCTCCTTGAAGCCTGAGCTTTCGGTTTCAGCTTCGACTTTTTGCTTCGCTTCGAAATCGGCTTCGAAAATCGGTTTCGGAATCCGTTTCAAGCTTTCGGATCCGAATCGGAATCGCTGAGACAACGGGCTCCGCTTCGGCCTCAGGCACGGGCAGATCAACAGTCCAATCTGATTGAAACAGATCCACAGAGGCGAGAGCCTGTGGCGCCTCCTCAAGAGGGGTCGACGTCGTGCTCGAAAGCGTCAGCAGCCGGGGTTGTGGCGCGGAAAGCGGACGGCCTTGCCGGCAGGGCCTGACGAGCGCGGGGCTGAGCCGTGCCAGTAATCGACTTCATCCAGCGCGGCGGGCCACTTCATAGAGCAGCAGGGCCGTTTGGCCACCGAGGCATTTTCAGGCTGGCGCGGTGGCGCCGCGCAGCGGGAATGCGAATCAGCCTTGGTCGCAATGCTTGCGGTGTGGCATCGAGAGCCCTGGATTCAGAGCCGGTCACCACCACCAGGGGGTCCGTCGAGGCGGCCTCGATCAGGCTGACCGGCCCTTCTTCAGCCAGGCCCGACAACCCGGTAACCCCTTCGTCCTGTGAGTGTTCAAAGGCGAAAGCGGGTTGAGGTTGATCACCTTGGCCACCGGCCAGATGCTCGAGGGCGCCGGCAAGCCAAACCTTGGCCACCGAGCCGGTCAGGCCGGCATTGCGGCCGCTGGGGCAAGCACCAGACCGTGGGCACCGAAGCGCTTCGCACTGCGCCACGATCGCCCCAAGGTTGTAGAGGTCGGTCAGGCCATCCACCGCCATCAGCAGCGGCGGCCTCACGAGCCACGGCAGCCTCGATCAAGGTGCCCAGTCAACGGGTTTCGGCGGCAGCGGCCTGCAACACAATGCCCTGGTGCACAGCGCCGCCGTGAATCTGGCCCAGCGCCGCATCACCTCTTCAACCAGCACCCCGCGGCCTTGGGCTCGCGCAACAGCTGCAGGAAGGGGAAAGCGCGGCGCGAAGCGCAGCTCAGGGGCGTTGCCCAGATTGCGGTGGATCGGCCGCTCGGCTTCCAGGGCGGCAGGGCTGGATGCGGCCCCAGACCATGTCCTCGGCCGGTTCCACCCCGAAGCGATTCGATTCACCGCTGGCTCCAGAACATCGTTCCCGTCCCGCCCGCTCCAGCAGGTGTGGAGGGCGCCCGCGCCGCGGGCGGGCCGATTCAAGGAGAGGGCCGGCCTCCAAACGATGCCTGCCACCAGAGGACGGCCTGCCACCGAAGGAGGCCTCTCCCCGAACGGAAGGCCTGTCCCCGAAAGGTGGCTTGTGGCCGTAGGACGGCCGGGCCACCAAAGGCAGGCTTGCCACCCAAACGACGGCTTACGGCCAAAGCTCGGCCTATCCCCGCTGCGGTCTGCAAACGACGGCCGGGCCGCCACCTCCTGACCCTGGCCGGGAAGCCAAACGTGGGCTTGCCCCCAAACGAGGGCTTGTCAGCAAAAGGGAAGGTTTGCCGTAGGCGGGTTTCCGTAGGCGGTTTGCCAAAAGCAGGCTTGCCGTAGGCCGGCTTCGCGCCGCCTGGTCTGTCGCCGGAACGGCGCGGGCGGGCACGCCGGCCCGCCGGATCACCCGGGCGGGGCGACCTTCGCCGCCAGCACGCTGTCGTTGTCGCGCCCTTCACGCTCCAGGCCGATTCCCCGATGACGACCCCCGAACCTGACGATCCTCCACCAGTGGCGATCCCCGCAATCCCTTTTGGGGCCAAACTGAACCGCGACGGTTTACCGCCGCGGGGAGCGGGCCCGAAGCGATCACCGTCCTCTTCCTCCCCCAGGCCTGGCGGCGCTCCAAACGTGGGGTCATGGGAGATCGGGGCAAGGGGTCGGGGCGGCTGTTCAAGTTGATCCAGCAGTGTGGCAAGCCCGTCCGGGGGTTCCGCAGAAAGAGCCCAGCCACCATTGTCTCAAATCCGTGCCGCCCATACGACGGCCGGGTCGCCGCGCCGTGGTCCCGCCCGGCCCGGTTGCGTCCCCGGCGCACCCCAGTCGCGTTTGCGGCGGCGCTTCAGCAGGGGCTCCAAGCGTCAAGGGCCCCGGCCTGGGCTTCGGCGCGGGACCCTTCGACAACGGGACGATTGCAGGAGTCGCTGCGACCTGGGGCTGCCGGGCCAAAGTAGCGCCGCCGCGGTGCAGCTCCCAGACCGCATCCCCAGCCAGGCCAGCTTGCAGCGGACCAAGTTCCGCTGCAACCGGGCTCTGGGCCTGGATCTGACGCAGACCACTTCGCCGGTGGGAGATCAGGGCGGCAGGGTGAGAGGCACCAAGGGGCCGTGGGCGAGTTCGGGCTGGAGATGAAGAAATCCTCGAGGCCTCACCAACTGATGGTTGAACGACGCGGGCATTGCGACGACCAGAAACGGATTGCTGTCGTCGCTGGCAGAGCTTGGCGAGTGGAACGAGGGCACCCCGAGGCCGGGAGGAATCGATGTAATCGATATGGGTCAGATCCAGGGAGGACAGGCAGGCTCGCCTTGCCTTGTGCAAAACGACGTAGCTCCTTGAATTGGTTTGTCGGAGTAGCATTCCAGTTGGCCGGTGAAGCGAACAGCAGGCAAGTGGACCGCTTCTCGATCCCACCCGCCAAAGACACTTGTCAATCGGCTGCAATTCAGGACATGTCCCTAAGCCCCGAGGCGTGACGGCGATGGAAGTGTAGGGAGTGAAGGAGAAGGACTGAAGCCAACAACCAAAATCAGGCAAATTTCTGCCGATTCAGGCGCTGCGACGCTCCGCCATCAAGGCCACGAAAACGGCCGAAAGTGGTGATCGCATCGTGGGGTCCCGGCTGGCTCCGGGTTGGTACTGAATCCCAAAAACGGTTGGTGCGGTGGCGCAGGGCCCCACGGTGTCGTCGTTGAGGTGCGATGGAAGTGATCTCCACCTGATCGCCCTGCAAGGAGGCGGCATCCGAGGCGAACCCGTGGTTCTGGCTGGTGATCTCCACAGCCCGACCGCCACAGGGATGGTTCAGACCCCGGTGGCCCAAAGGTCAGTGTAGGTGCTGCCGCCGAGGGCCAGGCCAGAATCTGAATGGCCAAGGGCAGATCCCGAACGTGGGGCAGAATCGGCCTGCGCCAGCAAGCATCCGCCACTGCGATGCCGGCCGTCAACGGCAGCTGGATCACCAGGACCATTGGAGTGAGGGAGACCCCTTCAGGGGCCAGGGCCAGCGACCTGCTCGATGCCGCTGTTCAGCCGGCAGCACGGCTCACCTTGGGACAACCATGCGGCGGCGAGGCGCTCAAGGGATGCCCCGCTGATGCCGAAATCGAATCGCCACGACCCGGTAGGGAATCGCTGAGGACGGGCCCTGCTGGGCGTTGATTCAAAGCCGGGCCTTGCAAGCTCGTTCCATCGTAAGGGGCGCCTTGGTGCTCACTGCCGCGGCCAGGTTGAGGCCCTCCATCGACGGGCCTGGCGCACCTGCTCAGCAGGCTGTGGGGATCGCTGCCATCGCTTGCTGATCGCCCCATTGATTGGCGCGCGCCGTCACGCAAGCGCCGCACCAGGGCGCGGGGTATCCACCCGGCGATTCTCCACCACCCATGGCGCTCGAAGGCAGGCTGGCCAAGAGCCGCTGGAGCGCCAGTGCTTGGGGCCGATGCCAGCTGGCGGGCAATCACGCGCCGCACATTAGAGCAGAATCGCTTCTTGATCCCGGCATTGGATGCCGGTGTTGCCAATTTCCGGGTAAGTGAAGGGGACCAACTGACCGATCGTAGCGGGATCGGTAATCACCTTCCTGTAGCCGGTCATTTGCCGGTGTTGAACACCACTTCGCCGATTGCGGTTCCAAACCGCCCCGAAGCAAGGCGCGCAGCAAAGGTGCCCATCGCCAAGCACCAGCAGCGCCTCACCAGGGGCAGGGGAGAGGCGGCAGTCAACGCACTGGAAGCTTGTTAAAGCCATTATCCCGCAACCAGCCAACACAGCAGCAGGGCCCGCTTGGATCCAGCGCGTCAACGCAGGCCAGCAGCGGGCTGCCAGCTGGCCCGTGGCCAGCACGCCGTGGCCTGCTCCAGCCCTTCTTGAATCGAGGAGGCCTCGGCGGCGGCCCAGAAGCACCAGCGCGCCATTCAATGCCACCAAAACCTGCCTTGGGCCGGCTGCCGCCCCCCTGCCAGCACGTCCGCAAGGAACTGCTGCTTCACTGGCCAGTCGCCGCCGGCGAGGCCTACTCCCGAACCACCAACGGAGCCGGCTGCAGACCCATCGCCGCTGGGTCGATCTCAGGGCCTTGCACTGCCCCTGCTCCACAACCGCAAAACTGCTTGGTCCCTCCCCGAGGAGGCTCGTCGAGGCCGCCGCGCCGATGGACCACCACGAGCCCCGCTCGACGCCGAGGCGGAGCAGGGCGTCGGGCCATCGGTTCAAGCAGGCCAGCCGGGCCACACCGATCACGGGCCTCGGGCACAAGCGGATTGACCAGTGGAACCAGCAGATGAACACCGTGCGCAACTGGCCAGGCGCCGGCGCAGGCGGAAGCCAGGGCCCACCAGGCCGGATAGCCAGCCCAGGCCGCGAACAGGAAGGTAAACCCCACTGCGGGGCAAGCCCCGATCACCGCACTGGCGGAGCTTTGAGGTGAGACCGAGGCTGTCGAGCAACGTCGGCGGAGCCCACCTTGCCGCTGGCACTGCGAATTGCCGTGCTTGGCGACGCCTTGGCACCGCAGCGGCGGGCACAAAGCGCCACGGCGGGGGAGATGTTGAAGCTGGCCCGCCCCATCACACCCGGTTGCCCACATGGTTCAACGCAGGCGCAGCGAGGGCGCGGGGCAGGGCAGGGCCACGGGCCTGGCGCCAGCACCTGGCCATTGCCAGCCAATTCGACGCCGCTCACCCCCTTGGGCCCGCAGGGCGGCAAGCGGGCACCGGTGAGCCTCAGCGGTTCAATCTGCCGTCGATCCAGCGCGCATTCAGCCCCGTGACCCCCCCCCCTGGCCTCACCCGCCCCCATTCGACTTCACCCTCCAGAAGCGTCTCCAAAGCAGGGCAGGCAGGCGGTGGATGGGGCTGTGGATGGGGGCTGTAGACTGGGGACATCGTCGGGGGTTGGAATCCAGGAGGGATCCGGAACAAAGGGATCCGTTGAGTGGCAGCTGACGTGGGTAGCTGAGTAGGCCGCTGAGGTGGACAGCCGCAGAGGCCGCAGGCTCAGAAAAAAACGGGTGCAAAGCACGCGGCCGCGGTGTGGGGGGAAGCGTTGATTTCCCCCTGACGCTGAAATCTGAACGCTGGAAAATGCCGGAGCGATCGGTGCGCTCAGGGTGAATCCTGGGCCGCCGTATCAAAACCACTGCCACCGCATCGCCGCCCACCGCCAGGTCGCTGGGCGGATAACCCGAAAGACCAGAGAGCCCGGGTTGCGCTGGCTGCAACTGCGTCACGGCTGAGAACCCCACGTGGGCGCAGGCTTGGGCCAGGCCAACTGGAAGGTCTTACGGCGCCGGGAAAGCCGTCGTAGCGAAATCAACAGCCCGGGCCCCAGATTCCACCAGCTGGGTCTCTTCGGGTTTGCTCCACCGCGAGCAGCCCATTGCAATGGACGTCCGGCGGTGCATGGAGGGGATGCACCCTGGGCGGCGCCCTGGGCTGGAATCTCGTCACGGCATCCCGACCCATGCGCCCTGCCCATTGGCGACTGATGCTCAACTCTTGGGCATCGACGGCGGCCGCGCAGGGCGTCAAGAGGATTCGTAGGTTGGAGGGCCCTGCCTGGCTCCATTTGGCCAGCCATCCGACCCGGCCTGCCTCTGGAAATACCTCCGCCGCACCGCCGGCGTTGTGGCCAAAGCGAACCGTGGACGCTGCTGGTGGTCAACCTCCTGAGCGTATGATCCCCCTGATGGTCCGGGGTGTGATCGACGACCTGCAGGCGGGTTCGCCATCTCAGCCGCTGTTGCCGCCAGGCAGGACTGGATCGTTCCTGCTGGCCAGACTTGATGGGGGTCAGCCCGGCTGGTCTCCCGCATGCTGGTTGTTCGGCCTTGGACGCCAGTGGGAGGCGGAGCACTTGCGCCAGAGGTGTTTCGAGCACATGGCTGGCGCCCAGGAGCCGGGCTGGCGTACAGAACCGCCGGCAAGCGGCGATGTCATCAGCCGCTCCACCAGGGCGATGTCAGAGAACGTTGCGGCACGGGCTTGCTGGGTTTTGCCATTCTCCAGCTCACCCAACAACCGGCCTGCCTATGCGCTCACCCTGCCGGCGATGCTGGCGATCGACCCGCTTGCCTGACCCTTCGAGCAGCGTGGGGCTCTATCGGGCATCGTTTGATGGTGGTCGCAGCCTGTTCGGCGGCCGGATGATGCGGCAGGCAACCGGCGGCAGCAGGAATCGCTGGCCCAACATCTCTCCGATTCTGATCAAGGAGAGATCTCTCTGGACATCAGCGCCATCAAGATCATCACGGCCAGAGAGAAACAACCGAGCAGAGGAAGCCTCGCCGAGCGCAAATCGCACTACCGCGATTCGGCCCCTCTCCCTGGCCGCACCCGCAGCACCCTGTTCCGCTGCTGGAAGGAATTTCCTCGATTCAGCCTGCTGCTGGCTGCCGCCTTCGGCAGCCGGCCAGCTCGAAGACGGCGGCTGAGCACTCGCAATCTGGTGGCCCCTGATTCTGTTTGTGAACGGTTGGTCATTCACCCACCGCCCCTGTAGGGACTTCACCTTGAAAACACCTTCCAGGACCGGCAGGTGAGCCTGAGATCGGGTGGAGGAGACTGCTCTTCAAGGGACGCCCCGCGTGGGTCTCCCGGAATCAGCCGTTGCGGCTGCGGTGGCAGGGCGCGTGGCATCGAAGCCCCGTGGCTCACCGTTCGCTACGACGGCGCCCAGCGCGAGGCGCTCAGTGATTGGTGAGCTTCAAGCCGATTCCCGGCGAAAGTGGTGGCGTGGTGGGGGCCACGTGGGATCCGGCAAGAACCACCCTCGCCGGGCCCTGGGCCGCCATGGTGGAGGTGCCCGCACGGGCGGCTGTTATCGATGTGTCGACGTCAACCACCGCGCGCTCCATGACCTCCGCGCCTGGTGGGCCCTGGTTGCCCCAGGAGGGGCTATCGTTTCACCGCCTCACCCGGCCGAACAACCTGCCAGTTACGGGCATTCAGGGAGCCGACCCTGGAAGGCGGTGTGGAATCAACGGATGCGCGCGAAGCGCGCCTGGAGGGCCGACATCCGCGGCTTCCCGGGACGGTATTCAGACTCTGGTAGTGCGAACGGGATCACCCTCAGCGGCGGTGCCAGCGGCACACGGGCCGCCCATCCGCCGCGCCCTGATGGTGGACGCCCCGCTGCTGGTGGCTCGACGAATGACCCTGGCGAGCGTGGACAACAACACCGCCGCCGCGATGATGAGCCGACCAGTGAACAAACGCGACCGCACGATCCTGATGGATCAGCCACCAGCTCTCGGCAAGCGGCGGCCTGTGATCGGGTGCGCTGGTGCTCGACGACGGCCGCCTGCGTGCCAAACAGGGCCGCCACCAGGACGTGCCGCTGAACCGGCACCTACCGCCGCCTCTGGGAGCGGGCAAAGAAGGCCGAAGAGCAGCTGCAGGTTGGCCTGAATCCAACACCAAGACCAGCGATCCGGCGATCAAACGATAGGCGAACAAACGAGTTGTTGACGTGAGCGCATTCAGAGCTCCAACCGGGCGCTTAGCTGGATCGATTCCCGTGTTCACGCCATGGAGAGACCACAAGGCTACAAATTTGCGGTGCACCCTGCACCTTACGGCGACATCTACGGCCATGTGCTTGATCTGGATTCGGTAGGTTTGATCTTCGGAGCCTGGCGGCGGTCCTGGCCCTTGATGGGCTCGAGCAACCATCTTTGCCCTGGTGGGGGGCGTTGGCATGATTCCTGGTGCTCTCGCTGCGTTTCTCTGTCGCCCTTCACCACCACCCTGACTGAACCACGTTCCTCCCTGGAAGTCGGACGACCCACAGGTCGAAACCCCTGCCTAGGTTGCGGCAGCAGCATTTTGTCGGTGTTCGGACTGTTCACATCAACGGCCAGCAAGCCCAAAGGAGGATCGCACGGCCGAAAGGAAAAAGCCCTTCCTTGGGCGGCCCAGCCGATCGCCACGGAAACCACCCAGCAGGTGCTGGGGTCGGCCAGAACGGCTGAAACTGGAACCAATCAACAGGAGCGTTCTGTTCGGCTGCGGCTGTTTCTGGGGGGGCGAAGAAGGGATTTCTGGCGCCTGCCGGTTCGTGAGCACGGCGGCTTGGTTATCGCCGCCGGCCATACCGAAATCCCACCTTACGACGAGTCATGCTCCCAGCCAGAACCGGCCATACCCGAAGCGGTAGCGGGTGTCTGGAACACCGAGCAGGTGCGGGCTTCCAGCGGATCTGACTCAAGCTGTTCTGGGAATGCCACGACCCCACCCAGGGCATGGCCCAGGGCCATTGACAACCGGCAGCCAGTACCGCTCGGCGACGTTGACCCGCAACGCCGACAGCTGCAACCTCGCCCAAGCCAGCGCCCGACCACTACCAGGGCCAGACTCACGGCCGCAGGTTTATGGGAGAAATCACCACGGAGATCGTGGCGGATCGCCCCTTTTCTTCTTTGCCGAACCCATCACCAGCAATTACCTGGCGGAGCTGGGCAGCCGCCCCTATTGCTCCGCCACGGCCCAGCGGAGTTTGCGGGCTTCACGCCTTTTCCAGGCAGTGCCTTCCTGCTGGCCGCCAGAGGTCTGGAGGCAGTACGACTGGTCGGTGCAGGCACTGCGTGCTGCGCAGCTCTAAACACCCCCGATCCGCCTCTGAGTAGATTGGTCAACCCGGTTTCCACGCGCTGATCGCAGCCACCTGCCTTTGCTTACTCGGGCGGCCCCGCCCAGGCGGCCAAACCCTGGCCGTGGGCTCCCCTTGGTGGGAGAACTAGGACCAGCGCGACAGTTTTCTCTGCCGCAAAACCAGAGCAGGTGATTGTTCGAGCGCCGCAACGGACGCCCCAGGCGGCCCTTTGATCTCCGGGGAGATTCTGTCAACCACCCTTCCGGGAAACCTCCACCCCTGCCCGGTGTTGCGCTATGGCAACGATTTCCCTGCGCCTGATCCTCAGGGGCGATGAACTCACTGTGGAGCGTTCTGCGATGCGGATTCAGGCCTGCGCACCGACCAGGGTCTGAGCCGCATATGGGCACCCTTCCTGATCGCCACGGCTGATTTCTTCTGCTCGCGGCCACCCTGGGCCTGGTTGTTCGCATGGTCTTCTGGTAGGCCCGCTTTTGAAACGGGGGCCGGCTTGGGAACCCACCCCTGTTGGGAAGGAGCGCCGGGGCCCTGGAAGGCCCCGCCCCAAAACGACTCCCAAGGCCGCAAAGGCACCCTGCTCTGGAACCGTCTTGGGGATCTACCCCCCCCCAGGTCAGACCGCAGCCGCCACCTTCACCTTTTGCCCAAAGGGTCTCGTCCGGGAGCTCTATGGGGCTGCTGACGCCGTTGCTGTCGTTGCTGGTTGCCGGAAATGGATGCGCAGGCGGTTTGCCCTGGGAGAGTTTGGGCACACAGGCCCCCAACGGGCAGGGCGCAAGCCATTGGCCCGTGCGGGCCCCGCCCAGTGCCTGCGGCGGCGCTTCAGCCACGATAGCTGCCGGCCTCGCCGGTCTCGAGCCCGGTCACCAAGTCTTGCCGGCTGCTGAGCACGCCCCGAGCCTTACGGGCTCTCAGGAGGGCTATGGCCGGGCCCGTGGGCGGGAGCCGGCTCACCACCCCAGGGACTTTCCTGGGCAAGTCAAGCTGGGCAAAAACCGGCCGGTCCGCCAACTTGGGGAAGGAAAATGGGGCTTGGCCCCAAGGGGAAAAAAAAGCTTTTGTCGGAATAAGGGGCTTTTCGCCCTTTTCCAAAAAAAAAAACACCGGGGCGATCCCTTTCCCCCCCCCTCCCCCTTCCGACAATGGCATAC
>Ga0163217_1073105_pt1 | contig 11178 bp, 7 predicted proteins | sample SynspAceP_FD_185933 | JGI IMG/M metagenome (GOLD analysis project Ga0163217, IMG submission 185933) | Saline lake microbial communities from Ace Lake in Antarctica - Synechococcus sp. Ace-P (PacBio error correction) | ecosystem: Environmental > Aquatic > Non-marine Saline and Alkaline > Saline ... | reverse complement strand
TGGGAAACGTCGTCAATCTCAGACGCTTGCAAAGCGTACGACGCCTTAGTTCTCCGCGCGTTTAAGTTGGCAAGTGTGTGCAAAATGGACTCATCTAAATGGATTTAATTGCGCGCCATTATACCCTCTGCAAACGAATTACCTAGAAGAAACCCCATTTAAGTAAATTACATTTGGAATGAGTCGGTAAATTAAATCCCAGTTACTCCAACCTCTAATGTTCATTTGAGAAATAAAGTGGTTAACTGGCCCCCTTATTGGCTTGCGTTAGGTGCGTTTAAAAAAGTGCTGTAAAACAAAATATCAAAAACGCTGTAACTGCTCAAACACCTTTCGTTATTTTTATAGCCAAAGACCATTGTAGCATCGCCATCCGTTATTTCCATCCATCATGGCTATAATGACGTTATCTAGTTCCCCCAAAACGCCCTCTCTCGTAGAGGAATAAGGTCCTTGAAAAAGAAAGTTACATCTTAAGCGCAGTAGGTTATTCTAACGATTCGTAACATATTCAAGAACTCAACCAGCGAACCAAAGCACTCCGAAAACGCTTTAGCCAAAAATATCCGCGACCCCAAATTATGGTTTAAAGCGTGCCTAGCACTGACTCCAAAAAAAGCACCTTTTCTCTGTTAAGAGTCAACATCGTTAAGCTCGCCAGCCGCCCGATAAATTGTTTGATTCCATCAATTGGTTGTAGGACGCCATCAACTGCATATTTTCTGAGCCGAATAGTAATTCGCCTTTTTATAAAATATCACAGCCGCCTATAAACTGGAATGTTTTTAAACATAATCTATAAAAGTGTAAAAAACAGGAAAACAAGTGCTGTGGCACGGGTAACCAAAGGTCTACGAAGCCCTCTTATTTTTAATTTCACTCCATTCCATTGAATCATTTTGGCGGATAGAATCGTGGATGAGTAACAATTCAAGAAACTCTTTTTATTTTTCTTTGATCTACTGTCTTCCAAGCTTAATTTTGCTTTTTCTGAAGTTCGTTGTAAAACGATGGTTAAACGCACCCACCGCCACATGAGGCTTCCAACCTGAATGACTTTCAAGCAGCTCAATAAGGTCAACAGCCTCAGCTTTATATGATTGGGCGCAAGGTCTAAAGACATAACAATTCCATAGTAAAAAAATGAAGCCGATGTGTTTGATAAAAATAGAACTAAAGTGGCAATGAAAATATAAGCAAACGTTCTATACCTGGTTTGGATCGTCTACGCATGGTTTCAAGACCAGAATAAGCCGGAATACATACACATCGAATTTAAAACAAGCCAATTTTTAATGAGGTGATTCGCGGAATTACAATGAATTTTGGTTGGATCGATTGGAAAAAAAACCGGACCGTATTGGGCTTCCATCTAGAAGGCATTAACCCCAAAGTTAATTTGAATTTTGGCCCAGCTGCAAAAGGGGCAGTCCATATTCTCGTTCCTCTGATGCGGCAAATCCAATGACATTTGATTTTGGTTTAGCGGAACAAGGTTATCGAGTTGACTGGGCGTCGGATCTATCCTCTTAGCAGTCATTTCAATTTTTTAGGCGATAACGATTAGCCTATGACACACACCACGAGGGGGAACCTAAAAATACATTTACGGTTCACGGCTTGTCTTACGTATCGTTGAAGGGGATTACTTCCCAATTCAGCGAAAACGAGGTTTGATGCTTGCTATGATCGAGCCGCTATGGTTCGCCATGCCAGATTTCCAAACGCGCCAATTATTGTTACTCACACACTTGCATCGTTATTCCTCTTCAGCCTACGTTCTGTTAATTTCACTGTATTATGACGGGTGATGAACAAGGTCCCCCATTTCCACTCACGGTATAATACAAGTGTTGGTGTCTATATGGGAAGTATAATATATACAAAATCGCGCGTTCTTACGAATATGCGCGTGCATAGCCAGCTCGATCCCTTCATTATCTGAGGGATTCAACGCGGTCTTGACCGCGAGCTGTTGCGCGGTGTCGACCACTCTATATACTTAGAGTTAGCGAGTATGTCGATCCTGTTAACCCCACGCGCTGTTTGTTCTAGACGTATAGAGGTGCCAGTATTATATATAGCTCTGTCGTGCATCCTCGTGTTATTTCATTCAGAAGCGAAATGAGAAAACACGCCCCGCCCTCGTATCCTGCTCATTACCAGAGTTGAAAGTGAATGATGCTGACATAACAACCTCGGCCCGATCTATACTCTCTTATATCCATTACCCATTAGTATTGGGCTGAGTGGGGCGGTGTGGGTTCACCCTTCCTTCCGACCACTAGGATAGTGGGACGCGCTTGGGGGACAGTTGCCGTGTCATCATTTGTTTCAGGCGATGCCTATGTGGGATCATCCTAGTTTTGGCATGCGGTTTATGGGTTCGATTATTAGAGCTCAAGGTTACTTCGTGTTGGTATCATTGATCAGCCGATTGGCGCAATCCGAAGATTCATGCGCCTTGGTCGCCCCAACCTGTATTTCGGCATCTACCGCTTGGGAACTGGATCTTTGATTCAAACCGCTATACCGAGATTTTAAAAAGTGCGTACTGACGGACGCGTACCGCCTTATGGTGTCGCGGGAACGCCCTGGACCGTGCGTTATGTGTTGTATTTTCTCAGCGCTGTAAAGAAGCGTTTCATGATGTACCTGTCATGATAGGCGGCATCGAAGCCAGGCCTTTTCGACGCATTGGCACAATCATGGATTATATGTAAAAAGCGATGAAAGTCAACAGACGGCTCAGTATTGATCGATTTCCACCGCTTGATATTTTGCTTTACGGAAACGCTGAGCGTGCCATGGCTAGAAGTTACGCACCAGATGGCCAATGGGCAAAACCTTAGACGAAACTGATGATATTCGCGGTACCACCATGTCGCAATACACACCAGATGTGGCTACACAGGAAATCGATTCAACACGCGTTGACTGGCCAGCAAAAGTCGAGCAAATTTTACAGTCCGTATGAATACATCCTTGAAGGCAAATGCAAAACCAAGGAGGAAGATCCAGGACCAGTTAATGCCTTATTCGAAGTTTTAATTCCTGCGCCGTTGCGTCGTGGTGAAAAACTGATCAGAAAAAAACTATATTCGATTGCCCTTCTTTCGAAAAAGTATCGAAAGACCCTGTGTTGTACGCGCTAACGTCACGTATTTTGCACCTTGAATCTTAAATCCGCATAATGCCCGAGCTTTAATTCCCAAAAGCATGGCAAAAAGAAATTCTGCGGTCAATTCGCCTTCCAATTCCACTAGAAAACCACCAGAGATGGGATGGCGTGTTTGATTTGCCCTTATGGCTTCGTGTGCCGCATCCAAATACAAAAAAGCCCCGCATTACCACGCTTATGGACATGATCAAGACATCAATCAACATTCATGCGAGGCTTGCTTTGGTGTTGCACCATTTTGCAATACAATTTACCGAGCGCATGAAGGGCGTGTCATTCAATCACGCTCAACATGAATCTATTCTAAAAGAATTGATAAGACATAAAAGGACAAGGTTCAGGCTTCATGGACACATAAATTCTGACCCTTGGTGGGCGACATCAAAACATGTACCACATTGAATTGCAATTGATGATGAAGTTTCAAGCATCCTTGTCGTAAAATATCTTGTGTAATACCCAACTTATCTGTTTCAAATTAACACTGATCACAGCCAACCACTCAGCTCTATCGGTAAAACCCGTGCAGTTGAAGGCATTCACAACGGTTTTCCATTGCTTCTGGATTGCGTTATGGACTTGCAGTAGAAGACCTAGAATATTTGTAACGAGAAGCTCGTTATCCATTCACGTGTTGGTGGCTTGTTAAAAAATCTGCACCTGAGCTATCCTGAACAAGGCACTTATCAAAATTGATGAAGCCCTGGATGGGCACTTATGATCGCTTTGCAACGCATGTTTGATACAGTACTCTTAAAGAAGCTGGCAAGAAGCAGCATTTGATTCCTTTACTTCTAGCCGCCCCTGGCAGCTCAGGATGAAGACATGTTGAACCTTTGCCGTCTCGAAGTGGGTGAAAACCAATGATTTCAAAACCCGAGCCAAGGTTTGCCAAAATCTTTTACTCTTCACCTATGTCCTTAGCAGAAAATCCGCCATCGTTATCACTCTGCATAGAACACCACTTGAAAAACCGTCACGTACAGAGCTGAGGACTTTTATTACGCAAAAGATTGCTAAGCGCGCACAGTGCAAAAAGGCTTTTTAGCTACCTGATCAAATAACTTGGCAAGATCTACGCCAAATCCTTAATCAAATGGATCTCATACCTACGTGTGTCCTGTTGTGCCCTCCTTCTCGCTCTCGTCTCGCGTGAGATTTCCTTTAATAGTTAAGGGAGCATTTGCGTATATCTTGCTGTTAGCTTGCTCGGTTCACTGCTGCGTGAGGTAAGTCGCAAAAAGCCTTTTTTGCACTGTGCCGCATGCTTAGCATCTTTTGGCGTATAAAACGTCTTCCACTCTTGTACGTGAACGGGTTTTAAATGGGTTCTTTGCCAGCGTGATACATGGCTGGTTGCCTAAGGACATAGGTGAAGGTTAAAAAGGGTTTGCACTCTTGGTCGGGTTTTGAACATCATTGGTTTTCAACCCACACGCAAGGTTCAACATGATCTTATCATCTGAGCTGCCAGGGTTGGCGCGGCTATGAAGTAAGGAATCAAATTGCTTGCCTTTCTTGCCAAGCTTCTTTAGAGTCACTTATCAAACATGCGTTATGAAGCGATCATAAGTGCCATTCCAGGCTTTCATTTCATTTTGATTAAAGTGCCTTGTATCGGGGCTCAGGTATTGCAATTTTTAACAAGCACCAACGTTGATGAGTAACGAGCTCTCGTAACATTTCAGGGTCTTCTACTGCAAAGGTCACTAACGCATCCAGAAGCAATGAGAACCGGGAATTTGCCTTCAAACTTGCACGGGGGGGGGTTTTTTTTTACGGATTAGAGCTGAAGTGGTTGGGCTGTGATCAGTTGTTTAAATTTGAACGATTTAGTGGGGTATTACACAAGATAGGTTTACGAACAAGATGCTTGAACTTTCATACTCATTTTGCAATTCAATGTGAAACATTGTTGATGTCGGCCCACCAAGTCAGATATGTGCCAGTGGAAAGCTGGAACCTTTGTCTTTTAATGTCTTCATTTCTTTTTAGGAATAGATTCAGTGATGCGTGATTCGAATGACACGCCCCTTCATTGCTCGGTAATTTGAGCAAAAGGTCTGCAACCACCAAAGCAGACCTCGCATTGATGTTGATTGCACTGTCTTGATCATGTCATAAGCGGGAAATGCGGGCTTTTTTTGTATTTTGGATGCGGCACACGAGCATAAGCAATCAAAACACGCCATCCATCTCTGGTGTTTCTTTAAGTTGGAATTGGAGAGGCGGATTGACCCAAGATTTCTTTTTTGCCATGCTTTGAATTAAAGCTTCGGGCATTATCGTGCGGACTTAGATTCAAGTGCACAAATACGTGACGTTATGCGCGTACAACCACAGGGTCTTCGATACTTTTTTCAAAGAGGCAATCGAATATAGGTTTTTCTGGATTTCAAGTTTTTTCACCACGACGCAACGGGCGCAGGAATTACTCGAAATAGGCATTACGGTCTGGATCTTCCTCCTGGTTTGGCATTTGCCTTCAGGAAATGTATTTCATACGGACTGTAAATTTTGACTCGACTTTTGCCATGGTCCACGTCAAACGCGTTGGTGAATCGATTTCTGTGTAAGCCACCTGGTGGCTGTTATTGCGCAACAATGGTTGGTACCGCGAATATCGTTCAGTATCGGTCTAATTTTGCCCATGCGCCATCTGGTGCGTAACTTCCTAGCATGCGCACGCTTCAGCGTTTCCGTAAAAGCAAAATTTCAGCGGTGGAATCGATCAACTGAAGCGGCGGGGACTTTCATCCTCCAATAATCATATTGTGGCCAAATGCGTCGGAAGGCTGGCTTCCGATGCCGCCTATCCATGACAGGTACAATCATTGAAACGCATTCTTTACAGCGCTGAGAATACACAATAACGCACGGTCAGGGGTTTTCGCCCGGACACCATTAAGGCGTGTACGCGTCGTCAATTACGCACATTTAAATCTGCGGGTAATAGCGGCTTGATCAAAAGATCCATGTTTCCAGCGGGTAAATGACCGAAATACAGGTGGGGCGACAAGGCGCATGAAATTCTTCGGCTATTGCCCCAATCTGGCTGATTCAATGAACCAACACGATAACCTTGAGCTTCTAATAATCGACCCCGAGTTACCGCCATGCCAAAACTAGGGATTGATCCCATAGCATCGCCTGAAACATGATGGACACGCAACTGTCCCAGCCAAAGCGCCGCCAAATTTTCTTCCCTAGTGGTCGGAAGGAAGGGTGGAACACCGTAAACCACTCAGCCCAATATAATGGGTTAAGAAAGAGTTGTTTTGGCAGGTTTTATTGTCGTATGATCATTATCTACCTCTTCGTATCGGGGATGAGTGGCGGTCTTTTTCATTTCCGCTACTAATGAAGATACATGGATTTATCGTAAAAAATTGTGCCGTATATATCCAGAAAAAAGGGCTAGGGGTAGGGACAGTCTTAATCTAGGACTCCTATCGTTCTTTATTATCTATGGTTGAAGCGCCCAAAACGCTTTCTTCAAAAGTGGTTGTGCCTTGATCTCTATAATGAGGGTTGAAGTCAGCGCCAAATCTCAAAGGCGATTTTTGTTATATTTACTTCCCTATGACACAACACTTTGTTCGTCAATTGAAAATGGGGACCTTGTCATCACCGTCATAATACAGTGCAAATTAACAGAACGTAGCTGAAGAGGACAAACGATCAAGTGTGTGAGTAACTAATTGGCGCGTTTTGAATCTGCATGGGCGACCATAGGCGGCTCGGATTTAGCAAGCACCATCAAACTCGGTTTCGCTGGGGTAATTGGAAGTAATCCCCTTTCACACGATTATACGCTTAGAGACAAAGCCGTGAACCGTATGTATTTTTAGTTCCCCTCGTGGTGTGTGTTCATAGGCTAATTCGATTATCGCCTAAAAAATTTGAATGACGCTAAGAGGATAGCTCGACCGCCAGTCACTCGATTAACTTGTTCGCTAACCAAATCATGTCATGAGATTTGCCGCACAGAGGGAACGAGAATATATGACTGCCTTTTGCCCAGCGTGGGGGGCCAAAATTCAATTAACTTTGGGTTAATGGCCTTTCTTAGATGGATTAGCCAATACGTCCGGGTTTTCCTCGATCCAACCAAAATTTCATTTGTAATCACGAAATCAACCTCATTAAAATGCTTGTTTTAAATTCGATGTGTATTGTATTCGTCTTATTTCTGGGCTTGAACCATCGGTAGACGACCAAAACCAGTATAAACGTTTGCTTATATTTTTCATGCCACTTTAGTTCTTTACAAACACATCGCTTCCCATTTTTACTATGGGAATTGTTATGTCTTTTTAGTACCTTTGCGCCAGATCATAAAGCTGGCTGTTGCTGACCTTATTGACGCTGCTTTGAAAGTTCATCAAGGTTGGCCTCATGTGGCGGGTGGGTGCGTTTAACCATCGTTTTACACGACTTTCAAGAAAAGCCAAATAAGCTGAAAGAAGTAGACAAAGAAAAAATAAAAAAGAGTTTCTTGAATTGTTACTTCATCCACGACTTCTAGCCTAAATGATTCAATGAATGGAGTGAATAAAAATTAAGAGGGCTTTCGTTAAAACCTTTGGTTTTACCACGTTTGCACAGCAACTTGTCGTTTTTTACACTTATAGATTACTCGTTAAAACCATTCAGTTTATAGCGGCTTGGATTATTTTAAAAGGCGAATTACTATGTCGGCTAAGAAAATATTGCAGTTGATGGGCGTCCTTACAACCAATGGATGAATCAAACAAATTTATTCGGCGGGCTGGCGAGCTTAACGATGTTGATCTTACAGCAGAATAAAGAGATTTGCGCTTTTTTTTGGCGTCAGTGCTAGGCACGCTTAACCATTTATTTGTCGCGGATATTATTTGCATAAAGCGTTTTTCGGAGTAGTGCTTTGGTTCGCTTGTTAGTCTCGAATTATGTACGAACGTTAGAAAAACCTACTGCGCTAAATGTATTCTTTTCAGGACCTTATTCCTCTAACGAGAGAGGACGTTTAACTAGATCAACTCATTATAGCCCATGATGGATGAATAACGGATGCGATGCTTAAACAAATGGCTCCTTTGGCTATAAAAAATACGAAAGGTGTGAGCATTTACAGCGTTTTTGAATTTTGTTTTACAGCACTTTTTTTAAACCACAACGCCCACCTAGGGGCCAGTTAACCACTTTATTTTCTCAAATGAACATAGGAGGTTGGAGTAACTGATTTAATTACGACCATTCCCCAACATGTAATTTTTACCTAAATGGGTTTGTTCTAGGTTAATCGTTGCCAAGGTATAATGCGCGCAATTAAATCCATTTTAGATGAGTCCTATTTGCACACACTGCCCAATTGAACCGCGCGAGAACTAAAAGCCGTTCGTACGCTTGCAGCTGTCTGAGAATTTGACGAGTTTCCAGAGGCGATTTTTGACCTCGCTGACAGTTTAGAAATTCTAGACTATCAAATACAAATTGAGCGTGATTTTACCGGATGATCTGTCACGTTTAAAAAAACTGCGATCCTATTTCTGTTTTCGAATATCGTTTTACAGAGTTACCTGAGGTTTTTAGGGGAGATTCAGCAGTTAGAAATGATTGGTCTTTAAAAGCAATCAGGGTTATTCGAGTGCTTCTGCAGCTTACGTCCGGGAACCTCGCTGTTAATCCTCACGGATACCGGATTGGCAACTTCCAGAAGACATTGGCAGGTTGGAACGCATTACAAAAATTGGCATTGGCGGGATCGTTTAACTCGCTATCCAGATTCCATTCAAAAATTGCCATTAAATTAGAATTGATTCAGGTTAGGGCTGCGAATACGACTTTATGCCTTTCCTGATGTGCTGGCTGACGTTTGGCTCGTCTAGGTGGTTGGCGTTTTCTGGGAATCCATTTTGTGTAGGAAGCGTGTTCTCATGATGAGTTATAAGAACAGTTGCAGTTTGGTTGATTTGGGCCAATATGCATTCAAGTGTTAGGGCAGGGAGCGTTCAGGTGGTTATTTCCAATTAGCGACTTGGCAGCGTAATACGTTCGGACTTTTCCAGACACTGTCGCGGTAAGGTCTGTTAAGGGGTGAAGTATACCAGGATGGTTATCCTGAGATGAGTTTGGATGCTTGTTTGGCCGTTAGGGAAGTCATGAACAATTTGGTTAGCCATTAGCCAAATTGGTTAAACGATCAGGATTGCTCTGCGCTGGTGATGGAGGCTAATTCCTTCGCATTTACACAAACTTTAGGGCAACCGCCAAGTTTTGGCTGTCTTGCCGCGAGAATACGTTTTTGGCGGGTTTTGCATTTTTCACTTGAAAGACTTGCCTACATTGCGAAGGTCGATCGTCTAGTACTTCACTTCGCGACAAAAAAGTCAGTCATGGTGATTTTTATGCTCAAAATATATTGATTAAGTGCAAGAAGGCATGTCTTGTTTTTGGTGATTTTTGGAAGCCGCGTCAAAATATTGGCATTTGTCAATGGGATCGCAACAAAGGCACTTGAACAAATAGAGCGACGAAGCTCTGGGCTTTTTTATCGAGATATGCTGAGGTGCACTGAAGAGGTAAAGCGAAGAGCTTTATTCCGTCGCTAAAGTCTCGTTGCTTAAGTTCTATTTTACGCATTTAAAACAAATAACAGAGCAAAAAATAGCAGACATAAAAAAATGCCTCCTGTTTCGTGAGGAAAGGGGGCATTTTCAGTTTTGAAACCGACGATATTTATGACAATGCTTTTTCGTTTTCTGTCAATTCGAATGGCTTCGGCGCAAAGCATTTGGCCAGTTCGTAGGCCTTGTCTTTAACAAATGGCGGCTAAAATATTTTTATGCTGTTCATGTTCATTGAAAGTTGGGTGGTGTCAGCTACAGCGGTTAGTACCGGTGTTTCTTGTTTCCAGGGCTGTGAACCTGGGCATTAAAAACGCGCTACATTACCGTTTTGCGCGACGAAGTCATGGCGATAAAATCCACCATCGCCAACCAACGCCGGCCAGCGGATGGCAGACAATAGAGTCACTTTTAGCGAAGTAATTTTGCTTTTGACAGTGGAATCTCATAAAGCGCCAAGGGTTACAGGGATGGAACCATCAATTAAAGAAAGCGTCGTAACACACGCGCGGACCAAAATTTTCACGATTTTTAAAGCCTTCAACGCAATTAAGTTACGTGGTCTTTCATGCCAAGTGGATCGTGGAGGAAATCGCAATTTTTACGATTTTGTTATGATGGTGTGAAATCAAATTTGTGATTTCGATTGACTCTGATTCATTATAAAATCCTATTTAAATATTAAGGATGAATCAGGGCGAACGGGCAGGCAAATAAACACCATTAAATAACATGCGCTTACCTTATAAATAGGCGCCGGAAAAAAAATACGACCACCCCCATTAGAGGTCTTGTCTTGGCACCGCGCTCTCTAATCATCCGGGACGTGGGTAACCGTCGGCTCTGGAAGTTACACCAGAATCTTTGCTCTGACCCTAAAGGAAAAGCTTTCTATTTAGGCGCTCGCGGGGCTTAGAAAATAAATTCCTTTACCGCCGGTGGGGGGGAATTACCAACCCCGCCCCCCGAGAAACGAAGCTCGGATAAAATCCCGAACTGGTTGAAAAATATACTTCGTTATTCTTCATTGGCTGTTAAAAAGCGTACCTAGTCTTCAATTTTGTGGTGATGTTTTTGTGAAAAATTTTAGCTGGCTAAGAGGTCGCTTTAAAGGCCGTTAAAGTAACAAAAAAAATAAAAAACCCAATAATTGATCATTACCTTTCAGTGGAGCTTATTATTTTCTGGCCTTCCGGATATACTTATGAAAAAACTGATTAATTAATCTTTGATTTGGAGGTTTTTGACTGTAAAATGGGACCTGTTATGGGTTACAGGGGAAATGGGTTTTGAAAACTTTTTTGACCATTTAAAAAAGTTTTAAGAATGGAGTCTTCATAATTTAAAATGCCCCATTTTATCCCATTCTTTAACAACCCCTTTCCTTTT